>Ga0308408_1000084_pt1 | contig 56001 bp, 51 predicted proteins | sample HotsprSampleMSe3_FD_203466 | JGI IMG/M metagenome (GOLD analysis project Ga0308408, IMG submission 203466) | Hot spring phototrophic mat microbial communities from Mushroom Spring, Yellowstone National Park, Wyoming, United States - 20060912_MSe3 ... | reverse complement strand
GCTCGTGCTCACGAACTCGAGCGGGAACAGCACGAGGCGGACGGGCTCGGCGGCGGACGCAGGAGTGCCCGCGGCTGCCGCGAGGAGAAGGAGGAAGGCGAGGATCCGGCGCACGCGACGATCTCCCCATCGAGGCGAAAGAAAAGACCCGGCGTCGGGCCGACGCCGGGTTTCTCGCGGACGATCGCGCGGGGTCAGTTCAGGCTGAAGACCGTGAGCTGACCGCCGAGCTGGGTGTAGTTGGAGAGCGCCTTGTAGGCCCCCACCGCACCGAGGCCCGCGGTGTCCTCGGTCAGGCCCGCGGCGAGACCGATGCCGGCCCAGCCGCCGATGCCGGACAGCACCGCCATGTACTGCTTGCCGCCGTGCAAGTAGGTCATGACGTTGCCGATGATGCCCGAGGGGGTCTTGAAGCGGTAGAGCTCACGACCCGTGTCGGCATCGAGCACCTTGAAGTAGCCCTCGAGGGTGCCGTAGGCGACGATGTCACCGGCCGTCGCGAGGACGCCCGACCACACCGAGAAGGGCTCGATGTTGAGCCACTTGTGGCCGCCCTTGATCGGGTCCCAAGCGCCGATCGCACCGAGTGTGTCGCCGCCGGGCGCCGGGTACATGGACACGGTGGCACCGACATAGGGCTGACCCGCGGTGTAGGTCACCCGGAACGGCTCGTAGTCCATGCACACCGTGTTGTACGGCACGTACATGAGACCGGTCTTCGGGCTGTAGGCGACCGGCTGCTGGTCCTTGGTGCCGAGCGCCGCCGGGCAGATACCCTTGGTGTTGACGTCCTCGCCATTAGCCCGTGTGGAGTAGCGGGGATCGACGACCGGCCGCCCGTCCTTGACCTCCTTCACCCAGTTCACCCACGGGAACGACTTGTCGGCCCGCAGGAGCTCGCCGGTCTCACGGTCGAGGGTGTAGTTGAGGCCGTTGCGGTCGACGTGGAAGAGCATCTTCCGCTTCTTGCCGCCGAACTCGCCCTCGAACAGCACCATCTCGTTGACGCCGTCGTAGTCCCACTCGTCGTGCGGCGTCATTTGGTAGACCCACTTCGCCACGCCGGTGTCGGCGTTACGCGCGAAGATGGTCATCGACCACTTGTTGTCGCCCGGCCGCTGGACCGGGTTCCAGGTACCCGGGTTGCCGGTGCCGTAGTAGATCAGATTGAGCTCCGGGTCGACCGAGATCCAGCCCCAGGTACACCCGCCACCGATCTTCCACTGGTCGCCTTCCCAGGTCTTCACACCCAGATCGGCGGCCACCGGCTTGAGCAGTTCGGTGGTCTTGCCGGGCTCGATCAACACCTCCTTGTCCGGCCCGGTCGAATAAGCACGCCAGACCATCTTGCCGGTCTTGGTGTCGTACGCGGTCACGTGGCAGCGGACGCCGAACTCGCCGCCCGAGATGCCGACATAGACCTTGTCTTTGTAGACCACCGGCGCCGAGGTGCCGGTCTCACCCTTGGACGGGTCGCCGTTCTTGCTCTGCCAGAGGACCTTGCCGGTCTTGGCGTCGAGCGCCACGAGCGTGGTGTCGGCCTGGTGCAGGAAGATCTTGCCGTCACCGTAGGCGACGCCCCGGTTGACCGTGTCGCAGCACATCACCGGGATGACGTTCGGATCCTGCTTCGGCTCGTACTTCCAGATGATCCTTCCCGGCTCGTTGAGATCGAGCGCGTAGACGATGTTCGGGAAGGGGGTGTGGACGTACATCACGTTGCCGATCACGAGGGGCCCGCCCTCGTGGCCGCGCAGCACGCCCGTCGAGAACGTCCAAGCGACCCTCAGGTCCTTGGCATTGTCCTTGTTGATCTGCGCGAGTTGACTGTACCGATGGTGCGAGTAATTGCCGCCCTGCATGACCCAGTAGGCCGGGTTCTGCTGGAGCAGCAACAGCTCGTCATTGGCCTCGGCGAGCGACGACCCGGCGAGCAACGCCGCTATGGCGACGCCACAACCGAGCACGACCTTCGACTTCACGACCTTGCCTCCGTCGTTGATTTCTGTCGTCTTGGTCGCATCCGCACGCCGATCGGAACCGCCCTCCCACCCCGCCGGCACGCCGTCTTCTCCGGGATCGCGGCGCCCCGGCCCTCCGACCGATTCGCGTAGCCCCTATTTTTTAGAGAACCGCGCGCGACTGCGCAAGCGCGCTCCTCCGGTCGCGCGCTCAGCCGAGCGAGCCCACGATCTCCCGGTAAGCGGCTTCGGGATAGGCCTTCATGGTGAGGGTGCGGACATTGCCCCGGCTCGCCACCTGCAGGGTCCAGCGGGCCGCGATCGCGTCGTCCGGGGTCTCGTAGACGACCACGAGGTCGTACGGCCCCATCGTCATGAAAAGATGCAGGATCCGCCCACCCATCGCTTCGAGCTGCGCCCGCGCCTCCTCGAAGCGCTCGGGCGAGCGTTGCACGGCGCGGATCCCCTGGTCCGTCCAGGTCATCAACGCCACGAACAGGGTCATGCTCGTCCTCCCCGGATCCGGCGGAACACACCGCTCGTCGGAGTACGGTAGCACGTCGAGCCGACCCCGTCGCTCGCCTTGCGGTCGCTCCCGCCGGGCGCGAGGATGACCGCGCGGCGCACGGCAGGAGAGCGGGCGATGGACGGACGGCGGATCGGCTTCGTCGGGCTCGGCGCGATGGGCGGGCCGATGGCTGCCAACCTCCTCCGCAAGGGGTTCGCCGTCCGGGGCTGCGACCTCTCGCCACAGGCGCGAGCGGCGTTCGCGGCGGCCGGCGGCGAGGCGGTCGACGACCCCGCGGCCGCCGCCGCGGGCGCTTCGCTCCTCCTGCTCGCGGTCGCCACCGCCGAGCAGGCCCGGGCGGTGCTCGACGCCGCCCTGCCGGCCCTGCCTGCGGGTGCCGTCGTCGTCCTGCACGCGACCGTGCCGCCGTCTTTCGCCCGTGCCCTGGGCGAAGAGCTCGCGGGCCGCGGCCACCCGTTCCTCGACGCGCCGATCTCGGGCGGCCGGCGCAAAGCCGAGGCCGGCGAGCTCACCATCATGGCGAGCGGCAGCGAAGCGGCCTTCGCCGCGGCCGGCCCGGCCCTCGAGGCGATGGCCACCAAGATCTACCGGCTCGGCACCGCGCCCGGCATCGCCTCGACGGTCAAGATGATCAACCAGCATCTGGCCGGGGTGCACATCGCCGCGGCCTGCGAGGCGATGGCGCTGGGCGTGCGGGCCGGGGCGGATGCGACCACCTTGTTCGAGGTCATCTCGAACAGCGCCGGCAGCTCGTGGATGTTCCAGAACCGGGTCCCGCACATCCTGGCGCGCGACTTCACGCCGCTCTCGGCGGTCGAGATCTTCGTCAAGGATCTGGGGATCGTGCTGGACGCCGGCCGCGAGCTGCGCTTCCCCTTGCCGATCGCGGCAGCAGCCCACCAGCAATTCCTGGCGGCGGCCGCGGCCGGCTTCGGCCGCGAGGACGATTCGGCGGTGGTCAAGGTCTACGAGCGGCTCGCCGGAATCGAGGTCGAAGGCCGGCCGGCCTCCTGACCCCATCGGTCGCGCCGATGCGGCTCGTCGATCCCCGGGTCGAGCTCGCCGTCGGGCTCGTGGCCCTGGCCGCGCTCGGCTTCGGTATCCTCCTGGTCCTGTTGCCGTTCGCCTCGGCCCTGCTCTGGGCTGCGATCCTCGCCTACGCGGCCTGGCCCCTGCACGCCCGGCTCGCGCGTCTGTTCGGCGGCCGCGCCGGGCTCGCCGCCGGCCTCGCCACCACGCTGTTGGCGATCGCTCTCCTCCTGCCGCTCGTTCTGGTCGGCCGGCAGATCGCGGACGGGATCACGCTCTTGGTCGACACCGTCCGTCAGCTCCTCGAGGTCGGCATGCCGCCGCCGCCCGAATGGCTGTTCGACCTGCCGACGATCGGGCCGCAGGTGGTCGACGCTTGGAACCGGCTCGCCGAGGACGCCCGCGACCTGCCGGGGCTCGTCCAGCCCTGGCTCGCGACGATCCGCGATTTCGCGATCCGGGCCGGGCTCGCGCTCGGCTCGGGGCTGTTCGATTTGTCGCTCTCCTTGACCGCGGTCTTCTTCTTCCTGCGCGACGGTCCGGGCCTGGTCGAGCAGACCCGCCGGGCGGGCGAGCGGATCCTGGGCGAGCGCGCCGAACATCTCCTCGAGGTCGCGGGCGCGACGGTCCGTGGCGTCGTTTACGGCTTCGTCGGCACGGCGATCGTCCAGGGAGCCGTGGCGGCGATCGGCTTCGCGCTGGTCGGAATCCCGGGCGCCCTCGTCCTCGGCGTGCTCACCTTTTTCACCGGGCTCTTGCCGGCGATCGGCCCGCCGCTCGTCTGGGTGCCGCTCGCCGGCTGGCTGCTCGCCCAGGGCCGTACCGAAGCGGGGCTGTTCCTCGGCGCCTACGGAATCCTCGTGATCAGCGGCATCGACAATCTGATCCGCCCCTGGCTCATCTCGCGCGAGAGCAACCTCTCGTTCCTCCTCACCTTCCTGGGCGTGGTCGGCGGCGCCTTCGCGTTCGGCTTCCTCGGTATTTTCATCGGCCCGGTGCTCCTCGCCCTCGGCCGGGCGATCCTCCAGGATTGGATCCGGCCCGAGTCGCCGACCACCCGCGAGGGCTGAGCAGCACGCCCGCTCCACTGGACAGGTGGTGCCCGGTGTGGGAAGCGCCCGCGTCGCGGCGGCGAGCCGCGCGCCACGCTGACCCGATCGGATGCGCAAGCTTCTCGCGATCTTCTTCCGCGCCCCGTGCACCAGGCCCTGGCTCCTCATCCTGGCGCTCTTGGCGGCGACGCTCGCCGAGGGGCTCGGCTTCGCCACGCTCATGCCGCTGATCGGCGTCGCAGCCGACACCGGTGCCCAGGATCAATCGCCCCTCAACCGCGCCGTCCGCCGGACGCTGGAGCAGCTCGGCCTGCCGCTCGAGGTGGGCACGCTCTTGCTCCTCGTGGTCGCCATCTTGGTCCTGCGCTCGGCGTTGCGGTTCCTCGCCACGGTCTATGTCGGCAACGCCATGGCCACCGTGACGACCGGCATCCGCCGCCGGCTGATCGAGCACCTCTTGAGGGTCCGCTGGCGCTTCTTGGTCCACCAGCCGCTCGGCCGGATCGCCAACGTGGCCTCGGGCGAGGCGATGCGCGCCGGCCGCGCTTTCACCCTCGTGGCCGAGCTCGTGGCGCTCACCATCCAGAGCCTGGTCATGAGCGCGATCGCCGTTCTCATCTCGTGGAAGATCGCGCTCGCCGCTGCGGCGATCGGAGCGCTGGTCACCGGCGCGCTCGCGGTGTTCGTCCGCCGCTCTCGCCGCGCCGGCCGCAAACAAACCTTCCGCACCAAGGAGCTCCTCGTCTACCTCTCGGACACGCTGAGCAACTTGAAGCCGGTCAAGGCGATGGCCCGCGAGGCCGCGTTCGCCCGGCTGTTCGAGACCCGTATCCGGCGGCTCGACAAGACGATCCGCCGGCAGGTCCTCAACCGCGAGGGGCTCAACAATCTGCAGGACATTCTCCTGGCGGTCGCCCTCGGTACCGGCTTCTGGGTGGCCTGGGCGATCTGGAAGGTGCCGGTGGCCGAGCTCGTGGTGGTCGGCATCGTGCTTTACCGGTCGGTCTCCTCGATCGGCAAGCTGCAGAAGGCCTACCAGACGGCGGTCGAGATGGAGGCCTCCTGGTACCACGCCGAGGAGCTGATCGCCCTCGCCGCCGCCGACCCGGAGCCCAACCCCGGGCGCCGGCCGGCCCGCTTCGAGCGCGCCGTGGCCCTCGAAGGCGTGAGCTTCGCGTACGCCGACCATCGGGTGCTGGAGCGAGCGAGCCTGGTCGTGCCGGCCGGCTCGCTCACCGTCCTCACGGGTCCCTCCGGCGCCGGCAAGACCACCGTGGTCGACCTGATTCTGGGCCTTTATCGGCCGGATGCCGGGCGTGTCACGATCGACGGGGTGGACCTCGCCGAGATCGACCTCGTTTCCTGGCGCCGGATGGTCGGCTACGTGCCACAGGAGACCGTGCTGTTCCACGACACGATCCGCGCCAACCTGACCCTCGGTGACGATTCGATCGACGAGGCCGCGCTCGAGGCGTCGCTCAGGACCGCCGAGGCCTGGGACTTCGTGGCGGCACTGCCCGAAGGCCTCGACACGGTGGTGGGCGAGCGCGGCGCCCGACTCTCGGGCGGGCAACGCCAGCGCATCGCGCTCGCCCGCGCACTCCTCGGCTCGCCCCGCCTCTTGATCCTGGACGAGGTGACGAGCGCCCTCGACCCGACGACCGCCCGCGAGATCACCCGCAACATCCGTCGGCTCGCGGACCGCACCACCGTGCTCGCGATCACCCACCGACCCGAGCTCCTCGAGGTCGCCGATCGGATCTGGCACGTCGAGGGCGGTTCGATCGTGCCGCTCGCAGTGCCTTCCGTGGCGGCGCTGCGACCCGAGGTCGAGTTGACGGGCTCGCGCTCGACGTCCTAGCTGCCTGCCACCCGACCCTCGGGCGGAGATGTCGTCGATGGACAGGAGCGCGACCCGCAACTGGCCCTATTTTCGCGAGCAGCCGGAATGCGTGGTGCTACCGCCCCGGCCGGGCGTGCCGCCGAGCCCGAAGCCGCCCGTGCGGATCTTCCTCGGCACCGAGCCCGCCCAGTACCGCGCCGAGCGGATCTTCTTCTGGTCGATCGAGCGGCACCGCGATCCCGCCCGCACTTACGAGATCTACCGGATGAGTGATCTCGCGGGCTTCGATCGTAAAGGCTGGCGGACCGGCTTCACCAAGTACCGCTTTGCCATCCCCGAGCTCGCGGGTGGCGTCGGCCGGGCGATCTACAACGACGTCGACCAGATTTATCTCGCCGACCCGGCCGAGCTCTTCGATCTCGACATGGGCGAGCACGGCTATCTCGCGATCTCGCCCGAAGAAACTTCGGTCATGCTGATCGACTGCGCGAAAATGCTGCCTTTGTGGAACCGCGCCTCGGCGGCACGCGAGGGCAAGCACGCGCTCATCGAGAAGCCCGCCCGGGTGCCGGGCCTTTGGGGCCCCTGCGACCCGCACTGGAACGCCCGCGATCTGGAATATGTCGAAGGGCGCACCAAGTGCCTGCACTACACGGCGCTCCACCAACAGCCCTGGGAGCCCTTTCCCGACGACTATTCCTACCATCCGAACCCATTGGCCTACATCTGGCACGAGCTCGAACGAGAGGCCGACGCGGCGGGTTACCAGATCTTCGGCCCCGACCGGCCCTCGCCCACCTTCCGCGAACTCGCCCTCGCCAACGAACCCTGGCCGGAAAGCAGCCCCGCACGGCTCTCCGAAGCGACCCTCCGGTTGCTCGCCGACACCGGCGCGAGCCGACTCCTGGTCGTGGGCTTCGGCCACGCCCCCGCAATCCTGGACGCCCCCGCCGGTCTCGCGATCGAGAGCCTCGACCTCGCCCGCGATCCGGCCCTCGCCGCAGTCGGATCGACCGACGCCGTCCTCGCGGTCGACCTCCTCGACCGCGTGCCGCCGGCCGACATCGCTTGGGTCCTGGACCACTCGTTCGCCCGGGCCGGCCGGGCCGTGCTCGCGACCGTGCGGGCCCGCGCCGACCGGGGCCTCGCGAGCCCCGAATGGTGGCGGCGGCGGATCGCCGAGGCGGCCGGGCGCCGGCCCGGCCCGTCCTGGCTGCTCGAGGTCGTCCCGGACCCGCGCTTCGCCTCGGCGGGCAGCCGGACTTTCACCTGCCGGCGGACCGCCGACCCGGGTCAGCCTCGGGTGTGGGCACTCACCACGGGCGATCCGGTCTACGACCGCCAGGTCGAGGAGTTGGCCCGCGCCCTGGGTTGGCCTTGGGAGAGCCGTCGGGTCGTACTGAACGGCCGCCGCCGGCTGCCCAACCTCTTGTTGGGCGCCTCGCTCGCGAGTGTCGATCGCGGCGCCAGCGATCCCCTGGTGCCACCTTGGCCCGACCTCGTCCTCGCCGCCGGACGCAAGACCGTGCCGGCGGCCCTTTGGATCCGGCGGGCTTCGGGCGGGCGGACCCGGCTCGTCCAGATCGGCCGGCCGCGCGCACCCTTCGAGCTCTTCGACCTGATCGTCGCGAGCCCGCAGGCGCGCCTGCCGCTGCGCGACAACGTCGTAGCCGTGGCGGCGCCGCTCGTCGGGCTCGATCCGGGACGGGTCGAGGCGGCGCGGGCTTTCTGGGCGGAGCGTCTCGCGGGCCTGCCGCGGCCCTGGACGGCGCTGCTTCTCGGCCGCGGCCGCGACGGCTATCGCGTGACGGCCGAGGCGGCCGGCCGGGCCGGCGCGCTGCTCGCCGAGGAACTCCGGAGGTGCGGTGGCGCGCTCCTCGTCCACCTCGACCGCAAGACCCCCGAGGCCGCCGCAGCTGCCCTGAGGTCAGCCCTCGCCGGACTTCCGCTGATCGTGGTGCGCGCCGGCAGCCCCGACTATCACGACGCCCGCGCGGCCTTCACGGCGCTCGCCGACCAAGTCGTCGTGAGCGCCGACGAGCTCGTGAGCCTCGCCGAGGCCTGCCTCGCCGGCAAGCCCACGCGCCTCCTCGACCTGCCGCGCTGGTACGACCGCGTCCCGTTCGGCCGCCCGTTGGCCCGCTTCGGCCGTCTGCTCGTGGGTGGCGGGACGACCTATCGCGGTACCCCGCACCAACAGCACGTCTTGGGCCGGTTGGTCGACCATTTGGCGACCCGCGGTCTCGTCAACTTGCCGCGCGACCCGGCCGAGCTCCACCGGGCCCTGATCGCCCGTGGGCTCGTCAGGCGTCTCGGTGGGGCGGAGGAGCCGATGGCCCGGCCCAAGCCGCTCGACGACCTCCCCCGGGTGGCCGCGCGCGTGCGCCGGCTGATGGCCGAGCAGCCGAGTGCTGCCTGACGATCGAGGAGCGCGGCACGGGGGCGCGAGCTCGCCTCGGCAGCTGCGCTCGGCTGGGCTTGTCGGTCCCGTCGCCGGTGCCTACTTGCTGGCCGCTGGGCCGCCGGTTGCGGCCGCGCGCGCTCTCCACGGACGGGAAAAGTCGATGGCGATTTCTTGGCGGCCCTGGGTCCACCGTCGGTACCAGCTCGACAAGATGACGCTCGGCGAGCTCGTCGTCGCCTATCTGACCCACTATTCGATCCTCGTCTATTTCGCGCTCGCCGCCGCCTCGATCGCCCTCACCTTGCACGTCGCCGAGGGCTGGGCCGGCCCGCTCGCGGCGGTCGCCGTGACCCTGCTCGTCTACCCGGCGGCGGAATACTTCCTCCACCGTTTCGTCCTGCACGGCCGCTTTCTCTACAAGTCGCCCCTCACCGCCAAGGTGTGGAAGCGGATCCACTACGACCACCACGCCGATCCGCACGATCTCGCCGTGCTGTTCGGGGCGCTCTACACGACGCTGCCGACGATCGCCCTCGTCGCGTTGCCGCTCGGCTGGCTCGTGGGTGGGAGCGCCGGCGCGTTCGCCGCCTTCGCGACCGCACTCCTGCTCTTCGCCGGCTACGAATTCTGTCACTGCGTCCAGCACCTGCCCTTCACCCCCAAGAACCGCTGGCTGCGCGAGATTAAGCGCCGCCACCTCGCCCATCATTTCCACAACGAACGGGGAAATTTCGGCATCACGAGTGGACTTTGGGACCGGCTCTTGGGCACCTTCTACGAACATCCGCGCGAGGTGCCACGCAGCCCCACGACTTTCAACCTCGGCTACACGGCCGAGGAGCGCGAGCGCTATCCCTGGGTGGCCGAAGCTTCGCCGAGCGAGGCCGAGCTCGCCGCCCGTCGCACCCGGCGCGCCGCCTGAGCGGGAGCCGTGAGCGAGGTCACGGTCGAGCGCGTCGAGGGACGGCGCGGTCTCGCCCGCTTTCTCGCGGTCCCCGACGCGATCTACCGGGACGATCCGTTCTGGGTGAAGCCACTCGACCTCGAGCGGCGCGAGCATCTCGATCCGGCCAAGAACCCGTTCCTGCGGCGGATCGACATGGCCTTGTTCGTCGCGCGGAAGGGCGGCCGCGACGTCGGCCGGATCAGCGCCCAGATCAACCACGCCCACCTCGAGCGGTACGGTGACGCCACCGGGCATTTCGGTTTCCTCGAGGGCGAGGACGACCCGGAGCTGTTCGCGGCGCTCACGGCAACGGCCGAGCGCTGGCTCGCCGAGCGGGGGATGCGCCGCGTGACGGGTCCCTTCGACCCGTCGATCAACGACAGCTGCGGGCTCCTGGTCGAAGGCTTCGACAGCCGGCCGAGCATGATGATGGGCCACCACCGGCCCTGGTACGCCCGCCGGCTCGAGGCGCTCGGTTACGCCAAGGAGAAAGACCTGATCTGTTATTGGTTCGACGTGCAGAGCGATTGGCCCGAGGCGGCGAGCCGGCTCTTGGCACGTGGCTTGCGGTCGGGTCGGATCCGCGTCCGTCCGCTCGACATGCGCCGCTACGCCGAAGAGATCTCGACGATTTGTGCGATCTTCAACGACGCCTGGGCGGAGAATTGGGGCTTCCTGCCGTTCGACGAGGCCGAAGCACAGTATCTCGCCCGCAGCATCCGCCCGCTCGTGCGGGCCGAGGATTTCGCGATCGGCGAACTCGATGGCGAGCCCGCGGCGATGGTCGTCACCCTCCCCAACCTGAACCTCGCGATCCACGACCTGCGCGGTCGGCTTTTGCCGTTCGGCTGGGCGAAGCTCCTCTGGCGGCTCAAAGTGCGCGGGATCCCCGAGGGGAGGATGCCGCTCATGGGCGTCCGCCGCGCCTTCCAGAACGGGCCCTGGGGCGCGGCCCTGGCCCTCACGGTCATCCGCGCGGTCCACCAGGTCCACCGGGCGCGAGGCACGCGCGGCGCCGAACTCTCCTGGGTGCTCGAGGACAATCGGCGGACCGACGCGCTGATCCGGTTGATGGGTGCGCGGCCCTACAAGACCTACCGGATCTACGGGAAGGACCTGGGATGACGCCGTCGCAGCCGGTCGCGGCACTCGTGCTCGCCGGCACGCGCCCGGGCGAGGTCGATCCGGTCGCCCGTGCGGTGGGTGTGCCCTTCAAATGCCTCGCGCCGATCGGAGGCCGGGCGATGGTCGAGCGCGTGGTCGAGGCCTTGGCCGAACTGCCGACCGTCGCGCGGATCCTCGTGCTGGCCGATCCCGCGGCCCGGCTCGACGAGCTGCCGGCGATCGCTCGGCTCGCGACCGAAGGGCGGCTCACGCTGCACCGACCCGAGACCACGCCCGCGACGAGTGTCGAGACGGGGCTGGCGCGAGCGGAGGGCTTGCCGCTCCTCGTCACCACCGCCGACCACCCGCTCCTCGATCGGCTGATCCTCGAAGCCTTCCTCGAGCCCGCGCTCGCGAGCGGGGCCGCGGTCGTCGTCGGGCTCGCCCCCGAATGGGCGGTTCGCGCCGCGGCGGCGTCGACCCGCCGGACCTGGTGGCGCTTCGCCGACGGCCGCTTCTCGGGCGCCAACCTCTTCCTCTTGCGCGGCGAGGCGGCCCGCCCGGCGCTCGCCTTCTGGCGGCGGGTGGAAGCCGAGCGCAAGCGCCCTTGGCGGATCGTCCGCCTGTTCGGCCTCGAGAACCTGCTCCTTTACGTGACCGGCCGGCTCACGCTCTCGCGCGCGATGGCGCGTGCCTCGCGGCGGCTCGGCTGCACCGTCGCGGCGGTGCCGATCCCGATCGGCGAGGCGGCCATCGATGTCGACCGGCCGGCCGATCTCGCCCACGCCGAAGCGATCCTCGCTGGCCGCGCCGCTCGGAGGCCGCCGTGAGCGAGGTCTTCCGGCTCGCCCATTTGAGCGACATCCATCTCGCACCCCTGCCTCTGCCGAGCCCGCGCGAGCTCGCCTCGAAGCGGCTCGGGGGCTTCCTCTCCTGGCAACTCCGGCGACGGCGGGTGCATCTTGCGACGGTGCTCGCGGCGACCGTCGCCGGGCTTGCGGCGGCGCGGCCGGATCACTGGGTGATCACGGGGGACCTCGTGAACATCTCGCTGCCGGGCGAGTTCGAGCGCGCCCGGAGCTGGCTCGAGCGGCTCGCCCCGGCCGAGCGGATCACACTGATCCCGGGCAACCACGATGCCTACGTGGCCGGCGCCGCCGAGGCTCATTGGCCCCTTTGGCGCCCCTGGATGGCCGGCATCGGCGGTCCCGAGGGCTTCCCGTTCCTGCACAGGGTCGGCCCGCTCCTTTTGGTCGGCCTGTCGAGCGCGGAGCCGCGGCCCTGGGGCGACGCCGCCGGTCGGCTCGGTGGGCGCCAGCTCACCCGTCTCACGGGCCGGCTCGCCGAAGCGGCGCGGGCCGGCCTCTGCCGGGTCGTGCTGGTCCACCATCCGCCGGTCGAGGGCTGGAGCCCCGCGCGGAAGGCGCTGCTCGACGCTGCGGACCTCCGCGCCCTCCTCGCCCGCGAAGGCGCCGAACTCGTCCTTTCCGGCCACGACCACCGGCTCGAGGTGGGGGCGCTCGCCGGGCCCGACGGCCCCGTTCCGGTGGTCGCCGCTCCCTCGGCTTCGCTCGTCGCGAACGAGGCCGAGCGCCGCGGTGGCGGGCTCGTCTACGCGATCGAACGCGATGCGTCGGGCGGTCGCTTCCGCATCACTGCGGAAGCGGTTCGTGTCGAGCCCGACGGCTGCGTGGTCCGGGAGCCCGTGACACTCTCGGCCGCCGCTGTGGCCGCGCTCGCCTAGGCAGCGAGATCCTCGTGGGCTATGCGCGTTTCAGAGTGAGTGGGTATACCGCCTGGCGCCCGCGGCTCCCCCCGCGACCGCGTCCCGCCGCGTCGGCCCGAGCATGAGCCTTTTGAGCCGCTATCTGACCGGCCTCGTCGTCCGCCCGATGCTGGCGATCGTCGTCGTGGCGCTGGCCGTGCTTTTGGCCGAGCGCATGCTGCGTGTGCTCGACCTCGTGATCGGCTGGCGCGGCAGCATGCTCGTGCTGCTCGAGATGCTCGGCTATCTGGTGCCGCATTACATGGGCGTGGCTCTCCCGGCGGCTTTCTTCATCGCGATCCTCCTCGTCTTCGGCCGGCTGTCGCGGGACGGCGAGATCGACGCGATGCTCGCCGCCGGCCGCGGCCTGCACGAGCTCTTGCGCCCGCTCTTCGCGATCGCGCTCGTGCTCGTGACGATCAACGCCGTGATCGTGAGCCACCTCCAGCCCTACAGCCGCTACGCCTACCGCGCCGCGCTCTTCGCGCTTTCCAACGTCTCCTTCCTGGCCCTCATCCGCGAGCGGGCCTTCGTGACGCTCGCCGGCACGACCTACGCGGTCGAGTGGCTGAGCCCCGAGCGCGACCGGCTCGAGGGGCTCGTGCTCTTCAGCCGGATGAAGGACGGCAGCACGCTCACGATCACCGCCCGCCGCGGCCGGATCCTCGCCGCCGAAGGTGACCAGCCGGTCCGCTTCGACCTCGAGGACGGTGTCCACCAGCTCGTCCCGCCGCCCGGTCCGGGCGGCGCCGAACGGCCAGCCGCCACCGTCCGCTTCCGCAACTTCACGACCGACCTCAGGGGTGGCGCGCCCGAGGCCTTCCGTCCGCGCGGCGAGGACGAGCGCGAGCTCACGCTTCCCGAGCTCTACGCGGCGCTCGGCCGACCCGTGAGAGGCATCGAGCCGTCCGAGATCGCCGCCGAGCTCCACGGCCGGCTCGTCCGCGTGCTCTCGATCCCCCTCCTGCCGCTCGTCGCCTTGCCGCTCGCGATCGCCCGCCGCCGGGCTCGGCGCTCCTACGGGCTCGTGGTCGGCCTCGTCCTCCTCCTCACCTACAACCAGGTGCTGCACTTCGGCGAGTCGCTCGCCGACGACGGCAAGCTTTCACCCTGGCTCGGTCTTTGGGTGCCCTTCGCGGCGTTCGGCACGCTGGGCGTGGTCCTCACCTGGTGGCGTTCGGCGCGGGTACCGCGTGCCGCGGGCGGCGGTCGGCTGGACCTTTGGGTCGAGCGGCTCGAGGCCTGGGCCGGCGGCCGCCTCGGCCTGCGCGGGAGTGAACCTTGAGCCGGCTCGGCCGCTATCTCGTCCGGCTTTACCTCGTCCGCCTGGCGGTCGTGCTCTTGGCGGTGACCGGCTTCGCCCTCGTCTTCGACCTCTTGGACATGGGGCCGCGCGTGATCCGGCGCGCCGGCGGCTCGACTTGGGCGCTCCTCGCCTACGTGCCGATCCGCTTGCCGACCCTGCTTACCGAACTTTTGCCCATGGCCGTCCTCCTGGCGGGCCTCTTGACCGTGAGCGATCTCCTGCGCTTTCGCGAGCTCGTCGCGATGTGGGGTGCGGGAGTCTCGCGCCTCGGCCTTTTGCTTCGGCTCTGGCCGGCCGCCCTTTTGGTCCTGGGCGGCAAGTTCCTGCTCGACGATCTGGCGGTGCCGGCCACCGTGCCGGCGCTGCGGGCCATGGGTGTCGCCGACTTCAAGACGGTGGGCCTGCCCTCCAACGGAGCTCTCTGGATCCGGACCGGCGACGACGTCGTGCGCATACCCTCCGAAGCCGCGGCGACGGGCGCGCCGCGCGACCTGTTGATTCTCCGGCTCGATCCGCAAGGCCGGCTGGTCGAGCGGATCGAGGCGGCAAGTGCCGAGCCCGGACCCGAAGGCTGGCTGTTGCGCGAGGTCGTCCGGCGGCCGGCTGCCGCGCGACCGGTCGAGCGGCTGCCCGAGCTCTTCTGGCCCGTGCGCCTCGACCTCGAGCAGGTCGCGCTGATGGCCAAGCTGCCGCGCGAGCTTTCGATCGCCCAACTCTGGCGGGTCATCCGGGCGGACGGCTTCGGCGTCGGCGGGACCGAAGGGCACCGGACCTGGCTGCAGGCCCGCCTCGCCGGCCTCGTCGCCCTCTGGGCGACCGTCGTCCTACCCTTCGCTCTGGTCCGCCGGCTCGCCCGGATCGGCGAAACCTTCGCACTCTTCGCCAAGGGCCTCGCGATCGGCTTCGTGCACCTGGTCGTGAACGGCCTCCTCTTGGCGCTCGGTGAGCTCGGGCTCGTCGCCCCGGCACTCGCCGCTTGGACCGCACCGCTCCTCTTCGCGAGCTTCGTGCTCGTGCACGCGGGCCTGTTCGAGCAGCGCCGCGTCCGCCTCGTGGGGGGGCCGCTCGGAGTCGCGAACGCATGAGCCCGGCGGTGATCGGCTTCGTCAACAACCGGCGCAGTGAGCGCAACAAGCGCGGTACGGCCGACATCGAGGCCGTGCTCGCCCGCTATCCCGAGGTCACTCGGCTCGATTTCGACGGGGTCACCCGGCTGCACGACATCGCCGAAGAGCTCGCCCGGCTGGCCCCGACACTCATCGTCGTGAACGGCGGCGACGGCACGGTCCAGGGGCTCCTGACCGAGCTCCTCGAGAATCGCCGCCTCGACTCCGTCCCGCCGATCGCCATTCTGCCGCGCGGCATGGCAAACATGACCGCCGCCGATTGCGGCTTGCGCCGGCGCGGCGCCGAGGCGTTGGTGCGGGTCCTGGAGGCCGCCCGCGCCGGGCTGATCGACCGGTTCGTCGTCCGTCGCCGCGTGCTGCGCGTCGAAGGCCTCGAGGAAGGTGGCGCGCAGCGTGGCATGTTCATGGGGGCGCTCGGCATCGCCGATGCGATCCACCTCTGCAAGAGCCGGGTCCACAGCCTGGGTCTCAAGGGCGAGGCCGCGCATTTCGTCACGCTCGCCCAGATCCTCTGGGGCCTCGCCCGCGGTCGCCGGCCGCCCGGCATGCTCGAGGGCGGACGGGTGGCCATGCGTTTCGAGGACGGCGAGGTCCGCGAGGGCCGCCAGCTCCTCCTGTTCGCCACCACCCTCGACCGGCTCGTGCTCGCTTCCCGGCCCTTCTGGAACGGGCTCGCCCGCCCGTTCCGGCTGACCGCGATCCGCCAGCCGGCCGAGGGCCTCGTGCGCCGGGCGCTGCACGTGCTCTACGGCGGCGATCGGCGCGACCTGCCGCCCGACAGCTTCTTCAGCCGCGGGAGCGCGCGGGCCGAACTCGAGCTCAATTCCGAAATCACGATCGACGGCCAATTCTACCGGCCCGTGCCCGGCCGGCCGCTGATCGTGACCGCTCCCGAGGAGGTCCGCTTCGTGCGGTGCTGAAGCCCTCTGCCGACCCCGTCCGCGACTTTCTCGCCGCCGAAGCGGCGCTGCCGGTGCCGGCCGTCTTCCACGCCCTCGCGGATGCCGCCCGCGCCCGCTTCGGTGCGCCCGTCCGCGCCGTGCTCCTCTACGGCAGCTGCCTCAGGGACCGCGAACACCGCGACCGGCTGGTCGATCTTTTCGTGCTCGTCGAAGACGGTGCAGCCGGCGCGGAGCGTCCGATCCTGCGGAGGCTCGGGGCGCTCTTGCCCCCCAACGTCTACCATCTCGGGACCCGCTTCGAGGACGGGACGGCGCGCGCGAAAGTGGCCCTCGTGGGCCTCGCGCGGCTCGAGCGGCTCGTGGCACCCACGACCCTCGAGCCCTATTTCTGGGCCCGGCTCGCCCAGCCCGTGCGCTTGCTCTGGGCGGCCGATCCGGTTGTGGCGGACCGCGTCCATGCGCTCCTCGCCCGGGCCGTCCGCACGCTCCTCGAGGCCGCGCGGCCGCTCGTTCGGGTCGGCGCCGACCCGCTCGAGCTCTTCGAGCGGGCGTTCTTCGAGACCTATCGGACGGAGCTGCGTGCCGAGCGACCCGGCAGAGCGACGAGCCTCGTGACCGCCGATGCCGCCCGTTACGAGCAGCTCGGCCGCCTCTGTCTCGCCGGCCGGCCCGCTCCCTCGCCGGCCGATCGGGCGCGCGCGATCCGCCTCTGGGCGCGGCGCCGCCGGCGCGGCAAGCTGCGCTCGGTACTGCGGCTCGCCAAGGCCGCCTTCACCTTCGAGGGCGGGGCGGACTACCTCGTCTGGAAGATCGAGCGGCACTCGGGCGAGCGGATCGAGCTTTTGCCCTGGCAGCGCCGCCACCCGATCCTCGCCGGGCTCGTACTCCTGCCGAAGCTGCGCCGGCGCGGCGCGGTGCGCTGAGCCCTCGGCCGCTACTCGGCAGCGACCGGCCGAGCGAGTGCTGCGGCCAGGCTCGCGAACCGGTCGAGCACGATCTCGAGATGCTCGGCCGTGTGCGCCGCCGACACGCTGCAGCGCAACAGACACGCCCCGCCCGGCGTGCCCGGCGGCAGCGCCAGGTTGACGTAGACTCCGGACTCGAGGAGCGAGGTCCAGGCGAACACGGCGCTCCGCTCGTCGGGAAGCCGGATCGAAAGGATCGGTCCCGGCGGTGCGGCGAGCACGAAGCCCAGCCGCACGAGCCCGGCATGCAGGGTCCGCGCGGTCTCCCAGAGCCGGGCCCGAAGTTCCGGTCGGGCGGCGATCTGCGCGAGCGCGGCCCGCACCGAGGCGATCGTCGCGGGGCCCGGCGAAGCCGTGAACATGTAGGGCCGGGCCGCGACCCGCAACAGCTCGAAGCGGGGATGGTCGGAGACCGCGAAGCCGCCGATGCCACCGAGCGACTTCGAGAAGGTGCCGACGATGAAATCGACCTCACCCTCGACCCCGAGCTCTTCGGCGACGCCCCGGCCCCGGCGGCCGAACACCCCGAAGGAGTGCGCCTCGTCGAGCAGCAGGAAGGCGCCGTGTTTCTTCTTCACGGCGACAATCTCGGAAAGCCGCGCCACGTCGCCGAACATCGAATAGAGCCCCTCGACGACGATCAGCCGGCAGCCCCCCGGCGTCGGGTTGCGCTCGAGCCGGCGGTCGAGATCCTCGGGGTCGTTGTGGCGGAAACGGACGACCTTGGCGCCGGACAGCAGGCAGCCGTCGAAGATCGAGGCGTGCCAGTCCGAATCGACGAAGATCGTGTCCTTGGCCCCGGCGAGCCCGGCGATCGTGGCGAGGTTCGCTTGGTAACCGGTGGTGAAGACGATCGCCGCCCGGCGACCCATGAAGGCAGCGAGTTCCGCCTCGAGCGCGCGATGACCGGCATAGGTGCCGTTGGCGATCCGCGAGCCCGTGGTCCCCGTGCCGTACCGGCGCAAGGCCTCGACACCGGCTTCGATGCAGACCGGGTCGAAGGTGAGCCCGAGATAGTTGTTCGTGCCGAGCAGGATGGTCCGCCGACCGCGGATCGTGGCTTCGCAAGGGCCCGCGAGATCCTCGATCTCGAGCTGGAAAGGGTCGATGCCGGTGGCCAAAAGCTGGGCACGCCGCTGCGCGAGCGTCCCGTACTTGTCGAAAATGTCCATCAGCCGCGCGCTCCGAGCTGTCGCGCCACGAGGTCGACCAGATCGCCCAAGGTCACGAGATCGGCGATCTCGTTGACGGGCACGTCGATCCCGTAGCGGTCTTCGATCTCCATCACGAGATCCATGGCGGCCACCGAGTCGATCGAGAGATCGCTCGTGAGCTCGGTGCTCCGCTCGAGCTTAGCGCCGGGTGGGGCGAAGCGTGCCACGAGCTCGCCCAGCTCGGCCAACAGGCGGTCGGGGTCCGGGGTCGTCATGGCCGGCTGCATGGCGGCTTCGGCCGGGCTGCGCAACCCCCGCTCAAAGCCAGCCCTCCCGACGATACCAGGCGAGGGTGCGTTCGAAGCCTTCGGCGAAGGTCGTGCGCGCGCGGCCACGCCAGAGGGCGCCGTCGTCGGTGGCCCGCCAATCGGGGTGAAAAAGCTCGGCGACCTTGCCCCGCGAGAGGGGCGGCACCGCGCCGAGCGGCCGGGCGCCGATCTCGGCGAGCCAGGCGGCGGCCGCGAGCACCGAGCGCGGCAGCTCGACGAGCCGCACCCGCCGCCCGGTCCGCTCCGCTGCGCGTTCCGCGAGGTCCCGCCACGTGTACCCGCCGGGGGTGCCGTCGTCCGGCTCGAACGGTCCGGCCGGCACGTTGGGCTCGGCGACGAGCTCCGCCAAGAGCTCGGCCAGATCGTCGACGAAGAGCAGCGAGAAGCGGTTGGCGGGCGCCCGAGGCGCGACCAGGAAGCCCCGAGCGAGCTGGGCGAGAATCGGGAAGGTCGCGCGATCGCCCGGTCCGTAGAGCGCAGGTGGCCGAAGGATCGTCGCCCGCAGCCCGTCGGCGCGTCGGCGGAGTTCCTCTTCCGCTCGGCGCTTGCTGCGGGCGTAGGCCGAGACCGCGGGCGCGCGCGCCGCGAGCGAGGAGACGAGCACGAAGCGCGCTCCCTCCGCCCGCCGTCGGGTCGCCTCGGCGAGCCGTGCGGTACCCCGCACGTTCGCCGATTCGAACTCCACCGACCGCCGCGCCCGAACCAGACCCGCCGCGTGGACGACCGTGCCGACACCGGCGACCAGCGCCTCGAGCGCCGCCTCGTTCGCGAGGTCGCCGCACACGAGCTCGACGCCGAGGGCGTCGAGTTTTGGATCGTCGCGCCGGACGAGCGCCCGCACCCGGAAGCCGCGGGCCCGCAACCGGCCGGCGAGGTGACGGCCGACGAAGCCCGTGGCCCCGGTGAGCGCGACGAGTTCGGGATCGACCTCTGCCAAGCTCCGGCCGTCTCAACCGACCTCGGCCAGCGGGCCGCGTGGGCTGTTGGCGGGCGTGCCCGGCTCGACCGGGACGATCCCGCCAAGATCACGGATTCTTCCTTCGAGATAACTCGCCCGCGCCGCGGCCCGGCTGAGCTTGCCCGACGTCGTGTAGGTCAAGGAGCGTGGTGGAGCGAGCACGAGCTCGCACTCGGTGCCGGCCTGACGGTTGATCACCGCCTGCACGGTGCGGCGGAACTCGGCCTGTTGGCGCGGGTCGCTCGTCCGACATTGAACGACGACGACGATCCGCTCGCGCTCGTCCTCGCCCGTCACCGCGAAGGCGGCGACGTCGCCCGGCCGCACGCCGGGCAGCCGCTCGACCGCCCATTCGAGATCCTGCGGCCAGATGTTGCGGCCGTTGACGATGATGAGGTCCTTGCTGCGGCCGGTTACCACGAGTTCGCCGTCGACGAGGTAGCCCATGTCGCCCGTATCGAGCCAGCCGTCCTCGAGCAGCACCTGGCGGGTGGCCTCGGGATTGTGGTCGTAGCCGGTCATGAGGCTCGGGCCCTTGATGCAGACCCGACCGACCCGCCGCTCGGGCAAGGCCCGGCCGTGCTCGTCACGGATCTCGATCAGGTAGCCCGGCATCGGCCGACCGCAAATCGCGAAAGCTCGGGTGCGCCGGGCGCGCGGCCCGGCCGGCGCGGCGATCCGCCGCCGCTCGAAGGCCTCGCCGAGCTCGACCGTATCGGTGCGCACCCCGCTCCCGAGCGGGGCGAAGGTCACCGCGAGCGTCGCCTCGGCGAGCCCGTAAGAGGGGACGAAGGCGCGCGCGTCGAAGCCGGCGGCGGCGAAGACCGCGGCGAACTCGGCGAGCGCCTTCGGGCGGATCATCTCGCCGCCGATCCCGGCCACTCGCCAGCGCGAGAGGTCGAGCCCCGAGACGCCGTTGGCGGCGACCCGCCGGGCGCAAAGTTCGTAGCCGAAGGTCGGCGCGAAGGAGATCGTGCCGCCCGTCGCGGAAAGCAGTTTGAGCCAGACGAGCGGCCGGGTCGCGAAGCTCGCGGTCGCGAGATAGTCGACGCTGACTTGGGTCAACACGGGCGTCAAACAGCAGCCGACGAGACCCATGTCGTGGTAGAGCGGCAGCCAGGAGGTGCAGCGGTCGCCGGGCCGGAGCGCGAGCCCGTACTCGGCGATCGCCCGGGCATTGGCGGTGATCGCCTTCTGGGTCACGAGCACGCCGCGAGGAAAGCTCGTGCTGCCCGAGGAATATTGGACGTAACAGGGATCCTCGGGGCCGAGCGGGCCGAGGGGGCGGTCGCTCGGCGGCAGGGCCGCGAGTTCCGCGTGGGTCCCGATCCACCCGACGAGCGTGCCGACCGCCGCCTCGCCGAGCTGGCCGCGATAGGCCTCGGAGGCGATCGCCACCTTGGCGCGCGAGCTTTCGAGCATGCCCCGCAGCCGTTCGACATGGGTCCGGTGGGTACCGAGGCTCAAGGCCAAGGGCAGTGGCACGGGGACGAGCCCGGCGAACTGGCAGGCCATGAAAGCCAGGAGGAACTCGGGGCTCGTCTCGGCGACGATCGCCACCCGCTCGAGCCGGGCGAGCCCCAGCCCGGAAAGCCGGATCGCCAGGTCCGCCGCTCGCTCGCGCAGCTCACGGTAGGAAAGGACGCGCTCGAGCTCGCCGCGGCTGTTGTAGAAATTCATGCCCGTCTCGCCGCCGGCGGCATAGTCGAGCCCTTCGAGGAGGGTTCGAAACCCTCCGGTACGGAACGGCAGCCCTCTGTTCACGGTCGGCGTCGGAAGCACCATGGTCCCCCTCGCGCGGCGTCCCCTCGCGCAGCCGGAACGCGCCGGCAGGCCGGCCGGGCGTTCGACATGCACTCCGTTCGGTCCGAAGGGCCGGCCGCACCTCGGGGCCGGACCCCGTACTCTCCTCCGGTGGGCCGGGCGCGACCGGGGCAGCTCCCCGAGCCGCGAGCCCCCTTCCTGGTTTTCTCCGGGCGCGATCTTAAGAGTGCTCCGCCGCGCGGCCATTCAACTCGTGTTACGGTATGTTTCAGCCCGACCGAGGTCGTTGCCGCCGCGCCACAGTCGGACGTCGATCACGGCCCGTGCGGCGTCACGAGCCGGCGCTCGGCACAGCGGATGCGAAGCGCACCCGCCCGGCTCGTCCGCTCGAGCCTGCAGGCGACGAGTTCACCCACCGCCTCGTCGACCAGCCAGAGCCGCTCGCCCGCCACGACCCGGACGGGTGCCGCCGCGGCCGCCATTCTCGGTGGCGGCGACGATCCCTTGCCCCGCAGGATTCGGACCTCGCCGTCGGCGGCCCCGGCCGCCGGGGTTGTCAACAGCCATGCGGTTGCCAGAGCCGCTCCGATCGCACGCATCGGCCCCTCCCTTTCACGTCGACCGCCGGGTTCTCCGGTCGATCCGGAGGCTGCCACGGCGCGGCGCGGACCGCAGCCCTTTCGCGCGGCCTTGCATAACCCTTTACGGTGCGTTCACCTTCACGCCGTGCGACCATCCGGAGGGAGGACCGACGTGCGCCTCACCTGGCTCGGCCATTCGGCGGTTCATCTCGAAGCCGCCGGCAAGAGCGTCCTGATCGACCCCTTCTTCACCGGGAACCCGAAGCACCCGCAGGGCTGGGAGGACCGACTCGGGCGGCTCGATGCGATCGTCGTCACGCACGGCCACGAGGACCATCTGGGCGACACCGTTCGGCTCGCCAAGAAATACGGCGCCACGCTCGTGGCCCAATGGGAGGTCTGTATGACCTGCGCCGCGGAAGGCGTCGAGAAATTGCAGCCCATGAACACGGGCGGCTGCATCCTCCACGACGGGATCCGCTTCTGCATGGTTCCGGCGTTCCACAGCTCGGCCGTCGTGCGCGACGGCAAGGCGCAGACCATGGGGGATCCGGCCGGCTTCGTCATTACCCTCGACGGGGTGGCGGTCTACCACGCCGGCGATACCGCGCTCTTCTCCGACATGGCGTTGATCCAAAGGCTGCACCGGCCGAGGGTCGGGTTCTTGCCGGTGGGCGATCGCTTCACCATGGGCCCGGAGCACGCGGCGATCGCTTGCAACGAGTTCCTCGAACTCGACCTCGTCGTGCCGATCCACTGGGGCACCTTCGACCTCCTGCACGGCGATCCGCACGACTTCGCCCGGCGCGTGACGCGCGGCCGCGTACACGTCGCGACGCCGGGCGAGCCGTTCGAGGTCTGAGGCGGGCGTTCAGCGGAAATTGCGACCCTCGGGGATCACCCGGCGCAAGTCCCGCGTGTCGCGCCGGGCCTCGTCGGCGCGGGCGATCGCCGCATCGAAGGTCGCGGGGTCGAGGGCCTCACCGCGCAAGTCCGCGAGCTCCTCGGTGAGGTCGAGGAGCCGATCGGCGACGAGGTGGACGACCCGGCCCTCGCGCTGCAGCCGCCCGGCCGCGGCGAGCAGCCGGGCGACCATGAGCGTCGTGCGGAACCGCTCGAAGACTTTCGGCCAGAGGATCAGGTTGGCGAAACCGGTCTCGTCCTCGAGGGTGGTGAAGACCACCCCTTTGGCGCTGCCGGGCCGCTGGCGGACGAGCACGAGGCCGGCCACCGAGACCCGGCTCCCGGGCGGGAGCGTGGCGAGCTCGCGGGCGGTGACGATCCGCCGCCGGGCGAGCTTCTCCCGCAACAGCGCGAGCGGATGGGCGCGCAGCGACAGCCTGAGGCGGGCATAGTCCTCGATCACCGCTTCGCCGAGGCTCTCGGGTGGGAGCTCGAGCCAGGGCTCGTCGCCGCCCTCGAGCGGCGGGAGGTTCGAGCCCACGGGCTCGCTCGCTTCGGCATGGGCGAAGAGCGGCAGCGGCCGCCGGGCCAGCGCTTGCACCTCCCAGAGTGCCTGACGGCGGTCGAGGCCCAGCGAGCGGAAGGCGTCCGCCTCGGCGAGGAGCTCGAGGGTCTCGCGCGTCACCCGGGCGCGGCGCTGCAGCTCGCCGATCGTGCGATAGGGGCGCAAGCGCGCGGTGACGATCCGGACCGCCTCGGCCTCGGCCAGGCCCTTGACCTCGCGCAGGCCGAGCCGGACGGCGTGCGAGAGGGGCCCGCGCCGGGGCAGGGGCTCGAGCGTCGAATCCCAGAACGAGAAATTGACGTCGACCGGGCGAACCTCGACCCCGTGCTCGATCGCGTCGCGGACGAGCTGCGCGGGCGCATAGAAGCCCATCGGCTGGGCGTTCAAAATCGCTGCCAAAAAGACGTCCGGATAGTGACATTTGAGCCAGGCCGAAACGTAGACGAGGAGCGCGAAGCTCGCGGCGTGGCTTTCCGGGAAGCCGTAATAGCCGAAGCCCTCGATCTGCTTGGAGCAGCGCTCGGCGAAGTCACGGTCGTAGCCGCGCGCGACCATGCCCGAGACGAGCTTGTCGTGCCAGCGCTCGAGCTGGCCGCGGCGACGGAAGGCGGCCATCGAGCGACGCAGCCCGTCGGCCTCGGCCGGGGTGAAGCCGGCCGCCACGATCGCGATCCGCATCGCCTGCTCCTGGAACAAGGGCACGCCCAGGGTCTTGCCGAGGACCGCTTCGAGCTCTTTCGAGGGAAAGGTCACGGGCTCGAGACCCTCGCGTCGGCGCAGATAGGGGTGGACCATGTCGCCCTGGATGGGGCCCGGGCGGACGATCGCCACCTCGATCACGAGGTCGTAGAAGGAGCGGGGCTTGAGCCGCGGCAGCATGCTCATCTGCGCTCGACTCTCGACCTGGAAGACGCCGATCGAATCGGCCTTCTGCAGCATGGCGTAGACGGCCGGGTCCTCGGCCGGCACGCGCGCCATGTCGAGTTCGAGGCCGTAATGGGCGCGCAGGAGCTCGAAGGCGCGGCGGATGCAGGAGAGCATGCCGAGCGCCAAAAGATCGATCTTGAGGAACTTCAAGGCGTCGAGATCGTCCTTGTCCCACTCGACGACGGTGCGGCCGGGCATCGCCGCGTTCTCGATCGGCACGAGCTCGCGCAAGGGGCTCTTGGCGATCACGAAGCCGCCCACGTGCTGGGAGAGGTGGCGCGGAAAATCGACGAGCTCGCGGGCGAGCTCGAGCGTGCGGGCGAGGATGGGATCGTCCGGGTCGAGCCCCTGCTCGCGCAGCGTGCGGCGGTTCGTTCCCTCGCGGCCCATGCCCCAGACGGTCTTCGAAAGCGCGTCTTGGACGTCGGCCGAGAGGCCCATGACTTTGGCGACCTCCCGCAGAGCCGACTTGGCCCGGTAGCGGATCACCGTGGCGGCGAGGGCCGCGTGGTCGCGGCCGTAGGTCTCGTAGACCCACTGGATGACCTCCTCGCGCCGCTCGTGCTCGAAATCGACGTCGATGTCGGGCGGCTCGTCGCGCTCGGCCGAGACGAACCGCTCGAACAACAGATCGGCCCGGGCCGGGTCCACCGCGGTGATGCCGAGCACGTAGCAGATCGCCGAATTGGCCGCCGAGCCGCGGCCCTGGCAGAGGATCCCGCGGCTTCGGGCGAAGCGGACGATGTCGTGGACGGTGAGGAAGTAGGGCGCGTAGCGTAGCGCCTTCACGAGCGCGAGCTCGTGCTCCAAGAGCTTCTTCACCTTCTCCGGCAGATGATCGGGGTAGCGTTCGGCGGCTCCCTCCCAGGTGCGCCGGGCGAGCTCCTCGTCCGGTGTCCGCCCCTCGTAGGAATCCCGCACCGGATAGTCGTAGGCGAGCTCGTCCAGAGAGAAGCGGCAGCGCGCCGCGATCTCGAGGCCGGCCGCGATCGCCTGCGGCCAACGGGCGAACAGCCGCGCCATCTCCGCGGGCGACTTCAGGTGTCGTTCGGCGTTGGCTTCCAGGCGGAACCCGGCCTCGGCGAGCGTCACTTTTTCGCGGATGCAGGTGAGCACGTCCTGCAAAGGCCGCCGGGCCGGGTCGTGGTAGAGCACGGCGTTGGTGGCCAAGAGCCGGGCCCCGGTCGCCTCGGCGAGCCGGGCGAGCCCGTCGATCCGCTCGCGGTCGTCGCCTCGGTAGAGGAACCGGGCGACCAGATGGAGGCGGTCGCCCACCGCCGCGCGCAGCCGGCGCAGCAGCTCCACGAAGCCGGCGTCGAGCGCTTCCGCAGGCGCTTCGGGCGGGATGACGCCCAGGATCTGCCCCTCGGCATGCGCCAGGAGGTCGGCGAGCCGCAGGCTCGAGGAACCCTTCCGGGCACGCGTTCGACCCTCGGTCAACAGCGAACAGAGCCGGCCGTAGGCCTTCCGGTCGGTGGGCCAGATGAGGACCGAGGGAGCGTCCTCGAGATCGACCCGCGCGCCCACCACCAACCGCACACCGAGCCGTTTGGCGGTCACGTGCGCCCGCACGATCCCGGCGAGGCTCGCGCGGTCGGTGACCGCGAGCGCGGCGAGACCGAGTTCGGCCGCACGTTCGACGAGCTCCTCGGGGTGCGAAGCGCCTTCGAGGAAGCTGAAATTGGTCGTGACCTCGAGCTCGGCGTAGGCGGCCATGGGTGGAGCTTCCCCGGCCTTCGAAAGCATGTTCTTGTTATGTTCTCAAGAGGGCGGGAAGCGACAGGGCGGCCCCGATCGGCTAGGCTCGGGGTGGACGGGAGAGCGAGCGATGGCGAAGCGGCCCGACGAGATCCGGCGGATGACGATCGAGGAGTTCCTCCTCTGGGACGACGGCACCGACACCCGCTACGAGCTCGACCGGGGCGTGCCGGTGGCGATGAACCCGCCCTTGACGCCGCACGTGCGCATCTGGGCGAACCTCGTCGTCCACGTCGAACGCCACCTGACCGACAAGCGCCCGTGCCGGGCGATGCCGGGGGCGGGGCTCGTGATCGATCGGGCGGAGGGCACGTTTTACATCCCCGATCTCGTCGTCACCTGCGAGGAGCCGCGCGAGGCGCCCTACGTCGAGGAGCCCCGGCTCGTGGTCGAGATCCTCTCGCCCTCGACCGAGCGGCTCGACAAGACGGTCAAGGTCCCGGCCTACGGCCGTCTGCCGAGCGTGCAGGAGATCTGGCTCGTCTCGGCGGCGCGGCGCTGGGTGCTGGTCTGGCGCAAGGTCGAAGAGAGCTGGATCGCGCACCTGCCCTACGAGGGCGATGCGAGCTTCCCGAGCCCCGTGCTGGGCGGCGAGATCCGGCTCGACGAGCTCTACGACCTTTCCGGGCTCTGAGTTCACGAGAAGCTCCCGAGCACCCGCCAAACGGGCGGGTCGGGTTCGCCCCAGAGCCCCTCGCGGGCGCACCAGAGTTCGCGTCCATCATCGAGCCGGACGCGGAAGAAGTCCCGCGGCCGCGCCGCAGCGTCCGGCTCTTTCCACCACTCGGGGAGGATCCGCTCGGGGCCCGAAGCGGCGATCACCCGGCCGGCGATCGCCCCTTCGAGCTTCAAGGGCGGGCCGTCCGGCACGACCGCGAGAGCGCGTACCGGAAGTGGCCGCTCGAACAGGCGCAGCGGCCGCAAGCGGCTCGCGACCCAGGAGCCGGGCCGCGGCTCGACCCCGGCCGGGCACCAGCGGGCCTGGCGTTCGGGGACGTGGCTCGCGACCGGCTCGGGGCGGAGGACGCGATCGGCACCCAGCCGGGCGGCGAGCCGGTCGATCAGGAGAGCGATGGCGGTCGCATCGGCCGCGGCCCCGAGCTCGGGCTGCTCGGCCGGGCACTCGACCGTCTCGACCGCCTCCAGGATCGCGAGCTCGACCCCGAAGCCGAGATCGAGGCCGTCGAGCCGATGGCGGAACAGGCGGCAGAGATGCTCGGGGTCGCGGCTCGGCCGGGCGGTGCCGACTTCGAGCCGCGCGACCACCCCGTCGACCCGGTGCAGGCCGAGGACGAGCCGGCGCGCCCCCCGCCCCGCCTGCTCGAGCATCCGGCAGAGGTCGCGGGCGAGCCGCGCGCAGGCCGCCTCGATCCCGGCGTGGGTGGCGATCGGCTCGGCCCGGACGAGCCGAGCCGAGAAGGGGGTCGGCTCGACGAGCGGGGTGAAGGGCGGCTCCTCCGCGCCCTCGAGGACGGCGAGCCGGAGCGCGAGGGCGAGGCCGAAGCGGCGGGCGAGGGCGGCGCGCGGCAGACGGCGGAGATCGCCGATCGTCCGCAGGCCGAGCCGGCGCAAGCTCGCGCTCGTCTCGCCGTCGAGCTCGAGGGCCTCGACCGGCAGCGGATCGAGCGCCCGCAGGCTCGGCAGGATCCCGCCCGGGCCGAAACGGGCCCAGGCGCGTGCAGCCAGTCGGCGATCGGCGAGGGCCGTACGCGGCGCGAGGCCGAGCTTGGCGAAGGCCTCGGCCACGGCGGCGAGCAGGCCCTCCTCGCCACCCCAGAGGTGGGCGCAGCCGGTGACGTCGAGGACGAGCCCGTCGGGCCCGTCGACCGCGACCTTCGGGCTCCAGCGCGTGCACCAGAGGGCGAGGCTCTCGAGCGCCCGGGCATCGGCCTCGGGCTCGGCCGGAAAGACGTGGAGCGCGGGACAGGCGGCGCGGGCATCGGTGAGCAGGAGGCCGGGCCCGAGCCGGAGCGCCTCGGCCTCGGCGTTCACGGCGACGAGCCGCGGCCCACCCGGACCCGGGCCCACGAGGGCGAGCGGCTCAGCCTCGGGCCAGGGTGCACCGATCCGTCGGTGGCGCAGCCGCCGCCTTTGGATCGGCCAGCGCGGCAGCCGGATGGAGAGCCAGCGTCCGCTCATCGACCCGCACCTCCACCTGCCCTTCCGCCCCGCCCTTGGAGCGCCGGAGCTCGAGTCGTAGTCGGGGTGGACCCTCGTGCCCGGGCACGGGTTCCGCCCACCAGCGGGTGGCCGCGGCACTCGGGGTCGGATCGGCGGCCGGGCGGAGCAGGAGCCCGATCCCCCCGCCCCGCTCGACCGCGAGCTGCAGCCGGCGCGAGAGATCGAAGCCGACGCGCGCGAGCTCGCCCAGGACGACCGCCGCGGCCGGACTCGAGAGCGCCTCCTCGACGGCGCGGGCGAGGGCCGCGGCGTCGGGGGTGCGGACGAGCAGGAGCCGGGAAGGGTCGAGCCCGCGGGCGGCGAGGCCGGGCGGCCAGGGCAGGCCGCGGGCACGTACCCCGGCCTCGTCGAGGCACCAGACGAACAGCCCGGGTCGGTCGAGGGCGGCCCGCGCGATCGCGAGCGCGAACAGCGTCGCGGCCGGCCCGGCGAGCTCGTGGAGCGCGCGCCGGGCGAGCCCGTCTTCGCCCAGGAGCGGATCGAGCCCCGGGCCGAGTCGGACGGGCGGGGTCGCGAAGCCCGCGCCGCGTCCTTCGAGGGCGCGGATCCGGGCGCGGAGTACCGCGAGCCGGTGGGCGCGGTCGGCTGGGAGCGGAGCCATGTTCATGCTTCGTTCTTAGTTCTCTTTTCGTTCTCGGGCAAGCCCGCCCCTACCGGCCGGCGGCCCTCGCCCGGGCCCGAGACACCCCGCGATTGCCCCGCGCCCGCACGCCCTCCATCATTCTGCGAAGGCGCGTCTGCCGGATGCGGTTGCGACACCCTTCCGGCCGCTCCGAGCCTCCGCCGAACGGAGCCGTCCCATGCCCGACCTCGCCCGTCGCATCGCCCAGGGCTCGGGGGCCGAGCCCGCCGATCTCGTGATCGAGGACGTCCGGCTGCTCGACCTCGTGACCGGCGCGCTTCTTCCCTCCGACATCGCGATCTGCGGAGCGTGGATCGTGGGGACCCTCGAGCGCTACGAGGGCCGGCGGGTGATCGAAGGCCGCGGCCGGATCGCCGTGCCGGGCTTCGTCGACACGCATCTCCACGTCGAATCCTCGCTCGTGACTCCGGGCGAGCTCGAGCGCTGCGTGCTGCCGCGCGGTGTCACGACCATGGTGTGCGACCCGCACGAGATCGCCAACGTGCTCGGGGTCGAGGGCATCCGCTGGGTGCTCGACTGGGCCGAGGTCCTCACCCTCGACCTTCGGGTGCAGCTCTCCTCCTGCGTCCCGGCCACCCCCTTCGAAACCGCGGGCGCCCGGCTCGACGCCGAGGACCTCGCGCCGCTCCTCGCGCACCCGAAGGCGCTCGGCCTTGCCGAAGTCATGAACTTCCCGGGTGTGCTCGCCCGCGAGCCGAAGCTTCTGGCGAAGCTCGAGGCTTTCTCGGGCCGGCCGATCGACGGCCATTGCCCGCTCCTTTCCGGCAAAGGGCTCTGCGGTTACGTCGCCGCCGGCATCCGCAGCGAGCACGAGGCGACACGCCCCGAGGAAGCGCTCGAGAAGCTCCGCAAAGGCCTCCACGTCTTCATCCGCGAGGGCTCGGTCTCGAAGGACTTGGCGGCCCTCGCCCCGCTGATCTCGGCCGACACCTCCCCCTTCCTCGCCTTCTGCACCGACGACCGCAACCCGCTCGACATCGAAGAAGAGGGGCACGTCGATTTCATGATCCGCGCGGCGATCCGCGCCGGGGCCGCGCCGCACCACGTCTACCGGGTCGCGAGCTGGTCGGGTGCGCGCGCCTTCGGGCTCGACGATCGCGGCTTCCTCGCGCCGGGAAGGCGGGCCGACATCGTGCTCTTGGACGATCTCGAGGCCTGCGCCGTCTCGCAGGTGATCGTGGGCGGCCGCCCGGCCGAGGAGGTCCTCGCCGCCGGATCCCCGGGCCCGGCCCCGGTGGGTCGGGGAAGCGTGCGGGTCCGCGAACTCCACGCCTCGGACTTCGCCATCCCGGCCTCGGGCGGGGCGAGCCTGCCCGTGATCGGGGTGATCCCGGGCAAGATCATCACGGAAAGGCTCGAGGCCGTCCCGTCGCGCCGCGACGGGCTCTTGCACGCCGATCCTTCGGCCGATCTCGCCAAGGTCGCGGTGATCGAGCGGCACGGCAAGAACGGCAACATCGGCAAAGGTTTCGTTCGAGGCTTCGGGCTACGTGAGGGTGCCATCGCGAGCTCGGTCGGCCACGACAGCCACAATCTCACGGTCGTGGGAGTGGACGACGCGGCGATGGCGCTCGCCGCCAACCGGGTGACCGCGCTCGAGGGCGGCTTCGTCGTGGCGACCGCCGAGCGGGTCTTGGCCGAGCTCGCCTTGCCGATCGCCGGGCTCGTGACCGAGGTGCCGTTCGCCGAGGTCACGGGCGCCCTACGCCGGTTGCGGGCCGCCGCCCGCGCGCTCGGCTGCACGCTCCCCGAGCCCTTCCTCCAGGTGGCCTTCCTGCCGCTGCCGGTGATCCCCCACCTCAAGATCACCGACATGGGCCTCTTCGACGTCGACCGCTTCGAGCTCGTTCGACTCTAGGCCCGGTCAGCGGAAATAGACCGGATCGCGCAGGTCCGGATAAAGGTGTGCCACCCATTCGCCGTAGCCGTTGAAGATCTTGGTCGGGATCTTCTCGCTCTCGCCGAGCGGCTGCTCCATCTTCTGGCTCCAGCGCGGGTGCGGGACGTCGGGGTTGACGTTGGCCCAGAAGCCGTATTCGTGGTCGGCGATCTCTTCCCAGAAGGTCTTCGGGCGCTCTTCGACGAAACGGAAGCGGACGATCGACTTGATGCTCTTGAAGCCGTATTTCCACGGCACCGCGAGGCGGATCGGTGCACCCATCGACTTGGGCAAAGATTTACCGTAGGCGCCGGTGACCAGGAAGGCGAGTTCGTTCGTGGCCTCGGCGATCGTGAGCCCCTCGGTATAGGGCCAGGGATACCAGAAGGCGCGTTGGCCCGGGGCCGTCTTGGGATCCAAAAAGGTCTGCATCTCGAGGAACTTCGCCGAGCCCAAGGGCCGCGCGAGCTCGACCAGCCGGGCGAGCGGGAAGCCCGTCCAGGGGACGACCATCGACCAAGCCTCGACACAGCGGTGGCGGTAGATCCGCTCCTCGAGCTCGACCTTCGCCACGAGCTCGTCGAACTCGATCTCGAACGGCTCTTCGACGAGCCCGTCGACGCGGATCCGCCAGGGCCTCGTGACGAGCGCCTCGGCCGCCTTGGCGATCTGCTTGTGCGAGCCGAACTCGTAGAAATTGTTGTAGGTCGTGGCGAGCTTTTCGTCGGTGAGCTTGCGGTCGTCGACGGTCCATTTCGGATTGCGGGCGACCGCGGCCTTTCCTTCGCTCACCCGGAGCCCCGCGCCTGCAAGGGCTGCGGCCCCCGCGAGGAACGATCGGCGCCCGAGTGCCAGGCGCTCCGGCGTCACGAGCCGTTCGGGCAAGTCCCAAGGTCGAAAGCGGCGGACATGCGGCATGGTGGTGGCCTCGGTGTCGCTCTCCTGCGCGGGAAGATAGGGCGCGCGCGTGTCCACGTCGCGCCTCGGGCCCTCACGATCCCGGGACCGCAAGCCGGTTGCGCCGGAGCTGGAGGAACGTCGTGCCCGCGAGCAAGCCGAGGCCCACGAGTTCGGCGAGCCGCTCGGGGCTCACGAGGAGCAGAGCTGCGAGACCCAGAGCGAGCCGCTCGGCCGGGCCGCAAGCTCGCAGCCACTGCCCGGTGAGCGCCGCGGCGAGCGCCAGGACGCCGAGCATGGCCGTGCCGACCGCCACCGCCACCCGCCCGGGCTCACCGATCAGCAAGAGCTCGGGCTGGTAGACGAAGAGGAACGGGACGAGGAACCCGGCCGCACCGAGCCGAACGGCGGCGAGGCCCGTGCTCCAGAGCTCGCTCTTGGCGAGCCCGGCCGCGGCGTAGACGGCGAGCGCCACGGGCGGCGTGATCGCCGAAAGGATCGCGAAGTAGAAGGTGAACATGTGCGCGGCCGGCGTCACCACGCCAAGCTTGACGAGCGCCGGGACGAGGAGCGCCACCATGACGATGTAGGCGGGCGTGGTGGGCATCCCCATGCCGAGAACGATCCCGGCTACCATGGTCACGAGCAGCGCCACGAGCAGGCTGTTCTGGGCGAGGGTGACGAGCAGAGCGGTCAGGCCGATGCCGAGCCCGGTGAGCGCGATCGTGCCGATGACGATTCCGGCGCAAGCACAAGCCATGGCCACCGGGATCGTGTTGCGTGCACCGTCTTCGAGGGCGTCGAGAAGCGTGCCGAGGCCGATCCCCTCGCGCGTGCCACGCCGCAAAAGCGCCAGCGGGAAGCAGGCGAGGAGGCCGAAGAGCGCGGCCCGCGGGGCGCTGTAGCCGGCCAGCAGCGTGCCGAGGAGCAGCGCGATCGGCAGGAACAGATGGCCGCGCTCGCGCACGACCCGGGCTAGGCGGGGCACCTCGCTTTCGGGCAGGCCCGCGAGCCCCTCGCGACGGGCTTCGAGGTGCACGGTGGTGAAGGCCGCGAGATAGAACAGGAGAGCAGGGACGAGGGCCCAGATCGTCACCTGCAGGTAGGAGACACCCAAGAACTCGGCCATGACGAAGGCCGCAGCCCCCATCACGGGCGGCATGATCTGGCCGCCGGTCGAGGCCACCGCTTCGACCGCCGCGGCGAAGGACGGCCGGAAGCCGGTCCGCTTCATGAGCGGGATGGTGATCTGACCCGTCACCATCACGTTGGCCACGGCACTGCCCGAGACCGTGCCGAAGAGCGAGGAGGAGACGACCGCCACCTTGCCCGGCCCGCCGGCGCTGCGGCCGGTGGCGGCGATCGCGAAGTCCATGAAGAGCCGGCCGGTGCCGGAGCGTTCCATGAAACTGCCGAACAGCACGAACACGACGACATAGGCCGCCGACACGCCGAGCACCGTGCCGAAAATGCCCTCGGTCGTCAGATAAAGTTGATCGAGCAAGGTCGCGGCATCGACGGTGGTGAAGAAAAGTGCGTAGCCGATGAACGCGGCGGCAGTGAGCGGCAGGGCCCAGCCGAGCAATCGGCGGGTCCCTTCGAGGACGAGCAGCACGGCGAGGCCGGCCGCCAGGAGGTCGAGCGTCGTCGGCGCGTCGATGTAGGGGATGCGGTTGACGATCTGCTCGTAGGTCCAGAGCGGGTAGAGCGTGACGGCGGCGCCCGCCACCACGAGCAGGAGATCTTCCGGCCCGGGACGGGCGCGTCCGCGCCGCGTCGGCACCGAGAGGAAGACGAAGAGGAATGCGAAGAGCAGGTGGAGGGCGCGGAAGATCATCGCCTCCGGCGGCCCCATCGCCGCCACCCAGAGGTGCCAGAGCGCCATCGCGACCGCGATCGCCCGCGTGAGCGACCGCCACGGCCCGGCGGCAGCCGCCGGCACCCCCTCGCTCAACCTCCGCTCCCGCTCGCGAGTAGGCCCGCCCCGGCCGCGCCGTCACTCAAAGGACGCCGCGCGCCTTGTAGAAGGCGATCGCCCCGGGATGGAACGGCACGCCGATGTCCTGCGCCATGGCCTTCGGGGTCAGTCCCTGGATCGCCTTGTTGACGGCGACGAGATCGCCGAGGTTGGCGACCATCGCCTCGAGCATCGTCGTCACCTGCGCCTCGGGCAGCTTGCAGGCGACGAAGAGATGCGTGGCGTAGCCCACGGTCTGCACGTCCTTGGTCTGCTTCGGATAGGTGCCCGCCGGGATGGTGACCGCGGCATAGCCGGGGTTGATCTTGCGCAGGGCGGCGATCTTCTCGTCGTCGAGGGAGAGGAGTTCGATGTCGCGCGCCGAGGCCAAGTCCATGACCGCGCCCGAGGGGATGGTGGTGCCGAGGGTGAAGGCTTGGGCGTGGCCGTCCTTCATGAGCGACACCGCATCGGTGTAGGAGGCCATGAAGTTGACCTTGAGGTCGTTGTACGAGAGCCCGAAGACCTGCAGCACGTGTTGGGTCACGACCTCCGCGGTGTTGCCGCGGGTCTGCGCGGCCAGGCTTTTGCCTTTGAGGTCGGCGACCGACTTGATGCCGGCGTCGGCCAAGACGACGATCTGGAAATATTGCGGGTAGAGGGTCGCGAGGTTGCAGACGTTCTCGGTCTTCTTGGGGAACGGCGGCAAGCCGTTGAAGCCATCGACCGTCGAGATCGTGTTGCCGAAGCCGATCTCGGCCTTGCCTTCGTCGACCCCGCGGACGTTCGCGATCCCGGCGCCCGGCAGGGTCTGGACGGTCACCCCGGGGAGCGCCTTCTCCCAGATGCCTTTGAGCGCGCCGCCGAGCGGGACCCACACGCCGCCCTGCGGTCCGGTCATGAGCCGCAGCGTCTCGGCCGCCGCGGTCCCCGTGGCGGCGATCGCCACGCCCAAGGCCAGCACCACGAGTCCGATCCGTTTCATCGCTCGCCTCCCAGCGTGATCCGCGGGTCACTTAGCCGGGGCCGATCCGCCCGGACAAGGGGCGCGACGCCACGGCTCAGCCGTGCGCGCCCTTGGCCTTTTCCGAGATCCAATCCATGAGCGCCAACAGCACCCCCGAGACGACGAAGGCCATGTGAATCACCACCAGCCAGAAGATGTCGTCCTTGCTCACCGCGCTCACGTTCATGAAGGCCTTCAACAGATGGATCGCCGAGATCGCCACGATCGAGGCGACGAGTTTCAATTTGAGCGCGGAGAAATCGAGCGTGCCCATCCACTCCGGCCGATCGGCGTCCGGCGAAGTTTCGATCTTCGACACGAAATTCTCGTAACCCGACAAGATCACCATCAAGACCAAGGAGCCCGCGAGCGTCAGATCCACGAGAGCGAGCACGGCCAACACCATGTCGCTCTCCTTCATGGCGAGCACGCCGGGGAGATAATGCAGAAGCTCCTGGACGAACTTCACGAGGAGCATGGCGAGCGCCACGACGAGGCCCAGATAGAACGGGGCCATGAGCCAGCGGCTCGCGAAGATCAGCCGTTCGAGCGAACGTTCCACCACCCGGCGTCCCTCCCCCGGTCGATGCGCGCCGCATCAATGCCCGAGCCGCAGCCGCCCGTCGACCGCCGGTGTGCGACGCGGCGGTGACGGGCGGGCCCTCGACAGTCCGCCCGGGCCGCGCCTAAAGCCGCTCGCACGGAGACGGAGGAGCGCGCCATGGCGGAGAGCTTCGAGGCCCTCGTGCTGCACCAGGAAGACGGCCGGACGGTGGCCCGGCTCGAGACCCTGCCGGTCGACGCGTTGCCGGAAGGCGAAGTGCTCGTCGAGGTGCTCTGGTCGACGCTGAATTACAAAGACGCGCTCGCCATCACGGGGGCGGGCAAGATCGTCCGCTCCTTCCCCTTCGTCCCGGGCATCGACCTGGCCGGCCGGGTGGTCACCTCGAGCGATCCCCGCTTCCGCCCGGGCGATCTCGTCTTCAGCACCGGTTGGGGGGTGGGCGAGCGACACTGGGGCGGCCTCGCCCGGCTCGCCCGGCTGAAGGCCGAGTGGTTGCAGCGCATCCCCGAGGGTCTCGATCCGCGTCGGGTGATGGCGATCGGCACGGCCGGCTTCACGGCCGCGCTCTGCGTGCTCGCGCTCGAGGATCAAGGCCTGCGGCCGGGCGACGGCGAGGTCCTCGTCACCGGGGCCATGGGCGGCGTCGGCAGCGTTTCGGTGATGCTGCTCGCCCGCGCAGGGTTCCAGGTGGTCGCCGCGACCGGAAGGCCGGAGCACGCCGAACGGCTCGAAGAGCTCGGCGCGAGCGCCGTGGTCGATCGCCGCGAGGTCGCCGAGAGCGGCAAGGGCCCGCTCGCCTCCGCACGCTGGGCCGGAGCGGTCGACACGGTGGGCGGCGCGGTTCTCGCGGGCTTGCTCAAGGCCGTGCGCTACCGCGGGGTAGTGGCGGCCTGCGGCAATGCCGGCGGGGCGGAACTCGTGACCACCGTCTATCCCTTCATCCTCCGCGGTGTCCGGCTGATCGGAATCGATTCGAGCATGAACCCGATGCCGGAGCGCGAGCGCGCCTGGGCCCGGCTCGCCAAGGACCTCGACCTCGAGCGCCTGGACGCGGTCACCTCGGTGATCGAGCTGGCGGATGTGCCCGCCACGGCCCCGCGCTTCCTCGAGGGTAAAGTCGAGGGACGGATCGTCGTTCGGGTCGGTCCGCAGCCGTGACGACGGGGCCACGCGGCGGCAGCTGCGCGGGGGGCAGCTCGATCGGCGATTGCAGGTGCTGCCGAGCCTGATGTAGACGCCGGTCGGCGCGACGGCCCGGCCGGCGCCGCCCGGGCCTCGTGTGTCCGCTCCCCGACCGACCGCCGGCCTCGGCGACCGGCCGATCGGATGTCCTTCCCCGGGCTCGTCGGGTCGGGGCGCTCGAGCGCCGCTCCTCGGAACCGTGCATGGCCACCTTCCACATCGACATCGCCTACGTCGAGAAGCTCGCCGAGCTCCTGCAGCGGACCGGCCTCACCGAGATCGAGATCGGCCAGGGCGACGCGCGGATCCGCGTCGTCCGCCAGATCCAGCAGAGCGTCGACGTGCACGCGCTCGCCGTGCCCGCCGCACCGGCTGCCCCCGTCCCGCCCGCGACGGCGGCGGTGGCCGCGGAGCCCCCGGCGAGCGAGCTCAACCATCCGGGGCTCGTCACCTCGCCCATGGTCGGGACGGCCTATCTCGCACCCGAGCCCGGTGCCGCGCCGTTCGTCACGGTCGGCCAGGAGGTGCGCGAAGGTGCGACATTGTTGATCATCGAGGCGATGAAGGTGATGAACTCGATCCGCTCGCCGAGGAGCGGCCGGGTCACCCGGATCTTCGTCGAGAACGCCCAGCCGGTCGAATTCGGCGAGCCCCTCATGATCGTCGAGTGAGCGCCTTGTTCCGCAAGGTCCTGATCGCCAACCGGGGAGAGATCGCGCTGCGGATCCTGCGCGCCTGCCGCGAGCTCGGGATCGCCACGGTCGCCGTGCATTCCACGGCGGACGCCACGGCGATGCACGTGCGGCTCGCCGACGAGAGCGTCTGCATCGGCCCGCCGCCCGCTTCCGAATCCTATCTCAATGCCTTGTCGATCCTGGCCGCGGCCGAGATCACCGGAGCCGACGCGATCCATCCGGGTTACGGCTTCCTCGCCGAGAACGCCGACTTCGCCCAGATGGTGATCGAGCACGGCTTCACCTTCATCGGCCCGTCGCCCGAGCATCTGCGGATGATGGGCGACAAGATCTTGGCCAAGAAGACGGCGGCCGAGCTCGGCCTGCCGGTCGTCCCGGGCACCGAGGAGGCGATCGGCGGCGATGCCGAGGCGCTCGCCGCGGCCGAGCGGATCGGCTTCCCGCTCCTGATCAAAGCCGTAGCGGGCGGCGGTGGCCGCGGCATGACGGTCGTGCAGAACCGCTCGCAACTCGAGGAGGCGCTGCGGCTCGCCCGGCGCGAGGCGAAGCTCGGCTTCGGCGACGACCGGGTCTATCTCGAGCGCTATCTCGAGCGGCCGCGCCACATCGAGATCCAGGTCCTCGGGGATTCGCACGGCAATCTCGTGCATCTGGGCGAGCGCGACTGCACGCTCCAACGGCGCCACCAAAAGGTCGTCGAGGAAGCGCCCTCGCCCGTGCTCTCGGCCGAGGCGCGCGCCGAGATCGGCGAGCGGGTCGTGCGGGCGCTCGGCAAACTCGGCTACACGAACGCCGGCACGGTCGAGTTCCTCTGGCAGGACGGTGCCTTCTACTTCATCGAGATGAACACCCGGCTGCAGGTCGAGCATCCGGTGACCGAGCTCGTGACGGGTGTCGACATCGTCCGCGAGCAGATCCGGATCGCGGCGGGCGAGCGGCTGCGGCTGCGTCAGGACCAGGTGCGGATCGAGGGCCACGCGATCGAAGTCCGGGTCACGGCCGAGGATCCGCGAACCTTGACCCCGGCACCCGGCCGGGTGAGCGCCTATCATCCGCCGGGCGGGCCGGGCGTGCGGGTCGATTCCGCGCTCTACGCCGGCTACACCGTGCCGCCGCACTACGACAGCCTGATCGCCAAGCTGATCGTCCACGACGTCGACCGGGCCCAGGCGATCCGCCGGCTCGAGCGCGCCATGGCCGAGTACGTGATCGACGGCATGGCGACCAACCTGCCGCTCCTGCGCGCCCTCTTCGCCACGGAAGAGGTCCGGAGCGGGCAGTTCGACACCCGCTGGCTCGGCCAGTTCCTGCAGGGCTGGCGCGGCTGAGCGGCGCGTGGCGGGGGCGCCCCGTGCTGGTCTTGACCCCGCACCGGCTGTTGCGCTGCTACGCCTCCGGTCGCTTCCCGATGGCCGACGGCCGTCACGATCCGAACGTCTATCTCGTCGATCCGGAACGGCGCGGCATCATCCCGCTCGAAAGCTTCCACGTCCCCCGTCGCCTCGCGCGGACCATCCGACAAGGTCGGTTCGAGATCACGATCGACCGCGATTTCCGCGCGGTGATCGAAGCTTGTGCGGAGCCGACCCCCGACCGCCCCTCGACTTGGCTCAACGACGAGCTGATCGAGCTCTACACGGCGCTTGCACGGATGGGTCACGCCCACAGCGTCGAGGTCCGCCGCGACGGCCGGCTCGTGGGCGGCCTGTACGGCGTGGCGCTCGGTTCGGCCTTCTTCGGCGAATCGATGTTCTCGCGCGAGCGGGACAGTTCCAAGGTCGCGCTGGTCGAGCTGGTGGCGCGGCTCCGGGCGGGCGGCTTCACGCTCCTCGACACCCAGTTCGTGACCGACCATCTGCGCCAGTTCGGCGCGATAGAGATCCCGCGCGCCGCCTATCTCCTGCGGCTCGAGGCGGCGATCGCCAAGCCGGCCACCTTCCCCAAGGATCCTCAGCGGTACGCGCCGGGGCTGGTCGGCCCCGCCGACGGCACCGCTTGCGGCTCGCGGCAATCGAGCAGCCAGAGGTCGTAGATCGGGTGCTCGAGCGCCGAGAGCCCCGGGCTCGAGGCGAACATCCAGCCGCTGAACAGAAGGCGGCCCTCACCGCCGCGCGGCCGTTCCTCGCGGATCTCGAGGAAGGCCGCGCGCTCGGGTGGGTCGATCGGGGGCGCCGCGAGACAGGCCCGCGGCGTGACCACGAGCGTACCGAAGCGGGTCTCCGCGTCGACCGGCGCCTCGAGGGTGCTCACCCGCGCCGTCACCTTGTCGAGCGCCCGCAGGACGGCGATCCGATGGGGCTCGCTCGGCCGCGCGCCCGCGGACCCGGCCGGGACGAGTAGCGGGAGCAGGAGAGCGAGGGCGAGCCGAGCTTTCACGGCCCCGGTGCCTTGCCGCCGCTTTGCCCGCTCTGGCCGCCGAAGATGAAACGGCCGATCAGGTCCTCGAGATTGACCGCGGACTGGGTGAAGGTCACCTCCTCGCCGGGCCTGAGCATCCGATCCTCACCGCCCGGCACGAGCGCGAGATATTTGCCGCCCAAAAGCCCGGCGCTCACGACCGCCGCGGTGCTGTCGGCCGGGATCTCGAGCCCGGCCTTGACCGAGAAGCGGACCTTGGCCCGCCAGGTCGCGGGGTCGACCTCTTGCGCGAGGACCCGACCGACCTTGATCCCGGCGATCTTGACGTCGGCACCGACCTCGAGTCCGTCGATCCGCTCGAACCGCGCGACGAGCTCGTAGCCGCCGGGATCCCCCGCCGTGCTCTGGCCGTAGGCCCAGCCGAAGAAGGCCACGGCCACCGCCAGCACGACCGCCCCCAGGACCGTTTCGACCAGGTTGTGCTGCATGCTCCCTCGCCCGCTTCGGCGCTCGCCTGCCCGCTTCCGCGCTTCGCGGCTTCAGCCGCCGTTGTCGAGCCCCAAGAGCGCGCGGGCGAAAGCGCGGGCCTCGAAGGGCCGCAGATCGTCGATCCCCTCGCCCACCCCCACCGCGTGGATCGGCAGGCCGAAGCGCCGGGCGAGGGCCACCACCACCCCGCCCTTGGCGGTCCCGTCGACCTTCGTGACGATCAAGCCCGATACGTCCACCATGCTTTTGAAGATCTCGACTTGGGAATGGGCGTTCTGGCCGGTGGTGGCATCGAGCACGAGGATCGTGTCGTGGGGTGCATCGGGATCGATCTTTTTGAGCACGCGGACGATCTTCTTGAGCTCGTCCATGAGGGCTTGCTTGTTGTGCAGGCGGCCCGCGGTATCGATGAGGAGCAGGTCGGCTCCTTCCGCCTTCGCCCGCTCGAAGGCGGTATAAGCGAGCCCCGCGGGGTCGGCGCCCTCCTTGCCGCGGATCACCGGCACCCCGTTGCGCTCGCCCCAGATCGCGAGCTGCTCGACCGCCGCGGCGCGGAAGGTGTCGCAGGCCGCGAGCACGACCGAAAGGCCCGCATCTTTGGCCTGTTTGGCGAGCTTGCCGATGGTCGTCGTCTTGCCCGTGCCGTTGACCCCGCAGACCAGCACGACCTGCGGCCGGTACCGCTCGCGATGCGGGATCGGCTCGGCCAAGGGCTCGAGGATCGCGGCGATGCGTTCGGCCAGGAACTCGCGGACCTCTTCCTCGCTCACCTCCTTGCCGAAGCGTTCCTTTTTCAAGCTCGCGACGAGGCTCTGCGCGGTCTCGACCCCGAGATCGGCGAGGATGAGCGCCTCTTCGAGCTCGTCGAGCGTCTCCTGGTCGAGTCGGCGGCGGCGCAGGGCACCGAGCACGCGCTCCTTGAGCGCGCTCGAGGAACGCTGCAGCCCGGCTTTGAGCCGGCCGAGCCAGCCCCCACGCTCGCCCTTCATGCGGGCCTCCCCACGAGGGCCCCGGCTTCGACCCCGTCGATCTCGAGCTCGACGATCCGCCCGGCCGGCAAGGGCTCGCCCGCGAGCCGGAAAGGCGCGTACTGGTCGGTGTGGCCGCGGCCGCCGCGCTCGACGAGGCCGCGCACGCGTTTGCCGAGCTGGGCCATGAGAAAAGCCTCGAGCCGCCGTTCACCCAGCGCGCGCAGCCGCGCCGCGCGCTCGCGACGGACCGGCGCCGGGACCTGTGGCATACGGGCCGCAGGCGTGCCGGGCCGCGACGAATAGGGAAAGACGTGCAGGAAGGTGAGCCCCGCCTCCTCGACCAGATCGAGGGTGCGCGCGAACATCGCCTCGTCTTCTGTCGGGAAGCCGGCGATGAGATCGGCGCCGAAGACGAGCTCGGGGCGAGCAGCCCGCAGCCGCTCACAGAGCGCCACCACGGTGCGCCGGTCGTGCCGCCGCTTCATCCGCTTCAAAACGAGGTCGTCGCCCGCTTGCACGGAGAGATGGAGGTGCGGCATGAGCCGCGGCTCTTCGAGGAGGAGCCGCTCGAGGGTGGGGTCGATCTCGGCCGGGTCGAGCGACGACAGCCGCAGCCGGGAGAGCTCCGGCAGGGCCCGCAGGAGTCCGGCCACGAGATCGCCGAGCCGCGGGCTCCCGGGCAGGTCCTGGCCCCAGGAGGTCAGATCGACGCCCGTCAGGACGAGCTCGGCGAAGCCCGCCTCGAGCAGCCGGCGGGCACGGCTCACGACCTCGGCCGGTGGCACGGAGCGCGACGGGCCCCGGGCGTAGGGGATGATGCAAAAGGTGCAGCGATGGTCACAGCCCTGCTGGACCTCGAGGAAGGCGCGGGTTCGGCCGTCGAAACCGTCGAGCAGGTGGCCCGCGGTCTCCTTGACCGCCACGATGTCGCCCACCTCGCGTGTCCGGCTCCCCTCGGGCAGCCGGGCGAGCGCCCGCCAAACCGCGGGGTCGAGCTTCTCGGCATTGCCGAGCACGTGGTCGACCTCGGGCATGGCGGCGTAGCGCTCGGCCTCGAGCTGCGCGCTGCAGCCCGTGACCACGATGCGGGCCGTCGGATGCTCGCGGCGGGCCCGTCGGATGGCCTGGCGGGCCTGGCGTTCGGCCTCGGCCGTGACGGCGCAGGTGTGGACGACGACCGCGTCGGCGAGCCCCGCCTCCTGCGCGAGCCGGCGGATCACCTCCGATTCGAAGGTGTTGAGCCGGCAGCCGAAGGTGACGATCTGCGGCGCCACGGAGGCTCGGCTCAGCGCGCGAGCAGCTCGGCCCCGAGCCGGCCCTCGAACACGAAGGCCGCGGGGCCGGTCATCACCACCGGACCCTCCCCGTCCCAGGCGATCTCGAGCGGGCCGCCGTCGAGGACGACGGTCGCGACGTCACCCACGAGCCCGCGCCGCCGGGCGGCGACCATCGCCGCGCACGCACCGCTGCCACAGGCGGGTGTGAGGCCCGCTCCGCGCTCGAACACCCGCAGCCGGATCGTCGAGCTGTCGAGCATGGTGGCGAAGCCGATATTGGCCCGCTCGGGAAAGATCGGATGGCGTTCGAGCTCGGCGCCGAGCCGCGCGACGTCGAGGGTCTCGACATCGCCCACGAAAAAGGTGGCGTGCGGATTGCCCATGCTCGCGCAGGCCGGCCGCGGCAGCTCCGGATGGTCGAGCGGCACCTCGACCGTGTCGCAAGCGACCGCGAGCGGCACCTCGCGCCAGTCGAGCCGCGGCGCCCCCATCTCCACCGAGACCAGCCCGGCCGGCCGGCGCCGCGCCTTGAGCGTGCCGGCGCGGGTCTCGAGCACCAGCTCCTCGCGGTCGCCCTCGAGCATCAACAGCCAGCTGGCGCAGCGCGTTCCGTTGCCGCAGGCCCCCGCCTCGCTGCCGTCGGCATTGAAGAAGAGAAGCCGTGCATCGGCGCGCTCGGAAGGCGTGATCGCCACGAGCTGGTCGAAGCCCACGCCGCGGCGCCGGTCGGCGAGCTGCCGGATGGCCTCGGGCGAGAGGTCGAGCGGCCGCTCACGGGCGTCGATCACGACGAAGTCGTTGCCGAGCCCGTGCATCTTGGTGAAGGGAAGCGTCCCCGGCATGGCCAAGAAATAAGGGCCGGGACCCGGCCGTGCAACGTAGCGGCTCTCCCCCGAGGGATCGGGCCGTCGAGGGGATCCGGGCGCGTGCACCGCGGCCCGGCCGTCCTTGACTCGCCCCGCCCCCGGGCGCACATAGCCGGGCGCCGTGGTCTTCGGCCGCGGAACGAGAGCGGGATCGTCATCGGGCGCGCACGGGCCTCCCGAGCGGAGCTGTGCGCGCCTTCGGGTTTGCGGATGTTCGAGAATCTCACCGGCCGGCTCGGCCGGGTGCTCGACCGGCTCAAGGGGCGCGGCGTCCTTTCCGAGAAGGACGTCGAGGAGGCGTTGCGCGAGATCCGCATCGCCCTGCTCGAGGCCGACGTGGCGCTTCCCGTGGTCAAGGAGTTCGTGGCCGGGGTCCGCGAGAAGGCGGTGGGCCAGGAGGTCCTGCGCTCGATCACCCCGGGCCAGATGGTCGTCAAGATCGTCCACGACCGGCTGGTCGAGCTTTTGGGCGGCGCCGGCACGGGCGAGCTCGAGCTTTCCGCTTCGCCACCGACGGTGATCTTGATGGCCGGGCTGCAGGGCTCGGGTAAGACCACGACCGCGGCCAAGCTCGGCCGACTGCTGCGGGTGCGCTTCAAGAAAAATGTCCTCTTGGCCTCGCTCGACGTGCAGCGGCCGGCCGCCCAGCAGCAACTCGAGGTCTTGGCCCGCCAGGCCGAGGTCGCTTCCTTGCCGATCGTGCCGGGCCAGCCGCCGCTCGAGATCGCCCGCCGGGCGCTCGATGTCGCTCGCCGTGAGGGTTACGACGTCCTGATCCTCGACACCGCCGGCCGCCTTTCGATCGACGACGTGCTCATGGAGGAGCTGGTTCGGATCCGTGATCTCACCCGGCCGCACGAGACCCTCCTCGTGGCCGATGCCTTGACCGGTCAGGACGCCGTCAACACCGCGCGGATCTTCCACGAGAGGGTGGGCATCACCGGCATCGTCCTGACCCGGATGGACGGCGACGCCCGCGGCGGTGCCGCTTTGTCGATGCGGCAGGTGACCGGCCGGCCGATCCGCTTCGTGGGCACGGGCGAGAAGCTCGACGCGCTCGAGCCCTTCCATCCCGAGCGGGTGGCGGCGCGCATCCTCGACATGGGCGACGTGGTGAGCCTGGTCGAGAAGGCGGCCGAAACCCTCGACAAGGAGCAGGCCGAAAAGCTCGCCAAGAAGATGGCCAAGGGCGAGTTCGACCTCGAAGACCTCAAGAGCCAGCTCCTGCAGCTCAGGAAGTTGGGCGGCATGGGTGGCATCCTCGCCAAGCTGCCGGGCGTCCGCAAGGTGCAAAAGCAGCTCGAGGAGGCCAAGATCGACGACCGTTTGTTGATCCGCCAGGTGGCGATCATCGATTCGATGACGCCGCAGGAACGCCGCAACCCCGACATCATCAACGGCTCGCGGCGGCGGCGGATCGCCAGGGGCTCGGGGACCGAGGTGAGCGAGGTCAATCGACTGCTCAAGCAACACCGGCAGATGCGCGACCTCATGCGACAGATGCGCAAGGCCGGCGGGCTGCAGCGGCTGTTCGGCGGTCGCCTGCCACCCGGGCTGCCACCCGGTCTCTTGCCCAGGGCGTGAGGCCGCGAGCGAACCCTACCATCGAACCATCGTCCAACCACGAGGACCAGCATGGCCGTCCGCATCCGTCTCGCTCGTTTCGGCGCGAAGAAACGTCCCTTCTACCGGATCGTCGCCGCCGACGCGCGTGCTCCGCGCGACGGGCGTTTCCTCGAGCGGCTCGGCACCTATGCGCCGCTCCTGCCCTCCGACGATCCCAAGCGCGTGGTCCTGAACGAGGAGCGCATTCGCTACTGGCTCGCCCGAGGCGCGCAGCCGAGCGATCGGGTCCACCGCTTCCTCTTCAAGGCCGGCATCGTGAGCGAGCCGCCGCGCCTCAAGGGCACCGGCAAGAAAGCGCAAGAGCTCGCCGCGAAGCGGGCCGAGGCCGAGGCCAAGGCCTGAGCTCGGGGCCGTGCGCGGCTCGCCGCGTTCCGATCGGCTCGTCCGCTTGGCGGTGATCACCGCACCGCACGGTGTGCGCGGCGCGTTCCGCTTGCGCTGCTTCACCGAGAAGCCGGAGAGCGTGGCGGCCTACGGGCCGGTGTGCGACGCCGAGGGCCGCGAACTCTTCGCGCTCCAGGTGCTGCACCGGGTGCCGGGTGGGATCGTCGCCCGCGCCCCCGGCATCACCGACCGCGATGCGGCCGAACGGCTGCGCGGCACGGCGCTGTTCGTTCCGCGGGCGCGGCTGCCCGAGCTCGGGCCGGACGAGTTTTACGAAGCGGACCTCGTGGGCCTCGAGGCGGTCGAGCCTTCGGGCCGCCGGCTCGGCCGGGTGACCGCCCTCTTCGACCACGGCGCGGGCGACATCCTGGAGATCGAGACGGACGAGGGCGAGCTGTTGGACCTGCCCTTCACCCGCGCGGTCGTTCCCGAGATCGACCTCGAGGCGGGCCGGCTCGTGGTCGTGCTGCCGAGCGTGATCGAGGCGGAGGCCGCGGCGTGAGCGAGCCCGCCTGGACCGCCACGGTACTCACGATTTTCCCGGAAATGTTCCCGGGGCCGCTCGCCTTTTCGCTCGCCGGCAAGGCCCTCGCGCGCGGCGTCTGGCGGCTCGATGCGGTCGATTTACGGGATTTCACGACCGACCGCCACCGTACGGTCGACGACGCGCCGTTCGGCGGCGGGCCCGGGATGGTCATCCGGCCCGACGTGATCGCCCGCGCGGTCGACGCGGTGAAGGCGCGCGGCGCGCCCGGTCCCCTCCTCTACCTCTCGCCGCGCGGTGAGCGGCTCGACCAGGCGATCGTCCGCGAGCTCGCGGCCGGCCCCGGCTTCATCGCCCTGTGCGGCCGCTACGAGGGTGTCGACGAGCGAGTGCTCGAGGCCCGCGCCTTCCGCGAACTCTCGATCGGTGATTTCGTCCTCTCGGGCGGTGAGCTCGCCGCCATGGTGCTGATCGACGCCTGCGTGCGGCTCCTGCCCGGCGTGGTCGGCGAGGCCACCTCGCTCGAGGAGGAGAGCTTCGCCCAGGGCCTCCTCGAATATCCGCACTACACCCGCCCGCAGGAGTTCGAGGGTCGGCGGGTGCCCGAGGTCCTGCTCTCGGGTCACCACGCCAGGATCCGTGCCTGGCGGCTCGAGCGGGCGCTCGAGATCACCCGGAAGCGGCGGCCCGACCTCTTGACGGCGCGTGCGAACAACGCATGCTGCGCGGCCCGCGAGCCCGACACCGCCGAGCCCCGTCCCACAGCCATGCCGGAGCGTGACCCGCCATGAACTTGATCCAGGAGATCGAGCGCGAGCAGATCGAACGGCTGACAGCGGAGCGACCGATCCCAGACTTCGGCCCGGGCGACACGGTGCGCGTCAACGTCAAGGTGATCGAGGGCAACCGCGAGCGGGTGCAGGCGTTCGAGGGCGTCGTGATCGCCAAAAAGAACCGCGGGATCAACTCCTCCTTCACCGTCCGCAAGATCTCGTACGGCGAAGGTGTGGAACGCATCTTCCCGCTCTACAGCCCGCGCATCGAGAGCATCGAAGTGATCCGGCGTGGCCGGGTGCGGCGTGCCAAGCTCTATTATCTCCGCGGGCGGACCGGCAAGGCAGCACGGATCGTCGAGCGCCGCGAGGAGACCAAGGGCGGCGGCGCCCCGGCTGCCGGCGAGTCCGCCGCGCAGGAATAGGCCGGTCGTCGCCGCCACCTGTCCGTAAGGGGGAGGACGCCCTTGGGCCGCACGCTCTTCGAGAAGATCTGGGACGCCCACGTCGTCGACCAGCAGCCGGACGGGACCTGCCTCCTCTACATCGACCGCCACCTCGTCCACGAGGTGACGAGCCCGCAGGCCTTCGAGGGACTGCGGGTCGCGGGCCGTAAGGTCCGCCGACCCGACCTCACGCTCGCGGTCCCCGACCACAACGTGCCGACCACCGACCGGCGGCTCGGCATCGCCGACCCGGTCTCGCGCCTGCAAGTCGAGACCCTCGAGCGGAACTGCCGGGAGTTCGGCATCGAGCTCTTCGGCATGAACGACATCCGCCAGGGGATCGTCCACGTGATCGGGCCCGAGCAGGGCTTCACGCTCCCCGGTACCACGATCGTCTGTGGCGACAGCCACACGAGCACCCACGGTGCGTTCGGCGCGCTCGCCTTCGGCATCGGTACGAGCGAAGTCGAACACGTCCTCGCGACCCAGACCCTTCTTCAGAAAAAGCCCAAGACGATGCGGATCCGCGTCGAGGGCGAGCTGCACGAGGGTTGCACCGCCAAGGACGTGATCCTCGCGATCATCGGCACGATCGGCACCGCCGGCGGCACCGGTCACGTGATCGAATATGCGGGTTCGGTGATCCGCAGCCTCTCGATGGAGGGGCGGATGACGATCTGCAACATGTCGATCGAGGCCGGAGCCCGGGCCGGCCTCGTCGCCCCCGACGAGAAAACCTTCGCCTATCTGAAGGGCCGGCCCAAGGCACCCAAGGGGGCGGCTTGGGAAGCGGCGGTCGCCTATTGGCGCACCCTGCCCTCCGATCCCGACGCGGTCTTCGACCGCGAAATCGTCCTCGATGCCGCGACGATCGAGCCGCAGGTCACCTGGGGCACCTCGCCGCAAGACGTCGTGCCCATCACCGGTCGCGTTCCCGATCCTGTGGACGCGCCGACCCCGGAGCGGCGGGCGGCCATGGAGCGGGCACTCGCTTATATGGGGCTCGAGCCCGGCACACCCATGGAGTCGATCAAGATCGACAAGGTCTTCATCGGCTCCTGCACCAACGCCCGGATCGAGGATCTCCGGCTCGTTGCCAAGCTCGTGAAGGGCAAAAAGGTGGCCCCGCACGTCCAGGCGATGATCGTCCCCGGCTCGGGCCTCGTGAAACAGCAGGCGGAAGAGGAAGGTCTCCACGAGATCTTCCTCGAAGCCGGCTTCGAATGGCGCGAGGCGGGTTGCTCCATGTGCCTCGGGATGAACCCCGATCAATTGAAGCCCGGCGAGCGCTGCGCCTCCACGAGCAACCGGAATTTCGAGGGCCGGCAGGGGAAGGGTGGCCGCACCCATCTGCTTTCCCCGGCCATGGCCGCCGCCGCGGCGATCACGGGCCGGCTCACCGACGTCCGCAGGCTTTCCTGAGCGCCCCCATCCTGGCCGCTCAGCGCCACGTCTCGGCGAGATACTCGGCCCAGCCGGTGCGCCGGGCGAAGGCGAGCCGGGAATAGCTCGGCGCCGTGGCCTCGAAGGCGCGCCGCGAGCTCGGGAACCAAAAGGCGAGCCCGGTCGAGCGGCGAACCGACGGCCCGAGGGCCACGTTGGCCACGCGTGCCGCCCGCACCGCCTCGACCACGCCGGCAGCCGCCGCTCGCAAACCCGGAGCGCCGGGCTGCCGCCGCAACCGCCGCATGAAATCTTCGAGATCGTAGCTGTCGAGATCACGCGCGAAGGTTTGCGCACGCCCCAGCGCCGCCCGCAACCGCTCGAAGCCCACCCGGCCGAGCGAGCGGGCGGCGGCCACGAACGCGGCGAAGGCGCGGGCGATCTCGTTCTCGGTCCGAAAGGCGGCGAGCGTGCAGGGATGCTCGTCGGGCCGGTCGCGGTAGCCCGCCTCGAACGCCTCGACCGCCAAACGTCCCCAGGCCTCGCCGCCGGCCGGCGGCGCGTCGCTCATCCGGGCGAGCCACTCCCGGTACTCCCAGCCGTCGCCCGGCTCGAGTTCGGGCGAAGCCGTGATCACCTCGGCGAAGGGCGAAAGCTCCTCGAGGACCTCGACCATGCCGTTGAGGCAGGTGTCGGAGAACAGGAGTTCGACCTTGCGACCGCGCCCGGCGCGGGCGAAAGCGGCCGCCAGCATCCGGCTGGCTTCGATGTTGGTGAGCACACCCTGGTTCGTGTCGTCGTGCAGCATCGCTCGCGACCGCACCGCGGCGGCGCGGTGCCGAGCGCCGAGGAACAGCCGCCGGGCCGGCCGGGCGCGCTGGCGCCGACCGCGTGCGGGGCCGACCGGTCGGCCCTGGGCTCTCGCCAATAGGCGTTCATTCGGATCGTCTTCGCCGAAGACCCCGGAGCCGTGGTCCCAAAATCCGAGCGCGAGTGCCGTTTCCGGCGGATAGGTGACGAGGGCGCGGGCCACGAACCGGGCGAGCGTTTCCGGATCGCCCGTGTCGATCTCGCCCCAGCATTCGACCTCGTGGCGGCCGGTGCGTGGCGTCCACTCGATCACCGCAGCACCTTCGTCCGCGTAGTCGGCGAGCGCCAGCACGGCGAACGGTCCCCGATTGCCGGCTGCCATCTCCGCGAGGTCTTCCTCGACCCAGGGTGAAAGGTCGTTGTCGCCGCCGAACAGGAGGAGAACGGCGTGGGTGACGTCGCGGTCGCGGACGGCGAAGGATTCGGGCGCGGCCAAGGGAGCCTCCGATCGGTCGGCGGGGTCGTATCTGTCTTTAATCCTTTAACTAGGAACAATCAACCCCTCAACCGATCCGGGCGCCACACCTCGGCACCGATCGGGCCGATGACAGCACCGGCTCTTCGCGCTAGAGGGATCCACGCCGATCAGCCGAGTCCCCACCCATGCAGCCTTTCACGACGCTCCGCGGCCCGGCCGCCCCGTTCCTCGCGATCAACGTCGACACCGACCAGATCATCCCGGCCCGCCACCTCAAGACGATCCGGCGCACCGGGCTCGGCGTGGCCCTGTTCGAATCGTTGCGGTACGACGAGGAGGGTCGCGAGCGGCCCGACTTCGTCTTGAACCGGCCCAAGTACCGGAACGCGAAGATCTTGATCGCGGGCGAAAACTTCGGCTGTGGCAGCTCGCGCGAGCACGCCCCTTGGGCGCTCCTCGACTTCGGGATCCGTTGCGTGATCGCCCCCTCCTTCGCCGACATCTTCTACAACAACGCCTTCAAGAACGGCATGCTGCTGATCACGCTGCCCAAGGAGCAGGTCGAGCTCCTCGCCGAGGAGGCCGAGACCGCCCTTGATCCCACCTTCGAGATCGACCTCGAAGCTCAGGAGATCCGCAGGCCCACCGGCAACGCGCCGATCCGCTTCGACATCGACCCCTTCAAAAAGCACTGCCTCTTGAACGGGCTCGACGACATCGGCCTCACCATGGAGCGGGTCGACAAGATCGCCGCCTTCGAGGCGAGGCGGCGCCTCGAGATGCCTTGGCTCGAGCCGGCCCGCGGCTGAGCCCGGACCGTCACCTTCCCCCTCACTCCCTTTTCGCCCCTTTGGCGGCCCGACGCGGAGACCAAGGATGAGCACCCGCACGATCCTTTTCCTGCCCGGCGACGGGATCGGGCCCGAGGTCATGGAGGAGGTCCGCCGGGTCATCGGCTGGTTCAACGGCCGCCAGCTCGCCCTCGAGGTCGAGGAAGATCTCGTGGGCGGGGCCGCCTACGATCGTTTCGGCACGCCGCTCGCCGAGACCACACTCGAGAAGGCGAAGACGATCGGCACGGTGATGTTCGGAGCGGTCGGCGGCCCAAACTACGATTCCTTGCCGTTCGACAAGAAGCCCGAGCGCGGTCTCCTGCGCCTGCGCAAGGAGCTCGGCCTCTTCGCCAATCTGCGGCCAGCGATGGTGTTCCCGGCGCTCGCCGACGCCTCGAGCCTGAAGCGGGAGCTGGTCGAGGGGCTCGACATCATGATCCTCCGGGAACTCACAGGAGGGGTCTATTTCGGCGAGCCCCGAGGGATCGAACGGCTGCCGGACGGCCAGGAGCGGGCGGTCGACACCCAGGTCTACAGCACAGGCGAGATCGAGCGGATCGCCCGGGTCGCCTTCGAGCTCGCGAGAGCCCGCAAGAACAAGGTCACCTCGGTCGAGAAGGCCAACGTCATGTACACGGGTGTGCTGTGGCGTCGCGTCGTCCAGGACGTCCACGACCGCGATTTCCCGGATGTGGCGCTCGAGCACATGTACGCCGACAATTGCGCCATGCAGCTCGTGCGCAAGCCCAAGCAGTTCGACGTGATCGTCACCGACAACCTGTTCGGTGATCTCTTGTCGGATTGCGCGGCGATGCTCACGGGCTCGCTCGGCATGCTGCCTTCGGCCTCGCTCGGCGCACCCGGCCCGGACGGCCGACGCAAGGCACTCTACGAGCCGGTCCACGGCAGCGCCCCCGACATCGCGGGCCAGGGGATCGCCAACCCCTTGGCCTGCATCCTCTCCTTCGCGATGCTCTTGCGCTGGAGCCTCGCTCTGCCGGAAGAGGCAGCTCGCCTCGAGAGGGCGGTAGCCCGTGTCCTCGAGCAGGGCTACCGCACCCCCGACATCATGCAGCCGGGTTGCACGCAGGTGAGCACGGCCGAGATGGGAAGCCGCGTGCTCGAGGCGCTCGACGCCACGACGTGAGCGCGGGCGCGGGCCGAAGGCCGCGCCCCTTCCCACTCAGATCGTGAGCTTGCCGGCCTTGGCCGCCGCGTAGCGCTCGCCGACCTTCTGCCAGTTCACGACGTTCCACCAGGCCTTGAGATAATCGCCCCGGCGGTTCTGGTAGAGCAGATAATAGGCGTGCTCCCAGACGTCGTTGCCGAACAGGACCCGACCGCCCTCCATCAAGGGCGTGTCCTGGTTCGGCCGGGTGACGATCGCGAGTTTCCCCGCGGCGTCGACCGTGACGAACACCCAGCCCGAGCCGAAGACGCGTAGGCCCGCGGCGTTGAACTGCTCTTGGAGCTTGTCGAGCCCGCCGAAGTCGCGGTCGATCGCGTCCTTGAGCGCGCCCGCGGGCTGGCCGCCGCCCGGGCCCATCACCTCCCAGAACATGGTGTGGTTGGCGTGCCCGCCGCCATTGTTCCGCACCACGGTGCGGATGCCCTCGGGCAGCTCGCCGAGCTTGGCCAAGAGCTCGTGGAGCGGCAGCTTGGCCGCCTCGCCGTGGTCCTTGAGCGCGGCGTTCAAATTGTTGACGTAGGCCTGGTGGTGGCGGCCGTGGTGGATTTCCATGGTCCGCTGGTCGATGTGCGGCTCGAGCGCGTTGGTCGGGTAGGGCAAGGGCGGCAGACTGTGCGGGCCGGACGGCGCTTGGGCCCGAACTTGCCGGGCGAACACGGGCAGGCTCGCGAGACCGACGAGAACGGCGCGACGTTGCATGCTTGGCCCCCTTCGTTTCCGGTCGATTGGTCGTCCTCGGCGCAGCCGACCGTAGTATCCTCGCCCGCGCGCGCCAAGCCGGCGCCGCCCGTCCGCGTCGCTTCGAGACCGAACGCCATGCGTCTGACCCGTCGCTGCCTGCTCGCCTCCGCCACCGCTCCCTTCCTCCTCCGCGCCGGCGCCACCCGTTCGCGAACGCCGCACCGGGGCGGCGTGCTCGTGGTCGCCGCCGACACCGAGCCCAGGAACCTGAACCCGGCGCTCGTGGCCTCGAACGGCGTCTTCTACGTCGCGAGCAAAGTGATCGAGCCCTTGGCCGAGATGGCCTATGGCGAGCCGGGCTTCTCCCCGCGGCTCGCGATCGCGTGGCAGGGCTCGGCGGACGGCCTGCGCTTCACCCTGCGCCTGCGCGAGGGTGTCCGCTTCCACGACGGCCGGCCCTTCACGAGCGCCGACGTGGCCTACTGCGCGCTCGAGCTCTGGAAAAAACACCAGAATCTCGGCCGGGTGTTCTTCACCGACCTGGAGGCGGTCGAGACCCCGGATCCGCGTACGGCGATCCTCCGCTTCGCCCAGCCGATGCCCGCGCAATTGATCGAGAACGCGCTGCCGGCCTTGACCGCGGTCGTGCCGCGTCACCTGTACGAGGGCACCGATCCCCTCGCCAACCCGCACAACCAGAAGCTCGTCGGCACCGGCCCCTTCCGCTTCGTCGAACACCGGCCCGGCCAATATTACCGGCTCGAGCGCAACCCCGATTATTGGGACGCGCCGAAGCCCTGGCTCGACGGGATCGTCTATCGGGTGCTGCCCGATCGCGGCGCGATCGCCGCGGCGCTCGAAGCGGGCGAGATCCAGCTCGCCGCATTTTCGGCCGTGCCTTTGGCCGACATGCAAAGGCTCGCGAAGCTCCCGGGGATCGCGGTGATCGACCGGGGCTACGAGGGGATCACCTACCTCGTCACGGTCGAGATCAACCACCGTCGCAAGGAGCTCGCCGACGTCCGGGTGCGCCGCGCGATCGCCCACGCGATCGACCCGAACTTCGTGGTCGAGCGGATCTTCCTCGGGCACGCCAAGCCCGCGATCGGCCCGATCCCGCGCTTCGACGCGCGCTTCCACACGGCCGACCAGCCGACCTATCCTTACGATCCGAAGCGGGCCGAGGCGTTGCTCGACGAGGCGGGGCTGCCGCGCGGCCCGAACGGGGTGCGCTTTTCGGTCGAGCTCCTGCCCGCCCCTTGGTTCGAGCAGACCCGGCAAATGGGCGATTATCTGCGTCAGGCGCTCAAGGCCGTGGGCATCGAGGCCAAGCTCGTGGTCAAGGACCCGGCCGGCCACCAGAAGGCGGTCTACACAGACCACGCCTTCGATCTGGCGATCGGCTCGCCCGTCTACCGCAACGACCCCGCCATCTCGACCACGATCCTCTACCAGGGCGGCCTGCCGCCCGGGGTTCCCTTCTCCAACCAGTACGGCTGGGCCGATCCGGCGATGGACGAGCTGATCGCCCGTGCCGCCCGCACCCTCGACCCGGCCGAGCGGGCCGAGCTCTACCGTCGCTTCCAGCGCCTCGCCGCGGAGCAGCTGCCGTTGATCCCGGTCGTGGAGTTCACCTTCCTCACGGTCGCGAGCACGAGGGTTCACGGTGTGGCCGACAATCCGCGCTGGGCGGTTTCCAACTGGGCCGAGACTTGGCTGGAGAGCTGATCGGGGCTCGAGGGCCGATCGGGCCGGCCGGAACGGGCGGCCCGCCGTCGGGCCCGAACCCGGCACTCCCGGAAGGTCCGCATCCGGCCCTCTCGCTCGTCCGGCGTCGGCTCGCCCAGGCGCCGCTCGTCCTGGTCGTCGTGATCGTCGGCGGCTTCCTGCTGCTCGAGGCGGCGCCGGGCGACGCGGTCGACGCGTACGTCGCGAGCCTCGGCGGCGATGCCGGGTTGGTGCGCGAGTTGCGCGCGCGCTGGGGGCTCGACCGCTCGGCGCCGACCCGCTTCCTCCTCTATCTGGTCGGTCTCGCGACCGGCGATCTGGGTCGCTCGCTCGCCTTCGATCGGCCGGTGCTCTCCCTCGTGCTCGAGCGTCTGCCCATCACGCTCGCCCTCGCGGGCTCGGCCACCTTGCTCGCTTTCGCACTCGGCAGCGGCCTCGGCATCCTCGCAGGAGCCCGACCCCGCGGCCCGCTCGATCGGCTCTTGTCGGCTGCCGCTCTCGTTTTGAACGCGACGCCGAGCTTCTGGCTCGGCCTTTTGCTCGCCCTCCTCTTCGCCGTCCGCCTGCGCTGGCTGCCTTTGGCCGGAATCGAAACGATCGGGGCCGGCTATTCCGGATTGGCGCGCCTTTTCGACATCGCCCGCCACTTGGTCTTGCCGGTCCTGACCTTGGGGCTCGTCTACGCCGCACTCTATCTCCGCCTCATGCGGGCCGGCATGGTCGAGGCCTGGCGCAGCGATTTCGTGCGCGCCGCCCGCGCCAAGGGCATTTCCCGCCGCCGCCTCGTGCTCCGCCACGTCGCCCGCAACGCGCTCCTCCCGGTCGTCACGATGCTCGGCCTGCAGAGTGCCACGCTCGTGGGCGGCAGTGTCGTAGTCGAGAGCGTGTTCGCCGTGCCCGGCCTCGGCCGGCTCGCCGCCGAGGCGGTCACCCAGCGCGACTTCCCGCTCCTCCTCGGGATCCTGATCGTCTCGGCGCTGCTCGTCCTGCTCGTCAACCTCCTGGTCGATCTCCTCTACGCCCGGATCGATCCGCGCGTCGAACTCGGCGCCCGTGCTCCGTGACCGACCTGCTCGCTCGTTTCGCCCGCGACCGGGCCGCACTCCTGGCGGCAGGCGTCCTGGCCGGCCTCGCCCTGGCCGCGGCCTCGGCCCCCCTCCTCTGGCCGCTCGACCCCGAGGCGGTCGGCGGGCCGCCGCTGCTGCGCCCGCTCGGCGATCCCGCCCACCCCTTGGGAACCGACCGGCTCGGCCGCGACGTCTTGGCCCGCCTGTTGCACGGCGCCCGCCTCTCGCTCACGGTGGCCTTCGCCGCCGCCTTCGCCGCCTCCGTCCTGGGCTCGGCCGTGGGGCTTGTGGCGGGGCTCGCCGGCGGCCGGCTCGGCGAGCTCCTCATGCGGATCACCGACGCCTTCCAGACGGTCCCGGGCTTCCTTCTGGCGCTCGCCTTCGTGAGCGTGTTCGGCCCCGACGCGCGGAGCGTCGTGCTGGCGATCGCCGCGTCCGCTTGGACCGGCCCGGCGCGCCTCGTGCGCGCCGAGATCGCGAGCCTCGCGGGGCGCGACTTCGTGCTCGCCGCCGTGGTAGCGGGCCTGCCGCGTCGGGCGATCGCGCTGCGCGTCCTCCTCCCCAACGCGCTGCCGCCGGTCGTCGCCTACGCCGCGACGAGCGTCGCCTCGGCGGTGTTGATCGAAGCCGCCCTCTCCTTCTTGGGCCTCGCCGATCCGAACCGGGCGAGCTGGGGGGCCATGATCGCCGAGGGCCGCGCGGTGCTGGTGAGCGAGCCCTGGCTCTCGATCCTCCCGGGCCTCGCCCTCCTCCTCACCGTGCTCTCGGTCAACCTCGTTGGCGAGGGCCTGAACGAGGCGCTCGCCCCGCGTCGGGCCCGGCCGTGAGGCTCGTGCCGCTATTGGAGCTGCGCGGCCTTTCCGTGAGCCTCCCGGCCGAGCCCGCCCCGGTCCGGGCCCTGCGCGGCCTCGACCTCGAGCTCCTGCCGGGCGAGCGGCTCGCGCTGGTGGGCGAGAGCGGCTCGGGCAAGAGCACGGCCCTCCTCGCGATCGCCGGCCTCTTGCCGGACGAGGCGGAGATCACGGGCGGGCGCCGCTTTCCCGCGCTCGGCCGCGAGCCCACGCCCGGCCGCGATCTGGGGCTCGTGCTCCAGGACCCCTTCGCGAGCCTCGACCCGGTGCTCTCGGTCGGCGAGCAGATCGGCGAGGTCCTGGTGGCGCACCGCGGCGCCCGCTGGGCCGAGGCCCGCCGCGCCGCCGTCGTGCTCCTCGGGCGGGTCGGGATCGCCGAGCCCGAGGCCCGCGTCGACGACCCGCCGCATCGCTTTTCGGGGGGCCAGCG
>Ga0308408_1000072_pt1 | contig 59680 bp, 55 predicted proteins | sample HotsprSampleMSe3_FD_203466 | JGI IMG/M metagenome (GOLD analysis project Ga0308408, IMG submission 203466) | Hot spring phototrophic mat microbial communities from Mushroom Spring, Yellowstone National Park, Wyoming, United States - 20060912_MSe3 ... | reverse complement strand
GCGTCGATAGACTTCGCCCAGATTGTTGAGATCGACCGCGAGCCGCGGATCGTCGGGCCCGAACGCCCGTTCGGCGTATTCCAGGACCTTTTCGAACTCGCGTGCCGCCTCCTCGAGTTTTCCCGCCTCGAGCAGCGCCATGCCGCGGTTGTAGGCGCGATCCGCCTCGTCAGCGGGCTGGGCGGCGAGCGGTGCCGCCAGGAAGAGGCCTAGCACGAGCAGGAGAGGTGAAGGTCGAGCCATGACCCGCGAAAGGCATTCGACTCCGCTGCGCCCCTGGACCATGAGCGCACCTTCCTGTCCAGACCCTTCGCTCGCCGATCGGGCTGTGGCATGCAGCGCCGCGCATTTCGGCATGGTCCGGGGAGGCGGGCGTGGCGATCGCGACACCGGAAGGATATCGACCTCTGAGCGAGGGCACGATCGGGGCCTTCCTCGCAGCTCTGCCGGCGATCCGCGACCGGCTCGGCGGTGATCCGGCCGCCTGGCGGGTTCGGGAGGTCGGGGACGGCAATCTCAACCTGGTCTTCTTGGTCGACGGGCCCGAGGGTGCGGTCTGCGTGAAGCAGGCGCTTCCCTACGTCCGCCTCGTCGGGGAGGGCTGGCCCTTGGGGCTCGAGCGGGCCCGGTTCGAATGGGAGGCGCTCCGGGTGGAGCACCGGCTCGCCCCGGGTCTCGTCCCCGAGCCGCTACATTTCGACGAGCAACTCTTTGCGATCGTGATGGAGCGACTCGCGCCGCACATCATCATGCGCAAAGGCATGATCGCGGCGACCGTCTACCCCCGTTTTTCCGAGCAGATCGCCGAGTTCCTCGCCCGAACGCTCTACTTCACGAGCGATCTCGGGATGAAAGCGGCCGAGAAGAAAAAACTTCTCGAGTTGTTCGCTCCGAATGTCGAGCTCTGCAAGATCACCGAAGACCTGATCTTCACCGACCCCTACATGGAGCACGAGCGCAACCGCTGGACGAGCCCCCAGCTCGACGACGCGGCGCGCGCGATCCGCGAGGATCTGCCCTTGAAGCGGGCGGTTGCGGAGTTGAAACTGAAGTTTTTGTCCGAGGCGCAGGCGCTCGTGCACGGCGATTTGCACACCGGTTCGATCATGGTGACCCGAGGGGACACCCGGGTGATCGACCCCGAGTTCGCGTTCATGGGTCCGATCGGGTTCGACGTCGGCAAGCTTTTGGGCAATCTCCTCATGAGCTACGCGAGCCAACCCGGTCACGAGACGAGGCGCGGCGAGCGGGCCGACTACCAGGAATGGATCCTCGCGACGGTCCAAGAGGTGTGGAACGGGTTCGAGCGTCGCTTCCTCGGTCTTTGGCGGAGGCGGCCCGGGGGTGATGCCTTCCCCACCGCTCACTTCCCCGGGCCGGACGGTGAACGGGCGCTCGAGGCGGCGCGTCGGAGCTATCTGCGGCGCCTTTTCGTCGACAGCCTCGGCTATGCCGGCACGTCGATGATCCGCCGCACGCTCGGCCTCGCGCACAATGCCGACATGGAGACCATCGCCGATCCCGACCGACGGGCGGCGTGCGAGCGATGCAACCTCGCCCTCGCGCGCGAGCTCGTCGTCGAAGCCGCGTTCTTTTCCGACATTGCCGCGGTCGCCGATCGGGCTCGAATCCTCGCCCGGGGGTGAGCCGAGCGCGGCGCTTTGCCGTATACTCGATGCGACACGTCGGCCCCAGCGGAGGAGCGCCTTGAACCCGTCACCCGTCCTACTCGATCGTGTGGCCGCGCGCGCCGCGGGCCGTCAACCGCGCCAACGCCCCTCGCGCGAAGAGGCCGAGGCCGCGGTCCGCACGCTCTTGCGCTGGATCGGTGAAGATCCGGATCGCGAGGGGCTCAAAGAGACCCCACACCGGGTCGTCAAAGCTTTCGAGGAGCATTTCAAGGGCTATCTCGTCGACCCTGCCGACATCCTCCGCAAAACGTTCGAAGAAGTCGATGGTTACGACGAGATGGTGGTGTTGAAGGACATCTCGTTCGAAAGCCATTGCGAGCACCACATGGCGCCGATCATCGGCCGGGCGCACGTCGCTTATCTGCCGGTCCGCCGCGTCGTGGGCATCTCCAAGCTCGCCCGTCTCGTCGAGGCGTTCGCCAAGCGCCTGCAGATCCAGGAGCGGATGACCGCCCAGATCGCGGACGCCATCCAGGAGGTCCTCCAGCCGCGGGGCGTGGGCGTCGTGGTCGAGGCGACCCACCACTGCATGACCACGCGCGGGATCCACAAGCCGGGCTCGTTCATGGTCACGAGCCGGCTTCTGGGCGAGTTCAAGACCAATCCCGAGACGCGGCGGGAATTCCTGGCGATCGTCGGAAAGTCCGGAAGCGACCTGCTGCGTTGACGTGGCCGGGCGCCTTCAGGTGGCGTCGGACGAGGCGTCGACGAGCCGGCGCCAGCTCGAGGCGAGAAACGTCGCGAAGATGCCGGCCTGAGCGAAGGCGGTGAGGGTGGGGATCGCACGACCGGTCAGAGGAGCTCCCGCAGCGGCGATCGCCGCCCCGAGCGGGCTCGCGACCAGAGCCAAGGGCGAGCTGCAGGCGATCAGGCCGACGGCGGCCTTGGGCCACACGGACGAGGTCGCGCGCCACGAGAGCTCGAGGGCGATCCCGCGACCGCCGATCGCCGCAGCCGCGAGAGCGAGGTGGAGCCGGGCGAAAAGGAAAATCGCCGCGACGGTACCCGCCGAAAGAGCGAGAGGGACGCCACCGATCGGCGCGAGCACCACGAGGGCGACCAAGCTCGGTAGGGCGGCGAGCGCCGCCACGACGAATTCGGCCAGAATGTAACGCGCGACGTGGCGATCCAGCGGCGCCATCAGCCTCGGCGGCGGATCGTTGCACACGAGCGCCCGGATGCGATGGGTCGTGACGGCGCTGAGGCCGATCCAGCCGATCGCCGAAAACAAGAGCGCCGGCCACATCGTGGCGTCGCCTCCCGGCTTTCCGGTACCGGGCTCGTCGCCACTTCCCACCGCCAGGAGGCCACCCAGGAGCCCCACCAACGCCCAGAGTCCGGCGGCGCGGATCAGGAAGGCGCGGTCGGCGAACGTCCGACGGTAGGCGTCGGCGATCGTCGACGCCAAGGGGAAGTCCGAGGTGGTCGAGCCGGTCGGCACCGATTCAGCTCGGCCGCGTCGCGACGAGCGACGGTCGCTCGGAGATCTCCTCGTACCAGGCCGCGAGCTTCGGCCGTCCCTCGCGCCACCGGTCCGCGGCGAAGCGGAAGTCGAGATAGCCGAGTGTGCAGGCGACGGTGAGGGTCCCGATGTCGATCCGTCGGGCGAAGCCCGCGCACTCGGACTCGAGCCGGTCGAGCGCCCGCGTGATCTTCGCCTTCTGCGCGACGATCCAATCGCTCCAGCGCAGGGCTTCGGGGCGGAGGAACGTCTCGTAACGCAAACCCACCGCGGTATCGAGCATGCCGTCGGCCAAAGCTTGCAGACGCAAGGCTTCGAACCGCGCCGGCCCACTCTCGGGAAAGAGCTTCGGGCCGTCGTGGAGACCGTCGAGATATTCGCAAATCACCCGGGAATCGTAGAGCACGCCCCCCTCGTCGAGCTCGAGGCAAGGGATTTTGCCGAGCGGGTTGGCGGCGCAAACCGCCGCGTCCGGAGCGAGCGGGGTCAAGCTCGCGTCCCGTCGTTCGACCTTCGGCCAAAGTCCGGTCTCGTGCAGGACCACGGCGACTTTCCGGCCGAAGGGCGAGGCCGGGCTCGTGTGCAGGAGCATGATGGGCCTCCTCGTCGATCGGCCCCGTCCATAGCAGCCTTTCCCTTCCACCGACCAGGGTGATGCCGTGCACGCCCCCGTGTCGAGCCCGGGTGCGGGCGCGCTCCAGGGCATCGGAGCCGAAGCCGCGCGCGCCCACGCCGCTTCGCCCCGGGGAAAGCGGTGGGAACCCGGATTTGCCCGAGCCTCGGGCGACGAGCGACTCGACCGAACGGCGGCTGGGTCGCCGCTCAGGCCGGCGCGGGTGCGGCCTCACCCGAACCGACGAGCACGCTCTCCCGCGAGCGGCTCGGGATCGATTGGGCGGCCCCCGCCCCGAGCAGCGCGGCGTAGGTCACGGCCACGGCGGGGATCTGCAGGGAAAAGTCGACCAGGGCGTGCAGCGCCACGCAAACCGTCGCCGCCGTAGCGACGAGCGGGTAGACCTGATCGCGCTTTCGGACGAACACGCCGCGCAGGCAGAGCCCCGTGATCAGGAGCGGTCCCAAATAAAGCAGGACCGTCGCCGGAATGCCGAGTTCGACCGCATGCTCGAGTGGGGTGTTGTGCAAACGGTCGAACACGGCGCGGAAGCGCTCGTCGCGGTAGGCGTGGAAGACCTGTTCGAAGCCGCCGTATCCGTGTCCGGTCCAGGGTCGGTCGGCAACGGCGCGGAGCGCGAGCGCGTAGGCCGCGAACCGCGTGCCCGACTGCAAATCGGTCTCGCCCGCGATCGCATCGAGCCGCTCCAGCGTGGTCGCGCCGCTCCAGGCGACCAGACCGGCGCCGAGGCTCACGGCGAGGGTCACACTCCCGAGGACGGTGCGCCAACCCGGCCGCGTGGCGGCGAGGAGGAGCAAGACGAGCGTGGTCACCCCCGCAAGGCCGCTCAAAAGACCGCCGCGCGAATGGGTCAAGAGCATCGCCGTTGCCAGGACGAAGCTCGCCACGAGCAGGGGGCTGCGGCGACCTACGAGGCGGCTCAGGAGCTCGGCCGCGCGACGTCGCAGATCGGCCACACCTCGGGCAGCGAGCACCGTCTCGAGGAGAAGCCCGAGTGCGGCCAAGAGTGCCAAATTCGCGAAAGTCGCGAAGTGGTTGCGGTTGACGAAGGTCGCCGTGACGTCACCCACGTACCAGGTCTTGGCTTCGCCCGGCAGCCATTCGAGCCCGCCGAAGTGTAGCACGAGGCCGTAGACCGCATAGATCGTTCCGATCACGACGATCGCCAGGAACAGCCGGCGGGCGCGGCGCGCCTGTTGGCAGAGGGAAAAGCCGAGCCAGAACACACCGAAATAGGCGAGCAGGCGCATCACGGCGTCCCGCGCGTTCCACGGGTCGACCGCGATCACCGGTTCGACCGTCAAGCCCGCCTCGCGTGCCGTCGTCCAAACCGGGTGAGCCTCGAGCAGCGGGTGGATGCCCACCAGATCGGGGCGGACCTGGATCCAGATCCAAGCGAGCACGAGAAGGCCGCAAAGCGAGACGAGCCCGACCGGCAAGGGGACCCGAAGACGCTCCGGCAGCGCAAGGTTCGCGCTCGCCCAGCCGAGCACGAGCAGGCCGACCACGAGCGACAAAAGCGCCCAGGACCAGGGCCGGTTGCTGGCGAGCGGCAGAGGGGCCCAGGCCAGGAGCAGGATCAACAGTCCGAACAGGAACGATTGGGGCCAACGCGGCTCGCGGGTAACGTGCATGGGTCCAACGCCGATCCGGTCGCTTACAACTTTGGGTAGTGCAACGGGGCTGCGCGTGGCAAGACTGCGGCGCGCGAACGGGGGGCGCCTCGTGAGCGCGACGGGGTGCCCCACTGGCTATCGCCGGGCGTTCGGACTAGGTTGCCGACCATGAACAATACGCTTCTCGTGCTCCTGCTCCTGTTCATGGCGGCGACCGCGACCGTGTTGCTGGTCGGCGTGACGGGCTTCGCTTTGGGTGGGCGCTTCAACGAGCGTTGGGGCAACAAGCTCATGCGGGCGCGCGTCGGGCTGCAGCTCGTCGCCGTCGTGATCCTCGGGCTTTTGCTCGCTGCCCGCGGTTGACGCCGGGGCGGCCCGCGGTCGGAGTCGATTTCGTGGTCACCCTCTCGCGGATTTACACGCGCGGCGGCGACGAAGGGCGCACCTCGCTCGGCGACGGGGCCCGTGTCGCCAAGCACAGTCCCCGGGTCGAGGCGTACGGGACGGTCGACGAAGCGAACGCCGCGATCGGTCTCGTTCGTCTGCACACGACGGGCGAAGCGGATGCCATGCTCGCCCGTATCCAAAACGATCTCTTCGACCTCGGGGCGGATCTCTGTCGCCCGGGTGCGGACGTGGACGACGGTCGGCTGCGGGTGATCGACAGCCAGGTGGCGCGCCTCGAGCGCGAGATCGACGCCATGAACGCGGAGCTCGCACCGTTGCGCTCGTTCGTCTTACCGGGTGGTAGCCCGGCGTCGGCCTATCTTCATTTGGCTCGCACCGTGGTCCGCCGTGCCGAACGGCTCGTGGTCGCGTTGGCGGAGACCGAAGCGGTCAATCCCGCGGCGATCCGCTATCTCAATCGGCTCTCCGACCATCTCTTCGTTCTGGCCCGTTACCTCAACGACAAGGGCGCACGCGACGTTCTTTGGGTACCCGGCGCCCATCGCTGACCGAATGCCGCCTTCCGGTATCGCCGCGGGCGCTCTTCGCAGCGGCCTAGAACGGGAAGTGTTGGCGAACGTTGACAAGGCTCGGGTGGCGCCCTAGCCTTCGTTGTGCGCTGCAATAAAACGTTGCGGGCCAAGGCGCGCGCCCTTCGGGCGGCGATCGAGAGGAAGCGGCGATGCGGGTTCTCGTGCCCGTCAAGCGGGTCGTCGACTACAACGTCAAAATCCGGATCAAGAGCGACCAGAGCGGGGTCGACATCGCCGGCCTCAAGATGTCGATGAACCCGTTCGACGAGATCGCGACCGAGGAAGCGATCCGTCTCAAGGAGCGCGGGATCGCGAGCGAAATCGTCGCGGTCTCGATGGGTGACGCCAAGTGCCAGGAGACGTTGCGCACCGCTCTCGCCATGGGCGCCGACCGGGCGATCCTCGTGGAAACGACCGTCGAGCTGCAGCCCCTGGCGGTGGCCAAGCTCTTGCAGGCGATCGTCGAGCGCGAGCGGCCGTCGCTCGTGCTCATGGGCAAGCAGGCGATCGACGACGATTCCAACCAGACGGCGCAGATGCTGGCCGGGCTCTTGGGCTGGCCGCAGGCCACCTTCGCCTCCAAGATCGAGATCGGCGACGGTACGGCCACGGTGGCGCGCGAGGTCGACGAGGGGATCGAGACGATCCGGGTGCGTCTGCCGGCGGTGATCAGCGTCGATCTGCGGCTCAACGAGCCGCGCTACGCCTCACTGCCCAACATCATGAAGGCCAAGAAAAAGCCGCTCGACACCCTGACCCCGGAAGCTCTCGGGGTCGATCCGACGCCTCGGCTCCAGTACGTGCGCGTCGAAGAGCCGCCGAAGCGTAAGGCCGGGGTCAAGCTCGCCTCGGTGCAAGAACTCGTGGCCAAGCTCAAGACCGAGGCGGGGGTCATCTGAAATGAGCGTGCTCGTCCTCGCCCAGCACGACAATCGCGCACTCGACAAGGCGACGCTGCACACCGTCGCCGCGGCGGGTCGCTTGCCCGGGCCCGTCCACGTCTTGGTGGCCGGTCACGATTGCGCCGCGGTGGCCGAAGCAGCGGCCGCGCTCGAAGGCGTCGAAAAGGTGCTGCTTGTCGAACATCCGGCCTACGAGCATCCGCTCGCGGAAGATCTGGCGGCCCTCCTCGTCTCGATCGCCTCGGGTTACGATCACCTGCTCGCGCCGTCGACCACCTTCGGCAAGAACGTGATGCCCCGGGTGGCCGCGCTGCTCGACGTGGCGCAGGTGAGCGACGTCGTCGAGATCCTCGGCCCGGACACTTTCAAACGGTACATCTATGCCGGGAACGCGCTCGCGACCGTGAAGAGTGGGGATGTGCGGCGCGTGTTGACCGTGCGGACGACCGCCTTCCCCGCGGCGGCGCCGCGTGACGGGCGGGCGGAAATCGCCATCGTCGCAGCGGTCGAGCCCACCGGCCTTTCGACCTTCCTCGGTCGGGAGGTGGCAAAGCGCGAGCGGCCCGAGCTCACCTCGGCGCGGATCGTCGTTTCGGGCGGCCGCGGTCTGGGCTCCGGCGAGAACTTCAAGTTGATCGAGGAGCTCGCCGACGTCCTGGGTGCGGCGGTCGGCGCCTCGCGCGCCGCGGTCGACGCCGGGTTCGTCCCGAACGACTACCAAGTCGGGCAGACCGGAAAGATCGTGGCGCCCGAGCTTTACATCGCGGTCGGCATCTCGGGTGCGATCCAGCACTTGGCGGGGATGAAGGACAGCAAGATCATCGTCGCGATCAACAAGGACGAGGAAGCGCCCATCTTTCAAGTCGCCGACTACGGGCTCGTGGGGGATCTCTTCAAGATCGTTCCCGAACTGACCGCCGAGCTGCGCCGGGCGCGTGGCTGAGCCAAGCGGAGAGCATCGATGGCGCCGGCCCCCTATCAGCCGAAAGGCTACCCGCCGATCCCCGAGATCCGTCGGGTGGGCGTGATCGGCGCCGGGCAAATGGGTAGCGGGATCGTCCAGGTGGCGGCCGTGGCCGGGTTCGAGGTCCGGCTGCTCGACATCGACCCGGAGGCCGTCGAGCGGGCGCGCGCGGCGATCGAGGCGCGGCTCGCCCGACAGGTCGCCAAGGGCGTGATGAGCGAGACGCAGAAGGCGGAAGCGCTCGCACGGATCCGCACGGCTACGGGCTACGCCGATTTCGCCGACTGCGAACTCGTGATCGAAGCCGCGGTCGAGAACGAGGAAGTCAAGCGGAAGATTTTCAAGGATCTCGTCACGCACCTCGCGCCGGGTGCGCTGATCGCGACCAACACCTCGTCGATCTCGATCACCCGGCTCGCGGCGGTCACCGACCGCCCCGAGCGCTTCATCGGCATGCATTTCATGAACCCCGTGCCGGTGATGAAGCTCGTCGAGCTGATCCGCGGCATCGCCACCGAAGAGGATACCTACCAGGCGGCCAAGAAATTCTGCGAGCGGCTCGGCAAAACGACCGTCACGGCCGAGGACTTCCCGGCCTTCATCGTCAACCGCATCTTGTTGCCGATGATCAACGAGGCCTGCTACACGCTCTACGAGGGTGTCGGTACGGTCGAGAGCATCGATACGGCGATGAAGCTCGGCGCCAACCACCCGATGGGACCTCTGGAGCTCGCCGATTTCATCGGCCTCGACACGTGCCTCGCGATCATGCAGGTGCTGCACGACGGGCTCGCCGACACCAAATACCGGCCCTGCCCGCTTCTGGTGAAATACGTCGAGGCAGGGTGGCTCGGTCGCAAGGTCAAGCGCGGTTTCTACGACTACCGGGGCGAGCGACCGGTCCCGACCCGCTGATCCCTTTCGGCGGCCCGGACCGGCGGCGGGCGCCACTTGCCGCCGCCGACCGGCGCGCGCATGATCGCGCTCACCATGGCGCTCGCGAACGAGCCCGTCTTCGCGCGGCAACATCTTCTCGGGATCGAGGGTCTCGAGGCCGCGGAGATCGAACATCTCCTCGACCTCGCCGACGGCTTCGTCGAACTCAACCGACGGAGCGAGAAGAAGCTGCAACTCCTGCGCGGCCGCACCCTGATCAACCTGTTCTTCGAACCCTCCACCCGGACCCAGACGAGCTTCGAGCTCGCGGGCAAGCGGCTCGGGGCGGACGTCGTGAACATGGCCGTGGCTCGCTCCTCCGTGGTCAAAGGAGAGACCCTGATCGACACGGCCATGACCTTGAACGCCATGCATCCCGATCTCCTGGTGGTCCGCCATCCGGAGAGCGGGGCCGTGGCGCTCCTCGCGCGCCACGTCCGGTGCGCGGTGGTCAACGCCGGTGACGGGACGCACGAGCACCCGACCCAGGCCCTCTTGGACGCCCTGACGATCCGCCGCCGCAAGGGCCGGATCGCGGGTCTCACCGTGGCGATCTGCGGCGACATCCTGCATTCGCGTGTGGCGCGTTCGAACATCCTCTTGCTGCGCACCATGGGGGCGAAGGTCCGCGTCGTGGCGCCCCCCACGCTTCTCCCGGCAGCGGTGGAGAGTTGGGGTGTGCAGGCCGTGACCGACATGCGGCGCGGCCTCGAGGGGGCCGACGTCGTCATGATGCTGCGCCTGCAAAGCGAGCGGATGCAGGGCAGTTTCGTCCCTTCGGTCCGGGAATATTTCCACTTTTTCGGCCTCACCCACGAGAAGCTCGAGGCGGCGAAGCCCGATGCGATGATCATGCATCCGGGGCCGATGAACCGCGGCGTCGAGATCGACGGGCCGGTGGCCGACGACATCAACCGCAGCGCCATCCTGGACCAGGTGGAGATGGGCGTCGCGGTCCGTATGGCCGTCCTCGACGCGCTCACCCGGCGGCTCCGCCCCCAGGGCTGACCCGGCGCGATCACACTACTGCCGCGCGTTTGTCATTGCGAAAGGAATTATTCTCGGTTGCGCGGGCATTCACCTCGGGCTAGGGAGGATCGGGGGGAGTCAGGGGGATTCTCCCGGCACAGGGGAGGACGAGATGACCGATTCGTCACGCTCGGGTGATGCCGGCGCCTGGTCGTTCGCCGGCGCCTCGCTCGTCGACGCCTGGATGCGGGCCAACCGCGTTTGGATCGAGGCCGCGGGTCGCTGCGGCGCCCGCACGATCGCTTTCATGGGCGAACGTCTCGAAGCCGATCTCGAGCTAGGTCGCAAGCTCGCGGCGTGTCGTGACCTGAGCGCGCTCGTCGAGGCACAGGGCGAATGGCTGCGCCGAGCCTTCGACGATTACCGTCGGGAAATCGAAGCCCTGGCGAAGGAGATGTGGTCGAGCCTCGAGACGGTGCGCGAGGAAACCGCGCGGGCCGGTGCGGCGCCCGCTGCACCCGCCGAGGGTGGCGAGCCGCGAGCACGCGAACGTCGCGCCGCCTGAGACCGCTGGGGCCGGTGGGGCGGCCCGCCGGCGCTTGTCGGGGCGGCGAAGGCGGCGCATAGGCGTCGGCCATGAGCCGCCCCGTTCTCGTCTTCGATGCCCGGCTGCTCGATCCGGCGAGCGGGCTCGATTGCCCCGGTGGCCTGCTCGCGGTCGACGGCCGCATCGCCGAGTTCGGTCCGCACGTCACCCGGGCCCTGGCGCCGCCCGGCGCGGAGCTCGTCGACGCCCGCGGGCGCTGCCTCCTGCCCGGACTCGTGGATCTCCGCGCGGGCTTCGGTGAGCCCGGTGCGGAGCATAAAGAGCGATTCGAGAGCGGCTGTCTCGCCGCGGTCGCCGGGGGTGTGACCTCGCTCGCGCTTTTGCCCGATACCGACCCGCCGATCGACGACCCGGCGATGGTCGAGTTCGTGGCGCGCCGCGCCCGACAAGCCAAGCTCGCCAAGGTCTACCCGCAAGCCGCTGTGACCCGCCGCCTCGAAGGTCGCGAGCTCGCCGAACTCGGGCTCTTGAAGACGGCGGGCGCGGTCGCGTTCAGCGACGGCTTCCGGGCGGTAGCGGATGCGCAGGTGATGCGCCGGGCGCTCGCCTACGCGAGCATGTTCGATGCGCTGATCGTCCAACACCCTGAAGAGCCGAGTCTCGCTCGAGGCGGGGTGATGAACGAGGGGCCGGTCGCGGCTCGGCTCGGCCTCACCGGCATCCCTGCCGCCGCCGAAGTGGTCATGGTCGAGCGCGACCTGCGGCTTCTCGAGCTCACGGGCGGCCGGCTCCACTTCGCCCACGTCTCGACCGCGGCGGCGGTCGCCGCGATCCGTGCCGCCAAAGCGCGCGGACTGCGGGTCACCTGCGACACCACCCCGCACCATCTCTTGCTCACCGAGGCCGAGGTCGAGGGCTACCGGACCTTCGCCAAGGTCTCCCCACCACTGCGCAGCGAGGCCGACCGGGAGGCCGTCGTCGAGGGCCTGGCCGACGGGACGATCGACGCGATCGCCTCCGATCACTGTCCGCAGGACCAGGAGAGCAAGCGCCAGCCCTTCGCCCAGGCCGCCTTCGGCGTGATCGGCCTGCAGACACTCTTGTCCGCTTCGCTCGAGCTCGTCTTTTCCGGTCGGATCGGTCTCCGCGATCTGCTGCGTCGGCTCACGAGTGCGCCTGCGAGCATTCTCGGGCTCGAAGCGGGGCGGCTCGCCAAGGGGGCTCCGGCCGATCTCGTGCTGCTCGATCTCGAGGCCTCTTGGACGGTGACCGAGAAGAGCCTCTTCTCGCTCGCCAAGAACACCCCGTTCGAGGGGCGGACCTTCCGCGGCAGGGTGATCCGCACGATCGTCGACGGCCGCACGGTGTACGCCACCGAAGATCCGACCTGATCGGCGGTGCTCGCGTGGGCGCACGTCGGCGGCTCGATCCCGAGCCGGGTCGTCCGCGTCGACGGATCCTCGAGGGGCACCTAGGATCGCACCGGGTCGAGGCCGAGAGGAGAGGGCATGCGGCGCAGCCTCGTCGAGCGGTCGATCGGCCTCGCGCTCCTCGCCCTCCTGATCTGGCTCGTATTCTCGATCGTCCGGCCGTTCGCCGGTGCCCTGATTTGGGCGACCGTGCTCGCCGTGGCGCTCTGGCCCCTGTTCGTTCGGCTCCGCACTGCTCTCGGCGGCCGCCGTGGCCCCGCGGCCTTGCTCGTGACCTTCGTCCTGCTCGCGGTCATGGTCGTCCCGATCGTCCGTTTGGCTCTCGACGTCGGCCACCAGGTCGACGAGCTTGTCCGGCTCGGCAACGAGCTCCTCCGCGCGCCGGCCCCGCGGCCACCGGCCTGGCTCGCCGCCCTGCCGATCCTCGGCGACTGGGTGGAGCGCTTCTGGTCGACGTTCCTGACCGACCGCGAAGCGGCAGTGGACCAGCTTCTTCCCTACCTCAAAGATCTTGCACCGTGGCTGCTCGAATTCGGTGCCGGGCTCGGTAACGTCGCCTTCCAGCTCCTCCTCTCGGTGCTCCTCACCGGGCTCCTGCTCGTCCACGGCGAGCTCTGCGCGGACTATGTGCGCCGCTTCGTCGTCCGCGTCGCGGGCCCGCAGGCGGAGCATTTGGTCGACGTGGCGAGCGGCACGGTACGTGCCGTTGCCCTGGGGGTGATCGGTACGGCGATCGTCCAAGCGCTCCTCGCGCTCACCGGCTACGTCCTCGCGGGCGTGCCGGCGGCGGGCCTCATGGCCCTCTTGGTCTTCGCCTTCAGCACGGTCCATCTCCCGGTCTTGATCGCGACCCTGCCCGCTCCGCTCTGGCTGTTCTTCCGCGAGGGCCCGACCCCGGTTGCGATCGGACTTTCCGTGTGGCTCGTGGCGGTGAGCCTGATCGACAATTTCCTGCGACCTTATCTCATCAGCCAAGGCACTCCCCTCCCCATGCTCCTCATCATCCTGGGGGTGGTGGGTGGCCTCCTGGCTTTCGGCCCGATCGGTCTCTTTTTCGGTGCGGTGGTGATCGCCGTCGCCCACCGGCTCCTGCTCGATTGGCTGGACCAGCCGCCGAGCCGGAGCGATCGGCTGCCGGACGATCGCTGAGGCGGTAGACTGGCCACGGGGTTGTGGGAGGGTGGCGATGGTCGAACCCTTGGGTGGCGGGATCTATTGGCTGCCGCTGCTCGCGGCGTTTTTCGCGGGCTATCTGCTCGGCTCGGTTCCTTGGGGGCTCCTTCTCACGCGCGCCGCTCGTGCGGGCGATGTCCGGTCGATCGGTTCCGGCAACATCGGCGCCACCAACGTCTTGCGTACCGGTCGCCGCGGGCTGGCCGCGGCGACCTTGCTCCTCGATCTCCTCAAAGGCTTCCTTCCGGTCTGGGTGGCCTGGAGCTGGACCGGGCCCGACACGGCGGTGGCCGCGGGAGCGGGGGCCGTGACCGGCCACTGCTTTCCGATCTGGCTCGGCTTCAAGGGTGGCAAGGGCGTGGCGACCGCGGGTGGCGTGATCTTGGCCCTCACCCCGCTCGTGGTCGTCCCGGCGCTCGCCGTCTTCGCCGCCGCCTTCTGGGCGACCCGCTACGTGTCCTTGGGTTCGATCCTGGCCGCCCTCGTCGCCCCCCTCGCGGCCTATCTTTGGGGGCATGTCCAAGCGGCCGAGCTCTACCTTCTTTTGGCCCTGCTCGTCATCGTCCAACACCGGGCGAACATCGCGCGCCTTCTCGCGGGCGAGGAGCCGAAGACCTCACTCGGACCGAAACGCCGCTGACGGTTCCGGTCTGCGCGCCACGAGGTGCCAGAGATGCCAACGTTTGCCGATTCCCCGCGGTGTCACGGCACAGCTTTCCTCCTCCTGCCGCCATTCGACCTCGAGGCCGGTGACGAGCGCGTCGACCTCCTCCGCCCGATGCACGGTGATGCCGGCTGCCGGGGCCCAGTCGTCGCGCGGGCCGAGGAGCTGTAGGGCGAGCCGACCGCCCGGGCGGAGCGCGCGCCGGATTTCCGCCCAAACGCTCGGAAACCGCTCGGGCGGCACGAGGAACAGAGAAAAACTGGCGATCACGAAGTCGGCGGCCGGAAGGCGCGCTTCCTCGATCTTTTGCGCCCAGAGCAAAAGGCGTGACCCGTGCAGGCCCGCGCGTTCGGCCAGTGTCGCGAGCGCTTCGACTCGCTGATCGAGGCCCAAGACGCGCCAACCGCGCTCCAGTAGGGCGAGCGCGTCGCGGCCGATCCCGCAGCCGAGATCGATCGCAAGGCCGGGCGCGCGACCCTCGGCGGCGAACCTCTCCAGCGCGAAGAGCACCGTCGACCGGGGCGCGCCCCTGCCCGCGATCCGATCGTAGGCCGAAAATCTCGACTCGCCGCTCACCTCGGGAGATCCGCCGGGTCGCACGCGTCGCGAAGATCCGTAGCGCGGATCGACATGTGGATCGGTTGGAGTTCGGATCGGCGCGGGGCCATCGGGAGCGATACCTTCGTCGTCGGCCGGTCGAGCCGGTCGCGCAGATGGTGGCCGGCACCTCGCGCGTCCACCCCGGACGCTCGTCCGACCGACGGAGGGTGCCGCGCCGCTTGCGGCTGGCGGCGGGCTCGTACAACCTCAGGTTCATGAGGCTCCGAGACAGTTCGCGGGCGAACCGGCTCGATCCGGCCGAACGGTTCGCCTGGCTCCAGCTCGCACGTTCGCCCGGGATCGGGCCCAAGAGCCACGCCCGGCTGATCGAGCGGTTCGGCAGCGCCGGCGCGGCGGTCGCGGCCTTGCCGAGCCTCTTGGCGACCGGACGTTGGCCGGGGGTCGAGCTCGCCGAGCGCGATCTGGTCGAGGCCGAGCTTGCGGCCGCCGAAGCGCTCGGTGTCCGCTTCCTGCTCGCTGCGGAACCCGACTATCCCGCGCCTTTGAGGGAGTTGGTCGATGCCCCGCCGGTGCTCGCGGTCCGTGGCTCGGTCGAACTCCTCTCGGGACCGTCGGTCGCCGTCGTCGGCGCCCGCAACGCCAGCGCCCACGGCAAGATCTTCGCGAGCCAGCTCGCCCGTGAGCTTTCCGCGGCGGGCCTCGTGGTCGTCTCGGGTCTCGCGCGCGGCATCGACACCGCCGCCCACAGCGGGGCCCTCGACGGGCCGGGCTCGACCGTGGCGGTGTTGGCGAGCGGGGTCGACCGGCCCTATCCGGAGGAGAACGCGGAGCTCTCGAAGCGGATCGCGGCCGAGGGCTGCTTGGTGAGCGAGCGGCCGCTCGGTGCCGAGCCTCTGGCGCGCCATTTCCCCCGCCGCAATCGGATCATCGCCGGGCTCACGCTCGGCGTCGTGGTAGTCGAGGCGGCGGTCCGGTCGGGCTCGTTGATCACCGCGAGCCTCGCGCTCGAGCTCGGGCGCGAAGTCATGGCGGTGCCCGGCAGCCCGCTCGATCCTCGCCACGGCGGGACGAACCGCCTGTTGCGCGAAGGCGCGCATCTGATCGAAACGGCCGCCGACGTGCTCGCGATCCTCGGTGTGGCCGGGCCTGCCACACCGCGCGGGAGGGTCCCCTCGGCCGGCCCGCCGGAGCCGTCGAGAACTGTACGGAAAACCGCCCCACCGCGGCCCGTCCGGCAAGCACCGGCTTCGAGCCGGCCGACCCCCTGCGGAAGCGCCGGCCGATCCGAGGATGCGGCCGACCGGATCCTCGAAAATCTCGGCGTCGAGCCCGTGGCGATTGACGATCTGGCACGCCAATGCCAGATCACCGCGGCCGTGATCCAAGACGCCCTGCTCGAGCTCGAGCTCGAGGGCTTGGTAGAGCGTCTCCCCGGCAATCGCGTCGCGCGCCGGGCCCGCTGACCAGCCCTCGCGGCGCAGGAGCGAGCCAGAGCTTCGGGTCCCATGGACGTCGTCGTCGTCGAGTCGCCGACCAAAGCCAAGTCGATCGCCAAATATCTGGGCGAGGGCTATATGGTCCTCCCCTCCTATGGCCACGTTCGCGATTTGCCGGAAAAGGACGGATCCGTCCTGCCGGAAGAAGATTTCCGGATGCTGTACGAGCCGCTCGCCGACAAGAAGAAGCGGATCGACGAAATCGTTCGGGCGGCCAAGGGTGCCCGGCGGATCTGGCTCGCCACGGACCCCGACCGCGAGGGTGAAGCGATCTCCTGGCATCTCAAGAGCTTGCTGGACGAGCGCGGTGTCACCCGCGGCAAGGACGTCAAGCGGGTGGCGTTCCACGAGATCACCAAGCCCGCGGTCCTCGAGGCGATGCGCCATCCGCGCGACCTCGACACCCGTCTGATCGACGCCTATCAGGCGCGCCGCGCCCTCGACTATCTCGTGGGGTTCACCCTCTCACCCGTCCTCTGGCGCAAGCTGCAGGGTGCCCGCTCGGCCGGCCGGGTCCAATCGGTGGCGCTCCGGCTCATCTGCGAGCGCGAAGCCGAGATCGAAGCCTTCGTCCCGCGGGAATATTGGACCGTCGAAGCCCTGCTGCGGACACCGCGCGGCGAGACCTTCACGGCCCGTCTCGCGAGCCTCGAAGGCAAGCGGCTCGGCAAGTTCGACCTTCCCGACCGGGCAGCTGCCGAAGCGGCGGTCGAAGCGGTGCGGGCTCGGCCGCTCGTGGTTCGCGAGGTCGAGAAAAAGCAGGTGAGCCGGAACCCGGCGCCACCCTTTTCGACCTCGACCCTGCAGCAGGAAGCGGCGAGGAAGCTCGGCTTCTCCGCCGATCGGACGATGAAGGTCGCGCAGCGGCTCTTCGAGGGTGTCGACCTCGACGGCGAGACGGTCGGGCTCATCACCTACATGCGCACCGACAGTGTGTCGCTGTCGAACGAGGCGCTCCGGGCGGCGCGGAAGGTGATCCTTGACCGGTTCGGCGAGCGTTACCTCCCGGACAAACCGCGCCAGTACAAGACCCGGGCCAAGAACGCCCAAGAGGCGCACGAAGCGATCCGCCCGACCGATCTCGCGCGCACGCCCGAGCAGGTCGCCCGCTTCTTGGACGACGACCAGCGCCGGCTCTACGAGTTGATCTGGCGGCGCACGATCGCGAGCCAAATGGCGGCGGCGCTCTTGGATCGCGTCACCGTCGAGATCGCGAGTCCGGACGGGGTCGTCGGCCTCAAGGCGACGGGTCAAACGGTCGCCTTCGACGGCTTTTTGAAAGTTTACCAAGAAGGTCGCGACGATCGGCCGAGCGAGGACGAGGAGGACGAAGAGGGCCGGATCCTGCCGCCGCTCGCTCCCGGCGACCGGCTCGAACAGGAGAAGATCACCCCCGCCCAGCATTTCACCGAGCCGCCGCCGCGTTATACCGAAGCCTCGCTGGTCAAGAAGCTCGAGGAGCTCGGGATCGGCCGGCCCTCGACCTATGCCAGTATCCTATCGGTCCTCAAGGAACGCGAATACGTCAAGCTCGAACAGAAGCGCTTCGTTCCGACCGATCGTGGTCGGTTGGTCAACGGCTTTCTCGTGAGCTTCTTCGATCGCTGGGTGCAACCGGGCTTTACCGCCGAGCTCGAAGCCAAGCTCGACGAGATTGCCGCGGGTGAAATCGACTGGCGCGCGGTTCTGAGGGAATTTTGGGTGCCCTTCTCGAGCTCGGTCGAGGAGGTCAAGCAGCGGCGCGTCGCCGAGGTTCTCGACGCGTTGAACGAGGCCCTGGCACCCAAGCTCTTTCCGCCGCGGCCGGACGGCTCGGACCCACGCGCCTGTCCGCTCTGCGGCAGCGGTCGCCTGTCCTTGAAGCTCGGCCGGTTCGGCGCCTTCGTCGGCTGCTCGAACTATCCCGAGTGCCGCTACACGCGCAAGCTCGGCGAAGAGAAGGTGGACGGGGAAGCGGCGACGGAGCGCGTGCTGGGCCTCGATCCCGAGACCGGCGAGACGATCCGAGTGCGGGCCGGCCGCTTCGGCCCCTATGTCGAGCGCGGGACCGGCAAAGACGCCAAGCGCTGTTCGCTACCGCCCGGATGGAGCCTCGACGAGGTCGACCTCGAACGGGCGTGCGCGCTGTTGGCTCTGCCGCGCGAGCTCGGCCGGGACCCGAGCACGGGCGAGCCGGTCTTGGCCGGGATCGGCCGTTACGGCCCCTACGTCCAGCGCGGACGCCGCTTCGTGAACCTGCCGCCCGACGAGGACGTGCTCGAGATCGGCATCAATCGGGCGATCGATCTCCTGGCCGCCAGCGAAGAAAAGGCCGGCCGCCGCAGCGGCGAGCCGTTGCGCGAGCTCGGGCCGCACCCGGAGGACGGCGAGCCGGTGACCGTGCATGCCGGGCGTTTCGGCGCCTACGTGAAGCACCGGGGCCTGATCGTGACCTTGCCCAAAGGGCGTACCCCCGAGGACCTCACCCTCGAGGAGGCGGTGGCCCTGCTCGAGGCCAAAGCTGCGCGCGGCGGCGGCCGCTCGGATAACCGGACGAGCAAAGGATCGAAGGGCGGACGATCCTCCGAGCGGAACCGGACCCGGGAGAACTCGGTCGGGCCGATCGGAGACGGGTCGGGGACCGACCAGCCGGACACCCGTGCCGGGCAGGGCGAGCGAGCGGCGCGTCGCGGCGCGGCCGTCTCGGGTGAAGCCGCACGCCGGCCCGCCGAGGCCGAGACCTCGCGCCGCAACTCGGCGACGAGCGAGGCGGGCGCCCGTGTCCGCGCCCAGGTCGCGGGGCGGAACCGGCGGAGGGGGCGCGGCTGAGCCTTGGCACGCGCCGCCACCGCGCTTCCGAACCGCGACGAACTCCTCGGTTGGATCACCCGGGCCGGACGGCGGCCACGGGCGAGCGAGATCGCTCGTGCTTTCGGGCTCGGAGCGGAGATGCGCCGAGCGCTGCGGGCGTTGCTGCGCGAGCTCGAGGCGGAAGGTGCCCTCCCGGCGCGCCGCGTGCAGCGTGCGAAACCCAGGCTGCCGGCGGTGGTGGTGGTGCGGGTCGTAGCGGTCGACCGCGAAGGTGATCTGCGCTGCGAGGCGGAGGCTCGGCCCGAAGCTCGGATCCGACTGCCGGCCGAGCGAGCCGGCCGGCCCGCCCCCGGTGTGGGGGATCGGCTCCTCGCCCGTCTCCGGCCCACAGGCGGCGGCCGTTTCACGGCCGAGCCGATCCGCGTCTTGCCGCGGGTCCCGAGCATCGCCGTCGGTGTGGTCGAGGGCGAGGGGACCGATCTGCGAGTCCGGCCGATCGATCGCGCCGCTCGGGGGGTCGAGTACGCGATCGTCGGCGGCGCGATGGGATCGGCGCGGCCGGGCGAGCTCGTTCGGGTCGCGCTCACCGTCGACCGGCCGTTCGCGCGGCCACAGGCCAGGATCGTGGAACGGATCGGACCGCTCGAGGATCCGGCCGCGATCTCGACCGCGCTCGCGGTTCAGGCCGGGCTCCCGATCGCCTTCGCGCCGAAGGCGCTCGCACTCGCCGCCAAGGCCCGGGTGCCGACCCGGCGCTTCCGGGTCGACCTGCGCGACCTGCCACTCGTCACGATCGACGGGGAGGATGCGCGCGACTTCGACGACGCGGTCTTCGCAGTCCCGGACGACGATCCGGCCAATCCGGGGGGCCATCGGATCGTGGTCGCGATCGCCGACGTCGCCTACTACGTGCGGCCGGGCGACGCACTCGATCGGGCGGCCCGGGAGCGCGGTAACTCCGTCTATTTCCCGGATCGGGCGATCCCGATGCTCCCCGAGGCCCTGTCGAACGATCTCTGTTCTTTGCGCCCGAACGAGGATCGAGCTTGCCTCGCCGCGCATTTGCGGATCGACGCCCACGGCCGCCTGGTCGCCTGGCGCTTCGAGCGGGCCTTGATCCGCTCGCGCGCCCGACTGAGCTACCGTCAGGTCCAGGCGGCGGTCGACGGCTCCCCGGACGGAACCACCGAACCGCTCCTCGGTCCCGTGCTGCGTCCGCTCTACGCGGCCTACGCGGTGCTCGCCGAAGCCCGCCGGCTCCGCGGCACGATCGACCTCGATCTGCCCGAGCGCCGGATCATTTTCGATCGGGACGGCCGCGTCGCGGGCGTCGAGCGGCGCGAGCGGCTCGTCGCTCATCGGCTGATCGAGGAGTTCATGATCCTCGCCAACGTGGCCGCCGCCACGGTACTCGAGCAGGCGAATCAGCCTTGCCTTTACCGGGTCCACGACAAGCCCGATCCGCTCAAGCTCGAGACTTTGGCCGATTATCTCGAACGGATCGGCGTGCCCTGGAGCCGCGGCCCGAAGTCGGCCGGCGATTTCGACCGCCTTTTGTCGCGCCTCGCGGACCACGCTCTGCGCGAGCAGGTGGCGCAGCTGATCCTGCGCTGCCAGGCCCAGGCCGTCTACAGCCCGCGCAACATCGGCCATTTCGGGCTGCATTTGCGGCGCTACGCGCATTTCACCTCGCCCATTCGCCGCTACGCCGATCTCGTCGTCCACCGGGCACTCATCCGTGTGCTCGGACTCGGGACCGGTGGGCTACCCGATACGACGCTCGAAGAACTCGAGGAACTCGGCCGCCATCTCTCGCTCTGCGAACGTCGAGCCATGGAGTGCGAGCGGGGCGCCCTCGAGCGGATGATCGCCCTCCATTTGGCCGACAGGGTCGGCGCGCGCTTCACCGGGCGGATCACGGGCGTGCAATTCTTCGGACTGTTCGTGGCACTCGACGAGACCGGTGCGGAGGGCCTGGTTCCGCTCGCCGAGCTCGACGACGACGTCTACGAACACGACTCTCGCCACCATTTGCTGATCGGCCGGCGGACCGGCGAGATCCTCGGTATGGGCGATCGGGTGGTCGTCACCCTGCTCGACGCCGATCCGGCGACCGGCTCGCTCCTCTTTCGGCTCGAGGAGCACGAGCGCGCACCGGGCGCGCCGCTCCTGCCTCCACCGCGCGGCCGGGGCCGAGGCCGGTCGCCGGGCCCGGTCCGGCGCGGGCGCGTGCGCGGGTGATCGCCGGCATCCTGCCCGCGGGCGGGCGGGGGCGTGCGCTCGGCGCGATCGTCGCCACGGCCTCGCTCGCGAGCGTGACGATCTCGCTCGGGCTGCCCTTGCTCTCGATCGTTCTCCACGGCCATGGTGTCGATTCCTTCACGATCGGCCTCAACACCGCGGCCGGAGCTCTCGGCAGCCTCGCGGCGGCACCGCTCGCCGAACCGACCGCCCGTCGGCTCGGGGCGGTCGCGGCGATGCAGCTCGCCCTGCTCGTCGCGGCCGCCGTTCTGGTCCTTTTCCCCCTCGCGGTCGATCTCCGGCTCTGGGCTCTGTGGCGGATCATCCTGGGCGGTGCCGGCGCGCTTTTGTTCATCGTGAGCGAGGCCGCGATCAATGCGCTGGCACCGCCCGAACGGCGCGGCCGGATCCTCGCCCTTTACGCCACCTCGTTCAGCCTCGGCTACGCGGCCGGCCCGCTGCTGCTCGCGCTCACCGGGAGCGAAGGCTTCTTCCCCTTCCTCGTCGCCGCCGCCTTTCTTCTTCTCGCGGCGGCGCCGTTGCGCCTCGTTGCCGGCGTCGACCTATTGCTCGCGGAATCCGATCGGCGCGGTCGGGGGCCGAGGCCGATCGCCCTGGTCCGCCGGGCCGCCCTGCCGCTCACGGGCGTGCTCGTCTACGCCGTCCTCGAAACCAGCTTCTTCGCGCTGCTACCCGTTTACCTGCTCGCCATCGGTCGGCCCGAAAGCCTCGCGGCGTCGCTCCTCTCGATCTGGATCGCCGGCAACATCGTCCTTCAGCTGCCGATCGGCTGGCTCGCCGATCGCCTAGGTTGCGAACGCAGCTTGGCCGCCTGCGCGCTCGTCGCGGCCGCGAGCCTCTTCCTGCTCGATCCGGCCGTCCGCATCGGGTGGGCGGTGTGGCCGCTTCTGCTCGTCGGGGGAGGTGCCATGGGCGCCTTTTACACGGTGAGCCTCGTGCTCTTGGGCCAACGGTTCGCCGCGGGCGACCTCGTGCGCGCCAATGCCGCCTTCGTCGTGGCCTTCCAGATCGGCCTCCTGATCGGCCCGGCGACTGTCGGCGGGGTCATGCGGACCTTCGGCGCGGAGGCGTTCGCTTGGCCACTCGCGCTCGCCTCGATAGCCGCGCTCGTCGCGGCCCGCGCCCGCGCCTCGGCCCGCGCGGGCGGCAGCTCGCCTTGACAGGGCAGGGGCGGCTCCTATGTTGCTCAGCCGAAGCGCTGCGAAGGATCCCGATCCATGGCCAAGGCCGCCACCACCTTGATCAAGCTCGTGAGTTCGGCCGGCACCGGTTACTTCTACACGACCAAGAAGAACACTCGGTCGAGCACCGAGAAGCTCAGCTTCCGCAAATACGACCCGAAGGTGCGTAAGCACGTGGAGTTCAAAGAAGCCAAGATCAAGTGATTCGCCGGCGCACGCGCCGGCTCGCCGGAAGGGGCGGCCCGCGGCGACGCGGGCCGCTGCCGTTTCCGGCTGGCCTATTGTCCAAAAAGGAGAAAATGCGCTAAATTCCTCGCTCGAAGGTAGTTCCGGCGGACCGGCTCGAACATGCCGCCGGTCGGGCGAGGAGGGCTGCAGGTGACGGACCGGCGAGCGATGTGCGGCATCGGCGTGCGCCGGCGACCGGCTGCGAGGGGCGGCCGGTGGCTCGCGAGCGCCCTCGGGGCGATCGCAGCCTTCGGCAGCTCGGCGCCGGCTGCGGCCGGCCAGCTGCGCGAGCTCGCGCGGGAGGCGACTCCGCTCGTGCTCAAAGACGGCCGGATCGCCCACGTCGCGATCTGGGCGGTGCCTTTCCGGCCAGGGGCGAGCGATCTCGAGCCCGAGGTCGAAAGAGAACTCGCCGGTCTCGTCGAGACGCTCGCCACCGACTGTTTCCTCACCGCGCAGGCGATCGGCCACATCGAGCCCGAGGCGGCCAAAGCGGGCGAAAGCCTGACCGCGCATCGCTTGGCGCGGGCCCGTGCCGATCGAATCCAAAAGGCGATGGTGGAGCGTGGTTTGCAGGCGAGTGCCATCGCCTCGGTCTGGGATTGGCAGTTCCTCGTTAAGGAACCGCGCGTCACGGTGTGGGTCTTCCGCCTCCACGAGGGCGAAGATTGCGAGGGCAAGCGCCTCGATCGACCGGCGGCGGCAACGACCGGGGGTGTGCCGACCGGGGCGCGCGAGCTGCCCGTCCGGCAGGCCGGCGCCGGGGTGCTCCCGGAACGTCCGCCCGCGGAGCAAAAGCCGGGGCCGGCGGCAGAGCGCGTCGCCAGCGAAGCGAGCCCGGCGCCCCCGGACACGGCAGTCCGGCCGGCGGGTGCGGAGCCGCCGGACGGTTCGGCAAAGGGCGCGCCGGCCGCATCGGTGCCCGGCAGCAAGCCGCCGCCCAAGCCGCTCGTCGCCACCCGCGCTGCACCGTCGCTTCCCGGCGCGTCCGCGGCGGCCGACGAGGTCGTGGCGAACCCCCTCGCGGCCCGGACCGCAGCGACGGGATCCGAGCAGCCGCGCGTCGTCCAGCCGCCCGGTCGAGCGGAAGCCGAGGGGCGACCTGCCACGGCCGGGACAGCTGCGGCGCAGCGCCCGTCACCGCCGACCGACGCCGGGCTGGCTTCCGGCGCCACTTCGGGAAGCTCGGCGGCGGTCGAGGGCGGCGCGAAGCCGGCGGCCGCGACCCTCGCCGCCATTGCCCCGAGCGGGACGCCGAGCGCCTCGAGTTTGGAGATCGTCTTCGATGTCAACAGCAGCTACTTGCCGAAAGGTGCGACGGCCGAGCTGCGGAGGTTCCTCGAGGGGTTGCCGACCGGTGGTAAGATCCGCCTCGAGATCGTGGGTGCGGTGGGTGGCGCGGACGTCAAAGAAGCCCGGGGTACGGACAGCCTGCGCTACAATCGTTGGTTGGCCGAGCGGCGGGTCGGTCGGGTCGCCGACTGGCTCGAGCAGAACGCCCGCGGCCGTCGGCTGGAGTTCGTGCGCAGCTACGCGGAAGACGATCCCTCGCGTCGCGTCACGGTCCGGATCCTCTCGGGCGGTTGAGCCCGGCCTCCCGGAAATCCTCCGAGCCTGGTAAGAGCGACCGGGTGCGAGGGGGCCGCCCATGGAGCTGGCCTTCGGGGTCGACCTCGGAGGGACCAAGATCGAAATCGTCGCGCTGGACGGCGCGGGTCGCGAGCTCGCGCGCCGGCGGGTCGCCACCCCGCGCGACGATTATGCGGGGACGATCGAGGCCATCGCCCGGCTGATCGAGGAGGAAGAGGCTCGGCTCGGCGCCCGCGGAACGGTCGGCGTCGGCCATCCGGGGGCGATCTCGCCGGCGAGCGGGCTCGTCAAGAATGCCAACTCCACCTGGCTCAACGGTCGGCCGCTCCACACCGACCTCGCCGCGCGGTTGGGGCGCGAGGTCGTGTTGGCCAACGACGCGAATTGCCTCGCACTCTCCGAGGCGACCGACGGTGCCGCGGCCGGCGCGCGGATCGTTTTCGCCGTGATCTTGGGAACCGGCGTCGGCGGGGGCATCGCGGTGGACGGCAAGGTCCTCGACGGGGCGAACGCCGTCGCCGGCGAATGGGGGCACAATCCTCTGCCCTGGCCCGGCACCGAAGAATCGCCCGGGCCGACTTGCTGGTGCGGTCTGCGGGGTTGCCTCGAGACCTGGCTCTCGGGCCCCGGGCTCGCCGCCGACCACCGCCGCGTGACCGGGCTGGAGGTGAGCGGGCCCGAGATCGTCGCTCGCGCCGAGGCCGGCGATCCGGCTTGCCGGGCGACTCTCGACCGCTACGTCGCTCGATTGGCCCGCGGTCTCGCCGCGGTCGTCAATCTGCTCGACCCCGACGTGATCGTGCTGGGCGGAGGGCTCTCGCGCGTCGCTCGGCTCTACGAGGCCGTGCCGGCGCTCTGGAGCCGCTGGATTTTCTCCGATCGCGTGGTCACTCGGCTCGTCCCCGCTCGCCACGGCGACAGCTCCGGAGTGCGGGGTGCCGCCTGGCTCGGTCGGGGTGGGCGGGGTGGCGCTCTCAGTGGCAATCGGGGCTGGGCAGCGGCTCCAGCCGGTCGAGCCGGCCCTCGAGCACGAAATCCCCATAATCGAGCGTGATGTCGTAGAGCACGCCGCGCCGGTCGAGGTCGAACCCGATCGCGAAGTCCGGCGTCGCGTCGTTCTTCCGCGCGCTGAAATAGGCGAGGCGGACGGGCCAGCGCGTGATCCCCTCGACCTCCTTGGCTTTGCCGATGACCGCACTCACGGTCGAAAGCGCGTCTTTGCCCGAGCCGTCGAAGACCGAGTGCGTGACCAGCCGCTCGCCGGCTTCCGCGGCCGCGATCAGCCGTTTGATGTGCTCGGTCGGGAAGATGGTCCCGGCCGGCAGCTCGACGCGGCTCTCCTCGGGCAGGGTAAAGAAGGCGACGCCCTTCCCGCCGGGAGCTTCGAGGGACGCTCGGCCGCGATATTCTTCACCCGGCGTGCCGTCGTCGAAGCTCTTGACCGAAAAGCGCAACTGCGTGTTGTCGCGCGACTCCCAACTCGAGAAACGGACGTCGTAGCTGAAGCCGGGCCCGTCTTCGGTAGCCGCGACGAAGCCGAGCCGTTGGTTGGAAATCCAACCCTCGCATTCGGCTCGCCACTCGAGCACGAGCCCGCCCTTGACGGCGGTCACCGCCCCGTTCCGGCCACTTTCGGCCAGGGTCACGCGATAAGCGGCGCGATGCGGCAAGAGTTCGATCGGACCGGCGGCCGCGGTGGTGGCGCCGAGTACGAGAAGGAGCGAGGCGGCGAGGCGGGCTTCGGTTCCTGTCATCCTGAGTTCCACGGCGAGGGCGTTTCCTTCACGGGCGGATCGGGTCAATCTCGCGCCACACCCGGCCACCATCGAAGGTGGCACGGGCGTTCGAGCTCGGCAAGCGGGAGGCGATGCCATGGGCGGGCGACGGCCGGTGATCCTGGTGACGCGGCGTTTGCCGGAGGCGGTCGAGGCACGCCTCCTGCGCGACTTCGAGGCGCGCCTCAACCCGGAGGACCGAACGCTCTCGGCCGAGGAGATCCTCGCCCGGGCCGAGGGGGCCGACGGCATCCTCACCACGGCGATCGACCGGCTGCCGGCGTCCTTGATCGAGCGGTTGCCGGCGAGCGTTCGCATCATCGCCACCTTTTCGGTCGGTTACGACCACATCGACCTCGAGGCTGCGCGCGCCCGCGGCATCACCGTCACCAACACGCCCGACGTCTTGACCGATGCCACGGCCGACGTCGCGATCCTCCTCTTGCTCGCCGCCGCGCGCCGGGCGGCGGAGGGGATGCGCCTGATCCGCGAGCGGCGCTGGATCGGCTGGCGGCCGACCCAGCTCCTGGGCCTCGGGCTCGCCGGCAAGAATTTGGGCATCGTCGGCATGGGCCGGATCGGTCTCGCGGTCGCCAAGCGTGCACGGGCGTTCGGATTAAGGATCCATTACCACAATCGGACCCGACTCTCACCGGAGAAGGAAGAGGGCGCGACGTACCACGAGACGTTGGAGACCCTCCTGCCGCTCTGCCCGTTCCTCTCCTTGCACTGCCCGGCCACCCCTTCCACCCGGCACATGATCAACCGCGCGACGATCGAGCTGATGCCCCCCGAGGCCGTGCTCGTGAACACGGCACGCGGCGCGTTGATCGACGACGAGGCGCTCATCGAGGCGCTCCGCACGGGTCGCCTGTTCGCCGCCGGGCTCGACGTGTTCGAAGGCGAGCCGGACCTTCACCCGGGCTATCTCGAGCTCGACAACGTCGTCCTCTTGCCCCACCTCGGCTCGGCGACGCGCGATGCGCGGAACGCCATGGGCTTCCGCTGCCTCTACAATCTCGACTGTTTCTTCGCCGGCAAGCCGGTTCCCGACCCGGTGACCTGAGGCGATCGGCCGCTCGACGGCAGGCCCTCGCGACGGCAATTCGAGGGTGCAGGTGACATTGGCCAGCAAGGGAGGGAGCCCCTCGTGAGCGGCGAGCGGTTCTGGCGGTTCCTCGCGATCTGGGCGCTCGTTCTCGTGAGTCTGCTGCTCGGCGAGCGCTATTGGCGCGATTACGTCGCGACCGCCGACCGGCCGCGGCCCATCGAGCCGCGCGGGCCTTTTTGGCCCGACGAGGAGCGGGCGGTTCGCCTGTTCGAAACGGTCGCACCTTCGGTGGTCGCGATCGTCACCGAGGGGCGTGGCGGGGAAGGCGGCACCGGCTCGGGCTTCGTTTGGGACGCGGCGGGTCACATCGTGACCAATCACCACGTCATCGAGGGGGCTCGGTCGATTGCCGTCGTGCTCGACGACGGCAGCGTGACGCCGGCGCGCCTCGTCGGTTCGGCCCCCTGGACCGACCTCGCGGTCTTGAAGCTGCAATCGCCGCAGCTCCGGCCGCCGCCGATCGCGATCGGCAGCTCCGCCGATTTGAAGGTCGGCCAGACCGTCTTCGCGATCGGCAACCCGTTCGGCCTGTCACGGACGCTGACCCAAGGCATCGTGAGCGCTCTCGACCGGAGGCTGCCGACCGCCGGTGGTCGCGAGGTGGCGGGCGTGATCCAGACCGACGCGGCGATCAACCCGGGCAACTCCGGCGGACCGCTCGTCGACAGTGCCGGCCGGCTGATCGGCGTCAACACGGCGATCCTCTCACCGGCCGGCGCTTACGCCGGGATCGGCTTCGCCGTCCCGGTCGACACCGTCAACCGGATCGTTCCCGAACTCGTACGCACCGGTCGCGTGCCGCTGCCCGGGATCGGTATCCTCGTGCTGCCGGAGGAGTTGACTGCCCGTGCCGGTATTCGTGGCGTCGCGGTTCAGGCGGTGATCCCGGGCAGTGCCGCGGCTCGGGCCGGGCTTCGCGGTGCGGACCTCGAACGGGGTCGGTTGGGCGACGTGATCTTGGCGGTCGACGGCCGTCCGGTGCGCAGCTTGGCCGACCTGGCGCTCGAACTCGAACGGGTGGGGATCGGCGGTCGCGCCCGTCTCGAGATTCTTCGCGACGGTCGCCGTCTTTTCGTCGAGGTCGAGGTGCAAGACGTCGGATGAGACGGGCCGGCCCTCGCCTTCACCTTTCGTTGAGGATCTCCTGGCAGAACCGTCGGAAAACGACCGGCCGGGACAGGCCGGTGACGGCCGGGAGATCGAGCATGGTGAGCCACGGTCGCGAACTCGTGGAAGCCGCCGAACGGAGCGAATCGGAAGCGCGAGCGCGGCTCGGCGGCGGCGCCGCCGCAGCCGACAGCGGACGGGACCTCGTGCTGTTCTGGGCCGAGCGCGATCCGGCTTGGGTTTTCCGCGGCTGGACGGTTCTCACCGGCTTGACCCTGCCGCTCGCGCTCCTGTTCCCCGACGCGGTACTGACCGCGGCGTTGATCGGGGCGGTCCTCACTTGGCTCAACCACAAGGCCTTCCGCCTCGAGCTCACCGCCCGGGAGCTGCGCCTGCGGCCCGGTTTGCTCTCGCCGACCCGGCGCTGGCCGCTCGCCGCGATCGGTCTCGTCGAGGCACGCGACGCCGAGATGCGCCGGATTCGCTGGGGTGCTCCTCGGCCGCCGGTGGGCCACGTATTGATCGAGCTGCCCGACGGGTTGCTCGATATCGCCGGGCTCAAAGAGCCGCAGGAGCTGGCCGAGGCGATCGAGACGCTGCGTGCCGGCGCTGGCGGGCCGCCGGGCCCCGCTCGCTACCCGTGAACTTCGCCGATCCGGCGTTGGCCGGTCTCTTCACCAACGCCTTCCTGGCCGCGACGATCCTGCCGGTGGCCTCGGAGCCGCTCGCCCTCGCCCTGTTGGCCGCTGGGCGCGATCCCTGGATCGTCTGGGCGGTGGCGACCCTCGGCAACACCTCGGGGGCTCTGGTCGGCTGGTGGCTCGGCCGATTCGCGGCGCGCTACCGAGAGCACCCCCGCTTCCCCGTGGGACCGCGCGAACTCGCGAGGGCCGAGGCGTGGTTCGCTCGCTTCGGCCGGCCGGCACTCCTCCTGAGCTGGCTACCGCTCGTGGGCGATGCGCTCACCGTCGTGGCCGGGATCCTTCGCACGCCGCTCGTCCCTTTCCTGGTGTTGGTCGGGCTCGGCAAGGCCGCGCGCTACGCGGCGATCGTCGCGCCCGCGGCCGGCTGGCTGGGCCCGCCGGGGTGAGGCGGGCGGGCCCGACGGCTACGCGCTCGGGCTGCCACACCTACGATCGGCAGGGGCCGCAGGGGGACGGGCGGAGCTACCACAACATGCCGAGCTCGAGCCGGGCCTCCTCGGACATCATCGCCGGGCTCCAGGGCGGGTCCCAAACGATCTCGACCTCGCAGCCCTTCACACCTTCCACCGCTTCGACCTTTTCCTTGACCTCGGCCGGGAGGCTTTCCGCCACGGGGCAGTGCGGCGACGTCAAGGTCATCTCGATTTTGACCGTGTTGTCGTCCTCGACGTCGACCCTGTAGACGAGGCCGAGTTCGTAGATGTCGACCGGGATTTCCGGATCGTAACAGGTCTTGAGCGCAGCCACGATCTTCTCACCGAGCGCCTGAACCTCCGCCATGCGCTCGGGCGAAGGTTGCTCCCCTTGCGGCTCGGCCAAGAAGGCCGCGGCCCGCGTCGCCGCCTCTTGCACCGTCCCGGCTGCCGATTGGCCGTTCGTCCCGACCTCGTCCATGGCCGCCCTCATCGAAACCGTGCGACGATCCGCTCGAGCGAAGATGCGAGCGCGTCGATGTCCGCGAGCGTGGTGTAGACGCCCATCGAAGCCCGCGCGGAGGCCACGAGGCCGAGCCGCTCGTGGAGCGGCATGGCGCAATGATGGCCCGTACGGATGGCGATGCCGTCGAGATCCAGGAGCGTACCCACATCCTGCGGGTGGAGACCGTCGATCGTGAAGGCGACCACCGCGGCCCGCGCCCGCGGGCGGCCGAGCACGCGCAAGCCGGGCACCCTGGCGAGCCGCTCGAGCGCATGGCCCACGAGGGCTTCCTCGTGGGCGCGGACCGCATCGAGCCCGAGCCCGCGCAGCCAGCCGAGAGCGACGCCCAGAGCGTGGATACCCGCGATGTCCGGGGTCCCGGCCTCGAAACGGAAGGGGATCGTGTTGAAGGTGGTCCCGGCGAAGGACACGCGCTCGATCATGTCGCCACCGCCCTGCCAAGGCGGCATCGCCTCCAACAACTCGGCACGGCCCCAGAGCACGCCGACCCCACTCGGCCCGTAGGTCTTGTGGCCGGAGAAGACCAAGAAATCCGCGCCGAGGCTTCGAACGTCGATCGGCAGGTGGGGTGCCGCTTGGGCGGCGTCGACCAGGAACGGCACGCCACGCCGGCGGGCGAGCTCGGCCAGCGCGTGGACCGGGGTGATCGTGCCGAGCACGTTGGAAACCCAGGTCACGGCCAGCATCCGGGTCCGCGGGCCGATCCGCTCGGCCACGTCCTCGACCCGCAACTCGCCGGCATCCGTGATCGGCACCGGCACGACCCGGGCACCACGGCGGCCGGCCACGAGCTGCCAGGGCACGATGTTGGCGTGGTGCTCCATCTCCGTGACGAGGATCTCGTCGCCCGGCTCGAGGCGCGGCTCGAGGAAGGCGTAGGCGACGAGATTGACGCCCTCGGTAGCGTTGCGGACGAAAACGATTTCCCGCGGGTCGGGTGCGCCCAGGAAGCGGGCGACCTCGCGCCGCGCCTCCTCGTGCAGGGCCGAGGCGCGCTGGCTCAGTTCGTACACGCCCCGATGGATGTTGGCGTAGTCGTGCTCGTAGAACCGGGCGAGCGCATCGATCACCGCGCGCGGCTTCTGCGCCGAGGCGGCGCTGTCGAGATAGACGAGCGGACGGCCGCGCATTCGTGTGGCGAGGATCGGGAACTGCGCCCGAACGGCCTCGACCGAAAAGCCCGAGACCGGCTCGTCGCGGCAGGCCGGAAGGGCGCTCACGCGGCCTCGCCCAGAACGGTCTCGACGAGGGCGGAACCGAGCCCGCCGCCGAGCCGTTCGACGAGCTTGGTTTCGGCGAGAGCCCGCGCGGTCGGATCGGCGAGCCGCGCGATCACTTCGGCGGCGAAGGCGTGGATCAGAATGGCCCGGGCCGCCTCGAGGGCGAGCCCGCGCGAGCGCAGATAGAAGAGCGCGACGGTATCCAGCTCGCCGCAGGTCGCACCGTGGCTACATTTGACGTCGTCGGCGTAAATCTCGAGCTCGGGTTTGGTGTCGACCTCGCCGTCGTCGCCGAGGAGGAGATTGTCACATTTTTGGTAGGCATTGGTCTTCTGCGCGCCAGGATGCACGATGATCTTCCCGGCGAAAGCGGCATGACCGCGGTCTTCGACGACGTGCTTGAAGTACTGGTCGGAATGGCTGCCGCCCGCGCGGTGGTGGATGCGGACCAGCGTGTCCGACTGCTCACCCGCTTCGGGTACCGCGACGCCCGACAAAAGACATTCGGCTCCGCTACCGTCGATGCGGAGCTCGTGCTCGTTGCGCACGAGCGCCCCACCCAGCACGACGGTCGTCTGTCGGTAGCGGGCACCGGCGCCGAGCGCGCCGTCGATCTTGGCCAAGAGCGAGCCCTGGGCCGCCGGGAGCTCGATCCGGTCGTGCTCCAGCCGGGCGCCGGAGCCGAGCGTGATTTGCAGCACGGCATTCGTGAGTGCCGCACCCTCGCCGAGCCCGACATGGGTTTCGAGAAGGGTGAGCGAGGCGCCGTCACCGAGGCGGAGGATGCAGCGCGGATGGCTCATGACCGGCACCTCGCCGCCGGTCGTGACGAACAGGAGTTGCAAGGGGGCTTCGAGCGCGAGGCCGGCGGGCAGCTCGATCCAGGCACCACCATCGGCGAAGGCGGTGTTGAGCGCGGTGAAGGACCGGCCGTCGTCGAGCTCGCCTAGCGCCTCGGCCAAGGCGAGCGGCCGGGTCTCGGCCGCGCGGGCCAGGCTCTCGACGATCACCCCCTCGGGCAGGCCGCCCGTGTGCGACCATTGCGGCTGGAGCCGGCCGTCGACGAAAACGAGCCGGCGCGCCCGCGGGCCACCCAGGAGGTAGGGCAACATCCGATCGAGCGGCAGCTCGGTGGGGGCCGCCGGCCGCATCGGGCGGTTGGCGATCCGCGCCACGTTGATGAACTTCCAGGCCTCGTCGCGCTGGGTCGGGATGCCGAGGGCGAGGAACCGGGCGAACCCCTCCTCGCGGATCCGGGCGAGGGGCTCGCTCGCGCTTCCGGGCAGGCGCGGGGCGAGCTCACGGAAGGCCGTGGCGAAGGCGGGATCGGGATCGAGACGGCGGGTCCTCTTGACGGCGAGCATCGCGGTGACCCCCGAATCAGGCGGCGAGCTTGGTGCCGAGGAGGCCTTCGTAGCCGCGCTCCTCGAGCTCGCGGGCCAGTTCGGGCCCGCCCGTCCGCTGGATCCGGCCATCGGCCATGACGTGCACGACGTCGGGGACGATGTAGTCCAACAGCCGCTGGTAGTGGGTGATCACGAGGAAGGCGCGCTCGGGCGAGCGCAGGCGATTGACACCGTCGGCCACGGTCCGCAACGCGTCGATGTCGAGACCGCTGTCGGTCTCGTCGAGGATGCACAAGCGCGGTTCCAGCAGGGCCATCTGCAGGATCTCGTTGCGCTTCTTCTCGCCGCCGGAGAAGCCGGCATTGAGGTCGCGCTTCAACAGCTCCTCGCCGATCCCGAGGAGCCTCGCCTGCTCGCGCACCTTGCGCATGAACTCGGCGGCCGGGATCTCGTCTTGGCCGCGCGCCTTGCGGATCGCGTTGATCGCCTGGCGCAAAAAGTACATGTTGGCGACGCCCGGGATCTCGACCGGGTATTGCATCGCGAGGAACAGACCCGCGTGCGCGCGTTCCTCGGGCTCCAGGGCCAAGAGGTCCTCGTCGCCGAAGCGCACGCTACCGCCCGTGACCTCGTAGCCCTCGCGACCGGCGAGCACGTGGGCGAGCGTGCTTTTGCCGGAACCGTTCGGCCCCATGATGGCATGGACCTGGCCCGCCTCGACCCTCAGCGACAGTCCCTTGAGGATCGGTTTACCCTCGACGCTCACCTGGAGGTTCTCGATCGTCAACATGGTCCGCAGTTCTTTCGTCACGATTGGTTCCGCTTGCCGCCTACAGGGCTCGGCCGCGGCTCAGCCGACGCTCCCCTCGAGCGAGATGCCGAGGAGCTTGCGCGCCTCGACCGCGAATTCCATCGGCAGCTCGTTCATGACCTCGCGGCAGAAGCCGTTGACGATCAGGGCCACCGCGTCCTCTTCGGAAATGCCGCGCTGGCGGCAGTAGAAGAGCTGGTCCTCGCTGATCTTGCTCGTCGTCGCCTCGTGCTCGCAGCGCGCGGTTCGGTTGTGAACCTCGATGTAGGGCACCGTGTGCGCCCCGCAGCGATCGCCGATCAGCATCGAATCGCACTGCGTGTGGTTGCGCGCTCCCTCGGCCGACTTCAAGATCCGGACGAGCCCGCGATAGGTGTTGTCCGACCGGCCGGCGGAAATGCCCTTGGAAACGATCCGTGAGCGGGTCCGTTTGCCGATGTGGATCATCTTGGTCCCGGTGTCGGCCTGTTGGCGATGGTTGGTCACGGCCACCGAGTAGAACTCGCCCACGGAATCGTCGCCCTGCAAAATGCAGGACGGATATTTCCACGTGATCGCAGAACCCGTTTCGACCTGCGTCCACGAGATCTTCGAGCGCTTGCCTCGGCACAAGCCCCGCTTGGTGACGAAGTTGTAGATCCCGCCGCGGCCCTCCTTGTCGCCGGGATACCAATTCTGAACGGTTGAATATTTGATTTCGGCGTCGTCGAGGGCGACGAGCTCGACCACCGCGGCGTGGAGCTGATTCTCGTCCCGCATCGGCGCGGTGCAGCCTTCGAGGTAGCTCACGTACGAACCCTGGTCGGCGATGATCAGCGTGCGCTCGAACTGGCCGGTGCCCGCGGCATTGATCCGGAAGTAAGTCGAGAGCTCCATCGGGCAACGCACGCCCTTCGGCACGTAGACGAAGCTGCCGTCGCTGAAGACAGCGGAGTTGAGTGCCGCGAAGATGTTGTCACCCGGAGGCACCACCGAGCCGAGATATTTGCGGACGAGCTCCGGATGTTCTCGCACCGCCTCGGAAATCGAGCAGAAGATCACCCCAAGCTCTTCGAGCTTGCGCTTGAAGGTGGTGGCGACCGAGACGCTGTCGAACACGTAGTCGACGGCGACGCCGGCCAGGATCTCCTGCTCGCGGATCGGGATGCCGAGCTTGTCGTAAGTGCGGCGGATCTCCGGGTCGATCTCGTCGAGCGACTTCGGTCCCCCTTTCTGCCGCGGCGCCGCATAGTAGGAAATGGCTTGAAAATCGATCGGCTCGAACCGGACCTTTTGCCAAGTCGGCATCTCCATCGCGAAGAAACGGCGCAGTGCGGAAACCCGCCACTCGGTGAGCCAAGCCGGCTCGCCCTTCTTCGCCGAAAGGCGGCGCACGACGTCCTCGTCGAGGCCGGGCGGGAAGCGCTCCTCTTCGACGGGTGTGACGAAACCGTATTTGTAATCGGCCTCAGTGAAGTCCTTGACCGTGTCGAGTGCGGTCGCCATCAGCGGGCTCCGATCGAGGCGGCGGCCGCCGCCTCGATCGCGGCGGCACGCGGCGAGGTTGCGAAGAGCGGGACGGGGCCGTCCGGCACGGCCTGCGCCATCTCGGCGAGCGTGATCCCGGCCAGGGCGTCGCGGATCGCCCGGTTGATCCGCCGCCAGCCGTCGCGCGCCGGGCAGAGCGACTCGATGCCGCAGTCGTGGGTCCCGGGATCGGCGCAGCTCGTGAGCGCGATCGGTCCGTCGAGCGCCTCGATGATCTCCGCCACGGTGATCGCCTCGGGCGGTCGGGCGAGCGCGTAGCCGCCGCGAACGCCGCGCTGCGAGACGAGGATGTCGGCCCGCACCAAGAGCTTGAGGATCTTGCCCGTCATCGCCGTGGAAACCGAGGTCGCCCGCGCCAGCGTCGAGGCGGCCATCGCCCGACCCGGTTCGCGGGCGAGCCGCGTCAGGATGACGATCCCGTAGTCGGAAAGCCTGCTGAGCCGGATCACCGCACGCCCCGTCCCCGTCGGCGTCGGAAATAGAACCGGCCCGGTTCTCTTTCAAGGATCCGGAGCCCCGGACGCTCCGGCGGGACGTCAACCCTTCGTTAACCAGGATGCTGCAACCTGGCGCCGGGGGTGGATCCCCGGAGGAGGGCGGTGATGGGCATTTCGCTGACGGGCCCGCGGACGACCGAAAGCGGGCCGGCACGGGTGCGGATGTTGGCCGGGGCCATTCGTCGGTCGGCCGCGGCGTTCGTCGGGTCGCTCCGGCGGCTCGCGGCTCGGCTCGGTATGGCGGAGGTGAGAGCGCCGGCGGCGACGTTCCTGCTCGTGCCGCTGTTGCCCGGTCCGCAGCCGCCGGCGCCGGCGTTGCGCGACCTTCTGCTCGGGCTTCTCCTCTTTCTCGTGATCGAGCGGGCGGTGCCGGCGGCCGCCCCGGTCCTTCGCGGCGCGCTTCGGGGGCTGCCGTGGACGAGTGTCGCTGCCGCGGCTCTCGCGCTCACCGCCGCTGCTCTACACGGCGCGGGGCTTCTGGCCCTCGTCCTTCTCGTGGCGGCTTGCGAGTTCGCCCGCGCGCTCCGCCCGGCGACGGCGCTCGACGCGGCCTGCCTCGCGCTCGGCGCGGCGCTCCGGGTCGATGCCGGTGCTCTTCTCCTCGGTAGCGGCCGGGCAGCCCTCTTGCCGCTTTTCGTCGGTAGCGGCGTGGCGCTCGGCGCGCTCGCCCGGCTTCGGCGCGCCTCGGGAGCGACCGCCGGAGCGGGCCGTGCCGCCGGACGTGCGCCGCTCGAGCTCTTGCTGCTCGCGGCTTTCTCGCTCGTTTGCGCGGTCGCCCTGGCCCTGCCGGCAGAACTCGGGCTCCTCGGCGAGGTTCCCTCGCCCGGGATCGTCCTGGGCTGGCCCCTTCTCGCGGCGGCGGCACTCGCCGTTCTGGCCGCGGCCGACCGGCCGGATGGCGGCGCTGGTTCACGCATCGGCAGGCTGGCCTCGGCTCCGGCCGCAGCTTGGCTCGCGACTTTCGTCCCGGCGGTCCGGCTCGGCGGCGGATGAGCCCCGTGCGGAAGGCGCTCGACGCCACTCAGCGGCTTGTCCGGTCGCCGAGCCGGGCGGCCAAGCCGCGCCAGGTGAGGCTGCCGGTCGCGAGATCGACGCTCAGCAGGTCCTCGCCCGCGATCACCGGGCCGGGGAAGCCTCGGCCCGCTTCGTGCACGAGCTCGCGCGGGTCGGCGGTCGGCGGGACGATGTGGGTGAGCAGAAAGGCGCGGGCCCGTGCTGCGCTGGCGATCGGCCCCACCTGCTCGACCGCGGTGTGGTACGAGGCGACCGCGGCGATCGTGGCCGCCTCCCGGACCCCCGGGACGACCTCCATGGCACGGTGGACGAACACCTCGTGGACCAACAGATCGCAGTTCCGAGCCGCCGCGATCAGCGCTTCCGAGCGGCGCGTGTCGCCGCTCGTCGCGAAGGTCCGTCCGCCCGCCCGGAACACGAAGCCGAAGGCCGGTTCCACCGGGCGGTGATCGACCGCCACGACCTCGACCTCGAGCCCGGGGAAGGCGAGTCGCCGACCGGCCTTGAGCGGCTCGACATCGAGGCCGAAGCCCGCCGGGTTCGGCCGCCGTTCGAAGGCCAGGCGCTGCGCCCGCTCCTCGGCCCAGGCGGCCTCGAGGCCGCGTGCGAACCGTTCGACCGCCGGATCGGCGAGGAGCCGCAGCGGCCGTGCCCGATCCTGGTGCCAGCCGCCCACCACGAGCGTCCAGAGATCGGCCAGATGGTCGCTGTGCAGATGGCTCGCGAGGACCGCGTCGAGGTCGGCGATGCGCACGCCGGCCTCGGCCAGGCGCTGGGCCACGCCGTGGCCGCAGTCGACCAGGAGCCGGGTGCCGCCGGTCTCGACGAGCAGGGCGGCGCCGGCCCGCCTCGGATGCAGCGCCGGGCAGCCGGTGCCGAGCAGCGTCACCCGCACGGCCGGCTCCGCAGGGCCGCGAGCGCGTCCGATCGACAGACCACGCCCAGAGACGCTGCCGTGACGAGCCGCGCGCGATGTCGCCCGCGAACCGGCCGGTCGGCACGACGCCCGGCCGGGCAGGCTCGCGGGCGAGCGGGTTCGACCGGCCCGCTCCGGGAGCGCTTCGCAGCAGCAGCGAGAACGGGCGCGTGGCGCACGGTCACGTCAGCGGCCGGTCAGGCGGCGCAGGCGCACGGCGATCCGGTCCATCCAGCGCCGGGCGACCTCCTCGGCAGCGACGACCGTGCGGGCGAATACGGGGTAGCGGGTCTTGAGCCGGGTCAACAATCGCTCGGCCCAGGGCGCGTGGCGGGACAGGATCAACAGCCCCACCGTGATGAACAGCACACCTTGGAGGATCGGCAGGAAAAGGCCGAGTACGCCCAGGACGAGGAAGCCGTAGCCGAGCCCCAGCATCGCCAATCGGGTCATGCGCCACCTACCAGCTCGAGCCACCGCGCCTCGTCGATCACTTCGACCCCGAGCTCGCGCGCGCGGTCGAGCTTGGAGCCCGCCTCGGCACCGGCCACCACGAGGTCGGTCGCCCGCGACACCGAACCCGCGACCTTGGCCCCGAGCGCCTCGGCGCGTGCCTTGGCCTCGGCCCGCGTCATATGGGTGAGCGTGCCGGTGAACACCACCGTCTTGCCGGCCAAGGGCGAGGTCGTGGCGCGCGGCGCCTCGACCGGCAGGATCTCGAGTTCGGAGGCGAGCCGATCGGTGGCGGCGCGGTTGTGCGGTTCGGCGAAGAACTCGGCGAGCGAATCGACCACGACGGGGCCGATCCCGTCGATCGCGAGGAGATCCTCGCGGGTGGCCGGGTCGCCCGCGACGAGCCTGTCCATCGCCGCGCGGAAGCTGGGCCAATCGTGATAGTGCCGAGCCAGGAGCTTGGCGGTGACCTCGCCGACGAACCGGATGCCGAGGCCGTAGAGCACCCGGTCGAGCGGCAGCCGCCGGCGCGCCTCGATCGCGGCGAGTAGATTTTCGATTTTCTTCTTGCCCCACCCTTCGAGTGCGGCGAGACGGGCGAGCCGCTCGCGATCCCGGGGCAAGGTGAAAAGATCGGCCGGCTCGCGGATCAGGCCCGCCTGGTGCAGCTGCGGGATCTGCTTCTTCCCGAGCCCTTCGATGTCGAAAGCGGCCCGGCTCACGAGATGTTCGAGCCGCGCCTCGACTTGTGCCGGACAAACGAGTCCACCCGTGCAGCGCCAGATCGCTTCGCCCGGCTCGCGAACGGCCGCCGCACCGCAGACCGGGCAGCGATCGGGGAACCGGAAGGGCGTGCTCCGGGCCGGGCGCTCTTCGAGAACGACCGACACGACCTGCGGGATCACGTCGCCCGCCCGCTCGACGATCACCGTGTCGTCGACGCGGATGTCCCGCTCCTTGATGTAGTCCTCGTTGTGGAGCGTCGCGCGGGTGACGACGACCCCGCCCACGGTAACGGGCTCGAGTTCGGCCACCGGCGTCATGGCCCCGGTCCGCCCGACCTGCACGGTGATGGCCCGGATCCGCGTGGTCGCCCGCTGGGCCGGGAATTTGTGGGCGATCGCCCAGCGCGGCGCCCGGCCGACGAAGCCCAGTCGCTCCTGGAGGTCGATCCGGTCGACTTTGTCGACGACCCCGTCGATGTCGAACGGCAGTTCGAAGCGCCGTCTTTCGAGCCGATGTTGGTAAGCTACGAGCTCCGCCACGTCGTGGCAGCGTGTCACGAGCGGGGCGAGGCGGAAGCCGAGCCGCTCGAGACCGCGCAGGAACTCGAAATAGGTGCCGCGGATCGGCGGGTCGGCCTCGCCCCAGCCGTGCGGCAGGAAGCGCAGCCGACGACTCGCCGTGATCCGGCTGTCGAGCTGGCGCAAGGATCCCGCGGCGGCGTTGCGCGGGTTGGCGAAGAGCGGTTCGCCGGCCTCGGCTCGGCGGGCGTTCAAGGCCTCGAAATCGGCCCGCTCCATGTAAACCTCGCCGCGGACCTCGAGCAGAGGCGGCGGATCCTCGACCACGAGGCGCTGCGGGATGTCGCGGATCGTGCGGACGTTGGCCGTGACGTCCTCGCCTTCGAAGCCGTCGCCGCGGGTGGCACCCCGCACGAGGATCCCGCGCTCGTAGCGCAGCGAGCAGGAGAGCCCGTCGATCTTGGGCTCGGCCACGAAATCGAGCGGTGTGTCCGCCGCCATGCCGAGGAAACGACGGATCCGCGCCACGAATTCGGCGACCTCGCCGTCGCTGTAGGCATTGTCGAGGGTGAGCATCGGCACGGCGTGGCGGACCTTGCCGAACGCCTCGACCGGCGGCGCGCCGATCCGCAAGGATGGACTGTCGGGCCGTACGAGATCGGGAAAGCGCGCCTCGATCGCCGTGTTGCGGGCGCGGAGCGCGTCGTACTCGGCGTCCGAGATCTCGGGCTGCGCGAGTTGGTAATAGAGCCGGTCGTGCCGCGCGATTTCGGCCGCGAGCCAAGCGAGCTCGGCCGCCGCCTGCGCGCGCGTGAGGCGCTCGACCGGGATGTCGAAAGTCGGTGGTCGCCGCATTCAGCCGCGTCCCGCGAGCTCGAGCAGGCTCTGTGCCGCCGCTCGGGCAGCCTCGGTGATCTCGGCGCCGGCGAGCATCCGGGCGATCTCCTGCCGACGTTCCGACGGCCCCAAGAGCTCGACCTCCACCCTCGCCGTCGCCCCGTCGACCCGCTTGCGTACGAGCAAGTGCCGGTCGGCCCTGGCCGCGACTTGCGGCGCGTGGGTGACGACCAGGACTTGACGGTCGCGGCCGAGCCGGGCGAGCCGCTCACCGACCGCGTCGGCGGTCGCTCCTCCGACGCCTGTGTCGATCTCGTCGAAGATCAAGGTGGGGGTCGGGTCGAGGCGTGCGAGCACGACCTCGAGCGCCAGCATCAGCCGGGAAAGTTCACCGCCCGAAGCGATCTTGGCGAGAGGCCCCGGCGCTTGGCCCGGGTTGGTGGCGACCCGGAAACTCACCCGCTCGGCGCCCTCGGGTCCCCAATCGGCCTCCGGCAAGGGCTCGAGCGCGACCTCGAAGCGGGCCCGCTCGAGCCGGAGCGGCGCGAGCTCGCTCGAGACCGCGGTGGCGAGCCGTTCGGCTGCCGCCGCTCGCAGCCCCGAAAGCTGCGCCGCGGCGTCGCGGAAGGCCGCTTCCGCTTCGGCCGCGGCACGCTCGGCGGCGGTGAGCCCGTGGGTACTGTCCTCGAGCCGGGCGAGCTCCTCCCGCGTGGTCGCCAGGAGCTCGGTCAGGCCCTCGACCGGGACCCGATATTTGCGGGCGGCGGCGCGCAGCGCGAAGAGCCGCGACTCGACCGCCTCCAGAGACTCGTTGCTCGTGGCGAGCTCGCGACGCAGTCCGGCGAGGCCGGCCTCGGCCTCGTCGAGTTCGATCTGCGCCCGTTCGAGGGCGGCGAGCGCCGGGGCGAGCTCGCTCTCGGCCAGACCACGCACCCGCTCCAGGCGGCGGGAGGCTTGGCCGAGCCGCTCGCGCGCGGCTCCGGTTCCGGAAAGACCCTCCTCGAGCGCGGCGAGCAGCCGCTCGCGGCCCTGCAACCGGGCCCTCGCCTCGGCGAGGCGCGCCTCCTCACCGGGCTCGGGCGCGAGCGCCTCGAGCTCCTCGGCCCGCTGGCGCAGCTCTTCCGCCTCGCGCTCGGCTCGCGCCGCGCTCTCGGCGAGCTCCCGCCGGCGGCGTTCGGCCTGCCGCCAGGCGTGCCAGGCGGCGCGCGTCGCGGCGACGGCGCTGTCCGCTCCGGCGAAGGCGTCGAGGACCGCGCGCTGAACGGCCGGGTCGAGCAGGCCGTGGGTATCGTGCTGGCCGTGGATCGCGACCAGGCTCTCGCCGAGACGGCGCAGGAACTGGCTCGGTACCGGGGTGTCGTCGAGAAAAGCGCGGCTCTTGCCGTCGGCTGCGAGCGAACGCCGGAGCAAGATCTCGGTGGTCCCGTCGCCGCTCGGGGCGAGGCCCTGCTCGGCCAACAGGCGCCGTGCGGGATGTTCGCGTGGCAGGACGAAGCTCGCGGCGACGACCGCCCGATCGGCGCCCCGTCGGACGAGGTCGCGCTCGGCCCGTCCGCCGAGCGCCAGACCCAGCGCATCGAGCAGGATCGACTTGCCCGCGCCGGTCTCGCCGGTGAGCACGGTGAGGCCCGGCCCGAGCTCCAGATCCAAGCGCTCGATCAGCACGACGTCGCGGATCGAGAGGCCGGTCAGCATCGCTCAGAAGAGGCTCCCGAGCCAGGAGCGCGCGGAGCGCGCCGGTTCGAGCTTCTGGCCCTGGAGGAGCGCGTAGGCGCGCTCGTACCAGGGGTTGCCGGGGAAGTTGTAGCCGAGCACGGCGGCGGCGTTCTGGGCTTCCTCCCGCACGCCGAGCGCGAGGTAGCACTCGGTCAGCCGGTGCAGCGCCTCGGGAACGTGTGTGGTCGTCTGGAACTGTTCGACGACGGTGCGGAAGCGGTTGATGGCGGCGACGTATTTCCCGCGTTTTTGATAATATCGGCCGATTTCCATGTGCTTGCCGGCCATGTGGTCGCGGGTGAGGTCGAGCTTGAGGCGGGCGTCGCGGGCGTAAACGCTGTCCGGGTAGCGACGGACGAGCTCTTCGAAGGCTTTGGTGGCCTCCTCGGTCATCTCCTGGTCGCGTTGCACGTCCGAGATCCGCTCGTAATAGCTCATTCCTATCAAGTACTGCGCGTAGGGCGTGTCGGGATTGCCGGGGTGCAACTCGATGAAGCGACGGGCGGCGGCGATCGCTTCCTCGTAGTCGTTGGCCTCGTAATAGGCGTAGGCGGCCATGAGCTGGCTCCTCACCGCCCACTGCGAGTAGGGATGCTGACGTTCGACTTCCTCGAACGCCCGACCGGCCTCGCGGAACTCGCCTTTGTCGAGCAAGTCTTGAGCGAGATTGTAGAGCTCGTCGACCGGGCGGTCGGCGTACGGCCGCGGCCGCTCGCCGCCGCAGCCGACGAGCAGGAAGAGCGCGAGCGCGACGGCGGCGCGAGCGCGGGCTCCGGGTCGATCGAAAAAGAGCGCCGGAAACGGCATGGCAGCTGTGGGTCCTCTGGACGGCGTGATGGCCGAACATCAACCTATCGACGTCACCTTGCGGAACAACTCGCCGATTGGTAGAGATCGCTCGACGACGACGCGACCATAGTCGACAGACGCCCGGCCCGGAAGCCGGGGCGCGGCCAAGGAGATGCCGGCACCTGCTCATGAGCCTGGAGCCAGCGAGCCTCGATCGGCGCATCGGTGAGCGGATCCGGCTGCGGCGCACCGAGCTCGGTTTGACCCAGGACGAGCTCGCCGCGGCGCTCGGCGTCTCCTACCAGCAGGTGCAAAAGTACGAGAACGGGGCGAATCGGATCAGTGCGGTCCGCCTCTGGCAGATCGGTCGTCGGCTGGACGTACCGGTCGGCTGGTTTTTCGAGGAACCGAACGATCCGGCCGGGCCCGAAGACGGCCGGCTCGCGCAAGCGCGGGGGGTGCTCGAGATGGCCCGCGGCTTCGGCGCGCTCCGCTCCGCGCCGGTCAAGGCCGCGCTCGTGGGGCTCGTGCGGGCGCTGGCGGAACGGCAGCTCTGAGGGTGCGCCGCCGACCCCCCTCAGCCGGCTTCCTCGATCGCCCGCAGGAGCGGCCGCCATTCGGCGAGGGCTGCCGCCGCCTCTCCTCTCGGGGCGTCGAAAACCGAGAGCCCCTCGAGCGCGAGCTCGCCGTAGAGCGCTCGCTCGGCGAGCCGGGCCACGGGCGGATGGCCGAGCTCGGCGAGGAAGGTCTCGAGCCGCTGGCGGGCGCGTGAGCGAGCGCGGAGTCGATTGGCCACCACGAGCACCGGTTTCTTCCCCCTGCGCACCGGTTTGAGCTCGTCGAGGCGGGCGAGGAAGCGGGCGCTGCTGACCTCGTCGAAGAGGGAGGGGAGGATCGGCACGACCACGAGATCGGCCTCGAGGAGGAGCGCTTCGACCTCCTTGCCGCGCAAGGCCGCGGGCGCGTCGATCACGAGCCTGGCGATGCCGGGCGGCACCTCGCCCGGGTTTTTACGCCAATCGAGGCCGACGATCGGCGGTGCGGCCGCGTCTCGCCGTGCGAGCCAGGCGAGTGCCGAGCGTTGCCGATCGCTGTCGGCGAGCGCGGTCGACAAGCCCGCGCGGGCGAACATCCCGGCGAGGTTCGTGGCGATCGTGGTCTTGCCACAGCCGCCCTTCGAATTGCTCACGAGGATCCGGATCATGCGCGCTCGCGCCAGAAGGGCTCGATCGCGAGAAGCTCGTCGAGGAGCGCTCCGGCCTGCCGCAAAACTCGTCGGCCGGCTCGGGCGTGCCAGCCTATGACCGCACCGAGTGCGAGCCCGGCCGAGGGCGCGCGCGGGTCTTCCCCCGCCCCCGCCAGGAGCTCGCGAGCGAGCCGGGTCGCGACCGCGACGTCGTTCAGATGACCGAGCCGATCCTGGAGGTCGGCGCAAGCGACAGTGAGCTTTTTCACCTCCGTCTCGGGCCAGAGCGAGCCCAGGAATTCCGCTCCGTAGCGCAGCTTCTTGAGAGCGATCCTGAGCCGGTGGCGATCCTCCGCGTCGAGCCGATCGAAATCTCGGCCGAGCTTCTTGACCCGCCGCCAGCGCTTTTGCAGCCGCTCGGCAGCGAACGGTCGAAGAGGCTCGTCGAAACGTGCCGGCTCGGTTGCGTTTTCCCGGAACCGATCGAGCTCGAACCAAGCGGCGAGGTCGAGCCAAAGTTCGGCCGCCCGGCGGCTTGCGAGCGCGGAGCGGACCCGCTCGTAGAGCGCCGGTCGGCCCTCGCGCAAAAGCTCGCCCAAAATCGCGCGCTCGGTGGCCAGATCACCGATCGGCTCGATCGCGGCGAGAAGCTCGGTCGCCAGCACGTCGCGGTCACGGGCCGGGCCGAGCTCGCCCAGGAGCCAGCGCATTTCACCGTTGAAGCGCTCGCGATCGCCATCCGACAAGAGCGGCCGGAACAGGCAAAAGGCGGCGCGGAGTCGGCGGAGCGCCACCCGGAGCTGGTGGACACCTTCGGGATCGCGACCGTCGGCGGCGGGGGCGAGGTTGGCGAGAGCGTGAGCGAGCCCCGCGAGCCCGATCCGACGGAAGCCCGCCGCGATGCTGTCCTCGGGGTCGAGCACGAGGCGGCTCGCCTTGCGCGGCGGTGGCGCGAGGCCGAGCGCCAAGGCGTAGCCGCGGGCCGCCTTGTCGCGCGTCTCGAACGAGACGGGAGCGATCGCGCGGAGCTCCTCGACGAGGGCGAAAAGCGCCCGTGCCGCGCCGCGGGCGAGCTCAAGCTCCACCTCGCTGATCGGTTCTTCCTTGCCGTCGGCGAGGATCCGGCCACGGTCGAGGGCCACCGCGACGATCGCCTCGCGATGCTCGAGCGAGGGCCAGGCAACCTCGAGCTCGGTCCGCTCGATCCGGGTGGTGAAGACCGGCACGAGCTCCCCCGGCAGCACGAGGCCAGCGAGTTCGAATGCGAGCGGATCGCGAAAGGCGGCGAGATCGGGGGTGTCGCTCTCGATCGCGACTTCGAGCTCCGGACGATCGACCGCGACACCCGTTGCGCTCGACGGGCCTTTGAGGGTCTGGACCCTGCGTCGCCCGGTCCGGCGCACACGCAGTGCGACACCTCGTCGGCAGAGGCGGCCGTCGCGGGTGTCGAAATAGGTGCTCACGAGTTCTCGCCGGGTCGAGCGCAGGGCTCGGCCGACCAGGGCCGAGGCGGCGGCCAGCCGCTCCAGATCGTCCAAGGCGACGGCGAGTTTGACCTCCAACTCCCGAGCGCCGAGCCCGGCTCGCAGGGCTTTTGTCACGATATCGTCACATTTCCGGGACAAAGGATCGCGCTCACCTCGCTGCACGCTGTTTCGCCAGCTGCACGCTGTTTCGATGAGCATTTCGATAAATGGTCGAGAAGGTGGCTGCAACGCGACGCCGGCTGCGAAACGTGCTACCACGCCCTTGCGTGAGACCTCGGGGAGGACGGCGGTGAGCCTCAAGGACCTGCTCGTTCAAATCGACGCGAGCGAGGCGTCGAATGCGCGGTTGGATGCGGCCGTGTCTTTGGCGCGGGCGTTCGACGCCCATCTGGCAGCGCTCTGCCTCGTCGTCGAGCCGTACGTCCCGGCCGTGGTCGGGGTCAATCTGCCGGCCGACGTCCTGGCTCAACAGCGCGAGCGGGCGGAAGCCGAGGCTGCCGAGCTGCTCGCCCGAGCCGCAGCGAGGGCCGAAGCGCAGGGGGTCACGCTCGAGCGTCGTCGAGAGACGGTGATGATCGACCGGTTGGGCGACGCCCTCGCCCGCCACGCCCGGCATGCCGACATGACGATCGTCGGGCAGCCCGATCCGGACAAGGCCGGGGTCGACGATACGCTCATGGTCGAGGCGGCGTTCATGGGCTCGGGCCGACCGGCTCTCGTCATCCCCTACATCGGTGCGCGGGCGATGCCCCCCGAGCGGGTGCTGGTCGGCTGGGACGGCTCGCGGGAAGCGGCACGCGCGCTCAACGACGCGATCCCGCTGCTGATGCGCGCCCGGGAGGTCGCGGTGGTGACCATCGACCCGCAGTTCCTCGGCGAGCGGGTCGGCGAAGTGCCGGGCGCCGACATCGCCGCGCATCTCGCGCGACACGGCATCGCCGTGACGGTGAAGACCGTACAGTCGGGCGGGCTCGACCCGGGCGATGTCCTCCTCTCGACCGCCGCCGACGATGGCGCCGACATGTTGGTCATGGGCGCCTATGGTCATTCGCGATTGCGGGAGCTGATCCTGGGCGGCACGACAGCGCACATCTTGAAGCACATGACGTTGCCGGTGCTTTTCGCCCATTGAGAGCGATGCCGGGCCCGCTCGGCGGGCTCGGCCGGATGAGGAGGTCGAAGAGCGGGTAAGGAGGTCGAAGAGGACGATGGCCTCGCCGACCCCGCCCGTCGCTACGATTTCAGCTCCGGGGAGCTTTCGGTAGCAGACACCGACCGTGCCGAATTCGACCCCGGGGCGGGCAAATTCGGCCAACTCGTGTGTCCTCGACGCCGGGTCGGTTCGCGATCTCGCGCCGATCGCAAGAGACTCGCAATCGCGTCGTGTCCCGCTCGACCGGGTCGAGGTCGGCCGGGATCCTTCGCCTGTCGGGTTTCCCGCTCCACACGGGGTCCGGCTGCGGCGAGGCTGGGTGCCATGCCGCAGTGCCGCCCGGCGGCCTCCCGGCGTCAGCGCTCCGAGGAGCTCTGGCGGAGGAAGGCCGGTATGTCGTTCGCCTCGGCGAACTCCGGCTTGTGCACCTTGGCTTCTTCGGTCGCGGGCGGCGCCGACGGCCGGGCCTGGGCGGCTCGATGGAAGCCGAAGCTGCGCATCCGCTCGATGAAGGAGGGCCCCCGGCTCTCGGGCGCGGTTTGTCGGGCACCCGGCCGTAGCACGCGCGGTTCGGCCGACGGCGGCTGCCCGAAGCTCGGGATCGAGGGCTCGACCGACGGCGTGCGGAGCTGCGCTGCGGGGCTCGTTTCGTTCGCGCGCGCGGGCGGGCGGCCCGGAAGCGAGAAGGGCTGCTGCCGGTGCATCTGGGCTTTGAAGACGAAGCCCTCCGCGGTGCGCTCGCCGTCGCGGGCGACGGGCTGCTCGCCCGGCGCACTGATGCCCGTGGCCACGACGGAGATCCGGATCCGGCCCTCCATCGAGGAATCGAAGGCCGAGCCGAAGATGATGTTGGCGTCGGGATCGACTTCTTCCCGGATCCGGTTGGCGGCGGCGTCGATCTCGTAAAGAGTCATGTCGTAGCCGCCGGTGACGTTGATCAGGACCGCGCGGGCGCCCTTCATCGACACATCGTCGAGCAGCGGGTTGTTGATCGCCGCTTCGGCCGCCTCGATCGCGCGGTTCTCGCCGGAGGCCTCACCGGTCCCCATCATCGCCTTGCCCATCTCGCTCATCACCGTGCGGATGTCGGCGAAGTCGAGATTGACGAGCCCCGGCATGACCATGAGGTCCGTCACGCCGCGCACGCCCATGTGCAGGACCTGATCGGCCATCCGGAAGGCGTCGGCGAATGTGGTCTTCTCGTTCGCCAGCCGGAACAAATTCTGGTTGGGGATGACGATCAGCGTGTCGACGTACTGCTGCAGCTCGGCGATCCCCTGTTCGGCGAGCCGCATGCGACGCGCCCCTTCGAAATGGAAGGGCTTGGTCACGACCGCGACCGTCAAGATCCCCTGTTCGCGGACGGCTCGGGCGATCACCGGGGCCGCACCGGTACCCGTGCCACCGCCCATGCCGGCCGTGATGAACACCATGTGGCTGCCCTGGAGCTGATCCAGGATCTCGTCGAGCGCTTCTTCCGCGGCCGCCCGCCCGACCTCGGGCCGCGCCCCCGCACCGAGCCCGTGGGTGAGCGACACGCCGAGCTGGATCTTCCGATCCGTCAGGCAGTTGGCCAAAGCTTGCGCGTCCGTGTTGCAGACCACGAACTCCACACCCTCGAGATGCGCGGTGATCATGTTGTTGACCGCGTTGCCGCCGGCCCCGCCCACGCCGACCACGGTGATTTTCGGCTTGAGTTCCTCGCCCAAGGGCATCGAAAGGTTGATCGTCATCCCCGTTCTCCTCCTCCAAGCTCGTTGTGGCCTTCGGCCGTCTCCCGGCCGCGGGGCAAGCGCGGCCGGCCGGGCGAAACTTCGCCCTCCTCAGAAATTCTGCCGGAACCAGGCGCGGAAGCGACCGAGCCGGTCGCTGACCCCGCGCCGGCCGTCGAAGGGGGACAGCGGCGTTCCGTCGCCTCTTTCGCGACCGAACGCGAGCGCCCCCAGCGCTGCGCTCAGGCCCGGATCCTCGTCGCTGCGCAGCCCGCTCAAAAGACCGCGCGGCCGGCCGATCCTCGTCGGCAAGCCGAACCGCTCCTGAGCGAGCTCGTCCATCCCTTCGAGCTGCGCCGCGCCGCCCGTGAGCACGAGCGCACGTGGCGGCCGGGCCCGCAGGATCTCGCCCTGCTCACGCAGCCTCGCAGCGAGTGCATCGAAGATCTCGAGGACCCGGGCCCGTACGATGGTCGTGAGGCGGGTCCGCGGCACCTCGCCGGCGGCCATCTCACTGCCCTCGCCGGGCTGACGGAGCTCGATTCGGACGTGATCGTCGCATGCCCGCCAGACCACCGCACCGTAGAGGTTCTTGATGCGCTCGGCTTCGCGCCGTGTGGTCGAAAGGCCCCAGGCAACGTCGTGCGTGATCCGCTCCCCGCCGATCTCCACGCGGTCGACGTGGAGCAGCCGGCCTCCTGCGAAATGCGCGACCTGGGTGGCATCCGCCCCGATGTCGACGAGCAGGCAACCCCGCTCGCGCTCGTCCTCGGTGAGACAGCCCAAGCCCGAGGCATAGGGTGCCACGACGAGCCCGTGCACCGAGAGATGACAGCGTTCCAAGCAGCGCATCACGGCCAGGAGCGGCTCCCGTTCGGCGGCTACCACGTGGACGAGGAACACCACCTTCCGGCCTTGGAGACCACGCGGGTCGGCCACGGGCCGACCGCCGTCGACCCGGGCTTCGATCGGGACGAGGTGAACCACGGCCAGGCCCGAGGCGAGGACCTCTTCCCGAGCCCGGGCGAGTGCCGCTTCGAGGTCGCTCTCGCCGACGCTCCGACCGCCGAGCGGGCGCTCGACCTCGAGGAGGATGGAGCGCGGCCGCCCGGCGCCGACCGCCGCGACCACGGTCTCGACCACGAGGCCGGCCTGCTCCTCGGCCTCCTGCAGGACCGCCCGAACCGCGGCCTCGGCAGCTTCGAGGTCGACGATCTCGCCATGTTGGAGCCCGTCGGCCGACTGCAGGCCGCGGCCCAACAGGGCGAGGCCGCCGCCGGGCCCGGCCGCGGCTATGAAGCAGGCGATCTTGCTCGTGCCGAGATCGAGCGCGGCGAGCGTGGTGCCCGAGCGGGCACCTGCCAGCCGGTGGCGTGTGAGCGGCAGGGCGAGGCTCATGCGCCGCGTCCTCCCGAGACGGTCGATTTCTTGGCCGGCGGCTCGATGGTGCGGACGACGATCCAATCGGCCGAGCGCAGGTCGATCGCCTCGACCGCCCGGTCCAAGAGGCGGTTGGCCCGATCCTCGGACGCCAACCGACGCAACGCCGCGGCCTCGCTTTCGGCCGGCAACCGGACCTCGATCCGCCCGTCGACGTAGAGGTTCCAGCGGCGGCCACCGACGAAGCTCGCGACGGTCGTCCGTTTGGCGATCGCCGGCTCGCTCGCGAGCAGCTTCAAGAAGCGAGCGGCGTCGCGCGGCGCCCCCTCGCCGATCAGCAGCGGGAGCCCGGTGAATGGTCGGAGGTCAGCGACGGGGACGATGTCGCCCTCCTCGTCGATCAGCCGGGTGCGGGCGCCTTGCTTCTCGCGCCACAGGGCGAGTGGCCGATGCTCCTCGATCACCGCGTGGAGGGTGCCGGGTAGCTGGCGCCGGACGGCGGCGAACTTGACCCACGGCAGCCCTTCGAGTTGTTTCCTGACGTTGTCTAATTCAACCGAGAGTATAGGGGCGCCGATATGGCTTTCAAGCACTTTGGCGAGCTCTCGGGGATCCGTCCGAACGCGACCCTCCACCGTCACCTCGCGCACCACGAAGCCCGTGGCGCGAGCCAGGCGATCGAGCCCCGCCTCGAGGCCGGCGCCGATCCGGGCCGCCATTCCCGACTGCCCGACCCACCAGCTGCTGCCCAGCGTCAGGACGAGGGCCAGCGCGATCAGAACGGCGCGTCCCGCCCGTCGCCGCCAAAAGCGCTCGCGATCGCGCCGGATCGCGCCCCGCAGGCGTCGGGAGAGACGGTTCACCGGTCGCATCGTGCCTCCTCCACGAGCCGAACCACGAGGTCCTCGAAGGTGATGCCACAATGAGCGGCTTGCTCGGGCACGAGCGAGAGGGGCGTCATGCCCGGCTGGGTGTTGACCTCGAGCAGGTAGAGACCGTCGGGGCCGCTGCGCTCGTCGTAGCGGAAATCGGCGCGGCTCACGCCCCGGCATCCGAGGACGCGGTGCGCCGTGAGCGCCCAGTCCATGACCCTCTCGTAGATCGTTTCGGGCAAAGGCGCCGGCACCAGGTGGCGGGCGAGCCCTGCCGTGTATTTCGCGCGGTAGTCGTAGAAGCCGCACTCGGGCACGATCTCGGTGACCGCGAGCGGGCGATCGTCGAGGACCGCGCAGGTGAGCTCGCGGCCCGGCACGTAGCTCTCGATCAAGAGACGGTCGTGCGGCTCGAGACCGTTGCGGGCGAGGACCGGGGCGAGATCGCCGTCCGTGACGATGCAGACCCCGACGCTCGAGCCTTCGCAGGCGGGCTTGACCACGAAAGGCGGCGGCAGCGGTGAGCCCTCGCGCGCGAGCCGGGCGGGGGTCGTCTCGACCCCTTCCGGACAGCGCAGCCCGGCCGACAAGAAGAGGCGCTTCGCCATCGGCTTGTCCATCGCGAGGGCGGAGGCGAGTACCCCGGAATGGGTGTAAGGGATGCCCATGAGGTCCAACAGGCCCTGCACGCGGCCGTCCTCACCCATCCCTCCGTGCAGCGCGTTGAAACAGCAATCGGGGCGCAGCTCCGCGAGCCGCTGGGGCAGATCGCGACCGACGTCGATCCGGGTCACCCGGTAGCCGCGGGCTTCGAGGGCGCGGGCGCAGGCCTCACCCGAGACGAGGCTCACCTCGCGCTCGGCCGACCAACCGCCCATGAGAACCGCGACGTGCCGGCTCATACCGGGGCCCCGAGGGGTGCCGGATCGCCCACGCGCACGATCTCCCACTCGAGCACGACACCGCTGTGCGCGCGCACCCGCTCGCGCACGAGCTCGCCCAGGTTCTCGAGGTCGGCAGCGGTCGCCCCGCCCGTGTTGATCAGGAAGTTGCAATGCTTTTCCGAGACCATGGCGGCACCGTTGCGCAGCCCGCGGCAGCCGGCCGCTTCGATCAGTTGCCAGGCCTTGACACCGGGCGGGTTCTTGAAGGTGGAGCCGCCGGTCGCGACGCCGATCGGCTGCCTCGCCTCGCGTTCGGCACGGATCGCCTCCATCCGGGCCCGGATCACCTCGGGGTCGGCGGGCGCGAGCGCGAAGGCGGCACGCACCAAAATCCAATCGGCGGGCACGGCACTGCGTCGGTAAGCGAGACCGAGCTCGTCGCGCTCGAGCCGATGCTGGCGCCCCTCGGCATCGACGAGCTCGGCCCAGAGCAACCGATCGGCCGTCTCGCCGCCGAACGCGCCCGCGTTCATCTTGACGGCACCGCCGATCGTTCCGGGGATGCCGATCAAGAATTCGAGGCCGGAAAGCCCGGCCCGGCAGGCCTCCTGCGCCACCCGCTGGTCGCGCGCGCCGGCCCCGGCGAGGAGCGTCGTGCCCTCGATCTCGATCCGCGCGAGCTCCCCACCCAGGCGGACCACGACCCCCTCGAGCCCACCGTCGCGGACGAGCAGGTTCGAAGCCACACCCATCGGGAACACCGGCAACGCCCCGCTCAACGCGCGCCGGAAGTCGCACAGGTCGGCGAGATCGGCCGGCTGGAAGAGGAACTGCGCGGGCCCACCCACCCGGAGCCAAGTGAACGGCCCGAGCGGCACGCCCTCGCGCATCGTGCCGCGCACCGGCGGAAGCTCGCTCGAGGCGCGGCTCATGCGGCGAGCTCGCGCCGGCGGCGCGCGAGTTCGGCTGGCAAGGCGTTGGCCCACTGGGTGATCGAGCCGGCACCGAGGCAGACCACGTAATCGCCGGGTCGGGCCAAAGCCGCCACCCGCTCGTAGACCTGTCCGGGTCCGTCGACCACCTCGACCGCCCGTTGGCCGTGGGCGAGCATGCCGCGCACGAGCGCTTCGTGATCGACACCCGGGATCGGCGGCTCACCGGCCGGGTAGACCGGGGCCACGAGGACGATGTCGGCGTGCTGGCAGCTCGTGCAGAAGGGTTCCATGAGATCGCGCAGCCGAGTGTAGCGGTGCGGCTGCAGGACCGCAAGGATCCGACCCGAGCAGCGCTCACGGGCGGTCGCGAGGACGACTTTGATCTCCTCGGGATGATGCCCGTAATCGTCGATCACCGTGATCCCGTCGACCTCGCCGGTTCGGGTGAAGCGGCGCTTCACCCCTTCGAGCCCGGCCAGTGCCGCACGGATCACCTGCTCCGGAATGCCGAGCTCCAGGCCGATCGCGACCGCGGCCATGGCGTTTTGGACGTTGTGTCGGCCGGGCAGCGCGATTTCGAAGTCGCGAACGAGACGTTCGGGGCGGCCCGGGCCGGGCGCCAGCCGGATGTCGACGAGCGAGCCTGCGCCGTGTGGCCGGAGCGCACACACGCTCACGTCGGCTTGCGGACTGAAGCCGTAGGTCACGACCCGCCGATCGGTAATTTTGGGCAGAAGAGCCTGGACCTCGGGATGGTCGATGCAGAGGACGCCGAACCCGTAGAAGGGCAGCCGCTCGACGAAGGCGCGATAGGCCGCGCGGACCGCATCGAAGCTGCCCCAATAGTCGAGATGTTCGGGATCGATGTTGGTCACCACTCCTATGGTGGCGGGCAGGCGCAAGAAGCTGCCGTCACTTTCGTCCGACTCCACCACCATCCATTCGCCGTGGCCGAGCCGGGCATTCGTCCCCCAAGCGTTGATGATCCCACCGTTGACCACGGTCGGGTCGAACCCGGCGGCGTCGAGCAAGGCCGCGATCATCGCCGTCGTCGTGGTCTTGCCGTGGGTCCCGGCGACCGCGATCGCTCGTTTGAACCGCATGAGCTCGGCGAGCATGTCGGCGCGGCGGACGACCGGCAGACGGCGGGCGCGGGCCGTGACGAGTTCCGGATTGTCGGCGCCGACCGCGGAGGAGAACACGACGACGCGCGCATCGCCCAGATTCTCCGGACGATGGCCGATGGCGACGGGGATGCCGGCCCCGCGCAGCCTTCGCACGTTGGCGCTCTCGGCGATGTCCGAGCCTTGGACCGTGAAGCCGAGCGATCGCATGAGCCCCGCGATTCCACTCATGCCGATCCCGCCGATGCCGATGAAATGGATCGGGCCCACTTCCTGCGGGTCGAGCCTCATCGGGTCGCATCCTTTCCGGCGAGAGCCAAGAGAGCATCGGCGATCCGGGCGGCCGCGTCGGGTCGGGTGAGCCGCGCCGCCGCCTCGGACATCGCGCGTCGCCGCTCGGCATCGTCGAGCAGCGCGCCGAGCAGCCGGGCGCAGGCGGCCGGCGTCGCCTCGGCTTGCGGCAGGAGCACGGCAGCGCCGGCACGCTCGAGCGCCCGGGCGTTGGCGGTCTGGTGGTCGTCGGCGGCCGCGGCGTAAGGAACGAGCACAGACGGCCGTGCCAGAGCGAGCAGCTCGGCGATCGTCGACGCGCCGGCGCGCGCGACCACGAGGTCGGCGGCCGCCATCCGCTGCGGCACGTCGTCGAAGAACGCGGCGAGCTCGACCGGCTGGCCGATCGCACGATAGGCGACCGTCACCCGCTCCAGATCCTCCGGCCGGCATTGTTGGGCGATCACGAGGCGGCGTCGCAGAGCGGGGTCGAGCAAGGCGACCGCGGCCGGCACGACGTCGCTCAAAATCCGCGCCCCTTGGCTACCGCCCAGGACGAGGAGCCGGAGCCGTCCATCGCCCGCCGAGGCGGCGGTCCCCGCCGCGAAACCCGGTCGGACCGGATTGCCGGTGAGGAGGAGCCGCTCGGCGGGCACGGCCGGGACCCCGGCCGTGCCCTCGAAGGTCAGCGCGAGGCGAGCCGCGAGCCGCGCGAGCAGGCGATTGGCCCGGCCCATCACGGCGTTCTGCTCGTGCAAGAGGAGCGGCACTCGGCACAGCACAGCGGCCAATGCCGCGGGCACCGAGGCGTAGCCGCCGAATGCCGCCGCCGCCCTCGGGCGCAGCCGGGCGACGACGCCGAGGCTCTGTGCCAAGCCCCGGCCGAGTGCACCGATCGCCGCGATCCGGTCGAGCGCTGCGCCGCGCGGGGTGGCCGCGCCGATCACCGTGACAGCGGGCTCGGCGGTCGCGAAGCGGGCTCCTCGAGCATCGGTGAGGACGGTCACTTCCGCACCCCGTCGGCGGAGCTCGGCCGCGACCGCGAGAGCGGGGAACATGTGTCCACCCGTTCCGCCGGCGGCGACCAGAAGCGACGGGCTCATGCCGGGCGCTCCAGCCGAGCCCGCGCCCGGGTGAGCGCGAGCGCCCAGCCCGTACCGATGCCGAGGGCGAGCATCGAAGACCCGCCATAAGAGACGAACGGCAGGGTCATGCCCTTGGTCGGCACGAGGTTGAGATTGACGGCCATGTTGACGAGCGCCTGCAGCGAGAGCTGGCAGAAGAGGCCGACCGCGGCGATCTGACAGAAGCGGTCGACCGCTTGGTGCGCCCGCCAAAACCCGCGCACCAAGAGGAAGGCGAACAGGCCGGCGATCAAAAGGCAGGCGAGGATGCCGAATTCCTCCGCGGTCGCCGCGTAAACGAAGTCGGTGTGGGCGTCGGGCAGGGTGAACTTGACGATCCCTTCGCCCGGTCCGCGTCCGAAGAGACCGCCCGATGCGACCGCGCGGAGAGCCTTTTCGATCTGCGTGAACTCGGCCGGCGGGGCCATGAATTGATCGATCCGGGCGGCGACGTGTGGGAAGAGCACGTAGGCGGCGCGGCCGCCAACGATGGCGAGCCCGCCGAGGCCCACCACGAGGACCCAGGGCAAGCCCGCGACGACGAGCTGAAGAAGCAGGGTCGCGAGCACGATCGCCGCCATCCCCAGATCGGGTTGGAGGAGCAAGAGTCCGACCACGAGCCCGGCGAGGGCGAGGCTCGCGAGCGCCGCCTTCGGCCATGAGAGAGTCACGGCGAACCAGGCGGTCAGCACGCAGAGCGCCGGCTTCACGAACTCGCTCGGTTGCAGTTGCACTTCACCGATCCGCACCCAGCGATGGGCGCCGTTGATCTCCGGCCCGGCCAGAACGGCGAGCGCCATGAGCCCGATGCCGAGCACGGCCAGCGCCTTGGCAGCGCGGAGCACGCCCAGAGGCGCGAGCAGCGAGGAGACGAACAAGAGGCAGAGCGCGGGACCCGTGAACGCGAGGTGGCGCACGATGAAATAATGGGGATCCTTGTGCCGCAACGCGCCGACCGGTGGGCTCGCCGCCAGCACGATCAAGATGCCCGCGAAAACGAGGACGAGCACGCCCGTGAGCAGCGCCCGGTCGACCGTCCACCACCAGCTGGCGAGCAACGATCGATCGGTTCGGGGAAAGACGTTGGTCATACCGCCGTCTCCGCCGACCCTTGGAGGCGGGCGTGAACCAGATCGCGGAACACGTCACCCCGGTGCTCGTAGCTTTTGAACTGGTCGAACGATTTGCAGGCGGGCGCGAGAAGGACCACGGCCTCTTCGCCGCTCGCCCGTGCCGCCTCGAGCGCCGCGTCGAGGGCCACCTCCAAGCTCCCCGCATGCTCGAGCGGGGCCAAGTGACCGAGCTCCGCAGCGATCGCCTCGGCCGCCTCGCCGATGAGATAGCCTCGGCGGACCCGCGCCATGAAGGGGGCGAGCACGGCGAAGCCGCCAGGTCCCGCTCGGCCGCCCGCGATCCAAAAGACGTTCTCGAACGACCCCAAGCTTTTGGTCGCCGCCTCGGGGTTGGTGGCCTTGCTGTCGTTGACGATCGCCACCCGGCCGACCCGGCCGACCTCTTCCATCCGATGCGGCAGACCGCGAAAACTCGCGAGTCCCGCGCTCGCGGCCGCGGGATCGAGCCCGAGTGCGCGTAAGGCGGCGTAAGCAGCGGCCGCGTTCTGATGGTTGTGGGTACCTCTGAGCGATTGCAATCCGCGCAGGTCCGCGACCTCCTGCGGCGTGCCGTCGAGCGCCTCGACGAGCCGACCTTCGATCACGCCGACCCCGCCTTCCGGCACGCGCCCGACGCTCACGCGTATGGGCGCCCGACCGAGCCGCTCGAGTTCGAGTGCGACCGCGGTGCTGATCGCATCGTCGACCGCGACCACCGCCCGATCGGCGGCCGTCTGGTGAGCGAAGATCCGCTTTTTGGCCGCCACGTAGCCTTCGAGGCTGCCGTGTCGATCGAGATGATCGGGGGTGAGGTTGAGCCAGACGGCCACCCGGCAGGCGAGCTTCCGGCAGAGCTCGAGCTGGAAGGAGGACAGCTCGAGCACGATCGTCTCGCGCGGCTCGCCGAGGACGAGGTCGAACACCGGCCGGCCGATGTTGCCACCCAAGAGGGCCGGCCGGCCCGCAGCGAGCAGGAGGTGGTGGACGAGGGCACTCGTCGTCGACTTGCCGTTGGTTCCGGTGACACCCACGATCGGTCGGGGTGCGGCGACCTCGGCGAAAAGATCGATGTCGCCGGTGATCGGCACACCCGCGGCCCGCGCCGCCGCTACGACCGGGTGCGGTGCCGGGAAGCTCGTCGGCACCCCCGGGCTCACGACGAGGGCGGCGAGTTCGGCCAGGTCCTCGGCCTCCCCGGGCCAGGCGCCGAGCTCCATGGCGCGCTGGAGGGCCGCCGGATCGTCGTCCCAGACGACCACCTCCGCTCCACCCGCGCGCAGGGCCCGGGCCACCGCGAGCCCGCTGCGGGCGAGCCCCAACACACCGACCCGGCAGTCGCGGAAGCGGCTCAGGGCCGAACGCATGGCGGCTCCGTCCTCAGCGCAGCTTCAGGGTCGAAAGCCCGACGAGGGCCAGGATCATGGCGATGATCCAGAAGCGGATGACGATCGTGGGCTCCTTCCATCCCTTCTTCTCGAAGTGGTGGTGCAAGGGCGCCATGCGGAACACCCGCCGGCCGGTGAGCCTGAAGGAGACGACCTGGACGATCACCGAGACCGCCTCGAGGACGAACAGGCCGCCCACGATCGCGAGCACGAGCTCGTGCTTGACCGCGACCGCGATCGCGCCGAGCGCCCCGCCGGTGGCGAGTGAGCCCGTGTCACCCATGAACACCATCGCGGGCGGCGCGTTGAACCAGAGGAAGCCCAAGGACGCACCGATCATCGCGCCGCAGACCACGGCGAGTTCGCCGGTCCCGGCCACGTAGGGGATGCCCAGATAGGTCGAGAAGATCACGTTCCCGGCGAGATAGGCGATGAGGGCGAAACAGCCGGCGGCGATCATGACCGGCACGATCGCGAGCCCGTCGAGACCGTCCGTGAGGTTCACGGCATTCGAGGCGCCGACCATGACGAAGGCCGCGAAGATCGGGAACGCCGTCCCGAGCGGGATCAAGACGTCCTTGAAGACCGGGACGGCGACGCTCGTGGCGATCTTCGGGTCCGTGAGCTTCACGAACACCATCGCCGCCGCGAGGCCGATCACCGCCTGACCCAGGAGCTTGAAGCGGCCGGGCAAGCCGCCGCTCGAGCGTCTCGTGACCTTGAGGTAATCGTCGACGAAGCCGATCGACCCGTAGCCGATCGTCACGAGGAGCACGGTCCAAACGAAGCCGTTCTTCGGATCGGCCCAGAGCAGGGTCGAGACCGCCATGGCGATCAGGATCAGGACCCCGCCCATGGTCGGGGTGCCAGCCTTGGTCAAGAGGTGGCTTTCCGGCCCGTCGGCGCGGATCGGCTGACCGCTCTTCTGCTTGATCCGCAGCCAGCGGATCAGCGATGGACCCAGGAGAAAGCTCACGACGAGTGCGGTCATCACCGCGCCGCCCGTGCGGAAGGTGATGTAGCGGAAGAGGTTGAGCCCCGGGACGTGGGGCGCGAGCGGGACCAGGAACTCGTACAGCATGCTCAGCTCCGCGCCGAGGCCTCGAGGGCCTCGATCACGCGCGCCATCCGGCTGCCGAGCGAGCCCTTGACCAGAACGACGTCGCCGGGTCGCAACTCGTCCAAGAGGATCGGCGCGAGCGCCGCCGAGTCCGGGGTGTGCGCGCCGCGGAGCGACGGCGGTAAAGCGCGATCCAGCGCCGCCATGAGCGGTCCACAGCTGAACACCCGAGCGACACCCGCGGCGCGCAGGGGTCCGGCGAGGGCCGCGTGCATCTCTTCCGCGCGCTCGCCGAGCTCGAGCATGTCGCCGAGCACTGCGATCCGCCGCCCGGTTTGCAGACCCAGAAGCGCGATCGCGGCCGCCATCGAGGCGGGGTTGGCGTTGTAGCTCTCGTCCAACAGCAGGATCTCGCCGCCGCGCAGGGGCAGCCGCCTCTGCCGTCCACGGCCCGAAGGCGGGGTGAAGTGGGCGAGTGCGGCGGCCGCGCGGTCGACGTCCAAGCCGAGCGCCTCGATGGCGGCGAGCACGGCGAGCGCGTTGCTCGCCCAATGCCGACCCGGCGCGCCGAGCCGGAGCCGGCGGATCCGACCGGCGCGCTCCACTTCGGCCGTCGAACCCGAGGGGGCGAGCTCGACGGTGCGCAAACGCCAATCGGCCGAAGCCTCCTCGCCGAAGGTCACGATCCGCGCGACCCCGACCCGTTCCGCGGCCTCGAGGAGGATCGGGAGCTGCGGCGTGTCGGCGGGGAGCACGGCCGTCCCGCCGGGCTCGAGACCTTCGAGGATTTCGGCCTTTGCCCGGGCGATTCCTTCGAGCCCGTCGGCGAAATTGCCGATGTGCGCGGGCGCGATCGCGGTGATCACCGCGACCCGGGGGCGGGCCAACGGGACGAGCGCGCGGATCTCGCCCGCGTGGTTCATCCCGATCTCGACCACCGCCCAGGGTACGCGCTCGGGCAGCCGCGCGAGGGTCAAAGGCACGCCCCAATGGTTGTTGTGGCTCGCGGCACTCGCGTGACAGCCGCCTTGTCGGTCGAGGACGTGGCGGAGCGCCTCCTTGGTCCCGGTCTTGCCGACCGAGCCCGTGACCGCGACGACCCCGGCCGCACTGCGCGCCCGCCCGGCCCGGCCGAGTGCCCAAAGCCCTTCGAGCGTGTCGCCGACGAGCAGGAGCGGGGCGTCCGCCGCGAGCCCCTCCGGCCGACGGTCGACCATCGCCGCGGCCGCGCCACGGGCGAGCGCATCGGCGACGAAAGCGTGCCCGTCCCGCCGCTCGCCCACGAGAGCCACGAAGAGATCGCCCGGGGCGAGGCTGCGGCTGTCGATCGCGACCCCACTCGCGCGCCACGCCGTCGTGACCGTGCCGCCGGTCGCCTCGGCGGCGGCTTCCGCGGTCCACAAGGGCGCACTCACGGGGTCACTCCCAACAGCTCGCGGACCACGGCGGCGTCGTCGAAGGGCAGGACCTCCTCACCCACGATTTGGTAGGTCTCGTGGCCCTTGCCCGCGATCAGGAGGAGATCACCCGGCCGGAGCCGCTCGATCGCGGCGGCGATCGCGGCCCGCCGATCCGCGATCTCGAGGGCCGCGGGACAGGCATCGAGGATCGCGCGACGGATCGCAGCCGGGTCCTCGCTGCGCGGATTGTCGTCGGTGACGATCACCGCATCGGCGAGCCGGGCGGCGATGGCGCCCATCTCGGACCGTTTGCCCCGGTCGCGGTCACCACCGCAGCCGAAGACGAGGTGCAATTTCCCGTCGCAGTGCGGCCGCAGCGCTTCGAGCGCCTGGCGGAGCGCGTCGGGCTTGTGCGCGTAGTCCACGTAGATCCCTGCCCCCGAAGGATGTTCGGCCACGAGCTGCATCCGTCCCGGGGCCCCCTCGAGTGCGCCGAGCTCCGCCGCTGCGGCCT
>Ga0308408_1000071_pt1 | contig 59967 bp, 61 predicted proteins | sample HotsprSampleMSe3_FD_203466 | JGI IMG/M metagenome (GOLD analysis project Ga0308408, IMG submission 203466) | Hot spring phototrophic mat microbial communities from Mushroom Spring, Yellowstone National Park, Wyoming, United States - 20060912_MSe3 ... | reverse complement strand
GGCCGGGCCCGAGGGGATCGAGTTTTTGAGGGACGGTGGCTTCTACGTCGAGATGGGCCAGTTCACCGATGCCGGGCCGATCCTCACGAACTGGCACCGCATCTGCACCAAAGACGTGACGATCCTCGGCTCCTGGGCGTTCACCGCCAACGACATCCCGCTCGGCATCAAGATGCTCGACAAGGCCCGCGACCGTTATCCCTGGCGGTCGATGCAGACCCTTTTCCCGTTCGACGAAGCGGGCGTTCAGGCGGCGATCGACGCTGCCGATGCGATGCGCGCGGTCAAGGCCACGATCGTTCCGGCGCCCGAGCTCTGCCAGGCCTGAGGCGCGGGCCGCGCGCGCTCAAAGGCGCGGGCCACGGCCGGGTGGGGCGTGGCCGGTCGCGAGCGTGACGAGATGGGCGAGGGCCAGAATGACGAGGGTCAACCCCACGCCCAGAAGGAAGGTCGAGGGGAAGAGCGAGACCTCGCCGAGCGCGCGCGGCCGGCGCTGGTGCCAGAGGCAGTAGCCGGAGAGGCCGAGGCCGGCGGCGAGCAGGAGGAGCGTCCAGGAAAGCGTCAAGGGCCGGGCCTCGCGGGTCGCTGTTCGATACCGCATATAAGGAGCCCGAGCGCGCCAGCTGAGGAGAACGAGATGGCGAGGATGCGGGCGATGCTCCTCGATGCGCCGGGGCGGCCTTTGCGCCCGGCCGAGCTGCCCGTGCCCGAGCCGGGCCCGGGCGAGGTGTTGGTTCGGGTACGCGCCTGCGGGGTCTGCCGGACCGACCTCCACTTGGTCGACGGCGAGCTGCCGGACCCGAAGCTGCCCGTCGTCCCGGGCCACGAGATCGTGGGCGAGGTCGCAGCCCTCGGCCCCGGAGTCGACGGCCTTGCGCTCGGCCGGCGGGTGGGCGTGCCCTGGCTCGGGCGAACCTGCGGTGCCTGTCGGTTCTGCCGAAGCGAGCGCGAGAATTTGTGCGATGCGCCGCTCTTCACGGGCTACACCCGCGACGGCGGCTATGCCGAATACACGGTGGCCGACGCGCGCTATTGCTTTCCGCTACCCGAGGGCGACCCGGTGGCCCAAGCGCCCTTGCTGTGCGCCGGGTTGATCGGCTTTCGCGCCTATCGATTTGCGGGCGAAGGCCGGCGGCTCGGCATCTACGGCTTCGGCGCAGCGGCCCACATCTTGGCCCAGATCGCCAAGGCCGACGGGCGTGAGGTCTACGCCTTCACCCGCCCGGGCGACACGGCCGCCCGGGACTTCGCCCGCCGGCTCGGCGCCGTCTGGGTCGGCGGCTCGGACGAACCGCCACCCGTGCCGCTCGATGCGGCGATCGTCTTCGCGCCCGTGGGCGCGCTCGTGCCCACGGCGCTCCGCGCGGTCGACAAGGGCGGGGTCGTGGTCCTGGGCGGCATCCACATGAGCGACATCCCGGCCTTCCCTTATCGGATCTTGTGGGAAGAGCGGGTCGTCCGCTCGGTCGCCAACCTGACCCGAGCCGACGGGCTCGGTCTGTTCGCGAAGCTCGCCCGGACACCGGTCGTGACCGAGACCGTGCGGTTCCCGCTCGAGGCCGCGAACGAGGCTCTCGCTGATCTGCGTGCGGGACGGTTGCAGGGGGCGGCGGTGCTGGTACCCTGATGGCACGCGCCAGGGAAAGCCCGCACGAGACGGGCATCGGCTCGAGGAGGCTCCGCCCGTGGAGAAGCTCGAACGCGTCCGCGAGGCGCTCGCCGAGAGCGACTTCTTCGGCTCCTTGACCGAGGAGGAAATCGACCGGCTCGTGAGCTTCGGCACCATGGTCAAGGTGCCGGCCGGACGGACGATCTTCCAGAAGGGCGATCCCGGCGACAGCCTCGCGGTCGTGGTGAGCGGGCGGGTGCGGATCGGCACCGTCACGCCGGAGGGCCGCGAAGCGGTCCTCAACTTCGTCGAACCCGGCCAGACCTTCGGCGAGATGGCGATCCTCGACGGCAAGCCGCGCAGCGCCGATGCCACCGCGCTCGAGCCGTGCGAACTCTTCTGCTTGAAACGCCGCGACGTCTTGGCCTTCCTCGAGCGGCATCCGGAGGTGGCGCTCCGGGTGATCGGCGTGCTCTGCCAACGGCTGCGGCGGACGACCGAGATGGTCGAGGACGCCGCGCTGCGGGCCATGGCGCCGCGGATCGCGCGGGCGCTGTTGCGCCTCGCCGCCGACCACGGCCGGCCGGTCGCCGACGGCGTGCGGATCGAGCTCGAGCTTTCCCAGCGCGAGCTCGGCGCCTATTGCGGGCTCGCCCGCGAGAACGTCAACCGCCAGCTCTCGCTCTGGCGCGAGGCGGGGCTCGTGCGCCAAGAGGGGCGCCGGCTCGTGCTGCGCGACCGCCCGGCGCTCGAAAAGATCGCGGCCGACGGCCGCTGAGGGGGCGCCGCCCCGGGCCGTCGGCTCCCGACCAGGTCGCCTTCTGGCGGCGAATCGGCGTTAACCAAAAGGTAGAGATTTGCGATTAGGGTCTTGCGCACAACGCGCAGTTGAGTAACCATGGCGCGGAACCGTGGTGCGGGCTGGCGCGTAACGGGAGAGTTGGCGATGCGGACGAGGATGGCGTTGTTGACCGCTGCCGCTGCGGTCGGGCTGCTCGCGATGCCGGAGGGCGCCCTCGCGCAGAGGGCGGTCGGGACGTTCGTCGCCGACAACGTCCTGTGGTTACCGGATGTGTTCGCCGCGCTGAGTGCCACCAACAAGCTGGCGGTGCGGAACGAATGGCGGGCCGAGGACGCGATCTTCAAGAAGGTCCAGCGGGCGCTCACGCGCCAGGATTTCAGCACGCTCTCGCGCAGCGAGCTCGCCCGGATCCTGAGCATTTCCAACCTGAACGTGAGTGACCGCGACCTCACGCCGGATGACCTCGCCGGCACCGGGCCGTTCGCCTATGCCGGGCTCGACCGGATGATCGGCGTCGGGGTGAACAGTGGTTCGTCCTTCCGGGTCGACCTCGGTGAGAACTTCTTGCGGACCCTGCTCGTTCCGACCGTGTCCGGCGGGAACATCACCGGTTATACGCCGCTCGACGAAGTGTACTCGATCGCCGGGGTCCGCCGGGGCAAGGGCGGCGCCAAGCTCGCCCCGAACGGGATCAACTTCAACCCTTCGACCGGCGAGCTCCAGGTCAGGCTCAAAAAGCCCTTCGCCGACAAGCAGTTCGTCAACCTGATCATCGAGCTCGACGACGGCTCGAGCCCGAGCAGGGGGAGGAAGCCGTCGTTCCAGGTGACGTTCGCCAACATGACCCTGCCGCTCGCCGCCTCCGAGCCGATCCAAGTGAACGGCACTTTCTCGGGCGGGACGGTCACCTCGCAGGCTGCCGACATCGAGAGTCAGGTCAGGTCCGACCGGCCCCGCAATCGGCACTTCGTGGTCGCCGTCGAGAACGCCACCGGTGGGATCAACCTCGCAACCGGCGCGATCACCGACAACGACACGAGCTACCGGGCGGTCGTCACCAACGGCGTTCTGTTCAAGAAATTCAACGTGCAGGTGGCGAGCATGAGCTGACGGTTCGGGGCGGCGAATGCGCGGTGGCGGGGAGCCGCCGACGCCGATCCGGCCCCGGCGCGGTCTCGTTCTTCTCGTAGGTCTCGCCGGGGCCGTCCTTTGTGCGCTCGCCCTTCCGGCCACCGGCGCGCGGTTCGCGGAGCTCGCCGGGCGCCCGGCGGCGGAGCGTCTGGCCGAAGGGGGGCGGCTCACGCAGGACGGCTATCGGCGTCTTTTGGCCTCGAGCGACCGGGCCCGATCCTGGCTCGCCGAGCCGCGTCTTCTGAAGGATCTCGCGGTCGCCTTGTACGGGATCGCGACCCGCGAACCCGAGCTGGCAATCGAGCCCGCAGCTCTGCTCGGGGACGCTCGGGAGGCGCTCGTCGCGGCGCTCGAGGCGGCACCGGCCGACCCGATCGCCTGGCTGCGGCTCGCCCAGATCGAGGCCACGATGCTCGATCTCTCCCGCTCGGCTGCGGCGCTGCGCGCCTCGCAAGCGACCGGGCCCGTGGCACCCGAAATCGCCGTCGCGCGCACCGCCCTCGCCCTCGGGCTTTGGCATTGGCTCGCCGATCCCGTCCGCGAGCGGGCCGGGCGCGAGCTCGCGCGCAGCTTCCTCGCCGATCCGGCGACGCTCGCCGGGATCGCCCGCGCCACCGGGACGGTCGAGGTCGTTCGCCGTTACCTCGAGGGCGATCCGGCCGCGCTCGCCGCGCTCGAGCGCGAGCTTTCCGCCCGCGCTCGGGCGGCTGCGCAGGGAGGCGGGGCGGGATGAGGATCGGGCTCGTGGCGGCGGCCCTCCTGCTCGCGCTCGCTACCGGACCGACGCGGGCCGACATGCCGATCGCGGATTACCTGGCGATCGGCAAGGGCGAGGGTGCGGTTCGCCCCGACTTCGCGGTCGTCTACTTGGCCGGCACCCTCGACGGCCTCGAGGCGGCGAACGCCGCGGCCCGCGCCCGCGGCCACCCCTATTATTGCCCACCGGGCGAGCGCGCGCCGACCGTCCTCGAGCTCAAGCCCGCGCTCGACCGGCTGCTCGCCGAGGCGGTCGAGCGGCAACGCGACTTCGAGCGCTATGCGCGAATCGTGACGGTCGGGACGGTGAGCCTCACCGCCCTCGCCCGGCTCTTCCCCTGCTCGGAGCCCGCTTCCGGTGCGAGCAGCCCGGGCGGCCGAAGCGACTGAGCGGTCCCGAACGTCCGGGCGGTAGGAGAGGGGCTGCGCGCGGGCGCTGGTCCCGGCCGCGCCGAGGTGCTAGGCAGCTGCCCATGCCGGTGCCCCTTCTCCGTCTGCAGATCGGCTCCGTGACCTTGGTGGTGGAGCCGTTCGCCACCCCGACCGCCCGCGCGATCGCCGCGGCCGTCCCGTTCGAAGCGCGCGCCCGGACCTGGGGCGAGGAAGTCTATTTCGAGGCGCCGGTGGAGGCTCCGCTCGAGCCCGACGCGCGCGAGGTCGTCGAGCCCGGCGAGATCGCCTTTTGGGTCGAGGGCCGCGCGATCGCGATCGCCTTCGGCCGCACCCCGGCCTCGCGCGGCGACGAGTGCCGGCTCGTCGCCCCGGTCAACGTCTGGGGCCGGGCGCGTGAGGACGTGCGGGCGCTGCAGGTGGTGAAGCCGGGCGATCGGGTCCGCGTCGAGGCCCTGGGCGAGCCCGCCCCTTGAGCCTGCCCGAGGACGCCCGTCCGGCCACGATCCTGGCCCAGGCGGCGGGCGCCGTCGACGAGGCCACGGGCGGGATCGCCCCGCCGCTCCAGCCCTCGACCACCTTCCTGCGCGACCCGGACAATCGCTACCGCCGGGGCTTCGACTATGGCCGCGACGCCAACCCGGTCGTCCGCCAGGTCGAGACGGTGGTCGCGGCCCTCGAGGGCGGCCGGGCGGCCCTCGCCTTCTCGTCCGGCATGGCGGCGATGACCGCCGTCTTCCGCAGCCTGCCGCCGGGCTCGCACGTCCTCGCCCCGAAGGTGATGTATTGGGGCCTGCGCAAATGGCTGCGCGATGCGGCGGCACGCGGGCTCTTGGCGGTCGACCTGGTCGATCTCGACGATCTCGACCGCGTCCGTGCTGCGCTGCGGCCCGGGGTCACGAAGCTCCTCTGGGCCGAGACCCCGGCCAACCCGACCTGGGTCGTGGCCGATCTTTCGGCCCTCGCCGCTCTCGCCCACGAGGCCGGAGCCACCTTCGTCGTCGACAACACCGTGCCGACACCGCTCCTCACTCGTCCGCTCGCGCTCGGTGCCGACCTGGTCGTGCACAGCGCCACCAAATATCTCAACGGGCACAGCGATCTCCTGGCCGGCTTGGTGGTGGCCGGCGCCGAGGACGAGCGCTGGGCCGAACTCCGCCGGATCCGCCACGACGAAGGCGCGATCCTCGGCGCCTTCGAGGCCTTCCTGCTGCTGCGCGGCCTGCGCACCCTCGAGGTGCGGCTGCAACGCCAGTGCGGCTCGGCCATGCACCTCGCGGCCGCGCTCGACCGCCATCCGCGCATCGAGCGCGTCCTCTACCCGGGCCTGCCGACCCACAAGGGCCACACCCTAGCGGCCCGCCAAATGAGCGGCGGCTTCGGTGGCATGCTCTCGATCCTCGTGCGGGGCGGTGCCGAGGCCGCGATCGCCACCGCCGCCGCGGTTCGGGTGTGGAAGCGGGCGACCTCGTTGGGCGGGGTCGAGAGCCTGATCGAGCACCGCGCCTCGATCGAAGGGCCGGACAGCCCGGCACCGCCCGGCCTCCTGCGCCTCTCGGTCGGGCTCGAGGACCCGCGCGACCTCCTGGCCGACCTCAAGCGGGCGCTCGATCGCGCAGGCTAGGCCCGCGCGGCTCTTCCGCCGCGGTCACGGAAGCGTCATCGTACGCCCCTAGCCCGGCTCCGGCGAACGGGTGCGGGGGGCGTCATTCCGAACGATCTCGTGATCGAGCGGCTGGTCGTGCGCTTCGGGCGGACGACCGTCCTCGAAGATCTCGACCTCGCGGTGGCCGAGGGTGAGCTCGTGGCGCTCCTCGGCGCCTCGGGCTGTGGCAAGACCACGCTGTTGCGGGCGGTCGCCGGCTTCGCGCCGGTCGCGGCGGGTCGGATCGTGGTCGGCGGGCAGGAGATCCAGCATCTCCCGCCCGAGCGGCGGGAGGCGGCGCTCGTCTTCCAGTCCTACGCGCTCTGGCCGCACATGAGTGCCGCGCGCAACATCGGCTTCGGCCTCGAGGTGCGCCGGCGGCCGCGCGCCGAGATCCGCGCCCGGGTCGACGAGATGCTCCGGCTCCTGGGCCTCGAGGGTCTGGGCGAGCGCAACGTCACCCAGCTCTCGGGGGGCCAGCGCCAGCGGGTGGCCCTCGGCCGGGCGCTCGCGATCGAGCCGCGCCTCCTCCTGCTCGACGAGCCGCTCTCCAACCTCGACGCGCGGATCCGCCACGAGCTCCGCCACGAGATCCGCAGCCTTCAGCGCCGCCTCGGGATCACCGCACTGCACGTCACCCACGACCGCGAGGAGGCCATGGTCATGGCCGACCGCATCGCGGTCATGGACCGCGGCCGGATCGTCCAGCTCGACACTCCCGAAGGCCTCTGGCACCGGCCGGCGAGCCCCTTCGTCGCGGCCTTCATGGGGGCCGACAACCGGGTCGAGCTCGCGGTCGAGACGGCCGAGCGGGCACTGCGGGTGCGCGCCGCCGAGGGCACACCCGCGCTCCTGCCGCTCGGCCCCGCGGGACCGCACCTGGCCGGCCGGCCGACCGCCCGGATGGTCGCCCATTTCCGCAGCGCCGCGGCCCGCCTGCTCGATCCCGGAGCGGCCCCGGCCGGCACGCTCCTGCTCCACGGCACGATCGAGCAGACCGCCTATCTGGGCGACCTTTGGCGGCACACGGTCGGCCTCGAAGGCCGGACCCTCCTGGTCGACCATCCCGAGCGGGTGGCACCGGGCACCACGGTCGCGGTCGGCGTGCCGGCTTCGGCCCTGCATCTGTTCCCGGTCGGCGACGCGGGGTCGCCGGCCCCGACAGCGGAAGAGGAGACGGCGAGGATGGAGCGACGCAGCCTGCTCGCGGCGGGTGCCGCGATCCTGATCGGCGCGAGCCTGCCGGCCGCGGCCCAGACGACCTCGCCGTGACCACGGTGGTCGGCCGGGGGACGGCTCGGGCTGCGCGTCGGCCCCGAGCTCGCGCTCGCCGGCGAGCCGTGGCCGGAATGCTCTCCCGTAGTGGTGAGCGTCTCGAGGGCGGCGAGCTGCGGATCGGCCTCGGGGCCCTTCCCTTCGGGTCGGCGAGCGAGGTCGTGGCGCTGCTCCTGGGCATGGGCCACTCGGTGCGGGCGACGTGGCGGCCGAGGTCACCTCGTCGGCACGCTGATCCGCAAGCCCGCTCCTGCCGACCGGACGTTCTCTTCGCATCCCGGCCGCGCTAACGCCGGGGACGGCCGATCGGGGGAGGGGTCATGCTCGCCGTCGTCGTCCACGCCGCCAAGGATCTGCGCGTCGAGGAGCGCGAGCCCGAGCCGCTCGGCCCGCACGAGGTGCGGGTGAAGCTCGGCGCCGGCGGCATCTGCGGCAGCGACCTGCATTATTACCACGAGGGCGGGATCGGCGATTTCCCCATCCGCGAGCCGTTGATCCTCGGCCACGAGATGGCCGGCACCGTGGTGGAGCTCGGCCCCGCCGTCGAGGGACTCGAGCCCGGCACCAAGGTGGCCGTCAACCCGACCTGGCCGTGTCCGGGCGTGCGCTTCGATCTCGGCGCCCGGGCGCATCTCGACCCGCAGATCCGCTTCGCCGGCAGCTCGCGCGCCTTCCCGCACGTCCAAGGCTTCTTCCGGGAGTTCGTCACCGTGCGCGCCGAGCAGTGCCGGCCCGTGCCGGCTTCGCTCTCGCTCGAGGAGGCGGCGATGGCCGAGCCGCTCGCCTGCTGCCTGCACGCGATCCGCCGCGCTCGCGAGGTCCTGGGCCGCCACGTCCTCGTGCTGGGCTGCGGCCCGATCGGCTGCCTCACGATCGCCGCCGCTCGGCTCGCCGGGGCGGCCCGGATCACCGCCTGCGACCTCGTCCCCGCCACGCTCGCCAAGGCAGGGGCGATGGGAGCCGACGAGACGATCGATCTCTCGGCCGATCGCGGCGCGCTCGACCGCCTCCAGACGGGCGGCGGGACGGTCGACGTCGTGGTCGAAGCGGCGGGCTCGGCCGCGGCGCTTCGCGACGGGCTCCTGGCCGTCCGCCGCGGCGGCACCTTCGTCCAGTTCGGCGTCCTGCCCAAGGGCCTGCACCCGGTCCCGGTCGACGCGATCGTCGGCAAGGAACTGGACCTGCTCGGCACTTTCCGTTTCTGGGAGGAGTTCGATTGGGCGGTGGAGGCGATCGCCGCCCGCCGGATCGACGTCCGGCCTCTCTTGACCGAGGTCCTGCCGCTCGCCCGTGCGAAGGAGGCTTTCGAGCTCGCTTCCGACCGCCGCCGGGCAATGAAGGTCCAGCTCGTCCCGGGCTGAGCCGCGAGCGCCGACCGCAACGGCCGAGGCGGCGCTCGCCGCGGCCGCTCGCCGAGTCCGAGGTGGCGATGCGCATCACCGCGCTCGAGACGATCCGCTGCAAGGCCTTCGCCAACCTGCTCTGGCTCCGGCTCGAGACCGATGCCGGGCCGGTCGGCCTCGGCGAGGCGTTCCGCAACGCGGAAGCGACCGAGGCCTATCTGCACGAGACGCTCGCCCCCGAGCTCCTCGCCCGGGACCCGCGGCCGGTGGCGGCGCACCGCGAGCGGATCGGACGGGTGATCGCCGACCGCTTCCTGGGCACGCCCTCGCGCTCGGTCGAGCTCCGGGGCGACGCGGCGGTCGACATGGCGCTTTGGGACCTCCTCGCGCGGAGACTGGGCGTGTCGCTCCACCGCCTCTGGGGCGGGCCCGTGCGCGAGCGCATCCGGGTCTACGACATCCGCGCCGGGCCGGCCTACGACACCGCGCCCGTGGTCGGCTGGCCGAGCCCGGGGCTGCGCCCCTGGGCCCCCTCGACGATCTCCAGGCCCAGCTCGACGATCCCGTGGGCCTCGCCCGCTCGCTCCTGGCGGAGGGTGTGACGGCCCTCGAGATCTGGCCGTTCGACCGCTTCGCTGCGGCCACGGGCGGCAACGCGATCGGCCCGGCCGAGCTCGAGGCGGCCCTCGCCCCGATCCGCGCGATCCGCGACGCGCTCGGCGAGGCCGTCGAGATCCTCGTCGAGTGCCACGGTCTCTGGCGGCTGCCGGCGGCGGTACGGATCGCCGGTGCCCTCGAGCCCTACCGGGTCTTCTGGCTCGAGGACCCGATCGCCATGCACCGGCTCGACGATCTGCGGCGCTTGAAGGAGGCGACCGGGATCCCGCTCGCCGGCAGCGAGAACCACGGCACCGCCCATTGGTTCCGCGAGGCCTTCGCCCTGGGCGTGATCGACTACGCCCATTTCGACGTGGGCTGGATGGGCGGGCTCTCGGAGGCGCTCGACGTGGCTGCCCTCGCCCGCGCCTTCGACCGGCCGATCGCCCCGCACGATTGCGTGGGGCCGGTGATGCTGGCGGCCAACCTCCAGCTCCTCGCGGCCCAGCCGCACGGTCTCTGGTGCGAGACGGTCCGCGCCTATGCCCGCGGTTGGTACCGCGAGGTCGTCGAAGGCCTGCCCGAGCCCGAAGGCGGGACGATCGGCTTTCCCGAGGGACCCGGCCTGGGTGTCCGCCTTTCACCGGCCTTCCTGGCGCGGCCCGATCTCGTCCGGCGGCGCTCGACGCTCGGCCCTGGCCGAGCAGGGCGGGGTTTGCCCCTGGGTCCGATCGGGCTAGCTTACGGTCGGGACCAGGCACGAGGAGGAACGCCCATGAGCTTCGCGAGCTATCTCGACAAGGCCCAACAGAAGCTCGGCGACCTCGAGCGGATCTTGGGCGAGCTCGGTGAGAGGGCGGGCGTGGTCGACGCCAAAGCCGAGCTCGAGGCCGTGCGCGAGCGGCTCAAAGCGCTCCGCTTGCAAGGCGCCGAGCTTTCGGAAGAAGCGGTGCAGGGCTTCACTCAGCGGCTCGATGCCCTGACGGCGCGGATCGGGGCGCTTCGGGGTTGAGGCACGTCGGGGCACCGGCACGGCTTCAGCGCGCCTCGCCGCCTCGTTAGAAAGCGCCGCGGCCGGTCGAAAGGGTGTCGACCGCCCGGGTCCGCGGGAGAGAAGGCATGGCCGAGGCGCTGTTCGAGACCCTTCGCGAGGGCTTCGCCGGCCGCGAGGCGGCCCGCTTCCTCGAAACCCCCGACGGGCGGGTCCGGAGCTTCGCGGACCTCGAGGCCCGCTCGGCCGCCTATGCGCGGATGCTCCTGGCCTTCGGTCTCCGGCCGGGCGATCGGGTGGCGGTCCAGGTCGATAAATCGGCCGAGAACCTCTTCTTGTATTTCGGCTGCATCCGTGCGGGCGGCGTCTATCTGCCGTTGAACACCGCCTACACGCTCGCCGAGCTCGACTATTTCCTCGCCGATGCCGAACCGAAAGTCGTGGTCGTGCGGCCGGGCCTCGTCGAAGAGATCGGCAAGCGCGCCCCGCACGCGGTGATCCTCGCCCTCGACGGCGAGGGTCGCGGCAGTGCCGCCGATGCGGCCGATGCCGCCGCCGGACCGTTCGAGGACGTGCCCCGCTCGGGCGACGATCTGGCCGCCATCCTCTACACGAGCGGCACCACCGGGCGGTCGAAGGGTGCCATGCTCACGCACCGCAACCTCGCCTCCAATGCCCTCGTCTTGAAGGACTATTGGCGGGTGACGGCGGACGACGTGCTGCTCCACGCCTTGCCGATCTACCACGTCCACGGTCTGTTCACCGCGACCAACACGCTCTTGGCGGCCGGCGGCTCGATCCTCTTCTTGCCGAAATTCGACCTCGACGAGGTCTTCCGGCTCTTGCCGCGGGCGACCGTGATGATGGGTGTGCCGACCTTCTACACCCGCCTGCTCGCCGACCCGCGGCTGACCCGGGAGGCGGTCGCCCACATGCGGCTCTTCGTCTCCGGCTCCGCCCCACTTTTGGCCGAGACGCACCGGGCCTTCTTCGAGCGCACGGGCCACGCGATCCTCGAGCGCTACGGAATGACCGAGACCGGGATGAACGCCTCGAACCCGTACGAGGGCGAGCGGCGGCCGGGCACGGTGGGCTTCCCGCTCCCGGGTGTCCAGATCCGGATCACCGATCCCGAGACCGGCCGTCCTTTGCCGGTAGGCGAGATCGGCATGATCGAGGTCAAAGGACCCAACGTCTTCAAAGGCTATTGGAAGAACCCCGAGAAGACCGCGGCCGAGTTCCGCGCCGATGGTTTCTTCATCACGGGTGATCTCGGCCGTTTCGACGAAAGGGGCTATCTCTCGATCGTCGGACGCGGCAAGGATCTCGTGATCTCGGGGGGGCTCAACGTCTACCCCAAGGAAGTCGAAGACGCGATCGACGCCCTGCCCGGCGTCGTCGAGAGTGCCGTGATCGGCGTGCCGCACCCCGATTTCGGCGAGGCCGTCGTGGCGGTGGTCGTCGCCGAACCGGGCGCGACGATCACCGAAGCCCTGATCCAGGCGGCTCTCGCCGAGAAGCTCGCTGCCTTCAAGCGGCCGAAGCGGATCGTCGTGGTGCCCGAGCTGCCGCGCAACACGATGGGCAAGGTCCAGAAGAACGTTCTGCGCGAGCGCTACAGGGACCTTTTCGCCACCAGGGCCGGCTGACTCCGGGGTGGCTCAGGGGAAACGCCGCGGGCGAGGGGCGAGCGGCGTCGAGATCGGGCCGGCGCGTCCGCACGGCGGTGGCTACCCGGGCCCGGCCGAGAGCTTCGTGTTCGGTGTCGAGCTTCGAGTTCGAGGAACTATCGAGCCGTATCATGGCGGGCTCGCGGCCGATGATCGGCAGGCGGAGCATCCCGGACTCCTCGACCGACAGCCGGGCCGTGGCGCCGAACTCGGAGATCCGGGCGATCCTCCGCAGCTCGCGCACGAGCGAGCTTTTGCACACCACCTCGTTCATCCGATCGAGGATCAAGACGGCGCGCGTCGGCACCTCCGCGATCCCGATAGGGTCGATCCGGACGACCACGAAACCGTCGCGGTCGGTGCCGTCGATCAAGGGCTCGAGCGGCGGGTAGCCCGAATAGCCGCCGTCCGACAGGCCTCGCCGTCGACCTCGACCGACTCGGGCGAGCGGGGGCGGAAAGGCCGGGGCGAGCACCGCCTCGACGCTCGGACGAGGATCGTCGACGACCTCGACCGCGCAGCGGCGGACCTCCGTCGCGGCGGAAATCGACCGGTGCGCACGCGGGCCGTGCGCAACGGGTGGTACCCCGACGGGGGTGAGCCGGTAGGAGCAGAACAGCCGCGCGAGGGCTTCGGTCCAGAGCCGGGCGGGTGAAGTGGTCATATCGTCCTCGGCGAGGAGCCGGGCCGGCGCGCAGGGCTTGCGTGGGCTCCACGTCTCGGCTGCGCCGACCGCCCCCGAAACCGGTCGAGGCCCGCCGGGCTTCATCGCAGCCGCCCGCGAGTAGGCCCGAAGCGAGCACGACCGCGTGCACCGCGCCGGCCGAGGTGCCGGCGGTGCGCACGATCTCGAGCCCGTCCTCCTCGAGCAGCCGGTCGAGCACCCCCCGGGTGAACGCCGCGTGCGACCCACCGCCCTGCAGCGCCAGGTCGATCCGCGTCGGGGCCTCGCTCACTGCGCGGTCCAGCCGCCGTCGACCGGAAGGGCGGCGCCGCGGATCTGGGCCGCCGCTTCGGTGCAGAGGAAGACGGTGAGCGCGCCGATCTGCTCGGGGGTGACGAACTCCTGGCTCGGCTGCTTCTCGGCCAAAAGCGCGCGCTTGGCCTCGGCTACGGGCACACCCTCGCGCGCCGCTCGGTCGTCGATCTGCTTTTGGACCAGAGGCGTCAAGACCCAGCCGGGGCAGATCGCGTTGCAGGTGACGCCGGTCGTGGCGGTCTCCAGCGCCACGACCTTGGTGAGACCCAAAAGACCGTGCTTGGCCGCGACATAGGCGGATTTGTGGACACTCGCGACGAGCCCGTGGGCCGAGGCGATGTTGACGATCCGGCCCCAGTTGCGCTCGAGCATCTGCGGCAGGGCCGCGCGGATCGCGTGGAAGGCCGCCGAGAGGTTGACCGCGATCACCGCGTCCCAGCGCTCGACCGGGAATTCGTGGATCGGTGCCACGTGCTGGATGCCGGCGTTGTTGACGAGGATGTCGACCCGGCCGAGCTCGCCCGTGGCGTGTTCGATCATGGCCGTGATCTGTTCCGGCCGGGCCATGTCGGCACCGTCGTAGATCACCGGCACGCCGTGTTCTTCCGCGAGCCGGTCGCGCAACCGGGCGATCGTCGGTGCCTCGCCGAAACCGTTCAAGACGATCGCGCAGCCCTGGGCAGCCAGTGCCCGGGCGATGCCGAGCCCGATGCCGCTCGTCGAGCCGGTGACGATCGCGACCTTGCCGTCGAGAGCCCGCATGCACCTCTCCCCTCTCCCCCGAGCTTTTCTAGGCGGCCCGCCCCGGCCTGTCGACCGCTGGAGGGCCGCGCCGCCGGCAGCTAGCTTGGCCGCCCGACGGGAGGGGAGGCGGCAGGATGGATCGGCAGCTCGAGGGCAAGGTCGCGATCGTGACCGGCGGCACGCAGGGACTCGGCGAGGCGATCGCCCGGCTGTTCGTGGCGCGCGGGGCGGCGGGGATCGTGCTCGTCGGCCGCGACCGCGAGCGGGGCCGCAAGGTCGCCGATGCGCTCGAGGCGGAAGGGGCGCGTGCGCTCTTCGTCCAGGCCGATCTCGCCGAGCTCGACGCCGTCCGACGGATCGTTCCGGCCTGCGAGGGCGCCTTCGGCCGGGTCGATTGTCTCGTCAACGCCGCAGCGCTGACCGACCGCGGCACCGTGGTGAACACGAGCCCCGAGCTCTTCGACCGGCTCGTCGCGGTCAACGTCCGCGCCCCCTTCTTCTTGATGCAGGATGCGATCCGGCTGATGCTCGACCAGAAGATCGAAGGGTCGATCGTCAACATCCTCTCGACCTCGGCGCACGGCGGCCAATCCTTCCTCACGGTTTATTCGGCGACCAAGACGATGCTCGGCGCCTTGACCAAGAACGTCGCGTTCTCGGTCCTGCCGCACCGGATTCGGGTCAACGGGTTGAACATCGGCTGGATGAACACACCGGGCGAGCACGCGATCCAGAAGAAGGCGCACGACGCGCCCGACGACTGGCTCGAAAAAGCCGCCGCCGGCCGGCCCTTCGGTCGGCTGCTCGAGCCCGCCGAGGTCGCCCGCGCCGTGGCCTTCCTGTGCTCCGCGGAGAGCGGGATGATGACCGGCGCGCTCGTCGATTTCGACCAGACCGTGCAGGGGTGTTGGGACGAGCCGCCCGTGCCGAAAACGAAGCTCCTCTGAGAGCACGGCTCAGCGCGCGGCTCCCGCCGGCCCGACCTCGTCGAGCGCTTCGGCCAGGAGGGATTCGAGCTCGCGCTCGCGGATGCCGAGCTCGGCCAAATGCGCCAGGGTCTCGCGCAAATAGTCGAGATTGCTGCCGCCCGCGCCGTGCGCGCTGCGCAGCCGGCGGACGAGCTCGGCCCGCGGCAGGTCGCGCTCGAAGCGCGGATCTTCGGTGCGGGCGAGATAGGTCCAGGCCGGCACGATCCTCCCCGTATCCAGCAGGGTCACGGGCAAAAGCCGGCGCTCGTAGAGATAGCCGCGCACGTTCTCGCGGCCATCGAGGGTCGCGAGGGTCGCCGCCTCCTCGGCCGCGGCGATCGCGAAGGCGCGGCCCACACAGGAACCGCCCGGGGCGAGACCCAGCACGCAGCCCGGCCGCTCGGGCGTGCCGCGCCAATGCTCCGAACGGATGCAGAGCGCGCGATGCCAGCCGTCGAGCCGGGCCGGGGCGGACCGCTCGAACCGGAAATCCGGCCGCCACATCAACGAGCCGTAACCGAAGATCCAGGCCGGCCCGCCACCGGCTCGGCAATCGAACTCGGCTCGGGGGTCGGCCGTGCTCATCGGCCGAGGGCGATCCGGGCGCGGATCCGGCGCAGGCCGAGCCAGACGAAGAGCACGACGATCGGGGCGAGGACCGCGACCACGATCGCCTCGTCGATCCCGAAAAGATGCGAGGCCAAAGGCTCGACCACTTTCGCGAGGACCGAAAGCGCGTAATAGCTGATCGCCACGACCGACAGGCCCTCGACCGTCTCCTGGAGGCGGAGCTGGGCCTTGGTCCGCTCGGCCATGCCCTCGAGGATTTCCTGGTTCTGCGCCTCGAGGGCGACGTCGATCCGGGTGCGCAGCAAATCGGTCGCGCGCGCGAGCCGGCTGGCGAGGCTCTCGACCCGCGTCTCGGTCGCAGCACAAGTGGCCATGGCCGGGCCGAGCCGGCGCTCCAGGAACGGGGTCGGTCGTTGATAACCGGAGATCGAGCCTTCGTGCAGTTCGCCGAGCCGTTGCTGGACGATCCGGTGGTAGGCTTTGCCCGCCGCGAAACGGAAGGCGTGCGTGTCGATCAGCCGCTCGACCTCTCGCGAAAGGGCGGTCATCTGTTCGAGCACGGCCCGCTCGGCCGCAGGGCCACTGGCTCGGGCCATCTCGTCGAGGATCTCGTGCAGGCGCTGTTCGAGCCTATCGAGGACGGGCGCGTGGGCTTGCGCCACCGGGTAAGCGAGCAAGGCGAGCATCCGATAGGTGTCGATCTCGCACAACCGGCGCACGGTCCGCCCGGCACGCGCTGCTGTGAGCGCCCGGTCCAAGAGGAGATAACGGGTGAAGCCCCCGGGGTCGATGCGGAAGTCGGTGAAGAGCCGCGCCGTGCCGCCGGCCACGAAGGCGCCCGCGACGTCGTCGTGGCCGAAGAAGCGCTCGACGATGGTGGCTGCAGGCTGCTCCTCGTCGAGCACGAGCCGGATGTCGGCGGCGGCGATCCGGCTCTCGCCGAGCCCGCCCGTGATCTCCTCGACGAGCGCCGGCACGGGTAGCGAGGGCGCGAGCAGGTCCTCGGGCCAGGAACCCACGAGGGTGAGCGTGCCGAACTCGCCGTGCCCCTCCCATTTGAGCCGTTGCGTGCCGAGCTCGACGATCGCCTGGCGGGCCTCGCCGCCCGGGACGGGCAGCGCGTGGCGGGCGCAGAACGCCGCGAAGGCCTCCTTGAGCCGCTGCGAGCGCGGGTCGAGCAGCGCCAGATGGAGGATCCGGGCCGGGGGCCGGACGGGGATCGAGGGGCGGGAATGGAGCTCTTCGTTGAGCCGTCGGCGGAGGGGATGATCGCTCACGGGATCAACCGTCGCCGCCGTTGCGGCGCGCCTCGGCAGCTGCGGCGAGCCGCGCCTCGAGTGCGCGGGCGGTGTCGAAGAAGCGGCCTTTGGCCTCGGCCACGAACGGGTTTTCGCTCTCGATCGCCAAGAAGAGCTCGTCCGAATCGTAGCGGACGAGCTCGACACTCTGCATCAACAGTTCCCAAGTCCGGGTCGTCTGCAGCACGTCCTTGGGCTCTATCTCGACCATGATCTTGGCGATGAGGTGGGTGAGCCCCTGGACGTAGGCGAGCTCGCGATCGTGCCGTTCGGGTGTGGTGCGGATGACCTCGAGGCGGAGCCGTTCGGCCAGGAAGCGCTCGACACAGGCCTCGCGGCCGCCGCGCCCCGGACAGAGCGCGATCTTGAGCCCGGCGATGCCGTCCCTGCCGCTCTGCGGGCCGAACAAGGGATGGGTGCAGACGAAATCGACCGAAGCCGGCAGGAGCCGCTCGAGGATCCGGTAGGGCTTGAGCTTGACCGAGCAGACGTCGACCAGGAGCGCCCCGGGCTTGAGATGCGGCACGAGGCTCGCGATCACCCGCTCGAACTTCTGTACCGGCACGGCCGGGACCACGAGGTCGCAGGCCGCGGCGTCCTCGAGGCCTACGGGCTCGACGTCGTAAACCGCGGTGACCTCGGCGAGGTCGCGGTGGGGATCGTGGACCCGGGTACGGAAATAGGGCGTGAGGTGGCGGAGCATGAACTCGCCGAAGGCGCCGCAGCCGACGAGCCCGAGGGTCTTCGGCATCAAAGGGCACCCGCGTGCGCCGGGCCCTCGACGAAGGCGCGCAGGACCTCGACCAAGCGGTGATTGTCGGCCTCGAGACCGACCGAGATCCGCAGCGCGTGGGGCAATCCGTAGGCCGCCATGTTGCGCGGGATGAGCCCGTGGCGCTCGAGATAGGCCTCCGCCGCGTGCGCATCGCGGCCGGGCTCGCGCGGGAACTCGACCAAGAGGAAATTGCCGACCGAGGGGTGGACGACCAGCCCGAGTGCCAGGATCCGCTCGCGCAGCCAGGGGAGCCAGCGATCGTTGTGGGCTTTGGCCGCGGCTTGATGGTCGATGTCCTCGAGGGCGGCGATCGCCGCCGCTTGGCCCGGCTGGCTCACGTTGAACGGGCCGCGGATCCGGTTGAGCACGTCGACCACCGCGGGCGAGCCGTAAAGCCAGCCGACGCGGAGTGCCGCGAGGCCGAAGAGCTTCGAGAAGGTCCGGGTCACGACGACGTTGGGGTGGATCCGGGCGAGCTCGAGGCCACCCGAATAATCGGGCGCGGAGACGAACTCGGCATAGGCCGCGTCGATCACGAGCAGCACGTCTTCGGGCAGGCCGGCGTGCAGCCGCTCGAGCTCTTCGACCGTGAGATAAGAGCCGGTCGGATTGTTCGGGTTGGCGAGGAAGAGGATGCGGGTGCGGCTCGTCACGCGGGCGAGCAGCGCGTCGACATCGGCCTTGAGCCCGCGTTCGGGGGCGGCCACCGGGTGCGCCCCGGCGGCCAGGGCCGCGAGCTTGTACATGAGGAAGCCGTGCGCGGAATGGAGGACCTCCTCGCCCGGCCCGGCATAGGCGCGCACGAGCAGGCTCAAGAGCTCGTCCGAGCCGGCGCCGCACACGATCCGCTCGGGATCGAGGTTGAAACGGCGGCCGATCGCGGCGCGCAGCGCCGTGCACCCGCCGTCGGGGTAGCGGTGCAACCGTTCGGCTTCCGCTCGGTAGGCGGCGATCGCCTTCGGGCTCGGGCCGATCGCACTCTCGTTGGCGCTGAGCTTGACCGCGGGCGCCCCGCCCGCGATCTCCGCCTTGCCGCCGACGTACGGGCTGATCTCGAGAATTCCCGGGCGGGGCCGGGGGCCGTCTTTCGACATGCGCTCAAACCTTCTCGTGCTCGACCGCGACCGGCGCCGCGGCCGGCTCGGCGACGATCGGTCTCGGGTACGCGCCGACCACGGTGACCGAGGCGATCTGGTCACCGAGGTCCGCCAGGACCGAGGTTGGGAAAGGTGCGCCGCGGGCGTGGAACCCGTCGACCTCGACCAGATGGAGGACACGTCCGTCCTCTCGTGCCACCCCACGCCAGCGCGGGGCGAGGTGAGCGCGCTCGAGCGCTTCCGCGATCCGGGCGCGGCTCGTCGAGCCGGCGGCTTCGAGGATCACGAGGGAAAGATCGTCGGTCGAGGGCTCGGGCTCGAGCGGCGCCAGGGCAAGGGCCGAGAGCGTCCGGGGCCCGCTCTCGACGAAAGGCAGCCGGGCGATCGCCGCGAGCTTTCGATGGCCGGGCTCGAGCAGCGTCGGCCACCAGTCCCGACCTTCTTCGGGCATCGGCAGGACGGCGATCCGGCCGTCGCAGGCTCGGCGCAGCGCGCCCGAGGCGCTCGGCGCGCGCTCGTAAGGCGTGGTCGAGCCGAACTGGTCGCGCGCCAGGTCCCACACCTCGGCGGCCTCGGGCGGTGCCCAGACCGCGACCGCGAGCGGGGTCTGCAACCGGGTCGTGGCGGCCAGGAGCTCGCGCCACATCCGCACGAGCGTGGCGGCCGGCAACCGACCGGCGGCGCGGGCCACGAGCCGGCGGAGGATGACGGCCTCGCGCCCCGGGCGGATCGCCAGGCCGCCCTTGAGCCGATCGCCCTTGGCGGCGGCGATCCGCTCGACCACGGCGAGCCGGGCGATCAGCAGATCGACGAGCCGATCGTCGATCCGGTCGATCTCGGCGCGCAGGCTCGCAAGCTCGGTGTCGGGCGGCATTCCGGTCGATCGGTGGCGGGCGGGCCCGGTCGAGGTAGCCGCCGGCGGGCCGGCCGTAAAGTCGCGGGCCGCGCTACCCTTGACAGGGGGGCGGGCCGACCACACTAGTACGTCGGCGTGGTGATTTGGGCCGGCCGGCTTGCGGGCCACGTTAAAGAAGCCGCTAAAAGGTCGGGCATCGTTTCGACCCGGCCGACAGGCCGGGTTTTTCGTTGCCCGCGCGGCGCCGGGGCGCCCGCGAGGGAGGGACGGGAAAACGATGCCGATCAAGATCCCCAACGATTTGCCGGCTGCCGAGAAGCTCCGCGAGGAGGGCGTCTACGTCATCCGCGAGGACGAGGCGCTGCGTCAGGACATCCGGCCGATGCAGATCGCGCTTTTGAACCTCATGCCCAACAAGCCGGAGACCGAGACGCAGCTCGCCCGGCTGCTCGGCGCGACGCCCCTCCAGGTCGAGCTCACACTGTTGACCACCTCGACCCACGAATCGCGCAACACCCCGCAGTCGCACCTCCAGGCCTTTTACACGACTTGGGAGGCCATCCGGCACCGCAAGTTCGACGGTCTGATCGTGACCGGCGCACCCGTCGAGATGCTGCCGTTCGAAGAGGTCGACTATTGGGACGAGCTCTGCGCCATCTTCGACTGGTCACGAAAGCACTGTCACTCGACCTTCTACATCTGTTGGGGGGCGCAGGCCGCGCTGTACCATTTCTACGGGGTCCCCAAGCACATCTTGCCGTCCAAGCGCTTCGGCATCTACAAGCACTACGTGATCGAGCGGCGCGACGCTCGACGGCCGCCGCTCATGCGCGGCTTCGACGATATTTTCTACGTCCCGGTCTCCCGCCACACCGAGGTCCGCATCGAGGACCTGCCCAAGGATGCCGGCCTCGAGGTGCTCGCGGTGTCCAACGCCGCCGGGCTTTGCCTCGTGCACGAGCCGGCCCACCGCGCCGTCTACATGTTCAACCATCTCGAATACGACAGCTTGACCCTGCACCGCGAATATCTGCGCGACCGCGAGAAGCGACCCGACGTGTCGCTCCCGGTCAATTACTACCCGGACGACGATCCGAACCAGCCGCCGCGCAATCGCTGGCGGGCCTATGCGCATTTGTTGTTCGGCAATTGGATCAACGAGATGTACCAGACGACACCGTACCGGATCGAGGAGATCGGCGAGCAGCCGAAGGCGCTGGCGGCCTGAGGAACCCGCCCCGCCTGCGCCGGTGCGATCGCTGGAACCTGGCCGGGCCGCCGAGACCGGCTCGCCGGGACAGCTCGGCAACGGTCGCCGAGGGGCCGCGCATGGGTCGCGGGTGACGCGCACCCTTCGGAAGAGCAAGCTCCCGCGGGTACGATCCGGGCCGGTGGAGCAGGGCCCGCCCGTGCACGATTGTTGGCCCGCCACCTTGTCGTGCCGGGTCGCCGGCGGCCTCGCGGCGAGGCTGCGGCTTTTGCTCGCCGATCTCCAGCAGGTTTTTCGTGAGTTCGGGATCGACGCGGGTACCATCGCCGGGCTCGGCTGGACCGTGGCCGCGCTTCTCTACCTGCGGCTGCGGATCGAGCGTGCCCGACGTCCGCGCTCGCCACCCGATCCCCTCGCACGACCCCGCTCGTCCGGCCCGCGAGGAACGCGGGAGGGGGATGAGCCCGGCGGCGGTTGACGCAAGCTCATCCGCTCTTCGACAATCGACGAGCGAGCACCGGTCGGCGGGAACGGAGCGGGCCGGGCACGCGGGGAGGTGGGGATGCTCGAGCCGGATGCCGTGACGGTGCCGAACGATCTCGAGGCACATTGGATCCCGTTCACGCCGAACCGCCACTTCAAGAAGCATCCCCGGCTCGTCGCCCGCGCCGAGGGGATGTGGTACACCGCAACCGACGGCCGGCCGATCCTCGATGCGAGCGCCGGGCTCTGGTGCTGCAACGTCGGCCACCGACATCCGCGGGTCGTGGCGGCGATCCAACGGCAAGTCGCCGAGCTCGATTACGCGCCTTCCTTTCAGTTCGGCCATCCGAAATCCTTCGAGCTCGCCTCGCGCCTGGCCGACCTTTTTCCGGGCGACCTCGACTACGTCTTCTTCACCAATTCGGGCTCGGAATCGGTCGACACGGCGCTCAAGATCGCGCTCGCCTATCAACGCGCGATCGGCCAGGGCACGCGGACCCGGCTCATCGGTCGCGAACGCGGCTATCACGGCGTCGGCTTCGGCGGCATCTCGGTCGGCGGGATCGTCAACAACCGCAAATGGTTCGGGACGCTGCTCACCGGCGTCGACCATCTGCCGCACACCCTCGACCTCGAGCGCAACGCCTTCTCGCGTGGCCAGCCGAAACACGGCGCCGAGCTCGCCGACGAGCTCGAGCGGCTCATCCAGCTGCACGACGCCTCGACCATCGCGGCGGTGATCGTCGAGCCGGTGGCCGGCTCGATCGGCGTTTACCCCCCGCCGGTGGGCTATTTGGAACGGCTGCGAGAGATCACCGCGAAGCACGGGATCTTGTTGATCTTCGACGAGGTGATCACCGGCTTCGGCCGGCTCGGCAAGGCCAATGCCTGCGAGTATTTCGGCATCGTCCCGGATCTCGTCACACTCGCCAAGGGCCTCACCGCCGCGACCGTGCCCATGGGGGCGGTGATGGTCCGCAAGCCGATCTACGAGGCGATCGTCGAGCGCTCGCCGGCTCCCGAGAAGACGATCGAGCTGTTCCACGGCTACACCTACTCGGCGCATCCGATCGCCTGTGCCGCTGCCCTCGCCGTGCTCGAGACCTACAAGGAGGAGCGGCTCTTCGAGCGGGCCGCCGCACTCGCCCCGATCTTCGAGGAGCGCCTCCACGCGCTCGCCGGCAAGCCCCACGTGATCGACATCCGCAACATCGGACTCATGGGCGCGGTCGAGCTCGCGCCGCGGCCGGGTCGCCCGGGCGAGCGGGCCTACGATGCGATGTGCGAGGCTTTCGAGGCCGGGCTCATGATCCGTGTCACAGGTGACACGATCGCCCTCTCGCCGCCACTGATCGCCACCGAAGCGGACATCGCGCGGATCACCGACATCCTGGGCGCGGTCCTCGACCGACTCGATTGAGCGGTCGCAGCGGTCGGGGCGGAACCCACCCCCGCTCCGCATGCCCGGCCACGCGCGGGGGATCCCGCGGGCGCATCCGACGCGGGCTTTACTGCGCGCGGCCACGCGCGGTTGGGGCGGAACAGGACGAGGCGACGAGCACCGGCCCGGGGCGGCCGGAACCGATGCGTCGTCGCGGCCGTCCTGCTGCACGGCTCTCAGTTGCCGGTGCCGTGCCCGCCGTGGCCGGTGCCGTGCTGCATCGGCGCGCCCGCCGCCGCGGCCTTCACCTCGACCTCGAGCGTGACCTCGCCCGCCTTCTCGAGGACGAGCTTCAAGGGGAAGCGCTTGCCCGCCACGAGCGGCTCGTGGAGGCCGATGAACATGACGTGCAAACCGCCGGGCTTCAGCTCGGTGGTGGTGTGCGCCGGCAGCTCGATCGCCGGGATCTCGATCATCCGGGCCACACCCTGGGCGTCGACCTCGTGGGTGTGGAGCTCCACCTTCCGCGAGACTGCGGCCTCGGCGCGGACGATCCGGTCGGCCTCGCCGTGATTGCGGATCGTCACGTAGGCGGCGCTGTTGGCCTGTTGCGGCGCGGTCGCGCGCGCCCAGGGATCGGCGAATTCGAGCCCGCCTTTCTTGACCGGCCCGGCGGCCTCGGCGGCAGCGCCGAGCGCCAAGGTGGCGAGGACGGTCAACAGCCAAAGACGTCGCGTGATCACGGGTACCTCTCCGAGTGGGTGGTGGGAAGGAAGGGGCGGATCATCGAAGCTCGATCCGCGCCCGCAGCTCGACCCGGGTGAACGGGTCGAGGAGGATACCGACCGCGAGCTGCCAGAACCCGGCCGGGACCAGCAGCACGGGATCGGTCCGGAAACCGTTGCGGCTGTCCGGCCGCACGACCGCCTCGATGGGCTCGCCGGGCGAGGCTTCGGGCTCGAGCCGGAAGCGGACCTCCTCCGGCGGCGGACGGTCGAGCAGCTGGGCCTCTAATCGGTTCCAGCCCGCCCTTCCGGGCAGGATCCGCACCTGTACAGCCAGGGCCCCGTCGGCCAGCAGCAGCTCGCGGGCCTCGGCCGGTGCCGAAAGCCGCGGTGGCGCGGTCGTGGTGAGCGCCGCGGTCGCGGTGAGCAGCGCGAGCGCGAGCGCGCCGTCGAGGGCGAGCAGCCGGCGCAGCGCCCCGCCCGCCTGCGGATCGCCGGCCACGAGACGTGGGACGAAGCGGAAGCGGTTCGCCGCGGCCACGAGCAGGAGACCGCCGAGCAACGCGAGCTTGAGGAGCAGGATCCGGCCCCAGGCGGTCGAGACGAGGCCGCCCTCGGGCATCTGCCGCATCGCCAGGACCGCGCCGAGTAGGACGAGGAGGGGGACCAGCAGGATCGCCCGCTCGGAGAACCGCTCGAGGACCACGCCAGCGGTGGCCGGCGGGTCGAGCCGCAAGGAGAGTGCGAGCGGGAGGAGCGCCCCGAGCCAGAACAGAGCGAGTCCCACGTGGAGGACGAGAAGCGGCGCGAACAAGGCCGCCGGCGGTGCGCTCGCGGTGTGACCGGTGAGGCCGAAGCCGGCGGCGGTGAGCAGGATTCCGGCCCAGTTGGCCGCGAGCGCGGGAGCGGAGGTGATGCGTCCGACGGCGAACCAGAGGAGGATCGTGCCCAGGGCGGTCGTGGCGAGCGCCGGAACGACGCCGGCCGTCGCGGTCGCCCGCCAAGGCTCGATCCCGAAAAGCGCGGAGGCGGGGAGGTCGGAGGCCTCCAGGCCGGTCACCGCAGCCCTGGCGAAGGCGGCGGCCAGCGATGCGACGAGCGCCCGCCGAACCCAGAGGATAGTCGTCCGGGACGAGGCGGGCCCGAGCGGCAGGAGGAGAAGCGCCAGGGCACCTCCCGCACCGACGACCGTGGTCGCGAGATGCACCGACCGGGCGGCGAGCAGCGCCGGCCCGCCGGTCGTCTGCTCGACCGGGTCCGCGAGCGGCACTTCCCCGACCCCGACCGCGAAGGCGCTGCGGCCGCCGACCGGATGGCCGTCGACGGAGACGACGCGCCAGCGGACGAGGTAGGCGCCGGGTGTCAACGGTTCCGCCGGGCGCAACCGAAGGCTCGAGCCGTCGCCCAGCGTTTCGAGCGCAACTTCGAGACGGCCACCTTCGCCTCGCTCGAGGGTCACGGCGAGGGGCGCCACGGGTTCGGAGAACTGGAGGAGGATCTCCGCGGGCGCCGTCTCGAGCGCGGCGCCGTCGGGCGGGAACACGGCGCGCAGGCTCGCGTGCGCTCGTGCCTCGTGGGCGAGGAGCACGAGGAGTAGCAAGAGGAGCAAAAGGAGGAGCGCGACGAACCGGGTCATGCGGCGCAGGGGAGGCGGGAGGTGCGCCTCCCGCCTCGCCCATTTCAATGCCCGTGGGCTTTGGGCTCGATCACCTTGAGGCCCGGGGCCGGGTATTTGAGGTCGGATGCCTTTTGGCCTTCGGCGGGGATCTCGATCCACCGCTCGGCGCCGTTCGGGCATTCCTGCACGGTCTTGAACCACAGCATGGTGCCGGCCGGCAGGTCGGCCACTCGGCCGCGCAAAACGAACTCGTCGTAATGTTCGTCCAACAGCTCGCCGCCCGACCAGACGACCTCCTTCACTCCTTCGGTGAGCTTGTTGCCGAAATAGTCGTAAGCACGCGCGTAAGGTCCTTTCTTGGTCTCGAGCTTCCAGCCCGGCTTGGGCATCGGCTTCACCGCGATGAAACCTTCCGGGATCTGGACGCGCAGCGTGTGCGTCGGTTGGCCGTCGCAACCGTGCGGCACCCGCAGCACCGCCTTGTAGGTGCTGTTGGCCGGCGCTTCGGCGGTCTCGAGGGTGACGTGGGCCAAGGCCGCCGAGGCCATGGCCAGAGGTGCCAAGACGGCGAGCACGTGAGCGGTCGTGAAACGCGGAGGCATGGACATCTCCCGATCGTTTGGGTGCGAGCCCGCGGTCGAACGGCCGCGGCGCGGACGATGACGATCAGGAGAGGAGCGGCGGTCCCCGGCCCGGCGGGCGAAGGGCGCGCGTGGGCTTCGCCGGCGCGCGCTCGGGTTCGACCCGACGCGGCTCGGCGCGGACGACCGGGCCGGGCGAAGGCACGGCCGCGAGCGAGGGGAGCGGCGGTTTGCTCGGGCAGCCGAGGCAGCAGGGGCAGGGCTCGTGGCGATGGCCGACGGGTGCGCCGTCGTCCGGCGAGGTCCCGGCGAACGGTTCGCCGCCGCCCACGCACAGGTCCACGCGCGCGGGCAGGGCGAGCGAGGCTCCGGCGAGCGCCGCCCCGAACATTTGGGCGAACAGGAGGATGAACGCCGCGAGCAACCGCGTCGCGACGATTCGGGCGGAAGGGCGCTCTCGATCCGCCGGCTCCATGGAACCCGCTTAACCCCGTCCGTCGGCTGGCGTCCAGGGCCCGAGCTCGGGTGCGACGCTCGGTAGCGGGCGGCCCGCGCGGCCGCGTGGACAGGTGCTGCCGATCCGCTAAGGTCGGCGCAGGTCGAAGCCAGGGGAGGAGGCGATGACGGTCCTGGTTCGCGGCGGCACCGTGGTCAACGCCGACCGGAGCTTCCGTGCCGACGTGCTGTGCGCGGAGGGCGTGATCCAGGCGGTCGGCGAGGGGCTCGAGGCGCCCACGGGTGCCACCGTGGTCGACGCCGGCGGGGCGCTCGTCATCCCCGGCGGGATCGACCCGCACACCCACATGGAGATGCTCTTCATGGGGACGGTGACGGTCGACGATTTCGAGAGCGGCACCGCCTCCGCCCTCGCCGGCGGCACCACGACGATCGTCGACATGTGCATCCCCGCGCCGCAGCAGGGCCTGATCGACGCGCTCGACGACTGGTCGAACAAGGCCGAGAAGGCGGTCGCCGATTACGGCTTCCACGTCGCGATCACTTGGTGGTCGGAGCGGGTGGCCCAGCAAATGGCCGAATGCGTCGATCGCGGCGTCAACAGTTTCAAGCATTTCATGGCGTACAAAGGCGCCATCATGATCGACGACGAGATCATGTTCCAGAGCTTCTCGCGCTGCCGCGAGCTCGGCTGCCTTCCGCTCGTCCACGCCGAGAACGGCGAAGCGGTCTTCCGCCTGCAGCAGGCCCTGCTGGCGCAAGGAATCACCGGGCCGGAGGGGCACTATCTCTCGCGCCCGCCGCACGTCGAGGCCGAGGCTGCGACCCGCGCGATCATGATGGCCAAGATCACGGGCGTGCCGCTCTACATCGTCCACACCTCCTGCCGCGAGGTGGTCGAGGCGATCGGCCGGGCCCGCGCCGAGGGTCAGCGGGTCTACGGTGAGCCCCTGGCGCAGTTCCTCTGCCTCGACGAGAGCGTCTACCGCCATCCCGACTGGGAGTACGCGGCGGCACGGGTGATGAGCCCGCCCTTCCGGTCGAAGGAGCATCAAGAGGCGCTCTGGGCCGGGCTCGCCGCCGGCACCCTTCAGGTCACCGCGACCGATCATTGTGCCTTCCTGATCGAGCAGAAGAAGCTCGGCCGTGACAATTTCACGAAGATCCCGAACGGTACCGGCGGAGTCGAGGAGCGCATGAAGATCGTCTGGCACTTCGGGGTCAACACCGGGCGCCTGACGCCCGAAGAGTTCGTCGCCGTGACCTCGACCAATTGTGCCAAGATCTTCAATATCTACCCGCGCAAAGGCGCGATTCTGCCGGGTGCCGACGCCGATCTCGTGGTCTGGGACCCGAAGGCGAGCCACACGATCAGCCAGAAGACCCATCACTCGAAGCTCGACGTCAACGTCTTCGAGGGTATCACCGTCGAAGGGGCGCCGCGCGTGACGATCGCCCGAGGGCGGGTGGTCTGCCGCGACGGCGTACTCGACGTCGAACGCGGGGCCGGCCGGCACGTGCCGCGGCCGCCCATGGCGCCGATCTTCGAAGCACAGGCCAAGGTCAACGAGCGGAACCGGCCGCACCCGGTCCGCCGCGAGGTCCATCTCCAGCAGACCCCTTGAGGCGGCCGGCGCGTGGGTCGGGATCGCGGCCGCCTCACGTGACGGCGTCGAGCCGGTCGAGCAGGCCGTCCCAGCCGGTCCGCTCGAGGAAGGCGAGAGCGCCCGGCTCGTAGCCGGGCCAGCCCCAGCCCTGCGGCCCGGGCAGGTGGACGGACAGCCCCCGCGCGCCCGGCACCGTGCCGTCGCAGGCGATGACGACCTCGCGGAGTGCGGCACGGGCGCCGCGGGCGGCCGCGTCGATCGCCGGATCCTCGACCCGCTTTTCGACCGCGCGGAGAAAGCCGTCGAGATCGCGGTAGGGGTAGCTCGCGTCACGGGGGAAGGCGCGGGCGTCGAGAGCAGCGCGGGCAATCGCTGCGAGCTCGTCCGGCTCGGCGAACCGCTCGACCGCCTCGACGAAGCCGGCGAGCGCCGCTTCGAGCCGGGGCATCGCCGCCAGGTCGAGGGCCGAGAGGGTGATGTCCTTCGCGCCCGGATAAGCGGCAGCGTAACTCGAAACGATCGCCTGGCCGAGCCGTGCCGAATCGACCGCCGGATCGGCCACGAGCGTCGGCAGCCAGCGATCGTAGGCCCAGCCCCGGCCGGGTTCGAGGTCTTGGGAGGCGACCATCACCCGGGCGAGGTCGCGCAACTCGCTCGCCACCTCGGCCATCGCCATGAGACAGGCATCGAAGCCTATAAGATCGAGCAGCCCGATCGACGATCCCTCGATCGCCGTGCGCAGCTCGGCGAGCGTGAGCCGATCACCGCGGCTCGATTGGTCCCAAGCCACGCCTTCGAGCCCCCCGCCGTGGTTCCACAGCACGAGCCCGTAGCGCTCGGCCGGGAAGGTGGCGTACGCCCAGTCGAGGAATTCCGTCAGTGTCGCCGGATCGCCGGTGTTCCGCTCGCCGATCGAAACGAGCGCCTCGCCCACGGTGCGCGGGTCGGAGTCGGGCCGGACCGGGCCGATCCGGGTGTCGGTGAAGTCGTTCGGTCCGGCCACGTACCAGGGGCTGCGATCGATCAGGGCCACGAGGTTCACCGAGCCGGGCAAGGCGACCCGCTCCATCTCGGCCAAATCCTCGAGCGCGAAGCGCTCGAGGTCGTTGTCGGCGGCCATGTAGACCATGAGGGTCCAGCTCGCCCGGGCCGGCCCGGGGGCGTCGACCGGCGCCACCTTGAGCACCGGCAACAGCTCGGCCCGGACCGGTTGCAACGGATTGCCCGCGAGGTCGCGGAAAGCCTTGCGGCCGAGCTCGAGCGTCCAGCTCGAACCGGGCTCGAGCGGCCGATCGAGCGCGATCCGCACCGTCGCCCCGTCGATCGCCACCCGCGCGCCGTCGCGCGCGGCGATCCGGATCGCGCCCTCCTCGCCCACGAGCCGGATCGCCCCTGGCCCGGCCCGAACCGGCTCGTCGAAGCGCAAGAGGAGCGGGTCGGAGGGGGTGGGCGTGCCCGCAAGCGGCGGCTCGACCTCGAGCAGGCGCGGCCCCGTCCGATCGCGAGCGCCGGCACCCGAGCCCACGGCCGCCGCGATCCCGGCGCGGTCCGCGCTCACTACCGGGCCATGCCAGGGCCCGTCCGCGAAGGGCCACGGGTCGGGATCGTCCGGCCCGCGCCGGTGCTCGTCCTCGGACCCCACGGGCCGCGCCGCGCGCCGCTCGCCGACCATGCCGCCCCTCCGCCTGCCTGCACCTCTCCCCTAACAGGCGAATACTAAACAAGTCGTTAACATTTTTCAGCTAGAGCGCGGCGGCCGGAAAGCGTGCGGGGAGGGGGGCGTGCCGAGCTCCGAACGAGCGGGAGGGGCGGATGGCGGGTCCGGTTCGCCGAGATCGAGGGGGCGGCGGTGGCGCGCCACGGAAGGGGGGCGCTCGAGGCCCGGCTCGTCGTGCCGCGCTCGCCCGAGGCACTGCGGGCGCTGCCCGAGGACCGCTATCTCTCGGCGATGAGCCGAAGGATCTTCCGCGCCGGGCTCGCGCGCGAGCTCGTCGACCGCAAATGGCCGGCCTTCGGGGCGGTCTTCACCGCCTCGGGGCGGTCTTCACCGCCTTGGACTCGGAGATTTGCGCGCGGCTCGCCGACGAGCGGATCGAGGAGCTTCTGGCCGACCGACGGTTGATCCGCAACCTGCCCAAGCTCCGCGCGGTCCGCGCCAACGCCCGGGCGATCCTGGAGCGCCGTGCGGAAGGCGGGATCGGGGTCCGAATCGGCGGCTGGCCGGCGCGCGAGATCGTCGCTCTGTGGGACGAGCTCGCCCGCCGGTTCCAGCAGCTCGGCGGCAATTCCGCACCGCATTTCCTGCGGATGCTCGGCGAGGACACCTTGATCCCGACCGATTGGGTGGTCCGCGCGCTCTGCCCTTGGGGCGTGCTCGAAGGCGAGCCCGAGACGAAGTCGGGGCGCGCGGCGATGCAGGCGGCGTTCGTCACCTGGTCGGAAGAGACCGGCCGGCCGCTCTGCCCGCTCTCGCAGATCCTCGCCATGTCGGTCGGCTGAACGGGACCCGTGCGAGGAGAGCTCGACCGGCTGGCCGGCGCCGATCGACGATGGACGGTCCGAAGGTCCTCGCGTAAACCCGTTCCGGTTCCGTTCGGAGGACCGCCGTGCTCCCCGGAGCCCGACGTGGTCGTGGTGCCACCCTCAACCCCGCCGGCAGGTTCGAGCGGACGAGCTGCGAGCCGTTCGACGACGGCTGGGGCTCGCTCGAGGAACTCGCGGGCGAACCCGCGCCCCTGACCGAGGTCCGCCCGGACACGGCGAAGAGCGTCCTCACGCGGAACGAATCACCGGACATCGGCTTCGACCGCACGCTCAACCCTTACCGGGGCTGCGAGCACGGCTGCATTTATTGTTACGCGCGGCCGAGCCACGGCTATCTGGGACTGTCCGCTGGCCTCGACTTCGAGACCAAGATCTTCGCCAAGCAGGATGCGGCCGAACTCCTGCGCGCCGAGCTCGCCCGGCCCGGCTACCGACCCGACGTCCTCGTCCTCGGCTCCAACACCGACCCCTACCAACCGATCGAGCGCCGCCTCGCCATCACCCGCAGCGTGCTCGAGGTACTGCTCGAGGCCCGCCACCCCTTCGCGATCACTACCAAAGGAGCCGGCATCCTCCGCGACCTCGATCTCCTGGCCGAGGCGGCGCGCCTCGGGATCGCGCGGGTCGACGTCTCGGTCACGACGCTCGATCCCGAACTCGCGCGCAGGATGGAGCCGCGCGCCGCCGCCCCGTGGCGCCGGCTCGAGGTGATCCGCGCGCTCGCGGCCGCCGGCGTGCCGGTCGGCGCCAACCTCGCGCCCCTGATCCCCGGCCTCAACGACCACGAAATCGAACGGGTCGCATCCGCCGTGGCCGAGGTCGGGGCGGGGCGGCTGAACTGGATCCTCCTGCGCTTACCCTACGAGGTGAAAGATCTGTTCGCCGCGTGGCTCGAGGCGCACTTCCCCGGCCGTGCGGGGCGCGTCCTCTCGCTTCTCCGGCAATGCCGGGAGGGCCGGCTCAACGATCCGCGCTTCGGCCACCGGATGCGCGGCAGCGGCCCTTTGGCCGAACTCCTCGCGATGCGGGTCGATAAGGCGCGCCGCCGCCTCGGCCTCGACCGGCCACAGCCGGCCTTGCGGACCGACCTTTTCCGTCCGCCACGGCTCGACGGCCAGCTCTCGCTCTTTTGAGCCGAGACCGAGCCGAGACGGGGGGATTTTACCGAGCTTCAGGCGACCGGCGCCACGGGCGGCAGCTGCTCGACCGCGAGATAGCCGAAGCCCTTCATGAGGCGGCGTTCGACGATGGCCTCGATCTCGGCCACTTGTTCGGCCGTGAAGTCCTTGCGCCAGCCGCCCGCCTCGCCGCGCCGGGTCTTGTAAGAGGCGGGGTTCGAGCGGTCGGCGGCGCGCATCCGCCCGCCCGAGAGCCAGAAGCGGTTCTGCGCCTCCATCGCCCGCATGTTCTCGAAGCTGCCGAAGCGGACCGCCTCGGCGATTTCTTCGGGCGTCCCGGGCGTGCCGATGAAGCTCAAGATGCGCTGGAGCGTGCCCGCTGTGTCGGCCTTCATGTCTTCGAAGCGGACGACGAGGCAGTCCCGAAGTCGTGGCAGCTCCCGCGCCCAGCCGTTCATCCAGTCGATGACCTTGACGAGCCCGGCTTCGTGGCGGGCGACGAAGGTGAAAAGGTCGACGTCGCCTTCCGGATAAGCGTTGATCACCTTCTTGCGCGGCCGCATTCGATATTTCCACTGGTGATATTGCGAGACCGCGACATCGGCCGGATGCCGGACAAGGAGCACCACTTTCTTGTCGTAATAGTCGATCTTGCTGTCGACGTTGCCTGTATAATCCTTGAGGTAATTGTCGTGGGTGAAAAAGATCTTGGGAACGCGACCATCCCGCAGATGGAAATTGTCGAAGCCGATCAGCGCCTGTTCGGAAAAGCCGTGCCGGTAGCCGTAGAATCGGGAGAGCATGACCCGGAGCCAAGTCCGGCCGCTCTTGCCGAACGAGACGATGGTGACGTCGGCCGCCCGGAGCTTCTGCCATTGCTCGCGGCCGCGCAGCCGGCGTTCGATGCGGATCTTCTCTTCGGTCGGCAGCCAGAAGAGCGGGGCGAGCACGGCGGTGCGGACGAGCAGCTTCCAGGCGGCCGAGGCGGCCGGCTTGACGATCGCGAGAGGTGGCAACGGACCGGGCTCCGTTCTGGTTTTCGAGGCGGCGGCTTGGTAGGCGTCGAGGCGGTGGAGGACAAGCCCCGCGCCGGCGCAGCGGGGATGGCGGGAGGAACGCCGGGATGTCGCAGAGGTCGATCCGCTTCGCTTCCTTGGTCGCCGCTCTTCTTTGCGGCTCCTCGCTCGCCCTCGTCCCCGCCCTGCAGGCCGCGGAGCGGGGCGACGAGGTTCGTATCGGCGATCGCGACCGCGAGCGTGCCCGGCTCGCCTGCCGCGAGGAGGCGCGCCGGCAGGGCTTCGTGGTACGCGGCTCCTCGCCGGCCCGCGAGTTCGGTGGGCGCCGGCTGCAGCTGCGGATGGACCTCGTGCGCGGCGATCGGCGCTGGATCGGCACCTGCTCTTACGACGTCCACGCCCGTCGTGCCGAGCTCGAGGCACATCGGGTCGAAAAAAGCCGCCCCGACCGGCCAGCGCAGCCGGACCGCCTGGCAGCCGCGACGCCGGCCCGCGACGCCCGCGGTGCCTGTGTGCGCGAGGTCATGCAGAACGCTCGTACCCAGCTCGTCGCAGTCGGCCGGCACGAGCGCCGGTCGAGCGGGGTGACCGTCGTGCCGCTGACGATCAACGTCGAGGGCAACGAGCGCCGGGTGCGTTGCTTCTACGACAACGCCACGGGTGCCGTGACGATCCGCTGAGCCCGGGCAAGGAGTGCCGATGAGCGAGAGGAAGCGCGAGGAGCTCGATCCGCGGGCGCGTGAGGCGGTCGATGGCTGCATCCGCGCGGTCACCGGCGATGCCCGCACCCAACTCGTGAGCGTGGGCCCGATCGAGCACACGGGGCCGGACGTCACGATGGTCGGGCTCCGGCTGCTCGTCGAGAGCGGGTATCCACGCCGCTGTCGCTGCTGGTACGATCATCGGACGAAGTTCGCCAACGTCGAGGGTTGAAAGGGGCGCGCCGGTGGCGGGTGCGCTCCGGATCGGCACCTCGGGCTGGAGCTACCCGGCTTGGCGCGGCCGGTTCTACCCGAAGGGCCTCGCCGCCGGCCGCTGGCTCGAACACTATGCGAGCGTGTTCGACGCGGTCGAACTCAACGCGAGTTTCTATCGGCTGCCCAAGCGCGAGCAGGTGGCGCACTGGGCGGCCGTCACCCCGCCCGGCTTCCGCTTCGCGGTCAAAGCCTGGCGGGCCTTGACCCACCTCCATCGCCTGAAGCCCCTGCCCGACCTCTTGGCGGCTTTCCTCGCCCGGATCGAGCCGCTGGGCGAGAAATGCGGCCCGGTGCTTTTCCAGTGCCCGCCACGCTTCCCGGCCGACCCCGCGCGGCTCGAAGGGTTCTTGGAAATCCTGCCGCAGGGTATCCGGCCGGCCTTCGAGTTCCGCGACCCTTCCTGGCACGGCGAGGAGATCGCCGCGATCCTCGACCGCCGGGGCGCGGCCTTCGTCACCTTCGAACTTGCCGGGCTCTGCTCGCCGCGGCGGGTGACCGGTGGGCTTCTCTATCTGCGCCTGCACGGCCACCGGCACCGCTACGCCGGCGCCTACGGTCGCGAGCTTCTGGCCGACTGGGCGGCGTGGATCGCCACCGAGCGGGCGCGGGGAGCGGAGGCTTGGGTGTTCTTCGACAACACCGACCTCGAGGCGGCGGCGGTCGAGGACGCTCGCACGCTGCAGACGCTGTTGGGGGTCGAGCGGCCCTGAGCGCGGCAATGTGCCGCAGGCGTACGCAAGCTTCCGGTCGCGCTCGGGTACGCGGCCACGATGGTGGCGCGTCCCCCGCAAGCTAGAATACGGCCGTTGAAGGGGAGAGGCCCATGACCTCGCGATCGACAACTCGGGCCGGGGCCTTGGCTTGCGCGGGCCTCTTGCTCGCGACCTTGGCGATGCCGTCGGCCCTCGGTCAGACGGCGGCGCCCGCCGCGGCGCCGGCGCGGGCGCCGTCGTCCGCTACGCCGGCCGGCGAGTCCGCGCGGGCGACGGTTGCCCTCGAGGCGGCGCAGCGGCTCGTGGCACCCGTCGCCCTCTACCCCGATCCGATCCTTTCGGCCGTGCTCGAGGCCGCAACCACACCTTTGGACGTGGTCGAGGCCGAACGCTTCCTCACCAAGCGCGCCGCGGACCCGACGCTCGCACCGGACCCCGACTGGAGCCCGGCGATCTTGGCCTTGTTGAACCATCCGGACCTGTTGCGCCGGATGAGCGAGGACCTCGATTGGACCCGCACGCTCGGCGCCGCGGTGGTCGAGGACCTGCCGGTCGTCCAGCTCGCGATCCAGCTGATCCGCCGTGGCGCGCTCGCCCTCGGCCTGCTGACCGACACCGAGTTCCAGCGGATCGTGCGCGAGGACGATCTCGTCGCGATCGAGCCGGTCGATCCCGAGGCCGTCCGGTTGCCGATCTACGATGCCGACCAGCTCCTCGCGGCCCTCACTCCACCTGCCGGTGCGAGCCGGGACACGGCCGTCGCGGTGACCGAGCCTGCCGCCCGGGCCGAGCCGGAGCCGCCTTTGCCGCGGCCCAAGCCCGAGCCGCCACGCGCCGCAACCGAGCCACCACCGGCCCCGCTACCTCCGGCACCGGCCTACGCGCCGTCCTACACGCCGCCCGCGGCCTACGAGCCCTACCCCGCCGCCCCGGCGCCCGCCGTGACCTATGGTGCACCCGAGCGCGGCTTCTGGTCCGATGCGGCGATCTTCGCCGGTGGGGCGGTACTCGGCGGGGTGCTCGGCTATCTCCTGGCCGACAAAGACGACGACAAGAAGAAAGTCGTCAAGAAATATTACTATTTCGGCGACCGGCGGCCGCCCGGCTGGTGGCGCGATCGGATCGTTTGGCGCGACGAGGATTGGCGGCCCGGCACGCGGATCATCCGCGCCGACAAGATCGTCATCAAAGACAGCAACGTCGTGATCACCGGCAACGACATCGTCGTCCGGCGGCTCGGTGAGCGGCGCGGCGAACTCCTGCGCGTCGCCCGTTCGGGGGACTTGCCGCCCGAGCGCTGGCACGACTGGGAGCGGGCGAAGCGTCGCGAGCGGGAGGGCGGCGTCGTCCTGTTGGGCGAAGCCCGGCCCGAGCCGATTCGTGAACCCGCCCGCATCCCCGTGCTGCCCGAGGGCGCCGCGCGCGAGCGGGGAGCCCTGGGACGGCCGGCGATCGCCGTGCTGCCGGACCGGCGCGGGGAGGGCGAGCCGGGCAGGGTGACACGACGCGAGGAGCAGCGTGCCGCGCGCGAAGCGGAAGAGGCGCAGCGCAAGCTCGAGCGCCAGCGTCTCCTGGAGGCGAAGCGGGCGCAGGAGGAACAGCGCCGGCTCGAGCGCGAGCGCTCGCGCGAAGAGAAGGCCGCCGCCGAGCGGCAGGCCCGCGAGGAGCGGCGCCGCCAGCAGGCCCTCGAGCTCGAGCGGCGGCGGGCCGAGGCCGAGGCCCGGGCCCGGGAGGAACGTCGCCGGGCGGCCGAACTGCAGCGGCTCGAGCGGGCCCGTGCGGCCGAACTCGCCCGCGCCCAGGAGATCGAGCGGCGGCAAGCCGAGGAGCAGGCCAGGCTCCTGCGTCGCCAACAGCGCGAAGCGCTGCAGCTCGAGCGACAGCAGTGGCGCGAGCGCGACGGCGGGCAACGCGCCGAGCGGCGCGGCGGCGGCGAGCGCCAGGAGGGCAAGAAGAAGAAGCTCTGGCAGGAGGGCTGAGCCGGCCCTTCCGGCGTCCGCCGCGACCGCCCAGGATCGGGCCGTCCTCGATCCCGGAGACGGCCCTTGGTCCACGATCTGTTGATCCTGCTCGCCTGCCAGCTCGCGGGCGAGCTCCTGGTGTTCCTCGCGGGCCTGCCGGTGCCCGGCCCGGTCCTGGGCTTTCTTCTGCTCTTCCTCCTCTGCCGCGGCCGCGTCCCGGCCACTCTCGAGACCACGGCACCCGTGCTCCTCTCCCACCTCTCGTTGCTCTTCGTGCCGGCGGGTGTGGGGGTGATGCTCCATCTCGCCCGGATCGCCGAGGAATGGCCGGCGATCCTCGCGGCGCTCCTGCTCTCGACCTGGCTCACGATCGGCCTCACGGGGCTGCTTTTCGCCCGCCTCGCCGGCGCGACCGGCCCGGCTCCCCGGAGCGTCGACCCGGCCCGCGCGGGCGACGAAACGCCATGAGCCCCGAGCGCCTTTCGGCCTTCTGGGTCTATCTCCAGACCGGTCCTCTCTTCTGGCTCACCCTCTCGCTCGCGGCCTACGCCCTCGCCCGCCGGGCCCGCTTCCACCCGCTCGTCAACCCGGTAGCGATCGTCGTGGCGCTGGTCGTGGCGCTCTCGAGCCTGACCGGCACGCCCTACGCCCGCTATTTCGAGGGCGCCCAGTTCGTCCATTTCCTTTTGGGCCCCGCCACCGTGGCCCTCGCCGTGCCGCTCTGACGGCATCGGGACTCGGTTCGGACCGCCTTGCTGCCCATGGCCGCGGCGCTCCTGGCCGGCGCCGCGACGGCCGTGGCCAGTGCCGTGGCGATCGCCTGGCTGCTCGGCGCGAGCCGGCCGACCATGGCCTCGTTGGCGCCGAAGTCGGTGACGACACCGATCGCCATGGCGGTCGCCGAACGTCTGGGCGGCCTGCCTTCACTCACCGCCGTGCTCGTGATCGCGACCGGCATCCTGGGTGCCATGACCGCCGGGCCGCTCCTCGATCGGCTCGGCGTCCGTGAGCCCCGCGCTCGCGGCTTCGCGATCGGCCTCGCTTCCCACGGCATCGGCACCGCCCGCGCCTTCCAGGAGAGCCAGCTCGCCGGCACCTTCGCGGGCATCGCGATGGCGACCAACGGCGTGGTCACGGCACTCCTGGCCCCGCTCTTCTTCGCCGCCCTCCGCTGAGGCCGGGGACCGTCGCTCGCTAGCCTCGAGCCGGCCGCGTCACTCGCCTGAGCGTGAGGTTGATCCGGCCGCCGCCCGGCAGGAGGTCGGAACTGCCCGCGAGGATCCTGTCGATGCCGTGAAAGGCGTGCCGGCTCTCACCCGCGAGCAGGACAACGTCGCCGCTCGCTAGGCGGAAGGTGACCGTGGGCCCGCGCCGGGCGAGCCCGCCCACCCGGAAGATGGCCGTATCCCCGAGCGAGATCGACAGCACCGGAACGTCACGTGCGTCTTCGTCCGCGTCGCGATGGAGCCCCATCTTGGCCGCGGGCCCGTAGAAATTGACGAGGCAGCATTCGGGCTCGGGCTCGCCCACGAGTTCCTGCCAGACCGCCAGCAAACGCTCGGGGATCGGCGGCCAGGGGCGGCCCGTCAGGGGGTGTGTGGGCTGGTAACGGTAGCCACGGAGGTCGCTCACCCAGCCCAAGGGGCCGAGGTTCGCCATCCGCACCGAGAAGGGCCGGCCGGTCCGCGGCATCACGGGCTGGAACCAGCCCTCGGGCTCGACCCGGGCGAGCAACTCGGCCAGGAGCTTCGCCTGCGCGGTCCGGTCGAGCCATCCGGGCAGATGCTTGAAGCCCGGCGGCGGGACCACGCCCGCCACTTCCGGCCCGGAACCGCCCGCTGATCTCCTGCGCACCACCCTCGACCTCGCCGGGCTCTTCGTCTCCGCCGTCCCGCGCGCCTCGATCGCCTCGCTCGAGAGGCTCGACAGCGTGGGCTTGGCCTTCCTGGCCACCCTTGACCGGCCTCGCCGGCGGACCGTCGTGGGACCCGCTGCTCGAGGTGGGCCCGCCTTCCGTTCGACAAGCCCCGGGATCTCCCGGTCGGGACCCTCGCCGCCCTCCTCCTCTTCACCACGCATCGGCGCGAGGCCGCTGGCGAGTCCGGCTTGGGGCCGATGCGCTCGGGCTCGCACTCTTCTGCGTCGTGGGGGCGCGGATCGCCCGCGCCGCCGGGGCGCCCCTCCCGGTGGCCGTGTTCGTCGGCACGACGAGCGCGGTGGTGAGCGGTCTCGTGCGCGCCGTCGTCAGCAACGAGCGGGCGCTCGTCCTGCGCCGCGAGCTCTGCCGGTCCCCGGCGCTTTCGGATGCGATCGCCGCCGTCATCGGGCTCGGCCTCCCACCACCGGCGGGCGGGATCGCCGGGTTCGTGGGCGCCTTCGGCTTGCGCGCCGGAGCGCTGCGCTTCGACCCCGCGCTGCCCGCCGAGGAGCGACGCCCCGGCCGGCCGTGAAGCCGCGGCGGCGATCGCCTGGGGCTGCCCGTCGGTGGTGGCGCCGTGGGGCCACCACGTCGCGACCCTGGCGCTCCGAGGCGAGCGCCTGCGCTGCGCCCACCGGAGCCGTCCTACCGTCGACCTTCGCCCGGCCCGGCTCGGGCCGATCGTTGCCGGCGCCGACGCCGTGGCGCGAACCGGGTCCGCGCCGTGGCGTGCTGCGCTCGAGCGCGACGTTCCGGCTCGTGAGCTCGGCGCGAGTGCGAGCTGGACGGGCTGATGCCGGCGAGACACTTTTTTCGATATATCGAGCACGCCGCTCCATGAACGCTTGACGCGAGGATAGGTCGCGATGAATTTCGCTGTGAAGGTTCGGATCCGTGGGCGCGTCCAAGGCGTCGGGTATCGGGCCTGGCTCGTCCGCGAGGCCTGCCGGCTCGGGGTCGTGGGTTGGGTCCGCAACCGGCGCGACGGCTCGGTCGAAGCCCTCCTGGCCGGCGACGAGGCGGCGGTTCGGGATCTGGTCCGAGCCTGCCGGCGGGGGCCACCCGCGGCCAGGGTCGAGGCGGTCGAGACCGCTGCGGCCGAGGGCGCGGGGCTCGACGGCTTCGTGGAGCTGCCGACCGTTTGACGGCGTGGCGGCGGGGGACGAGATGCGCGCGGATGTGAGGAAACCGCGCTTCGATCGGCGTGGATGTTTGGCGAGCCTGGCCGCCGGTGGGTTGCTGGCTGCGATCGGCGGCCGAGATTTGCGGGCCGCGGCACTGCCGGAAGACCGCTTTTTCGCGATCTTCCGCAAAGGCCAGCAGATCGGCACGCATTACGTGACTTTCGGTGCGGCGAACCATGGGCTGATCGTGCGTCACGCGATCCGGGTGGTCGTCGAGTTCGCCTCCGTCCCGATCTACCGCTTCGAGCAGCGTGTCGAGGACCTCTGGCGCGACGGCCGCCTGGTCGCGACCGATGCGGAGACCGACGACAACGGGGAGCGCAGCACCGTGCGGGTGCGGGAATCGCGCGGCCGCTTGGTCTGCGAAGGGCCGAGCGGGGTGCGCGACGCGCCGCTCGGCACGATGAACGATCTGAGCTACTGGAACGTCGCGATCCTCCGCCAACGCGGGGTGATCGATTGCCAGAAGGGCGAACTCCGACCGCTCGCCCTCGAAGGCGGCGAGCCCGACACGGTCACGCTCGCGGGTCGCACGGTGGCCGCCCGACGCTGGCGGGTGAACCCCGAGGGTGAGCGCGGCGGCGAGGTCTGGTACGACGAGGCCGGCCGGATCGTGAAGGCGGTGGTGCGCACCCGCGGCGAGGTCCTGGACTACCGGCTCCTGGTTTGAGCCGAGCCCGGCGCCGCGCCGGGCAGAGATCCGTCGCCCGCTCTTCTCGCAAGGGGCGCGGTCGGTTAGCGGGAAGCCGCTCGATCGCTCGGGAGCCGGTGCGTGTCCGTCCACCTCTTCACACCGTTCCGCCTTCGCGGCCTCGAACTGCCGAACCGCATCGTCGTCTCGCCGATGTGCCAGTACCGGGCCCGCGACGGCCTCGCGACCGACTGGCACCTCGTCCATCTCGGCAACCTGTCGATGAGCGGCGCGGGACTCGTCATCCTCGAAGCGACCGCGGTCTCTCCCGAGGGGCGGATCAGCCCCGGTTGCCTCGGCCTCTGGAGCGACAGGCACGCCGAAGCCCTCGCCCCCGTCCTCGCCTTCTGCCGCCGCGACGGCACGGCCAAGCTCGGCATCCAATTGGGTCACGCCGGCCGCAAGGGTTCCTGCCGGGTGCCGCTCGAGGGTGGCATGCCGCTTCGTCCCGAAGAGGGAGCGTGGCCGACCGTCTCCGCATCGGCGCTGCCCTACGACCAAGGCTGGCCCGTCCCGCGCGCGGCGAGCGAGCAGGATCTCGATCGGATCGAAGCGGATTTCGCCGCCGCCGGGCGACGCGCCGCCGCGCTCGGGCTCGACTTGCTCGAGCTCCATCTGGCGCACGGCTATCTGCTCCACCAATTCCTTTCGCCCCTCTCCAACCGGCGGAACGATCGCTGGGGTGGCGACCTCGAGGGGCGGATGCGCTTCCCCTTGCGGGTGGTCGAGGCGGTCCGCGCCGTCTGGCCCGAAGACCGACCTCTGGGCGTCCGGGTCTCCGCCACCGATTGGGTCGAGGGCGGCTGGGACCTCGAACAGACGATCGCCCTGGCCCGCCGGCTGAAGGGCGCGGGCGTCGACTATGTCGACGTGTCCTCGGGCGGCCTCGACCCGCGCCAGAAGCTCGCCCTCGGACCCGGCTACCAGGTGCCGTTCGCCGAAGCCGTACGCCGGGCGACCGGCCTGCCGACCATGGCGGTGGGGTTGATCGTGACGCCGCGCCAGGCCGAAGCCGTTCTCGCCGAGGGCAAGGCCGATCTCGTCGCCCTCGCCCGAACCATCATGGACGACCCGCGCTGGCCCTGGCATGCCGCCCAAGAATTCGGCGTCGAGATCCCCTACCCACCGCAATATGTCCGGTGCCGGCCGCAGGTCTGGCCGGGTGCGGCCATCAAGCGGGCGGGCTGACACCTCCACCCGCCCGGCGCGGGCCCGCCCCGCGGCAATCGCGACGGTATGTTGGCCGCCGTGATGGCGGTCGGGGCGAAGGTAATGGCCGACGACCGGGAGCCACGGCGAGGCACCGACTGCGGGGAGGAGGCGATCCATCGGCAAGTGCGGCGCACGGCCCCCTTTTTGGTGGAGGGAACCGCGATCGAGGCCCCGGCCTGCGCCCGGACGGTGACCCCGTGCGAGCCGCCGGGGTGTGACGCGGAAAAGGCTCCGTCGGCGCGTCGGCCCGGTCGGCTGCCGGTCGCCCACCGCTCGGGCCCGGCCCGCAAGCTCGAGGGCCGAAGCCGCGACGCCCCGGTGGCGCTTGCGAGGCTCGTGCTCTCGAGCCTCCGCCGCCGGGAAGGGCTCGACCAGCTCGAGGTGGGCACGATCGTTGAGGGCCCCGCCGGCGCAGGTGAAGGCGGTACGATCGCGGGCTTGCTCGACCACGGCGAACGATACGGCGCACCGGCTCGAACTCTCGCCGGGCGGTGCGAACCCGAGCCGACGCGGCGCCGGGTCGAGCGTTGCGCTCGGCGTCTCGCCCCGGGCCACGGGACGATGGTGTCCGGTCGGCGCAGATGTGGTTTCCGGATAGGCGAGCGCCCGATCGTCGGCGGCACCGACCTGATCAGCGCGTTCCTCGGCCCGCCCGTCGGGCTGAAGCGGATGCCGACCCGCTCGCGGATTCGGTCTTCCGCGTTCCGCTCCTCGGTTCCGAAGGAGGGGCGGGGGCGACGGCCCGAAGCTCGCCTCGACGACCCGGCGGAGCTCGAGCAGCTTCCCGCCCTTGCCCGCCGTCGCCCGGAGCACCGGCAAGCTTTCGCTCGAAAGGAAAAGCGCAGGGTCCGGGATGTCACGAGGACCGCTGGCTCGTGTGGGCCCGCTTGGGCGGACGACGCACGCCCCACCCGTTTCGAGGCGATCCCCGTGTCTGCGGGGAGCTCGCCCCACCGGGGCCGCTGTGAGGCGCTCTCGAAGGTCGAGCCAGGCGACCTGGGCCCGGCCGGGGCCGAGCGCGGCCGAGAGGGTTGACAGGTGCCACGGGCGCCAGCGGAGCGCGCGGCTCCGGCCGTCCGGCTGCGCCTCGTCCTGGCGCCCGGCGTCGCGATCGGTCCGGGCAAAGCGGATCTCCTGCAAGCGATCGCCGAGACGGGCTCGATCGCCGCCGCCGGGCGGGCGCTGGGGATGAGCTACAAGCGAGCCTGGCATTTGGTCGAGGCGCTCAATCGTGGCTTCGCCGAGCCGCTCGTGCGCGCGTCGCGGGGCGGTAGCGGCCACGGCGGGGCAGTGCTCACCCCGCTCGGCCACGAGGTGCTCGCCGCCTACCGGCGGATCCAAACGGCGAGTGCAGCTGCCGCGGCCGAACCGCTGGCCCGCCTGATGCCCCGGCTGGCGCCGGCCGCGCTCGAGGGAGCGCCGGCCGATCGCTCGAGCCCGACCGGCTCCGATCGTCACGACGGTTGACATCCCGTCCGGGCCCGTTATTCCCGCACCGTCATAACGGTAGGGGGCTCCATGAAGGCGGTCTCGACCTTCTCTCGGCGTCTTTCGATGGTCCTGGCTGCCTCCTCCGTGGTGACGCTCCTCCTGCGCGGAGCGCCGATCCGGGCGGAGGAGCTGCCGCTGGTCGCCGCCGCTGCCGATCTCCGGTTCGCGCTCGCCGAGATCGCCGAGCGGTTCCGCCGCGACGTCGGTGCGGCTGTCCGCATCGTCTTCGGTTCCTCGGGCAATTTCGCCCGCCAGATCCGCCAGGGGGCACCCTTCGCGCTGTTCCTCTCGGCCGACGAAGCCTATGTGCTCGACCTCGCCCGCGACGGCTTCACCCGGGACGAAGGAACCCTCTATGCGATCGGGCGTCTCGTCTTGATGGTGCCGAACGGCTCGCCCCTGGCCCTCGACGGCACGCTCGCGGATCTGGCCCGTGCGGTTCGTGACGGCCGCCTCCGGCGCTTCGCGATCGCCAACCCGGAGCACGCGCCCTACGGCAAGCGTGCCGAGGAGGCTCTGCGGCACAAGGGGATCTGGGAGGACATCCAGCCGTTCCTGGTGTACGGTGAGAACGTCGCCCAGGCGGCCCAGTTCGCGACCTCGGGTAACGCCGAGGGTGGCATCGTCGCCTATTCGCTCGCGCTCTCGCCCCAACTCGAAGCCCTGGGCGGGCACGCCCCGATCCCGGCCGAATGGCACACGCCCCTGCCTCAGCGGATGGTCCGGCTGCGCGGCGCGGGCCCCGTGGCCGATCGCTTCTACCGCTACCTGCAAGAGGAGCCGGCGCGCGCGGTTTTCCGCCGCTACGGCTTCGTGCTCCCCGGCGAGCCGGCCACGGAGTAGGAAGCGCCGGGGGATCGGCCGCCGCGGGGGTCTGGGTGCATGGATTGGGTGGCGCTCCGCCTCTCCCTCGAGCTCGCCGGCCTCACCGTGCTCCTGCTCCTGCCGATCGGCGTCGCGCTCGGCCGCTTCCTCGCCTACAGCGAGATGCGCGGCAAGGAGATCCTCGAAGCCCTCGTCGCCCTGCCCCTCGTCCTGCCGCCCACCGTCTTCGGCTACTACCTCCTCGTGGCCTTCGGTGCCGCCTCGCCGCTCGGGCGAGCCTGGCAGGCGCTCTTCGACCGGCCGCTCGTCTTCACCTTCGAGGGGCTTCTCCTCGCCTCGGTCATCTTCAACCTCCCCTTCGCCGTCCAGCCGATGCAGCGGGCGTTCGAGGCGATCGCGCCCGACCTGCGGGCCGCCGCCGCCTGCTGCGGGATGGCGCCGTGGCGCGTCCTCCTGCGGATCGAGCTGCCGCTCGCTTGGCCGGGCATCTTGACCGCGCTCGTGCTCGCCTTCGCCCACACACTCGGCGAGTTCGGCATCGTCTTGATGGTCGGTGGCGCCATTCCCGGCGAGACCAAGACGATCGCGATCGCGATTTACGACCGGGTGCAAGCCTTCGACGACAGCGGCGCGGCGAAGATGGCCATGTTCCTTCTGCTGTTCTCGCTCGCCACCATCGCCGTCACCTTCCTCGCCTCGCGCCGCATCGGCCGTCGCCTGGGGTAAGGGCGGATGCGGGGCCTCGAGGTCGAGCTCGAGCAGGCGGCCCCGATCCCGCTTTCCGCCCGACTGGCTTGCAGACCGGGCGAGCTCACCGCCCTCGTCGGTCCCTCCGGCAGCGGCAAGACCACCATCCTCCGGGCCATCGCCGGCCTCTACCGCCCGGCCCGCGGCCGCGTGACGGTCGACGGGCAGGTGTGGCTCGACACGGATGCGGGGATCACCGTCCCGACCCATCGCCGCCGGGTCGGCCTGGTCTTCCAGTCCTACGCCCTCTTCCCGCACCTGAGCGCGCTCGGCAACGTCGCCGCAGCCCTCGGCGATCGACCGCGGGCCGAGCGGGTGGCGCGCGCCCGCGAACTCCTCCGCCTGGTCCATCTGGACGGCCTCGAGGCGCGCAAGCCGGCCGAGCTCTCGGGCGGCCAACAACAACGCGTCGCGGTCGCCCGCGCCCTCGCCCGCGAGCCCGCCGTGCTGTTGCTGGACGAGCCCTTCTCGGCGGTCGATCGCGCTACGCGCGAGCGGCTCTACCGCGAGATCGCCGAACTCCGCCGCGTCCTGTCGATGCCGGTCGTGCTCGTCACCCACGACCTCGAGGAGGCGATGTTGCTCGCCGATCGGCTCACCGTGCTGCACCGGGGCCGCACGCTGCAGACCGGAACACCCCTCGAGGTCACCACCCGCCCGGCCTCGCCCGAGGTCGCCCGGCTCGTCGACCTCGCCAACCTGTTCGAGGGGCGGATCGCCGGCTTCGAGCCGGCACGCGCACTGACCCGGCTCGACTGGCGCGGCCGCCTGCTCGAGGTCCGGGGGACGGCCCCGGCGTCGGTCGGTACCGCCGTCCCCTGGGTCGTCCCGGACGGCTTCGTCATCCTCCATCGCCGCGACCGCCCTTCCCGCGGCGAGCACGAGAACCCGATCCCCGGGCGGATCGAGCAGATGCTCGCCCTCGGCCAGACCGCCCGGCTGACCCTGCGGCCGGACCACGCCCCGGAGCTGCCGATCCGCTTCTCGGTCCCGCTCCACGTCGCCCGCCGCAACGGGATCGAGCCCGGGGTCGCGGCCACCGTCTCGCTGCTGGCCGAGGGGATTCACCTCATGGCGCCGCCTTCGGCCGACAACCGACCGGCCCGGGGCGAGGGCCGCCAGGACGGCGCGCAGGATGCCGGCCAGGATCGCGAGCAGGACCCTTGCGCGCGCGAGCGACGGGCCCGCTGAGCGCACGAGCGGTCCCGCCCGTCCCGGCTCTTCCACCAAAAGGGGGCCCGAGGCCATGCCGTCTCCCGCCGGAGCTTCGCGGCCCCTCTGGCGGGTCTTCGTTAACGAAGGGTTGACGCGACCGCGCTTTCGCGGGCCGCCGGCTCGGCCGCTTCCACCCGCCCCTTCTCGAGCTGCCGGGTCCAGAGCGCGCGATAGAGACCGCCGCGCGCCAGAAGCTCCTCGTGGCTGCCGCGCTCGACGATCCGCCCGGCCTCCAGCACGAGGATCTCGTCGGCGTCGACCACGGTCGAAAGCCTGTGGGCGATCACGAGGGTGGTGCGCCCGCGCGCGGCATCGCGCAGGGCGGCTTGGAGCTGGAGCTCGGTCAGGCTGTCGAGCGCCGAGGTCGCCTCGTCGAGCACGAGGATCGGCGGGTTCTTGAGGACCACCCGCGCGATCGCCACCCGCTGCTTCTCGCCACCGCTGAGCTTGAGCCCGCGCTCGCCCACGACCGTCTCGTAGCCCTCGGGCAGGCTCGCGACGAAGTCGTGGATCTGCGCCACTTTCGCCGCTGCCTCGATCTCCGCCCGGCTGGCCCCCGGCCGGCCGTAGCCGATGTTGGCGGCGATCGTGTCGTTGAACAGCACCGTGTCCTGCGGCACGAGGCCGATCGCCGCCCTGAGGCTCGCCTGCGTGACCGCGCGGATGTCTTGCCCGTCGATCGTGATGCGCCCCGAGGTCGGGTCGAAGAAACGGAACAAGAGCCGCACGATCGTCGACTTGCCGCCGCCCGAGGCCCCGACGATCGCCACCTTGCGGCCCGCCGGAATGGTGAAGCTCACCCGCTCCAGGATCGGTCGGCGCGGATCGTAGGCGAAGGAGACGTCTTCGAAGCGGACCTCGCCACCGCGCAGCAGGAGGGGCCGGGCATCCGGCGCGTCGCGGATCTCGGGCTCGAGCTCGAGCAGCCCGCCCACGAGCTCGAGGTCGGTCAGGGACTGGCGCAGCTCGCGGTAGAGAACGCCCAAAAAGTTCAAGGGCATGTAGAGCTGGAGGAGGAACGCGTTGACGAGCACCACGTCACCGACCGAGAGCTCGCCCGCCACCACCCCGCGGGCGGCGAGCGTCATGACCGCCGTGACGCCGACCGCGATGATCGCGGCCTGTCCCGCGTTCAAGAACGAGAGCGAGGCCTGCGCTTTGACCGAGGCGTCCTCGTAGCCCTGCAGCGCCCGATCGAGCCGGCGCGCCTCGAAGGCCTCGTTGCCGAACGCCTTGACGATTTCGTAGTTCAACAGCCCGTCGACCGCCTGGGCGGAGAATTGGTTGTCCTTCTCGTTCATCTCGCGGCGGAACTTCGTCCGCCATTCGGTCGTGGCGATCGTGAAGGCGGCGTAGACCGCAACCGTCGCGAGGGTGACGAGCGCGAAGCCGGGCGGGTAGCGCCAGAGCAGGATGCCGAGCACGAGCCCGAGCTCGAGCAGCACCGGCCCCATCGTGAAGAGCGCGGTGTGCAGCATGAAGCCCACCGCCTGGACGCCGCGGCTGATCGCCCGGGCGAGCTCCCCCGTGCGCCGCTCGAGATGCCAGCGCAGCGACAGCGCGAAAAGATGCTCGTAGGTGCGCAGCGCCACCCGCCGACCGGCGCGCTCCGCCACCCGGGCGAAGATCGTGTCGCGCAGCTCGTTGAACAGCGTGCCGCCGAGCCGCGCGGCACCGTACGCCAGAAGGAAGGCCAAAGGGATCGCCGCGACCGGGGCGCCGTCGGCGGGGGCCAAGGCGTCGACCACGCCCTTGAGCGCGAAGGGGGTGGCGACCGTCACGAGCTTGCCCGCGACCATCGCGATCGCCGCGAGGATCACCATCGCCCGCAGCCCGGGCTCGGCCGGCCAGAGATGCGGCAGGACGAGCTGGACGAGCCGCCGTCCGAGGCCCTTTTCGGTCCCCATCGGCCGTTCGCTCCGCTGCTCGATCGGATCCATTCCGGAATGCCTCCAACGCGCGGCGGACCATAGCCCCGTGACCCACGCCCCGCCATGCGGTCGGCCTTGCCGCTGCCCTGTCCACGGGGCTATGCGGCGGGGGTCGGGTGCAGCCCGGCCCGTCGGGGAGGAGGCGATGGAGGAGGCGGCCGAGACCTTCGACTACGTGGTCGTGGGGGCGGGCACGGCCGGCTGCGTGCTCGCCAACCGGCTCTCGGCCGACCCGAGCGTGCGGGTCCTTTTGCTCGAGGCGGGCGGGGCGGACGACTGGATCTGGTTCCACATCCCCGTGGGCTATCTCTACGCCCAAGGCAATCCGCGCGCCGATTGGTGCCTGAAGACCGAGCCCGAACCGGGCCTCAACGGCCGCGCGATCGCCTATCCGCGCGGCAAGGTCCTGGGCGGCTGTTCCTCGATCAACGGCATGATCTACATGCGCGGTCAGGCGCGCGACTACGACCTCTGGCGGCAGATGGGCAATCCCGGCTGGTCGTGGGAAGAGGTCCTGCCCTATTTCAAGCGCTCGGAGGACCATGTCGACGGCCCGTCGGCGTGGCACGGCGCGGGCGGCGAGTGGCGGGTCGAGCGCCAGCGCGTCTCCTGGGAGATCTTGGATGCCTTCCGAGCCGCCGCGGCCGAGGTCGGCATCCGGCCGATCGAGGATTTCAACACCGGCGACAACGAGGGTTGCGGCTATTTCCAGGTCAACCAGCGCAAAGGCGTGCGCTGGAGTGCCGCCAAGGCCTTCTTGCGCCCGGTCCTGCACCGCCGCAACCTCGAGCTGCGGATCCACGCCCGAGCCCTCGCGATCGAGCTCGAGGGCCGCCGCGTCGTGGGTCTGCGCTACGGCTGGCGCGACCGCGACCGGTTCGTGCGGGTCGGCCGCGAGCTCCTCTTGGCAGCTGGCGCGATCCACTCGCCGCATCTTTTGCAGCTGTCGGGCATCGGCCCCGCGCCGCTGCTGCGCACGCAGGGGATCGAAGTGCGCCACGAGCTGCCCGGGGTCGGCGAGAACCTGCAGGACCATCTGCAGATCCGCACGGTCTTCAAGGTGCACGGTGCCCCGACCTTGAACGAGCGCGTCCACAACCCCTTCTGGAAAGCCTGGATGGGCCTCGAATACGCGCTCTTCCGCCGCGGGCCGTTGAGCATGGCGCCCTCGCAGCTCGGCGCCTTCGCGAAAAGCGATCCCTCCTTCGAGACCGCCAACCTCGAATGGCACGTCCAGCCGCTCTCGCTCGACCGCTTCGGCGAGCCCTTGCACCCTTTCCCGGCGATCACCGCCTCGGTCTGCAACCTGCGGCCCACGAGCCGCGGTCACGTCCGGGTCCGGAGCCCCCGGCCCGAGGACCCGCCGGCGATCGCCCCCCACTATCTCTCGACCCCGGAGGATCGCCGGGTCGCCGTCGACGCGATCCGCCTCACCCGACGGATCATGGCCGCCCGGGCGATGGCTCGCTACCGGCCCGAGGAGTACCGCCCCGGGGCGACGATCGAGGACGAGGACGAGGAAGGCCTCGTGCGCGCCGCGGGCGACATCGCGACGACCATTTTCCACCCCGTCGGCACCTGCAAGATGGGACCTCCGGGCGACCGCACGGCGGTCGTCGACCCGCGGCTGCGGGTGCACGGCCTTTCGGGCCTGCGGGTGGTCGACGCCTCGATCATGCCGACCATCACCTCCGGCAACACCAACGCCCCCGTCATCATGATCGCCGAGAAAGCGGCCGACATGATCCGCGAGGAGGCGCGCGGCGCGGCACCGCTGGCGATCGCCGCCTGAGCGCCACGGCATCGCCCCGCGGTTGCACGACGGCGCGCCGCGGCTAAGCTTCCCGGACCGCGGCCAGGCGCGCGGCGGCCGCCGGCGACATCGAGGGGAGGCCTCATGGACCCGATCTGGTTCCTCTTGGGCATCGTCGTCGGGGCGGCCCTCGCCTGGGTCGTCCTCCAGCGCCTGTCGGATCGGCGGGTCGCCGAGGCGGAGGAACGGGTCGCAGCCGAGCTCGCCCACGCGCGCGCCCAAGCTGCCGACGCCGATCGGGCCCACGCCGAGACCAAGGAGCGACTGATCGCGCTGCAGGCTCGGTTGCAGGAGACCGAGGCCCTTCTCGAACGGCAAAAGGCCGAGCTCGTCGCCGCGCAGCACCGGCTCGCCGCACTCGAAACCCGCCTCGAGGAGGCCCTGGCCGCGCGCGCCCGTCTCGAAGCCGAGCTCGCCGAGGCCCGCAGCTCGGCGCCCGGACCGTCCGCAGCGGTCCGGACCGCTCCGGCCGCCTCCGTGTCGCCTCCCGCGCCGGCTGCTCCCGAAACCGTGCGAGCTTCCGGGCCGGCGGAGGAGCTGCGCCGCCTCGAGGCCCGGCTCGCCATGCTGCCGGCCGGCTCCTCCGCCCGCGCGCTCCTCGTGAAGCGACGCGCCGAGCTCGTGGCCCGGCTCGAGCAGCCGCCCGTACCGGTCGCGCCGCCGCCCCCGCCGGCCCCGCCCCTTCCGCCGGCAGCGGCGCGGCCGAGCCCTCCCCGGGACGACCTGAAGCTCATCAAGGGCATCGGCCCGGTCCTCGAGAAGAAGCTGCACGCGATGGGGATCGAGACCTTCGCCGACCTCGCTGCGCTGAGCCCCGAGCGGGTCAAGGAGATCGACGAGGCGATCGAGTTCCCCGGCCGGGTCGAGCGCGAACGCTGGATCGAGCAGGCCAAGGAGCTGCTCGCCCGGCGCGGTCCCGCTTGAGCCTCACTCGCTCTCCGGCAGCGGGCGAGCCAAGAGCTCCTCGATCGCCGCCTCGACCGACGTCGTCCCGGTGACCACGCGGCGCACGGCATCGGTGATCGGGAGCTCGAGGCCGAGCCGGGCCGCCCGGGCACAGGCGGCTTCCGCCGTGAAGATGCCTTCGGCGAGCGGCGCGCCGTCGGCCGCGAGTTCGGCGGCCGGTCGACCGCGGCCGAGGGCGAAGCCGAGGCTCGTATTGCGCGAGGTGAGGCTGGTCGCGGTCAAAACGAGATCACCGAGCCCGGAGAGCCCCATGAGCGTCGTGCGCCGCGCGCCGGAAGCTTCGGCCAGGCGCGCGATCTCGGCGAGGCCGCGGGTCACGAGCGCGGCCCGGGCGTTCTCGCCGAGGCCCTTGCCCATGACGATCCCGGCCGCGATCGCGATCACGTTCTTCAAGGCCCCGCCGAGCTCGACGCCCGCGAGGTCGTCGGTCGGGTAGGGTCGGAAGCCCGGTTGGGCGAGGAGCCCGGCCGCCCGGCGCGCGGTCGCCGGATCGGGGAAGGCGACGCTCACCGCGGTCGGCAGGCCGCGCGCCACCTCCTGGGCGAAGGATGGCCCCGAGAGCGCGCCCACCGATGCCCCCGGCCGGAGCTCGGCCACGACCTCGCTCGGCCGGAGCCCGGTTGTGAGCTCGAGCCCTTTGCAGCAGAGGAGGAGGGGCGGCAGGGCCTCGGGCAGGACGACGAGCGCCCGTCGGAGCGTCTGGGTCGGCACGGCCAGGAGGAGAAGGGCGGATCCTCCGAGCTCCGAGGGATCGGTGCTCGGCCGGACCGCCTCGGGCAGCTCGATCCCCGGCAGCCGGCGCTCGTTGCGGCGCTGCGCGCGCATCGCCGCGACGGCGGCCGGATCGCGCGCCACGAGGACGACCTCGTGCCCTGCCCGGGCCGCCACGATCGAAAGCGCGGTGCCCCAGGCGCCGGCCCCGAAGACGCCGATCCGCGCCATCCCGGCCGCCCGCTCAGCCGCCGGCTTCGCCGAGCGGCACCGTCACGACGGCGTGGCCGAAGAGGCAGATCCGCTCGACCACGCACCAAGCGTAGGCGATCTCCGCCGAGGCCTCGCCCGACGCACCTGCGGCGACCGGCACGCGGAGCTCGAGCGGGCTCTCGAAATAGCCACCCGGCGCACCCACCCGCTCGATCCGGTCGACCGCCGCCCAGTGCCCGGCCGAGCCCGGCAGGGCCACGAGCTGGACGCCGGGATCGGCGACGAGACGCGCCCCGCCCGCGGCCGTGAGCGCGACGACGAGCTCGGCACCCTCGCGGTCGCGCTCGATCCGCCCCTCGACCTCGACCCCGGCCGCCGGCGCGCGTTCGCCGAGTAGATCGCGCACGAGCCCGTCGACCGTCTGCGCCCGGGCGAGCGGCGCGGCCGTGGCCACCGCGAGGAGGAGGACCGCGGCCGTCCCCCGTCTCATGCGATGGTCTGACCCGTCTTGGCCCAGTCGGCAAGGAACGCCTCGAGCCCCTTGTCGGTCAGCGGGTGGCGGACGAGCTGGCGGATCACAGCAGGCGGCACGGTGGCGACGTGGGCCCCCAGCCGGGCCGCTTCGACGACGTGCCCCGGATGGCGGACGGATGCCACGAGCACCTCCGTGCGGAACGCCGGATAGTTGCGGTAGATCTGGACGATGTCGGCGATCAGCCGCATGCCGTCGTGGGCCACGTCGTCGAGCCGGCCGACGAAGGGCGAGACGAAGGTCGCACCGGCCTTGGCGGCGAGCAGCGCCTGGGCCGGCGAGAAGCAAAGCGTGACGTTGACCGCGACCCCGCGTGCGGAAAGCGCACGACAGGCCTTCAGCCCGTCGATCGTGAGCGGGACCTTGATGCAGACATTGGGTGCGACCGCGATCAGCCGTTCGGCCTCGCGCAACATGCCGGCCTGATCGGTGGCGGTCACTTCGGCACTCACCGGACCGTCGACGAGCCGGCAGATCTCGGCCAGCACCTCGAGGAAAGGCCGGCCGGTCTTGGCCACCAGCGAGGGGTTGGTGGTGACCCCGTCGACGAGACCGGTGGCCGCGAGATCGGCGATCTCGGCCACGTCGGCGGTATCCACGAAAAACTTCATCTCACCCCCTCGCGATGCGCGGGAACGACCGGCCGGCCTCTTACGCGATCCAGGCCGGCAGCGAGTCAGTTCATGTAGAACCGCCGCGGCCGATAGCGGCCATCCTCGAGCTCGCCGAAGAGCTCCGGAACCTTCGGATGCTCGACCGGCCCGCCGTACGGGTCGGGGACCAGGTTCTGCTCGGAGACGTAGGCCACGTAATAGGCTTCGGCGTTCTCGGCGAGCAGATGGTAGAAGGGTTGGTCCTTGCGCGGCCGGACCTCCTCCGGGATCGCATTGTACCACTCCTCGGTGTTCGCGAACTCCGGATCGACGTCGAAGATCACGCCGCGGAAGGGGAACAAGCGGTGTTTGACGATTTGACCGATCTGGAACTTGGCGGTGCGAAGCGGGCGCTGTGCACTCATGGTCACGACCTCGCGCTCGGCCTGCCGGCCGATCACCCGGCCGGCAGCGCGCTCTCACGACGCTCTCCCATTTGGTCGCGCGCGCCGCCTTTTCCAGACGTCGGAGCTGCGACCCTCAGCCCTCGCGCAGGTTCTTGATCAAACTCGAGGTGTCCCAGCGACCGCCACCCTTCATCTGGACGAGCCGATAGAGCTGGTCGACCGCCGCGGTGATGGGCAGCGCCGCACCATTGCGCCGTGCCTCCTCGAGCGCGATCCGCAGATCCTTGCGCATCCAATCGACCGCGAAGCCGAAGTCGAACTTGTCCTCGACCATGGTCTTCCAGCGGTTCTCCATCTGCCAGGACTGCGCTGCACCCTTCGAGATCGTGGCCAACACCTTGTCGGTGTCGAGCCCGGCGCGGATCGCGAAGTTGACGCCCTCGGCGAGTGCCTGGACGAGGCCGGCAATACAGATCTGGTTGACCATCTTGGTGAGCTGGCCGGCGCCCGGCCCGCCGATCAGGGTGATCTGCCGGCCGTAGGCGCGCATCACCGGTTCGGCTCGGGCGAAGGCCTCTTCCGACCCACCGCACATGATCGTGAGCACGCCGTTCACCGCGCCGGCCTGGCCACCCGAGACGGGCGCATCGATGAAATGCTTGCCTTGTGCCTGGCAGGCCGCGAACAGCTCACGGGCGAGGTCGGCCGAGGCGGTCGTATGGTCGACGAGGATCGCGCCTTCGGCCATGCCGGCGAGGATCCCGTCGGCGCCGTAGACGACCGCCCGCACGTCCGGATCGTCGCCCACCATGCAGAAGACGATTTCTGCACCCTGGGCGGCTTCGCGCGGCGTCCGGCAGGCCCGGCCACCGTATTCGGCGGCCCAAGCCTCGGCCTTGGCGGGGGTGCGGTTGAAGACGGCGACCTCGTGGCCGTGCTTCACGAGATGCCCCGCCATCGGGTAACCCATCACGCCCAGGCCCACGAACGCCGTTTTCGCCATCGTCTCCTCCGCTTCCTTGGTCGGCCGCGCAAGCTAGAGGTGCCGTACCCGAGCGGCAAGGCTGGCGGGCGGGGCGGGGGCGCGCTACCTGGGCGGCTCGACACCGGGGTCGAGAAGCGAGGGAGAGCCGCTCGATGAGCGAGATCACGAGCCCGCGCCGGATCTTCCTTTCGGATTACCGGCCGCCCGCCTTCCTGACCGAGCGGGTCGAGCTCGACTTCCGCCTCGACCCCGAGGCCACCCTCGTGACGAGCCGCCAGCATCTGCGCAAGAACCCGGCTGCCGACCCGGCCGATCGCGACCTCGTCTTGATGGGCGAGGAGCTCGAGCTTTTGCGCCTCTCTCTCGACGGCCGCCCGCTCGAGCCCGGCGCGTATTCGATCGAGGGCGAGATCCTGCGCATCCCGAACCTGCCCGAGGCCTGCACGCTCGAGGTCGTGACCCGTATCCGCCCGGCCGCCAACACCCAGCTCATGGGCCTCTACCTGTCGAACGGGATCCTCTGCACCCAGTGCGAGGCCGAGGGCTTCCGGCGGATCACCTGGTACCAGGACCGACCGGATGTGATGGCCCGCTTCCGCGTCCGGCTCGAGGCCGAGCGGGCCCGTTTCCCGGTCCTGCTCTCGAACGGCAACCCGATCGAGGCGGGCGATCTCCCGGACGGCCGCCACTTCGCGGTCTGGGACGATCCGTTCCCCAAGCCCTCCTATCTCTTCGCGCTCGTCGCGGGTGATCTCGCGAAGCTCGAGGAACGTTTCACGACGCGCTCGGGCCGCCTCGTCACCTTGCGGATCTGGGCCGATGCAGCGCACATCGAACAATGCCGGCACGCCATGGAATCGCTCAAGAAGGCGATGCGCTGGGACGAGGAGGTCTACGGCCTCGAATACGACCTCGACCTCTACCAGATCGTCGTGGTAGCCGATTTCAACTTCGGTGCGATGGAGAACAAGGGGCTCAACATCTTCAACGCGTCGGCGGCACTGGCGCGGCGGGATCTCGCCACCGACGCCGACTTCCAGGCCGTGGAGCGGATCATCGCGCACGAATATTTCCACAACTGGACCGGCAACCGGATCACCTGCCGCGACTGGTTCCAATTGACGCTCAAGGAAGGCCTCACGGTCTTCCGCGACCAGCAATTCGCCGCCGACATGCACGATGCCGGCGTCAAGCGGATCGGCGACGTGGTCCATCTGCGCGAGGTCCAGTTCGCCGAGGATGCGGGCCCGCTCGCCCACCCGATCCGCCCCGACTCCTACGCCGCGATCGACAATTTCTACACCGCGACCGTGTACAACAAGGGCGCGGAAGTGATCCGCATGCTCCACACCACGGTCGGGCCGGAGCGCTGGCGCAAGGGGATGGACACCTACGTCGCCCGTCACGACGGCCAGGCCGTCACCTGCGAGGATTTCGTCAAGGCGATCGGCGACGGGGCCGGCGAGGACCTTTCTCGCTTCCTGATCTGGTACCGTCAGGCCGGAACGCCCGTCGTCAAAGTCTCCCGCGCGTGGGATCCGGCGGCCGGTACGCTCACCCTCGAGCTCACCCAGGAGGTTCCACCGACCCCGGGCCAGCCGCAAAAAGAGCCCATGCCGATCCCGATCCGCCTCGGCCTGCTCGGCCGAGCGAGCGGCCGGCCCCTGCCGTTGCAGCTTTCGGGCGAGAACGCCCCCGCCGGCACGGAGCGTGTGCTCGAGCTCGCCTCGGCCGAAGCGCGCTGGACCTTCGTCGGCCTCGACGAGGAGCCGGTCCCCTCGCTGTTGCGCGGCTTCTCCGCCCCGGTCCGGCTCGAGTTTCCGCTTTCCGAGGAGGAGCGCGCTTTGCTCTTGGCTCGCGATCCCGACCCCTTCGCTCGTTTCGAGGCGGCGCAGGGGCTCGCGGCCGAGGCGATGCTCGCCCAGATCCGGGGGTCCGTCGCGGTCGAGCGGCCGGGTCCCGGGCCGCTCCTGCGTTCGGCGCTCGAACGCGCGCTCGCCGACGAGACCCTCACCCCGGCCTTCCGTGCCCGGCTCGCGCAACTCCCGGGCCGCTCCTGGCTCGCCCAGCAGCTCCCGGTGATCACCGTCGACCCGCTCGCCGCCGTCCATCGTGGCTGGCGGGAGGCGCTCGGGGCGGAGCTGCGGCCGCTCTTCTGGAAGCTCCACCACGAGCAGCGCCGGGGCCTCGACCCCGAAGCGATCGACACCGCGACGATCGGCCGGCGCGCGCTCGCGAATGCCGCCTTGGCCTATCTCCTGGCCGCCTTCGATCCCGAGGCCGAGGCCCGGGCGCTCGAGCAATACCGGACCGCCGGCAACATGACGGACCGGATGGCGGCGCTGCGCGCGCTCGCCGACAGCCCCTCGCGCGAGCGCGACGCCGTCCTCGAGGACTTTTACGAGCGCTACCGCGACGAGCCGCTCGTCGTCGACAAATGGTTCGCGCTCCAAGCCACGATCGAAGACGAAGCGGCGGTCGAGCGGGTCGCACGCCTGCTCGGCCATCCGGCCTTCACCATGACCAACCCCAACCGGGTCCGCGCGCTCTTGGGCTCCTTCGCATCCTCCAACCTCGTGGGCTTTCACCGCGCCGACGGTGCCGGCTACCGCCTGGTCATGGACCAGGTGATCGCCCTCGACCGGATCAACCCGCAGGTGGCCGCCCGGCTCGCCACCGCTTTCGGCCGGTTCCGCCGCTACGAGCCCGCCCGCCAGGCGCTCATGCGCGCCGAACTCGAGCGGCTGGCCGCCACCCCCGGTCTCTCCAAGGACACGGCCGACATCGCCGCCCGCTCGCTCGGCAGCTGATCGCGCGGCCGCGACGGCGCGACGGGGCGGAGCCGGGCGTCGTTCGGCGCGCGGTGCGGCCGCGCCCCGCGGCGGCCTCTGGACGGGCCCGGCCGTGCCGCCTATGCCGAAGCCCCATCGAGCGAGCGGGGAGGACCGGCCGTGCAGCAGTTCGGGCATTTCGTGGCGGGCGAGCGGGTCCGCGGCGAGGGCGTGCAGAAGGGCCCGGTGTTCGACCCGGCGATCGGCGAGCAGATCGGCGAGGTCGATTTCGCCACGCCGGCTCTGGTCGACCGGGCGGTGCAGGCTGCCAAGTCGGCCCAGCCGGCCTGGGCCGAGCAGACCGTGCTGCGCCGCATGCGCGTCATGTTCAAACTCAAAGAGCTCGTCGAGAAGAACGCCGAAGCTCTCGCCCGACTGATCACGCAACAGCACGGCAAGACCCTCGAGGATGCGCGCGGCGAGGTCCAGCGCGGCCTCGAGGTGGTCGAGTTCGCTTGCGGCCTACCGCATCTTCTGAAGGGCGAGTTCAGCCAGCAGGTCGGCACCGGCATCGACATCGTCTCGGTGCGCCAGCCCCTGGGCGTCTGCGTCGGCATCACGCCCTTCAACTTCCCGGTCATGATCCCTTTGTGGATGGCGCCTTTGGCGATCGCCTGCGGCAATGCTTTCGTCTTGAAGCCTTCCGAAAAAGACCCCGGTGCGCCCTTGTTGCTCGCCGAGCTCTTCCTCGAGGCGGGCTGCCCGCCCGGGATCATGAACGTCGTGAACGGCGGCAAGGACACGGTCAACGCGCTCTTGGCGCACCCCGACGTGGCGGCGATCTCGTTCGTCGGCGCCACGGCCACGGCGGAGTACATCTACCGGACCGGGACGGCGTACGGGAAGCGCGTGCAGGCGCTCGGCGGCGCCAAGAACCACATGGTGATCCTGCCCGATGCCGACCTCGACATGGCGGTCGACGCCCTCGTGGGTGCCGCCTACGGCTCGGCCGGCGAGCGTTGCATGGCGGTCTCGGTCGCGGTGCCGGTCGGCGACAAGGTGGCCGATGCGCTGCTCGACAAGCTCGTCCCGCGGGTTCGCCAGCTGAAGATCGGCCCGGGGACCGAGCCCGGCGTCGAGATGGGCCCGCTCGTCACCAAAGAGCATCTCGACAGAGTGCGCGGTTACGTCGAGCAGGGGGTGAAGGAAGGTGCGCAGCTCCTCGTCGACGGTCGCGACTTCAAGATGCAGGGCTACGAGAAAGGCTTCTTTCTCGGCGGCTGTCTGTTCGATCGCGTCACGACCGACATGCGGATCTACAAAGACGAGATCTTCGGCCCGGTGCTCTCGACCGTGCGCGCCAAGTCGTTCGACGAGGCGGTCGCCATGATCAACGCCCACGAATACGGGAACGGCGTGGCGATCTTCACCCGCGACGGCGACGCGGCGCGAACCTTCGCCAATGCCGTGAACATCGGCATGGTCGGCATCAACGTACCGATCCCGGTGCCGGTCGCCTTCCACAGCTTCGGCGGCTGGAAGCGCTCGCTCTTCGGCGACCACCACACCCACGGCATGGAAGGCATCCGCTTCTACACCAAGCTCAAGGCGATCACCGCCCGCTGGCCGACCGGGATCCGCGCCGGCGCCGAATTCTCGATGCCGCAACTGCGCTGAGGTGATCGAACCTTCTTTCGCGGAGTTCCGACCTGGCATAGGATTTCGTGCCGGAAGGGGCGCCCGTCCGCGCCCGCTCCGGCCGGGATCCGAGCCATGCCGAAGAATCCGACGCCTGCTCAGTCCGCCGCCTCGCGCGCCAACGGGGCTCGCTCGCGCGGACCCGTCACCGCCGAAGGCCTCGCACGCTGCCGCCGGGCCACCGTCCGTCACGGGCTGCGCGGCCGCTTCGAGCTCCTGCGCGGCGAGGATGCCGCTGCCTTCGAACGGCTGCGGGCCGCTTGGTATCGGCGCCTACGCCCCACGAATTCCGAACAGGCGAAGCTCGTCGAGGCCCAGGTGGAACTGTGCTGGCGCCGCCGCCGGCTCGACGCCATCGAAGACCGTCTCCTGCGGACCCTGATCGCCGGCGAACCGGGCGACGGGCTACCCTCGCTCGAGACCGTCTGCCGATACCGCGCGCGGCTCGCCGGGGAACAGCGTGCGCTCGAGCGCGCCTTCGCCGCACTCGAGGCGAAGCGGGCCCGTGCGTTGCACGACGGTCCCGAGCCTCTCGCGCCATCCCTGCGCTCGGCCGGCGCTCCGGTACGGCACGACCGTCCCGAGGCCCGCGAGCCGTCGGCCGAGGTGACGCGGCCCGAATCGCGGCTGCACGACCGTCCCGAGCAGGGCGGCTCGGCGACCGGCCCGTCCGGAGCGGAGCAGCCGACCTCGCCACGGCACGACGGTCCCGAGCGCTCGCCGAGGCGGGGGAACGAGATGACGCGGAGCGGGCCGCACGACCCTGGCGAGGCCGGGCGCCGGTCGATCGGCGGATGGACGACGATGCCGAAGGCCGCGTGGGACGACGCTTCGCCGCGGCACGACCGTCCCGAGCCCGGCTCCCTCCCCGCCGCCTTCCGTGGGCCGAGGGCCGGCTGGCTCGGCGGTGCGAGCTTTTCGGCGCTGCGGCTCGGCCTCGGGGACAGCGGTCTCTGGCCGTTCGGGTGGACCCTCGGCGCCGCGCCGAAGCCGGCTCAGAGCGGTGCGGTGCCGAGCTTCAGGCGCTCGAGATGGTAACGCGCGGCCGGCAAGTGGGGGTGGATCGCGAGCGCCGCTTCGAAGGCGGCGACCGCCGCTTCCTCCCGGCCGAGCCGCATCGCCACGAAGCCGAGCCCGGAAAGCGCGCCGAAGTGCCGGGGCTCGAGGGCGAGTGTCCGCCGAATGTCGGCCAAGGCCGCCTCGTCGTCGCCCAGGATCCAGAAGAGGGTCGCCCGCTTGTTCCAGCCCTCGGCGAAGTTGGGGAAGCGGGCGGTGAGTGCGTCGAACGCGGCGAGCGCGGTCTTGTGGTCGCGGTTCGCCATCGCCACGGTGCCGCGCTCCAGGAGCTCACGTGCCTCCGGCTCGTCGGTGGCACTCCAGAGCGTCCAGATGTGCGCTTCGATGATCCGCGCCTCGACCGCATCGGCCTCCTTGAGACGGGCGAACAGGAAGTCGAGCCGGGGGTCGGTCTGGTCGGCGTGCCCCCTTTCCGTGAGCAGGAGACAGGCGGCGAGGACGAGTGCGGCGAACCTCATGCCTTTGCCACGCTCGGCCGCGCCACCCCGATCAGGCAGTCGCGCGTGACGAGGGCGGCGAGCTCTTCCTCGGCCCAACCCTCGGTCCCCGCCGGCCGCTCGGGCAGCACCATGAAGCGCAGCTCGGCGGTGCTGTCGTGAACGATCACGGCGATATCCGGATCGAGCTCGAGGCCGAACTCGGCGAGCACGGCCCGGGGCTCGCGGACCACCCGCGAGCGGTAGGCGCGGGCCTTGTACCAGTCCGGGGCGGGGCCGAGGAGGAGCCGCGGGTAGCAGGAGCAGAGCGTGCAGACGATCACGTGGTGCTCGCCCGGCTTGCATTCGACGGCGCGGATCGGGATCGGCCCGGCGTCGATCCCGAGTTCGGCTGCGGCCGCGTTGACGTCGGCGAGGAGCCGTTCCTTGAAGCCCGGGTCGAGCCAGGCGCGGGCCACGAGCCGGGCACCGAGCGCCGGGCTCTTCGAATCGATCTCCTCGAGCGTCCGGCGCAGCTCGTCGGCGGTGATCAGGCCCTTGGCGAGCAGCAGATCGGCGACCGCATCGGTGAGCGCCATGTGCCAGGTGTAGGGCCCGTCCTCGAGGTCGGGCTGGAAGGGATGGCGCTGCCCGGGCGGATGGCCGTGTCCCTCGTGCTCGTGCT
>Ga0308408_1000067_pt1 | contig 61503 bp, 55 predicted proteins | sample HotsprSampleMSe3_FD_203466 | JGI IMG/M metagenome (GOLD analysis project Ga0308408, IMG submission 203466) | Hot spring phototrophic mat microbial communities from Mushroom Spring, Yellowstone National Park, Wyoming, United States - 20060912_MSe3 ... | reverse complement strand
TGGGGCCAGCGGCCCTCGGTCATCGCCTCTCGGCCGTCGTCCCGCTGCCCTCCGTCCGGCCACGGCCGAGCGCGCCGCGCGGCACTCGCCCGCAAGCCGCGCCGGGTCGTCATCGAAGTCCGGCGACCGCCGCTCCGGCCCGCCACGCCGTCAACGATTCGTCAACCGGTCCGGGCGCACAACCGTCGTGGGCGGATCGGTCCCTCGGTCGAGAACCGGGACCCGCACCGAACCCGGATGGCGGTCCGCCGCCGACGCCGCCGCGGTCCGGCGCGCCCGCCCGAGACGTGGCGCCCGCGACTCGGCGCCCGTTGGCCGAGGGCGGACGAGGACGGGGGTCTATCGTGTCGGACAGGCTCGTGAACGAAATCCGTGCGCTGCTCGCGCGCGAGGGCTTTTTGGCCGTGGACGTCGCGGCGATCGGCGATCGCGACGACCTCTATCGAGCCGGGCTCACCTCGCACGCCACGGTCGACCTCATGCTCGCGCTCGAGGACCGCTTCGGCGTCGAGTTCCCCGGTCGGCTGCTCACCCGGCGGACCTTCAAGTCGATCGAGGCCCTGGCGACGGCGCTGCGAGAACTCCTGCCCGCCGAGGTGACCGGGTGAGCGCGCCCGTGCGGACCGCCCGGGTGGCCGGCGGCGGGTCGGCCGCGCCGGTCGCACGCCGTCGCGCGGATGGTCGCGGCCCCGGCCCTGTCGCCCGGGTCGGGACCGACCGAGCACCCGATTTTCTCCGGGAGCTGTCGGCTGCGGGCCTTCTCCTCGAGACCGGTGTGCCCGGGCTTTACGGTCGCAGCGCCCGCTTCGAGGCGCTGATCGAAGCGATCGACCAGTTTTTGACTCGATTCACCGCCGCCGACGGCGCCGAACGGCTACGCTTCCCCCCGGCCCTGCCGCGGCGCGAGCTCGAGCGGAGCGGCTATCTCGAGGGCTTTCCGCATCTGGTGGGCACGGTCCACGCCTTCACGGGCGACGAGCGGGAGCACCGGGCGCTGCTCGCCGACCTCGAGGCCGGCCGCGACTGGACGATGCGCCAACGGCCGACGGCCGTGGCCCTCGTCCCGGCCGCGTGCTACCCGGTCTATCCCACGCTCGCTGCCCGCGGCCCCTTGCCCGAGCGCGGTGTGCTCGTCGACGTCGCCTCCTGGTGCTTCCGTCACGAACCTTCGCGCAAGCCGACCCGGCTCCAGTTCTTCCGCATGCGCGAACAGGTGCGGATCGGCGAGCCGGAAGCCGTGCGAGCGTTCCGCGACGATTGGCTCGAGCGCGGCCGTCGACTCGCCGGAGACCTCGCTCTGCCGTTCGAGATCGCGAGCGCGCACGATCCGTTCTTCGGTCGCGGCGGCCGAATTTTGGCGGCGAGCCAGGAAGAGCAGGGCCTCAAGTTCGAACTCCTGGTCCCGATCCTCGAAGAAGGCGGGCCCACCGCCTGTCTCTCGTTCAATTGGCACCGCGACCGTTTCGGCCGGACTTTCGGGCTCCGGACCGCCCGAGGCGAGCCGGCGCACAGCGCGTGCGTGGGGTTCGGCCTCGAACGATTGGCCTTGGCGCTGTTGCGCCATCACGGGCTCGATCCCGAACGGTGGCCGCGCGCGGTCCGCGCGGTGCTCGGGAGCTGAGCCGGTGCACTCGGCCCGGCTCTCGCCGGGAGGGGGCGACCCCGCGCGGGCAGCGAGCCCGCAGCACCGTGAGCGGTCCAGGAGCCGGGACCGGCGGTCCGAACCCCCTTCGGCATCCCGATCGGAAACGTCTTGCCGATCGTTTGCCGGACCTCGAGCCGCGGCTGCGGTCGAACGCGCGCCCGGCGATCGCGGCTCGGGCGACCGCTGGCCGGAGCGCAACGTCGGTCGCCATGGTTCTCGGGTGCGCGGGGCATATCGGCCGGAGGCATCGCGCCGGCCGCAGCGGGGCGGGGATCGACCGTGAGTGCGCCATCCCCGCTCCACCTCGCGGGCCGATCGGGGGGGTGCGCGTCTCCCGCGCGGGGGCTGCCCGCTTCGCCGGGCACCCGCGCGATCGCATGAGGCCGGCACCGCTCTTGGCCCGCGAGGCCGCTGCGGTCGACCGTGAACGGCCGTACGGTCGATCGGCTCGGCCGCGGATCGTGGCGTGGGCGGGCGCAGCCGCCGACCGGTGGGAGCCCGGGCCCACCGGTGGATCGTTCGGACCCGTCTCCCGCGCGGGCGAACCCCTCGGCGCGAGCTCGCCCGTTCGCCACCGGTCCACGGCACCCGACCGCCGCGTCGCCGACCCGGCGGACGAGCCCGTCGCCGCTCCTTGCCTCCGCACGGGGGGTCGCGAGGTAGCGGTGAGCGGCGCCCGAAACCCGGTGCCGGCCCCGTGACTCGGATGATCCCGTTCGCCCTGCGCGATTGGCTCGGCTGGCTACACCCGGCCGCCTCCGGGCGCGGCGTGGTGCTCTGCCCGCCATGGGGATTCGAGGCGCTGTGCACCCGCCGTAGCCTCCTCGAGCTCGCCGAGCGGCTGGCCGCCGCCGGCCTGCCCTGCCTGCGGCTCGACCTTCCCGGGACCGGCGATTCGCTCGATCCGCCGCCCGGCACACCCCTCCTCGATCGCTGGATCGAGGCCCTGCTCGAGGCGGCGGCGCTCCTCGAGCAGCGCACCGCCGTCTGCGAGATCGCCTTCGCGCCTCGGCGCGCTGCTCGTGGCCGAGGCGGCGGCCCGGGCCGGCGGCGTCGCTCGGCTCGCACTCCTGGCTCCCCCGCGAGCGGGCCGAACTTACCTGCGCGAGCTGCGCGCCTTCGCCCGCCTCGCCGGCGGCGACCCGGCCGACCACGGTTCGGCTGCCGGGCCAGAGGCTCTCGTGGCGGGTGGCTTCGCCCTCGACGCCGCCACGCTCGCCGCGCTCGCGAGGCTCGACCCCTTCGCGCGGCGCGCGCCGCCCGCGGCGCGGATCCTCGTCCTTGAGCGGCCGGACGGGGCGGCCGTGGCGGCGGCGCGGCGAGCCTGGGAACGGGCCGGCGCCACGATCGAGGTCGAGCCCTTCCTCGGCTACGCCGAGCTCGTGCGGGATCCGCTCCTCTCGAGGCCGCCGCGGGCCGCATTCGCGCGCCTCGTGGCGTTCCTCGCCGAGGGCGCGCCGCCCGGCCCGGCCGGGCGGTCCGCATTCCCCGCCGCTCCCGGAGAAGCCCTCCTCGTCGGCCCCACCTTCGTCGAGCGGACGCTCCGCTTCGGCCCCGGTGAACGGCTCATTGGCGCGCTCACCGAGCCTTCCGCCGGCGAGACCGGGACCGAACGGCCGGCGCTTCTGATCCTCAACACCGGCGCCGTGCCACGCTCCGGTCCGGGGCGGACGGCGGTCGAGCTCGCTCGGAGGCTCGCCGCCGAAGGGGTGCGCAGCCTGCGGCTCGACCTCGGCGGGCTCGGCGACAGCGCGGCCGGGCCGGGCGAAGCCGCGGTGGACATCTATCGGCGCGCCGCGCTCGCCGAAGTCCGAGCGGCGGTCGACCTGCTCGCCAGCTTCGGGTCGGACGAGGTGGTCGCGATGGGCGTCTGCTCCGGCGCCTTCATGGCCTTCCACGCGGCCCTCGGCGATCCGCGTCTCGTGGGGCTCGTGCTCGTCAACCTGCCGCGCTTTTCCTGGCGACCGTTCCACCCGCTCGTCTTCGTCCGGACCCGCACGCTCTTGGCGCTCCTCGGCCAGCCCGCGAGCTGGTGGTGGGCGGCGCGCGGCCGTGGTGACCTGCTGGCCGCGCTCCGGATCCTCGCCGAGCGGCTCGGCGCCCGGCTCGCCGCGCACCTGCCGAGCGGGCTGCGTCGCATCGCAGCGACCGTCTCGGGGCCGGGGCGGGGCCTGCGCACCCTGCTCCGCCGCGGGGTCCGCTTGCTCGTCGTGTACGCTGCGGACGATCCGGCCTGGGCCACGCGCGAACGGCTGCTCGACTTCGCCCGCGGGCCGCCCGGGCGAAGCGGGCTCGAGGTCCGGGTCGTCGAAGGCGCCTCGCACACCTTCAGCGACCCGGTCTCGCGCCCCCTCCTCGTCGAGCTCGTCCGCTCGCATCTCGACCACTACCGGCGCGAAAGGCGAGGATCCGCTCCGGTCCACGGCGCCGGGCGCCCGGCCGGCCGATCGCCCGAGACGATCGGCCCGGTCGCACGACCCGCCGCGCGGGCCGAGTGACGGGCGGCGCGTCGCGGCACGAGGCGAAGGAAGCGGGCGCGGATGCGGCCGGACGGGTCCGCTCCCGGACGCCCGGGCCCGGAGGTGTCGTTCGGGGCGAGCGAGCGCCGCGCCTCACCTTCCGATGTCGCCTTGCGACGCGGGATCGCGCAGCGCGAAGGCGTGGAGCCAGGTTCGGGGACGCGCGCCGTGAACGGCCGACCGCGCGCCGACCAGCCGGGCCGCCGAGCGGCCCGAGGGCGCGGGCCGGCCCGGCCGCCGCTCGCGCGCCGCGACGAGAAGGCGGGAATTCTCGCCGGCTGAGCCGGAGGCGCGGCGCGCCCGTCGAGGTTCCCTCGCGCGGATGGCCATCGGCTTCCGTCGAACCCGGCGGCACCCTCGCCGACGACCCGGCCAGCGAGAGCGGGCCGGGTCGGCTCGAAAGACGGGGCTGTCGCTCCACGCTGTCGCGCACGGACGGCGCGCTACCCATGGTTTTCTGCGCCCGCGACGGGGAAGGGGTGAATTTCGTCCGGGCGCGGATCTGGCGGCTCGGCTGAAGTCCGGCCTCGGTCCCCGAGGCGTTCAGCCCACGAGGAGCCAGAGCCCCGTGGCCGCCAGTGCCACCGCCCAGAGAAGCTCGAGGTTGATCCAGGCCGAACGCAAGACGGCCACGCCGACCACGCGGTAGACGAGGAAGGCCACGGCCGCGGTCACCGCGAGCATCGCGCCGCCGTGCAGGAGCACGACCATGAGCGCCCGCGCGGTCGTGGTCGCGAGATGCGGCACGGCCTCGCCCGCAAAGCAGATCGGCACGAGCGCGGGCAACAGCATGAGGCCCGCGCCGTGGGCACTCGCCATGGTGAAGGACCAGAGGACGAGGCCGGCCGCACCCGTGGTCAGGCCGACCCGGACCCTCCGCGGATGGCCGCGGCGGATCACCCACGCAGCCCAGCCGAGCAAGAGGGCCCCCGCGATCTTCCGCAGCGCCGCGAGCTCGAGGACGGCACCCAGGGCGAGGAAGGCGAAGACCGCGGCGGCCACGGAGAGGGCGTGGCCGAGGGCGATCGGCGCCAACGCCCAGGCCACGACCCGCCCCGAGCCGCGGTGCAGGCCGAGGGCCACGGCGAAGAGCCAACCCATCGCCGGGTTGAGGCCGTGGAAGGCGCCGAGGCCGACGACCACGAGCCAGGGCGCGAGCGCCTCGCTCACGCTCGTGGGTCGGCCGCCGCCCTGCCGCTACCCGCTCCGACGAGCCTCCGGCTCACGACGGGTAGCAGTAGGAGTCCGAGGAGGCGTCGCCGCCCTCGAGGCGGATCTGGTGCGGCCGGTGCGGGCCGGGCCAGCGCAGGAAAAAGCGCGGATCGAAGCGCATGCCGCCCGCCGGGTCGGCCTCGACCTTGACCATCCAGCCCTCGATGCCGTCGGGGTAGAATTGCGGGTCGACCGCCCCGTAGAGGGAATTGGTGAAGTAGATCCGCCTTCCGTCGCGGCTCACCTCGACCATCTGCGGCCCACCGTTCAACGACCGCGCGGGGTCGGAGGGATGCGCGGCGCGGCTCACGATCCCGCCGATCCGGAGTTCCCCGGTGAGCTTCGGGTTGCGTGGGTCGGAGACGTCGTACTGCAGGAACTGGCCCGTGCCCCAGCAGGAGACGTAGAGGAAGCGGTCGTCGACCGACAGGTCGATGTCGGTGACGAGTGGAGGCACCGCGCCGAAGGGCTGGAGGACGGGTGGGAGCTTCGCCGGATCGGCCGGCTCGGCCGGGATCGTGATCACCTTCTCGACCGCCCATCGGCCGTTCGCCCGGTGCCAGAGCCAGATCGAGGAGGAGAGGTCCTCGAGCGAGAGCACGCAATTGACGAAGCCGTAGGCCTTGGTCGGGTCGTGCGCCGGCCGGAGCTCGAAGACGAGCTGGTACTTGTCGCCGAAGTCGATCTCCTGCACGTGCCGGCGCTTGTGCAGGTCGAAGAAGTGCAGCCGCCGGCCGTATTTCGCGCCGAGGATGAGCTCCGGGACGAGCCCGTTCTCGACCATGTCGGGCGTCCCCCACTCGCTCGTCACCATCGTGTCGTGGCCGAGATGCCACCAGAAGTCGTAGGCGAAATATTGTGGGCCGCGGTCGAGCTCCCAGCGGCCGAGCACGGCGAAGCTCTCGGGATCGACGAGGAACACGCCGCCGGGTCCCTTGCCGGCGCCGTTGCCGAGCGCGCTCACATAGATCCCCTCGGGGCCGCAATGGACCGTGTGCGGCCGGGAATAGCCGGCGCGTTCGGCAAGTTCCTCGGGCTGGATCACGTGGGCGAGCCGCGGCCTCTTCGGATCGGGCTTGGTGTCGAAGACGTGGATGCGCGAGGAGCGCAGGCCCGGGACCAGGAGGTAGCGGCGCTCGACGTGCGGGTGCGGGGCGTTCGGGCAGAGATGCGAGCTGCAGGCGTTCCAACCGAAATGGTGGAACTCGTCGCCGGTCGTGCTCGCCTCGGTCTCGTGCAGGATCCGGCCGTAGCCGGGCGAGGTGGGGTCGACGTCGACCACCGCGAGCCGATCGGGCACCGCGCGGTTCGGGTCGAAGGCGACGACGTAGGCGAAGGTCTCGGGCGGTGCCTTCGCGGCGAGCCGCGGGCTCGGGTAGAAGGTCGGATCGGGCCTCAAAGCCGTCGCCATGGCGTGCGCTCCCCCTGATCGCGTCCCTCCTCGGCGAGGGACTTGTCCGCGAAGAGTTGAGCACCGCGACGGGCCCTTGTGAACCCCGAAGCCACCCTCGGGGAGCCGGCCCTGCGAAAAAAGACCGCCCGGCGGACCGGGCGGCCGAGTTCGGGGAGGCCGGAGAAAACCGGTTACTGGACCGCCTCGCCGTGGAGGGCGAGGTCGAGGCCTTCGCGTTCGGTGTCGCGATCGACCCGCAGCCCGGTGATCGCCTTGACGATCATCAAGATCACGAAGGTGGCGACGGCACACCACACGATCGTCCAAACGATGCCCTTGAGCTGGGTCCATACCTGCGCCGCGTTGCCCTCGAGAAGACCCGCGGTGCCGCCCACCGCCTCGACCGCGAACACCCCGGTCAAGATGGCACCCACGATCCCGCCCACGCCGTGCACGCCGAACACGTCGAGGCTGTCGTCGTAGCCGAGCCAGTTCTTTACGTAGACCGAGGCCCAGAAGCAGAGGATCCCGGCGACGAGACCGATCACCAGCGCGCCGTTCGGCAAGACGAAGCCCGAGGCCGGGGTGATCGCCACGAGGCCGGCCACCGCACCCGAGGCGATGCCGAGCACCGAGGGCTTGCCCTTGGCGATCCACTCGGCGAGCATCCACGCGATCGCGGCGGCCGCAGTGGCGATCTGGGTCACGAGCATCGCCATGCCGGCACGCCCGTCGGCCGCCACGGCCGAGCCGGCGTTGAAGCCGAACCAGCCGACCCACAGGAGCGAAGCGCCGATCACGGTGAGCGTGAGATTGTGCGGCGCCATAGGCTCGGTGCGGTAGCCGAGCCGCGGGCCGAGGACGAGACAGGCGACGAGCCCGGCGATGCCCGCGTTGATGTGGACCACCGTGCCGCCCGCATAGTCGAGCACGCCGTCATCGCCCAAGAAGCCGCCGCCCCAGACCCAATGGGTGACGGGAGCGTAGACGAAGATCGACCAGAGGATCATGAACAGCAGCAACGCGCCGAACTTCATCCGGTCGACGAGCGCGCCCACGATGAGGGCCGGCGTGATGATCGCGAAGGTCATCTGGAAGGTCGCGAACACGCTTTCCGGGATGGTACCCTGCAGCGAGTCGACGCCCATCCCGGCGAAGAAAATCTTCGAGAGACCGCCGACATAGGGTGTGCCTTCGGCGAAGGCGAGGCTGTAGCCGATCATCATCCAGGTGACGCTCACCACGCAGCAGATCGCGAAGACCTGCATGAGCACCGACAGGACGTTCTTTTTTCGCACCATGCCGCCGTAGAACAGCGCCACACCCGGGATCGTCATCAACAGCACGAGCGCCGTGGCGGTGAGCATCCAAGCGGTGTCGCCCTTGTCGAGCGTGGGCTCGCCGGCGAGCGCTGGTGCGGCGCCCACCAGGCCCGCGCCCAGGGCCATGATCGCCATCCTCGGCCAACGGTTCATCGCGGCTCCTCTCGTCCTTCCCGAGGCGCGCCGCCCGGCGGGCGGCGGCCCCTCCCGGCGGCGCTTCGCAACAAGAATCGTGCCGGGCCGATCGCCCGCCCGCGAACCCGGGTCGTGCAACAGGGCGCAGGACGCGGTGACGATTTTTTGTGCAGGGATGAGCCGAGCCCGGACGTCGCTGCCGACAAAACGGGCAAGCCCTTCTTGGGAGTTTCCCGCCCGCGCTTGACGCCCGGCCCGCCCGCCCCGCACTGTCCGCGTGGGGAGGAGGGCGCCGGGATGAGCGGGCAGGAACGGCCGCAGGGCGACCCGGGACGCGGCGGGTCGCGCGGGTGCTAAGCGGGCTCGAGCGGATCGCAGCCGGGCTCGGCCGGCTCAACCGCGGGCTGCTCGTAGCCTGCCGGATCGCCACCGTGTCGCTCTGCGCCGCGCTCACGGGCGTGGTCGCGGTCGGCGTGTTCTGGCGCTACGTCCTCAACGACGCGCTCTCCTGGAGCGAAGAGGTCGCCAAGTTCGCCATGGTCTGGCTGACCTTCACGGGCGCGCCTTTGGCGCTCGTCGCGGGCGGTCACGTGGCGATCGAGATCCTGCCGCGGCTCTTGCCGCGGCGCGCCCGCCATCTGCTCTTCGCGCTCGTGCTCGGGATCGTGGTCGCGGTGCTCGCGATGCTCGTCTGGCGCGGCACGACCTTCGCCTGGAACGGCCGCAGCCAGGTCGCGGCGATGCTCGGAGACGTTTCGATGGCCTGGGTGTTCGCCGCGATCCCGATCGGCAGCGCGATCATGCTCGCAGTCGCCTTGGAGCAGGCATTACGCCACCTTTTACACGCCCTCGCCCCCGACCGGCACGCCGCACCGGTCGCCGAGGCTGCCGCGGCCGGGGTCGACTGAGGCCGTGCTCGGCACCGCCTATGTGTGGATCTTCCTCGCCGCCATGGCGATCGGCGTGCCGATCGTCTTCGCCATGGCGCTCGCGCCCATCGCCGCCTTCCTCTTGGCCGACCGGGCGTCGTTCCTGGCGGTCGTACCGCAGCGCATCTTCCAGGGCATCAACCAGTTCCCGCTCTTGGCGATTCCGCTTTTCATCCTGGCCGGCGAGGTGATGAACGTGGGCGGCATCACCGAGCGGCTCGTGCGCTTCGCGAGCGCGCTCGTGGGCCACTTCCGGGGCGGCCTCGCCCAGGTCAACATCCTGACCTCGGTGCTGTTCGCCGGGCTCTCGGGATCGGCCGTGGCCGACGTCTCGGCCTTGGGCTCGATCCTCGTGCCCGCGATGCAGCGTCAGGGCTACAGCCGGGCCTTCGCCGCCGCGGTCACCGCCGCCTCGGCGGTGATCGGGCCGATCATCCCGCCCTCGATCATCATGGTGATCTACGCCTACGTCATGAACGTCTCGGTGGCGGCCATGTTCCTGGGCGGCTTCGTACCGGGGCTGTTGGTCGCCGTGGGCCTCATGGGGGTGACCAACCTCTTGGCTCGCCGGCGCGATTATCCCCGCACTGCGGCCCGGGCTCCCCTGCCCGAGCTCGCCGCGGCGGCGCGCGGCGCCTTTCTCCCGATGCTGACCCCGCTCGTCATCCTGGGCGGCATCCTGGGCGGCGTGTTCACCCCGACCGAGGCCGCGGCCGTGGCCGTGGTCTACGCCCTCTTCCTCTCCCTTTTCGTGCTGCGCACGCTTCGCCTTTCCGACCTGCCGGCTTTGTTCCTGCGCGCCGGGGTGGCGGCGAGTGCGGTGTTGCTGGCGATCGGCACGGCGGCGCTGTTCGGCTGGGTGGCCACCCTCTCGGGCCTGCCCGGCAAGCTCGCCGCCACGCTCCTTGCGATCAGCGAGGAGCCGCTCGTCCTCCTGTTGCTCGTCAACCTCCTCCTCTTGCTCGTCGGCATGTTCATGGACGCGGGCCCGGCGATCTTGATCTTGGGCCCGATCCTCGCGCCCACCATGCAGCAGCTCGGGGTCGACCCGATCCACTTCGCGCTGCTCATGTGCATCAACCTGACAATCGGGCTCGCCACCCCGCCCGTCGGCCTCGTGCTGTTCGTGACCTCGGCACTTTCGCGCGAGACGATCGAGCGGATCGCGCGCGAGATGCTCCCCTATTACGCGGTTCATCTGGCGGTCATCCTCTTGGTGACCTACGTTCCCGCGGTCACCCTCACCCTGCCGCGGCTGTTCGGGTTCGCGAGCTGAGGTGGGGCAGCGAAGCAAGGGAGGTTCGACGATGCGCACCATGTTGTTCGGAGCGGTCGCCTGCGCCGCACTGCTCGCCGCCGGCCCGCTCGGCGCCCAGCAATTCACCCTCAAATACGCCCACGTGGGCCCGGCCACGGAATATTCCGACGACCACGTGCCGGGCGTCTTCTTGAAGTCGTTCCTCGAGAGCCGCTCGGGCGGGCGGATCAAGGTCGAGATCTACCCGGCGGGCCAGCTCGGCCAATTCCGTGAGCTGTTCGAACAGGTTCAGCTCAACACCCTCGAGCTCACGCACACCTCGGTGGGTGGGGCTTCGGCCTTCTTTCCGGAAATCCAGGTCACCGACATTCCCTACATGATCCGCGACGATCTCGTGGCCGAGGCGGTCGGCCGCGGGCCGTTCTTCGAGAAGCTCCGAGACGCGGTCTTGAAAAAGACCGGCAACGTCCGCCTCGTGGCGATGGGCAACACCGGGCGCTGGCGCAGCTTCTTCACCAAGAAGCCGGTGCTCAAGGCGGCCGATCTCGCCGGCATGAAGATCCGCATCGTCGACAGCCCGATCCAGGTCAATTTCGTCCGCGGTGCCGGCGCCAACCCGGTGCCGATCCCCTGGGGTGAGGTCTACACCTCGCTCGCCACGGGCGTGGCCGACGGGCTCAACATCGCGATCACCGACGTCGTGCCGAACAAACTGCACGAGGTCGTCAAGCACGTCGTCATCGACGAGCACATGTATCTCTACGGCTTTTATTGGATGAGCGACGCCTGGCTCAGGTCGCTACCCAAGGATCTCCAAATTCTGGTCGTCGACGGCGTCGAGCAAATGGCACGCGTCCAGGTCGACTTCAACAAATGGTTCGAAAGCCGCGCCTACGAGCAGTTCGTCAAGGAGGGCGGGACGATCCGGGTGCTTCCGCCGGAAGAGAAGGCGAAGCTCTTGCCCGGGCGCGAGGCAGCCAAGAAGTGGTTCGAGGAGAAATACGGCCGCGAATGGCTGGACGCCTGGGAGCAGGCGCTCGCGGCCGCCGAAGCGCAGGTCGACGCCGAGCGGCGGCGGCTCTTCCAGGTCGGGGGCTGAGCCGGCCGCGGCCCGGGCCGCGGCGGTACCTCGGTGCGCCCCGACCCGGCTCTCGGGCGCGTCTTGGCAAGCCGTTTACGCTCGCCCGCGAGACTGGCAGCGCGGAGGTGGGCCGGCGTCGCTTCGGTGTGGCGCGCCGGTCCACCCGTTGCCCGGGGAGATTCGATGGCCGCGCTCGTCTGGCTCGCCAAGCGCCCTTTGCCCCTCGCCTTCCTGGACGGTGCGGATCCGGCCCTCGACATCGCGCTGCGCGCCTGGATGGCGCAGCGGACCGACGGACTCTTGCCGCCGCGCTGCGCGCTCGACACACCGCAGCTCCGGCTCCTGCTGCCCGAGGCGGAGTGGCTCGCCCCGCCCGGCCCCGAAGGCGGCCCCGCCCCGCTCGGTCGGCTCGAGGCCCTCGCCGCGGCCGAGGCGGCCGATCCGCGGGCGGCACGGCGCACACTCGGCGAGCTCTTGCGCGAGGATCAGCGGACCGTCCGGTTCACGGGCTCGCCGCTCCTGCAGGACATCGTGGTGCAGGGCCCGCTCGCCCTCGAGCGCTGGCGCCAGCTCCTACTGCCGACGGCCGACGACGGCGTGCGCGTCAAGGAGCTCTTGCAGCTCTGCCGGCTGCGCGAGAGCTTGCGCTCGGTGGGCGCGTCGGCGGGCGAGGCCCGCTCGGCCGCGCTCAAACCGCGACCGGCACGAAACGCGGACGTGGCTTTGCCGGCAGCGGCACCGGGTGCCGCGGATGCTCGGGCAAGGTCGCGAGCTTGGCGCGGAACTCCTCGGCGGTGATCCAGCAAAGATGGAGCACCTCCGAGCCGCCCTGCGGCGGGAACCAGCCATCGAGGCACTTCTCGACGTGGGTGTAGCCGTAGGAGCGCACGGGCACCGGGGTGTCGGCCAGGCTCTGCCGGACGAAGCCGGTGTTGGCGAGGCAGCCGGCGTTGCGGAAGGAGAGCGCGCGCGAGAGCCAGGGCAGGAACATGGCGAGGCCGGAGCGGCGGTGTGCGGGGACCACGAAGGTCGAGCCCGAATGGCTGAGTCGGCCGCCGAGGCGCACGCTCACCGGCACCGTCGCGATCCGCTCGACGCCGAACACCCGGGCGAAGCCGCCTTCGTACCAGATCCGGCCGGTCGCCACCTCCTCCATGAAATCCTCGGTCTCGAGCACCTTCTCGGCGCTCGTGGCGACGATCGCTCCCTCGGCGTCGAGCGCGGCGAGCCAGAAATCCTCGGGCCCGAGCCGGCTCCGGCGCGGATCGAAGGACGGGTTGGCGAAACTCCCTCGGCTTTCGAGGAAGCGGACGAGGCGGTCGAAATCGCGCTCGATCACGAGCGACAAGCCGAGACGGGCGACGGCGTCGGTGAGGGCGTCGATGGCGTCTTGGAGGGAGACGTGACGGTGGTTCGGCGTGGACACGGGCACGGGTCCTCCTGGTAACCCGCGGAACGCGGCGGGGGCTCGCGCCCACCGCCGGTCCCGCCGGGAATCGAGGCCGCGTCTTTCGCGGCGGACCCGTTCTCGACGATAACCCTTTGTTAACCAAAGGAATTCGCAAGCCTATCGTATCCCGATGTCACCTCCCGTTCACCTCGAGCGTGGCGGCGGCGCGAGCGGGTGCCGGCGGCAGCGCCGGCTCGGCCGGAGCGAGCGGGACCGGACGGCGCGGATGGTCGGGCAAAGCCTCGACCGAGCGAACGAACTCGAGGTCGGTGATCCAGCAGAGATAGAGGACCTCGGGCCCGTTCTGCGGCGGGAAGAAGCCGTCCAGGCACTTCTCGACATGCGCGTAGCCGTAGCTCTCGGTCGGCACGGATGTCACGTAGAGACTGTGGCGGACGAAGCCCGTATTCGCGGCCACCCCGTGGTTGCGGAAGGAGAGCGCGCGCGAAAGCCGGGTCATCAGCATGGCGAGCCCGTGACCGCGCCAGACCGGGTCGACCCAGGTCGAGCCCGAGTGGCTGAGCGTGCCGGAAAGGCGCACGCTCGGCCGGACCACCTCGATGCGCTCGGGCCCGCCACGGGCCGCGAAGCCGCCCTCGTACCAGATCCGGCCGGTCGCCACTTCCTCGATGAAGTCCTCGGTCTCGATCACCTTCTCGGCACTGCAGGCGATCGAGCGGCCGGCGGGATCCAAGAGATGGACCCAGAAATCGCGCCAGCCGAGCCGGCTCACCCTCGGATCGAAGCTCGGGTTGACGAAGCTGCCGCGCGCCCGGAGGAACGCGGCGAGCCCGTCGAAATCCCGCTCGATCAGGAGCGTGAGTCCGAGCTCGGCGATCGCCCGGGTGAGCGAATCCACCCCGAGCTGGACGATCGCCAGATCGCGTTCGGACAAGGGCATGGATCGGATCCTCCTCGACCGTCGCCGCCGGTCGGGGCGGCGACCTTTCGCCTCTCCCGAGCCCGGCCGCGGACGCGGCCGGGGCCCGATCCCGGCTATAGGCACGAGCGGGCCCGACACCTGTGTGTTTCACCACAGGAACGCGCCAGCTCCGGTGCTAAAGGAAGAGCCGCCGAGGGCTGAGACATCCTTGGGGCCCGCGCCCGCCCGAGAGCGGCGGGCGCGGGCCGTTTTCTTCATCCGCGCCCCAGGGAAAGCCGGTCAGGGCGGCAGCGGGGCGCCCTCGGCCAAGAGCCCCTCGGCCACCAACTCCTCCCAAAAAGCGTGTGGGATCGGCCAGGAGATCAGCCGGCGGTTCTCCTCGACCTCCTCGGGCCGGACCGCCCCCGGGACGATCGCCGCGACCCGATCGAGGCCGAGCGGGAAGCGGATCGCCGCCGCCTTCAAGGGCACACCGTGGCGTGCGCACACCGCTTCGATCCGGCGGACCCGCTCGAGGATCTCGGGCGGTGCGGGCTTGTAGTCGAAGCGGGCTCCGGGGACCGCGCCGGTCGCGAGAATGCCGGAATTGTACGGACCGCCCAGGAGGAAAGAGAACCCTTTGGTCCGGGCGAGCGGCAACAGGTCGCCGAGCCCACCCTGCTCGAGGAGGGTGTAGCGGCCGGCCAGGAGGAACACGTCCGGGTCGGCCTCACGGGCGAGCCGAAGGCAAGGTTCGACGGCGTTGACCCCGAGGCCGATCGCCCGGATCGCACCCGCCGCGCGCAGCTCCTCCAAGACCTTCCAGCCGCCGTTCATGAGCTCGCGCAGGCGGTCTTCGAAGATCTCGGCGGTCGGACACCACCAAGGATCGAGATCGTGGACGAAGACGATGTCGATCCGCTCGAGACCGAGCCTCTGGAGGCTGTCCTCGATCGATCGGCGCGTTCCGGCGGCCGTGTAGTCGAAGCGCCAGCGCATCGGCAGGCCGCCGGCCCATTGGCCGCGGTCGATCGTGCGCGGATCGGCCGCCTCGAGGACCCGCCCGATCTTGGTCGAAAGCACGAAGGAGTCCCGCGGCTTGGAGCGGAGCACCTCGCCCATCCGGTGCTCGCTCAACCCGTGGCCGTAGAGCGGCGCCGTGTCGAACAGCCGGATGCCCGCCTGCCAAGCCGCCTCGATGGTCGCCCAGGCGCGCGCATCCGGGATCTTCTCGTAGAGATCACCGAGCGGCGCTCCACCCAGCCCGAGCACCGTGACCTCGAGGTCGGTCCGCCCGACTCGCCGCCGTGGCAGCTCTTCCGCCATTTCCGCCTCCCCGTTCGGGCCGACCGCGAGACTAGCCGAGCCGAGGGCGAGCAGGGAGGCCGGGAGGCTCCGGCTGCCGCGCAGGGGACCCGGCGTCGGCCTCTCAGAAGCGGTAAACGGCCCGCGCGGTGCCGCGCCAGACGCACTCGCGCGCCGCCGGGTCGAGGCCGGCCAGGACTTCGTCGAGGATCGCCACCCAGGTGGTGTAGAGGTGGGTGCGGGCGCTCACCGGCCAGTCGCTCCCGTACATCACCCGCTCGGGGCCGAAGCACTCGAGTGCGTGTTCGAGGTAGGGGCGGAGCTCGGCCCGTGTCCAGCGCGAAGGATCGGCCTCGGTGACGAGGCCCGAGAGCTTGCAGACCACGTTCGGCAAGCGCGCGAGCTCGGCGAGTTCGGCCCGCCACGGGTCGAGGCCGCCCGCCGCCACCGGCGGTTTGCCCAGATGGTCGAGGACGAATCGGGTGTCGGGGCAGCGGCAGACGAGTTCGGTCGCCGGCCGGAGCTGGCCGCGCCCGGCCCGCAGGCAGAGCTCGAAGACGAGGCCGCGGGCACCCACCCGCCGCACCCCCTCGACGAAATCGGGGGCCAGGCAGAAGGCCGGATCCGGTTCGTCCTGGATCAGCCGGCGGACGCCGCGCAGGGCGGGCAGGGCCTGGAGCGCGTCGAGCTCGGCCTCGACCGCGGCCCCGCGTTCGACCGGCGCGTGCGCGACGATCGCCGCGACCCGCGGGTCGCGGTCGGCCAGGGCCTGGATGCGGCGGGCCTCTGCGAGATGGTGGCCCGGGTCGACCGCGACCTCGACGAAGACCAGCTTCTCGATCGCCACCGCACCCGCCGCCCGATCGAGCTCGGGCAAGCCGTGGGGCCGGTCGAGCACCGGATCGCCGCGCATCCAGCCATAGGGCAGGACCGTCGGGTCGTAGAGGTGGACGTGGGTGTCGACGACCGGATGATCCGGCATCGTCGGCGCGCTCAGCTGCGCTCGGAATGGACAACGAGCTCGAGCGGCAGCTGGTAGTAGAGGGTGATGCCGTTGTCGAAGGTCACATAGGCGAAGCCGGTGACATCCTCGCCCGCGGCGGTCACGTGATGAGGCGCTTCGCCTCGAGCGACCTCGCTCGCCTCGGTGAGGAGGGCGAGGCGACGAAGATTGGAGTCGTTGAAGAGGACGATCTCGCCGTTCGCGTCCTGAACGAGATCGGACAGCCGCAGCGTCACCACCTCCTCGCCGGGATCGCCGAGCAGCCCTTCGAGAACCGTCCCCTCGACGAAGGGCCATTCCGTGGCAGCCGGTTCGGCCGCAACCTCCGTGCCACTCGGGCGGCTCTCTTTCGCAACACCACTGACCATGTCGCACCCGCTCATGGATCTTTACGGGCAGCTCCCCCGAGCGGCCCCGACGCACTCCCCGAAGCGGCGGCGCGTCCATCGCGCCGTCGTGTTTAGGCGACTAACCTTACCCCGAAGTTAACACAAGCGCGGGCCGACTCCGCGCCGTCGACAGAGCCCGTCAATCGCGCGACGACGGTACCGTCTTGCGTGAGGCGCGCCGGCGGCCGCCTCAATAGCCCACCCGCTCGATCATCCAGGCGGGATGTGCGAAAGCCGCGAGGTGGATCGCCGGCGTGTAGTGCTTGAGGCCGGCCGGCACCCCGCGGCGCTGCAGCTCCTCGACCGTCACCCGACGGTGGGCCGGCTCGTCCGAGGCCCACCCCAGCGCCATGTTGGCGCCGATATAGGTCGGGACGGGCGCGAAAAAGTAGGTGACGTCGGCGAACCCGGCTTTGCGCTGCCGCTCCTGGGTGAACACGAGCTCGTCCGGGTAAATGGCCGGGTTGCCGCATTGGGTGACCATGATCCCGCCCGGCTTCAGGAGACCGCGGCAGGCGGTGTAGAATTCGGCCGTGAAAAGCACCTCACCCGGGCCGCGCGGGTCGGTCGAATCGACCACGATCACGTCGAACCGGTCGGGGCAGTTGCGCACGAAAGCCGCCCCGTCCGCGATCACGATTCGAACTCGAGGATCGTCGTAGGCGCCGGCCGAAACGGTCGGCAGGTAGCGCCGGCAGAACTCGATGACGCCCGCGTCGATCTCGACCTCGGTGATCCGGCGGATCGTCGGGTAACGGCAGGCCTCGCGCAGGCAGCCGCCGTCGCCGCCGCCTATGATCAGCATCTCTTCGACCCGGCCATGGGCGAGCACCGCCGGGTGGATCATCATCTCGTGGTAGACGAACTCGTCGGCGGTCGTGACCTGCACGACGCCATCGAGCGCGAGCACCCGTCCCCAGCTCCACGAATCGAAGACGATCAGGTCCTGTACAGCCGTCTTCTCGTGATAGAGGACCTCCTTGACCCGGATCTTTTGCGCCCAGTTGGGCCAGAGCGTCTCCTCGAACCACTCCATCGTCGATCACCCACGCCGAGCGTCCTTCCTTCGACTGCCCCTAGCGCAGCCGGAGCCGGGCGTCGAGCCGGCGCCTCGATGCCGGGAACGGGTTCGCGGCGCACCGAACGAAAAAAGCCGGGACGGTCACCCGCCCCGGCGGTGGTCGACGATGCTGCCGCGATCGAGCCCGAGGCCGACCGCGAACGCGCGCAGCCCTTTGTCGCAGCCGGTGCGGAAAAGGGCGTGAACGTAACCGCTCGCCAACTGGCCCGAACCGTGAATCTTACATTAATGACGAACCGATCGAGAAGCGAGGGAGAGTGCTCCGATCGATGCCGGACCACGCCGTGGACCCCGGCGAAGGGCCCGCGACCGCAGCGACCGAGGCCGGGCCGCGCGCCGTCTGGCGACTGGAGCTCCTGGGAGGCTGTCGCCTGGTCGCACCGGACGGCACCGACCGCACGCCGGTCGGCCGCAAAACGCGTGGTCTGCTCGCCTTCCTGGCACTTGCCGGCGGGCAGCCGGTGACCCGGGAGCGGCTCGCCGGTCTGCTCTGGGCCGAGCGGGCGGAGGAGCAGGCCCGAGCCAGCCTCCGTCGAGCGCTGCGCGAGCTGCGGCAGTGCTTCGGCGATCCCGGGCTTTTGCGGATCGATCGCGATCGGGTCGCGTTGGCGGTCGATCGGGTCGAGGCCGATGCGCTGCGAGGCGCCGAGTGCGCCGCCGAGCCGGCTGCGGACGAGTCGCCCGGCGGCGAGTTGCTCGAAGACCTGAACGGCCTCGGCGAGCCGTTCGACGCCTGGCTCGCGGGCCAGCGGGCCCGCTTTCGGAACCTCGTCCTCGCGTCCCTCGAGCGGCGGCTCGAGACGGCTACCGACCCGGGCGCCCGAGCCGCTCTAGCGACGCGCGTCCTGGCGCTCGAGCCGGCTCACGAGCCGGCACACCGGGCCCTCATGCTGCTGCACGCCTTGCGCGGCGACACGGCGGCGGCGATCCGTCAGTACGAAGCGTGCCGGGAGGCCCTCCACCGACTGCTCGACGCGCGGCCGAGCGAACCCACGCAACGGCTCTTGACCCGCATTCGCGCAGGAGCCGTGGCCAGGCCGGGCGGGAGCGACGCGAGCGAGGCCGACGAGGCGGCGGGGGACGGCACCTCGCTCGTCGTCATGCCGCTGCGTGAGCCGGGCCGAGCCGTCGATGCGCCGTCGCTCGGCGAGGGGCTCGCGGAAGAGATCTCGGCCGCTCTCGCCCGGTTCCGTTGGCTCTCCGTCGCGGCGCCGAGTTCGGCAGCGCTGTTGGCCCGTGACATGGCCGATCCTCTGGCGATCGCTCACTGGCTCGGCGCTCGCTATCTCTTGGGCGGTCGGGTCACCCGGACGGCTGGAGCGCTGCGGCTGCGCGTGGAGCTCGTCGAAACACCGAGCGCCCGCCTGCTCTGGACCGACCACGAAATCCTCGAACCCGTGCCGGCGGAGCAGGAGGGGATCGGTCTCGCCGAAATGATCGCGGCGCGGGTCGCGCGCGAAATCGTGGTCCGCGAGAGCGATCGGACCGACCGGCCGGCGAACCGCCGGGAGGAAGTGCATCGGCTCGTCGTCGCAGCCGTGCGCTCGGTTTTCGCCTTCGACATGCCGCGCCTCCTCGAGGCCGAAGGCCTTCTGCGCCGAGCGCTCGAGCTCGATCCGAACCGGGCGCTCGCGCACGCCTGGCTCGCCACCGTCCAGCTGTTGCGGGCCGGCTATCCCTGGCGGCCCGGCCACGGCGAGCTCCTCGGCGAAGCCGCCGCGGCGGCCGCCCGGGCCCTCGAGCTCGATCCGCTCGAGCCGATCGCACTTTGCACGCTCGCCCAGGTCCGCGCGCTCGGCCGCGATTTCGACGCGGCGCTAGCCTTGTGCGAACGGGCGATCGCGATCAACCCCGCGCTGCCGATGGCGCAGGGCCGGCTGGCCGTGATCCACTGTTATCGCGGCGAGCCCGAAGCGGCGCTCGAGGCCATGGGCCGCTATCGCCGCTTGTCGCCCTTCGATCCGTTCCAGAGCCTGTTCGGCAGGGCCGAGGTCTTCGCCCACCTCCTGGCCGGTCGCTTCGCACCGGCGGTCGCCACGGGGCGACCGCTGTTCGGCCGCCGGCCGTTGCTGTTCGGTTATTACCTGCCGATGCTCGCGGCACTCGGTCATCTCGGGGAGCGGGAGCAAGCTCGGGCACTGCTCCGCGACATCCTCGAGATCGAGCCGACCTTCACGCTCGACGCTTTCCTTCGCCATTACCCGCTGCGCCGGCGGCGCGACCTCGAGCTCTACGCCGAGGGTCTACGCCGGGCCGGGCTGCCCGAGCGGCTCGACTGAGGCTCTCGGTGGGAACGTTCGCAGCCCGCGCTCCACGGCCGTGCTTGCCTCGGGAGAGCGCCGGCCCCAGATGGAGGGCGGCGGTGGGCGCCGGTGGAGGGGTGGATGGTCTTCGGCTTTTGGGAGGCGCTTCTGATCCTCGCGATCGTCGTCGTGATTTTCGGCGCCGGCAAGTTGCCGACCGTGATGGGCGACCTCGCCAAGGGTATCAAGACCTTCAAGGCCGGGCTCAAGGACGAAGAGGCGTCGACCGGTTCCCCCACGGTCGGGGAACCCGGTAAGCTTCCGCCGCCCGGCGGCGAGCCGCCCCGGCCGGCCTGACGGGGCGACGCCGGGCTCAGCGGCGGGCGCGGAAGAACGCACGCAGGAGCTCGCCCGCCGCCCGCTCGCCGATCCCGCCGTAGACTTCGGGGTGATGGTGGCAGACCGGGCTCGCGAACAGCCGGGGCCCGTGCTCGACCGCGCCGGTCTTGGGGTCCGGAGCACCGAAATAGAGCCGGCGGATGCGCGCGAGGGCCAGCGCGTAGGCGCACATCGGGCAAGGCTCGAGGGTGACGTACAGATCGCAGCCCGCAAGGCGCGGCGTCCCGAGCCGGCGTGCCGCCGCGCGCAGCACGAGGATCTCGGCGTGCGCGGTCGGATCGGCGAGCTCCTCGACCCGGTTGCCGTCGGCCGCCAGGATCTCGCCGTCGGGCCCGGTCACCACCGCCCCGACCGGGACTTCGCCGCGCCGTGCGGCAGCCTCGGCCTCGGCCAAGGCGCGGTCCATGGGGCTTTTCGGCACCGCTTCAAGAGCCGGGCTCGAAGGCCACGCGGAAGCTGCGCGCGGCGAGCGGCGGATCGAGCATCTTGGCCTCGAACCGCACGACGCCGTTGCCGGCCACGGTCGGCTGGGCGGCACGGAAGAGAGCCGAATCGAGCTCGCGCCCTTCGGCGTCGAGCAAGGCCACGCGGACCGGCGGGACGGGCCGCTCCGAGCGGGTCAGGTTGTGGACCTCGCCTTCGACAACGAAGATCGTCACACCGTGCTCTTCCAGCCGTCGCGCCGTGAGCCCGCGGAGCTCGAGGCCGAGCCGCGCCGTGACCGGCAAACCGAGCCGGTCGTAAATGGCGAGGGCCTGCGGGAAGGCCGCCACCACCTCGTTGCGACCGACCACCAGCCCCGCGAGGACCATCAAGATGAGGACCACGACGAGCCAACCGGCGATCGCCACACCCCGACCGGAGGGCGGCTGGCCGAGCGGCGGCGCGGCGGCCAGAGGGGGCGGCTGCTCGAACCTCCGAGCTTCGGGCGTCTCACCCTCGACGAGGGAAAGAGCGGCCGTTCGCTCGGCTCGACCCCGTTCCGCCGTCGCCGAGGGCTCGGTCGCGGGCGAGCCGTTCGCCGGCTCGGGCTCGGGCCGAACCAGCCAACGATGGCCGCAGGCGGAACAGCGCACCCGCCGCCCTTGTGGTCCGAGCTGTCCCGGATCGACCCGGAAGCGCGCGCCACAGGAGGGGCAGGGTACGATCATGGCTGGCCCCGATCGACAGGAGAGCGGGGACTTCTCGCGGAGCGGTTGTTTTTGAGTGGACGAAATTCGCGCGATCTGCAATAGGAAGAGAGCATATCGGCCTGATCGGACACGAGGGTGGACGGGGACCGGAGCGGGCGGGCCATCCTGCAGCTGCACGGGGTCGGCATGCGGTACGGCTCCGGCGACGAAGTCCTACGCGACATCGATCTTACGATCAACGCCGGCACTTTTCACTATCTGGTCGGACCGAGTGGTGCGGGGAAGAGTTCGCTCCTGCGCTTGATGGCGCTGTCCGCACCGCCGTCGCGCGGCACCGTCGTCCTGTTCGGTCGCGACGTCGCCCTCGTCGATCGTGACGAGCTCGGCCGGTTGCGCCGGCGGATCGGCGTGGTGTTCCAAGATTTCCGGCTCCTCGATCATCTGAGCGCGTTCGACAACGTGGCCTTGCCGCTGCGGATCGGCGGCGCCGACGAAGAGCAGATCTCGGCCTACGTCTCGCAAATGCTCGGCTGGCTCGGCCTCGCCGAGCGGATGGAAGCCAAGCCCGCGCAGCTCTCGATGGGCCAACGCCAGCTCGTCTCGGTCGCCCGCGCGGTGGTCACCAAACCCGATCTGCTCCTTGCCGACGAGCCCACGAGCAACGTCGAGCCGGCCCGGGTCGAGCGGCTCATGTTCCTCTTCAGCGAGCTGCACCGGCTCGGGACCGCGGTGGTGCTCGCCACCCACTCGCGCGACCTGATCCGCCGCTGGCCGTTTCCCGTGCTCCACATCGAGCGGGGCCGACTGATCCGGCCCTTGCCGACCGACCGCGCGGCCGCGGAGTAGGGCGATGCACGCGGCGCAGCTCGATCTGCCCCTCGACGACACGCCGGCGAGCCGTTTCCTGGCCTGGCTCATCGGCGGATTGGTCTTCCTCGCCGTCCTCGCCTGCGCCGTCGCCGTCCTGGCGCAGGGCGCCGTCGATCGGCTCGCCGAGCGGCCGCGGATCCTCACGGTCGCCCTGCCGGCGGTCGACGATCCGGCCGCGGGTGAAGCCGAACTCGCCCAGGTGCGCGCCGCCCTCAAGGGGCTGCCGGGTGTCGCCTGGACCGCGCTCGTCTCGAAAGACGAGCTCGACAAGCTCGTGGAGCCCTGGATCGGCCGTGTTTCGCCGGAAACACGCGCCGAGATCTTGCTGCCGCGGCTCGTCGACGTCCGCTTCCAGCCGGGTGTGGTCCCCGACCTCGAGGAGGTGACGCGGCGCGTGCGGGCGATCGCCCCCGCTGCCATGGTCGACGAAACGAGCCCGAGCGGTGGGGCACTCGAAGAGGTGGCCCGCCGCTTGCGCTGGATCGGCGGCGGGGCGGGGCTTCTCGTCCTCCTGGTTCTCGTCGTGGCGGTGGTGGTGGTCACCCGCGCGAGCCTCGATCTCCACGACGAGACGGTCGATCTCCTGCGTCTGCTCGGCGCCCCCGACCGCTACGTCGCGCGCCAGTTCGAGCTCCACGCCATGGCGAGCGCGCTCCGGGGCGGGAGTATCGGCTTCGCGCTCGCGCTCGCGACGATCTTGGGCGTCGTCCACCTGCCGGCGCTCTGGGGGGTTCACCTCGTCCCGGTCGTCCCCCGGCCGATCGATTGGATCCTGCTCGCGATCGTGCCGATCCTCGCTTCCCTTTTGATCGCGCTGTCGGCGCGGCTGGCCGCCGTTCACGGTCTCGCCCGGCTGCGCTGAGCGCGGCTTGCCGGATCCGGGGCCGCCCGCTTGGATGGCGGGCGCGGATGGCGGGAGACGGGGCTTGCGCGGGGAAGCGATCGTCTGGCTGCGCTCGGCGGCCTTCAACCTCGCCTTCCTCCTTTTCACGGCGGTCGCCATGGTCGCCGGCCTGCCGGCGCTCCCGTTGCTCTCCGCGCACGCGGTCCGTCGCTACGCGCGGGGTTGGATTCGCGGGGTCCTCGCGCTGCTCCGCGGGATCGTCGGGCTCGAGGTCGAAGTCCGCGGGCTCGAGCAACTGCCGGAAGGACCCGTGATCTTCGCCGCCAAACATCAATCGGCGCTCGACACGCTCGTCTTCCACACGATCCGCACCGACGTGATCTACGGCCTCAAGCGCGAGTTGCGCTGGATCCCGCTCTTCGCGTTCTACCTCGCCCGCTCGGGCTGCATCTTCGTCGATCGGGGCGGCGCGGCGACCGCCTTGAAATCGCTCGTGCGGGGCGCCCGCGAGGCGGCCCGGCACGGTTGTTCGATCGTGATCTTCCCGGAGGGAACCAGGAAGCCGCCCGGCGCGCCGCCCGATTACAAATCGGGCGTGGCGGCGCTTTACGGCGCGCTCGGCGTCCCGGTCGTGCCCGTGGCGTTGAACACGGGCCTCTTCTGGCCGCGCCGGTCCTTCGTGAAGCGGCCCGGTCGTGCGGTCGTCGAACTCCTCGAGCCGATCCCGCCGGGCCTCGACCGGCACCGGTTCATGGCGCTCCTCGAGGAACGGATCGAAGCTCGCCAGCGGGTGCTCGAGGCTCCGGGCTCAGCTCGGGGCGCGCATCCCGTGATAGGCGCGGTGCCAGGCGACGAACCGCGGTAGCCCCTCCTCGATCGGGGTGGTGGGTCGCCATCCCAGATCGCGGGTCGTGGCCTCGATGTCGGCGAAGGTCTCGACCACGTCGCCCGGCTGCATCGGCGCCAGGCGGATCTCCGCCTTCTTGCCGACCGCCGCCTCCAACACCGCGACGAACCGACGGAGCTCGATCGGCTCGTGGTTGCCGAGATTGTAGAGCCGGTGCGGCGGCCGGCCGGGTTCGGCCGCGGGTGGCCGGTCGAGAGCCCGCAAGACGCCGTCGACGACGTCGCCGATCCAGGTGAAGTCACGCCGCATCCGGCCTTCGTTGAAGAGCGTGATCGGCCGGCCGGCGGCGATCGCATCGGTGAAGGCGTAATAGGCCATGTCCGGCCGCCCCCAGGGGCCGTAGACGGTGAAGAAGCGCAGCCCGGTCTGCGGGATGCCGTAGAGATGGGCGTAGACTTGGGAGAGGATCTCGTCCGACCGCTTGGTCGCTGCGTAGAGCGAGACCGGCTGGTCGACGCGGTCCTCGACCGAGAACGGGACCTTCTCGTTGGCGCCGTAGACCGAGCTCGAGCTCGCATAGACGAGGTGCTCGAGCTTCGGCAGATGGTGCCGGCAGGTCTCGAGGACGACCATGTGGCCGAGCAAGTTCGAGCGAACGTACTCCATCGGCCGCTCGATACTGAAGCGCACCCCGGCCTGGGCGGCGAGGTGCACGACCGCACGGATCTCGACGGCGTGGGCGCGGGCGAAGGCCACGACTTCGGCCTCCTCGGCGAGGTCGAGGCGGGTGAAGCGGAAGCCCGCGTGGCGCTCGAGCTCCGCGAGCCGGGCCCGCTTCAGAGCCGGATCGTAATAGCTGTTGAGGTTGTCGAGGCCGAGCACGGTCTCGCCGCGTTCGAGGAGGGCGGCCGCGACGTGCATGCCGATGAAACCCGCGGCGCCGGTCACGAGCACGGCCACGGAAGACGCTCCCCGGCTCAGCGCTGGTCGGCAGCGACCCGGACCTTGACCATGCGGTCGAGGAGGGCCGGGCGGTGCGGCTCGGTGCGGGCGATCTTGTCGACGAACTCCATGCCTTCGATCACCCGGCCCCAGACGGTGTACTGCCCGTCGAGATGCGGCGCCCGGGCGAACATGATGAAGAATTGGCTGTCGGCGCTGTTCGGGTCGCGGGTCCGCGCCATTCCGACCACGCCCCGATCGAACGGTACCTTGGAGAACTCGGCCGGCAGCTTGCCGCGCCCCGACCCGCCCGTACCGGTGCCGGTCGGATCGCCGGTTTGGGCCATGAAGCCGTCGATCACCCGGTGGAAGACGATCCCGTCGTAGAAGCCCGCCCGGGCGAGCTCCTTGATCCGGGCGACGTGCTTCGGTGCGATCTCCGGCAGCATCTCGATCACCACCCGACCGCCGGTCGAAAGGTCGATCAGGAGTGTGTTCTCGGGATCGGCGCCACCGGCCGGCTCGGCGGCGGCGAAGCAGGCCGCGGCGGCGAGGCCGAGGCGGGCGAGGCGGGAGCGCATGGGGCAGGTCCTTCGGGTGGAGCCGACCTCGTGGAACCTAGCGCATCGCGCACCTTCGGGCAAAGCCAGGGGCCCGCCGCTTGACAGCTTTGTCCTATTGTTCGAACAATGCGCCGTGCGCAGGGAGGCGAAGTCGCGAGCCATGGACGGTCGACGAGCGGCGCCGAGCAAGCTTTGCGAACGCTCGCCCATCCCCCTCTGGCATCGGGTCTATCTGGTTCTGCGCGGCCGCATCGAAGCCGGCCGATACGCTCCCGACGGCCGGCTCCCGAGCGAGCACGAGATCGTCGCCGAGTTCGGTGTCGCGCGGGTGACGGCGCGCCGGGCGCTCGCCGAACTCGAGGCCGAGGGGTGGATCGAGCGGGCGCCCGGGCGCGGCACGCGTTTGCGACCGGAGGCCGGTGTGCGCGAGATCCGTGGCACCGTCGAAGGCCTCTTCGAGAACCTCGTCGCGATGGGTCTCGAGACGCGCGTCGAACTCCTCGCCTGCGAGGAACGACCGGCTCCCGCCGCGATCGCCCACGCCGCCGGTATCCCGGCCGGCACGCCGATGCTCTACGCGCTTCGGCTCCGCGCGCTCGAGCAAGGCCCGTTCTCGTATCTCGAGACCTGGGTGCCGAGCGAGATCGGCGCCCGAATCGGCCGCGAGGCGCTCGCCACGACCCCGCTCCTCGTCCTGCTCGAGCGGGTCGGGGTACGGGTCGCCCGTGCCGACCAAGTGGTGAGCGCGCGGCCCGCGGAGCCCCGAGTGGCGCGGCTCCTCGAGGTCCCGGTGGGAGTACCCCTCCTCGAAATCACCCGGCTCGTGTTCGACGAGACCGACCGCATGGTCGAGCACATCACCGGGCTCTACCGGCCCGATCGCTACCGGTTGCGCATGGCCCTGGATCGAGCCCGTGGCGACGGTGCCCGGACCTGGGTCCCGAGCCGAGCTCCGGAACGCCCACCCGTTCACCCGAGCGAAATGCCATCGAGGGAGGCCCTTCCGTGAACCGCGTCGCGAACCCGAACCGCCCGTGCTTCTCCCGCCGCCGTCTGCTCGCCGGCACCGCCGGTGGTGCGTTGGCGCTCGCCGCGCCGGCGGTGCTCCGCGCCCAACCGGCGCCGATCAAAATCGGTTTGTTGCATCCGGTCACGGGCTTCCTCGCCTTCTCGGGCCAGCAATGCCGCGAAGGTGCCCTCATGGCGATCGAGGCGATCAACGCCGCGGGCGGGATCCGCTCGCTCGGCGGCGCCAAGCTCGAGCCCGTGCTCGGCGACGCCCAATCGAAGCCCGAAGTGGGTGCCGCCGAAGTCGAGAAGATGAACGAGGCGGGCGTCGCCGCGATCATCGGCGCGTACTCGAGCGCGATCAGCTTGGCGACGACCCAGAGTGCCGCGCGTTACGGGATCCCGCACATCGTGGACGTCGGCGTCTCGGACCAGATCGTCCAACGCGGGCTCTCCAACACTTTCCGATTCTGCCCGGGCTACGGGGTGATCGCGCAGATCGCGATCGACAATCTGGTGGCGCTCAACGACGCGGCCGGCAAACCCGCCCGCACGGTGGCGATCGTCCACGAGGAGAGCCTGTTCGGCACCGGCACCGCCCAACTCCTGCAAAAAGAGCTTCCCGCCCGAGGCTTCGAGGTCGTCGAGGTCGCCAAGCACGCCAACCCGACCCGCGACTTCACGAACGTCGTCCTCAAGCTCAAAGCACTCGCTCCGGACATCGTCATTCCGGCGAATTACTACAACGAGTACGTGCTCCTCGCCCGGACCATGCGGCAGCAGGGGGTCCGGCCCAAGGCGATCTATTCCGTGCTCGGCGGCGCCGCTTCGAGCTTCAAGTTCGTCAAAGAGTTCCCCGACGACGCCGCCTACATCATGGACTGCAACCACTGGTACGACCCGCGCAAAGCCGCGGCGCTCGAGCTGCGCCGCAAGGTCGAGGCCAGGGGCCTCTTCTACACCTACGAGGTCTTCTTGGCGCACGAGGCGGTGCGGCTCCTCGCCGACGCGCTCGAACGGGCCGGCTCGGCGAGCCGGGAGCGGATCGTCGAGGCGCTCGCGACGAGCCGCTGGGACGGGCACTTCATGCCCTACGGCCCGACCCGCTTCGTGAACGGGCAGAACGAGGGAGCACGGCCGGTCAACACCCAGGTGTTGAACGGCACGATCGAGGTGATCTTCCCGGCCGAGTTCGCCTCGGCTCGGCCGGTCTTCCCGATGCCCCGGGTCTGAAGCCCGGAGCCCGCGCGGCGACCGGCGGTTCCTCCTCCCGGCGGTCGCCGCCCCCGACCCATGCTCGAACCCTCGATCCTCACCGCCTCGCTCGTCCACGGGCTCGCGAACGGCGCGGTCTACGCGCTCGTGGCGCTCGGCTTGAGCCTCGTCTACGGCGTGCTGCACATCATCAACTTCGCCCACGGGGCGCTGTTGATGGCAGCACTTTACGCCGTCTATTTCCTCGTCGATCGGGCCGGCCTCGATCCTTATGCGGCGATCCCGATCCTCGTGCCGGGAGCCGGTGCGGCCGGCTACGTCCTTCACCGCTGGGTGGTGGCGAAAGCGAGCCGTGGGCGGGAGGAGGCGGTTCTGCTCGTCACGCTCGGCATCGCCCTCGTGCTCGAGAACCTGGCACTCGCCCTGTTCCGCTCGGACACGCGGACGATCGAGACGGGCTGGGCCTTCACCATGGTCCCCCTCGGTCCGGCACTTGTGCCGGCGGCGAAGCTCGCGGCCGCGGCCGGCGCACTCCTCGCGGTGGCGCTGCTCTGGGCTCTCGTGCGGGCGACCGACCTCGGCCGGGCGATCCGTGCCGTGGCCAAGGATCGCGAGGCCGCCCGGCTCGTCGGGATCGACGTCGAGCACGTCTTCGCCCTCGCTTTCGCGATCGGCACGGCCACGCTCGGGGCCGCGGCCTGTCTCCTCTTGCCGACCTATTACGTGTCGCCCCAGGTCGGGCACGGCTTCGTGCTCATCGCTTTCACGATCGTCGTGCTCGGCGGGATGGGCAGCTTCTGGGGAGCGTTCTGGGGCGGGCTCCTGATCGGTGTGGTCGAGAGCCTGGGCGGCCTCTTCTTGGGCGAGAGCCTCGGCCAGATCGGCATTTTCGCGATCTTCATCGCGACCCTCTTGTTCCGGCCCACCGGCCTTTTCGGCCGAGCGGTTTGAGCCGCGATGCGTCCGCTCGCCCCGATCGGCCTCTTCGCGTTCCTCGCCCTGCCGCTCCCGTGGCTCACGGGCTCGGGCACGGTGCTCAACCTCGCCACCATGGTCTTGATGCTCGCCACGCTCGGTCAGGCCTGGAACCTCCTGGGCGGCATGGCCGGCCAGTTCTCCTTCGGCCACGCCGCGTTCTTCGGGACCGGCGCTTATGCGACCGCGATCCTGCAGATCCGCCTCGGGCTCGACGCCTGGACGGGCTTCGCCGCAGCCGTCTGCGCAGCGGCTGCCATGGGCACGCTCGTGGGCTTCGCGAGCTTTCGCTTCCGGTTGCGCGGCTCCTACTTCGCCCTCGTGACCCTCGCCTTCGCCGAGGTGGCGCGGATCCTCGCCAACAGCCTCGAGGTCACGGGCGCCGGTGTGGGCCTCCTCCTCCCCCTCGCCCCCGGCCTCGGCCGGCTGCAGTTCGCCGACAAAGCGGGCTATTACTGGTTCGCCCTCCTCCTCTGCACGGCGGGGCTCCTGATCGCAGCACGGATCCGTGACACGCGACTCGGCGCCCGGCTCGCCGCGGTCCGCGAGAACGAGGAAGCGGCCCGGGCCCTGGGCGTCGACGCCTTCGCCGTGAAGATGCAGGCGATCGTCTGGTCGGCCGGGCTCGCCGGTGCGGTCGGCGCCTTCTACACGCAGCTCTTCCTCTATCTCGATCCGCACATCGCCTTCGGCCCGCAAGTGTCGGTGGAGGCCTTGCTCGGGCCGATCGTCGGCGGAACGGGCTCGATCTGGGGACCGCTCCTCGGCGCCGCGGTACTCCAAATCCTGGGCGAAGCGAGCCGGGCGCTCACGGGTGGTGTCACCGGCGCCAACCTCGTGGCCTACGGCATCGTCCTCGTCCTCATCGTCCGCTTTTTCCCGGACGGCATCGTCGGCCTCGGCCGGCCCCGGTCCGTCGAGGCCCGAGGGGTCACAGGTTGATGCTGCTCGAGGTCGAGGGGCTCGCCGTCCGCTTCGGCGGTCTCACCGCGCTCGCCGACGTCGCGCTCGCGGTCGAGCCGGGCGAGATCGCCGCCGTGATCGGCCCCAACGGCGCCGGTAAGACGACCCTGTTCGCGGCGATCTCGGGGTTCGTGCGGCCGCAGGCCGGCCGCATCCGGTTCGCCGGACGAGACGTCACGGGGCTGCCACCCGAGCGGCTGTGCGCCCTCGGGCTCGTGCGCACCTTCCAGGTGACGCGGCCTTTCGCCGGCCTGACGGTGCGCGAGAACATCGCGGTCGCCGCCCATCTGCGTCACCGCAGCCGGGCCGCGGCGCTCGCACTCGCCGGCCGGGTCGCCGAGCGGGTCCACCTCGCCGATCGGCTCGAGCGGCCCGCAGCCGAACTCACGCTCGCCGGGCGCAAGCGGCTCGAGCTCGCACGCGCCCTCGCGACCGAGCCGCGCCTCCTCCTCCTCGACGAGGTGCTGGCCGGCCTCAACCCCGCCGAGATCGCCGAGATGGAGCCGGTGATCCGCGGCCTGCGCGCGGACGGGGTCACCGTGCTCTTGATCGAGCACGTCATGCAGGCGGTGATGCGCCTTTCCGATCGGGTCTGGGTGCTCGTGGGCGGGCGGATCGTCGCATCGGGGCCGCCTGCCGCCGTGGTCCGCGATCCGGCCGTGATCGAGGCCTATCTCGGCCCCGGCGCGGCCGAACGACTGGAGCGCGAAGGTGCCCTTGCTCGCGGTGCGTGAGCTCGCCGCCGGCTACGGGCCGGTCGAGGTGTTGCGCGGCGTCGACCTCGAGGTCGGCGAGGGCGAGATCGTGGCGCTGTTGGGCCCGAACGGTGCCGGCAAGACGACCATGAACCGGGTCGCGAGCGGGCTTCTGCGGCCGCGCGCCGGCGAAGTCCTGTTCGACGGGCGGAAGGTGAGCCGGCTCCCACCCCAAGCGATCGTCGAGGCGGGCCTCGTCCAGGTCCCCGAAGGCCGGCGCGTGTTCCCGGATCTCTCGGTCCAAGAGAACCTCTTGCTCGGCGCCTACCGCCGAGGGCGGGCAGGGCGTGCGGCCAATCTCGAGCGGGTCTACGGGCTCTTCCCGCGGCTCGCCGAACGGCGCCGCCAAGCGGCCGGCACGCTCTCGGGCGGCGAACAGCAGATGCTCGCGATCGGCCGGGCGCTGATGGCCGAGCCGCGGCTGTTGATCCTCGACGAGCCGTCGCTCGGCCTCGCCCCGCTCGTGGTCGAGCAAGTCCTGGCTCTTTTGGTCGAGCTCAACCGGGCGGGGCTCGCGATCCTGCTCGTCGAGCAGAACGTCGTCCAATCGCTCGCGATCGCACGGCGCGCCTACGTCCTCGAGCAGGGGCGGATCGTCGCCGCGGGCCCCTCTTCGACCCTGCTCGCCGACGAGCGGCTGCGCCGCGCGTATTTGGGATTGTGAGCCGATGGCCGAGACCTTGGCGCAGAAGATCGTCGCGCGCGCCGCGGGCCGCTCTTCCGTCGAGCCGGGCGAGCTCGTGACCTGCCGGGTCGATCTCGCCATGCTGCACGATTCGGGCGGGCCGCGCAGGGTCGCCCCGATCCTCGAGCGGCTCGGCGTCGGTTTGTGGGACCCGAGCCGCGTCGTGCTCGTCTCCGACCACTACGTGCCGGCGGTCGATCCCGAGAGCGCCCGGATCCTCGATCTCACCCGCCGCTGGGGGCGGACCCACGGCGTCGCCCGTCACTACGACATGCTCGGCATCTGCCACGTCGTCCTGGCCGAGCACGGCCACGTCCGGCCCGGGATGTTCGTGGTCGGCGGCGACAGCCACACGCCCACGGCGGGTGCCTTCGGGGCATTCGCCATGGGGGTCGGAGCGAGCGAGATGGCAGCCGTCCTCGCCACCGGCGAGATCTGGCTCGAGGTCCCCGAGACGCTGCGGATCGTGCTCCCGGGCCACCCGGGACCGGGGGTGGTGGCCAAAGACGTGCTGCTCGCCCTCTGCCGAATGATCGGGCTGGGCGGGGCCGGCTACCGGGCGATCGAATACGAGGGTGACGGGCTCGCCGCCTTCGACATGGAAGAGCGGCTGACGCTCGCCAACATGGCAGCCGAACTCGGCGGGATCACGGGCCTCGTCCCGCCCGATGCGATCACCGCTGCCTGGCTCGAGCGGGCGGGCGTGTCGCTCGCCGAGGCCGAGCTCACGCGCTGGCGGAGCGATCGGGACGCGCCGGTCGCAGCCACCCTCCGCCTCGAGCTCGACCGGCTCGCCCCGCAGGTGTCGGCACCGCACAGCCCGGCCAACGCGGCAGCGGTCGACGAGGTCGAGCCGGTGCCGATCGACCAAGCCTACATCGGCGCCTGCACGGGCGCGAAGCTCGTCGATCTCCGCATGGCCGCCTCGGTCTTGCGCGGGCGGAAAGTGGCGCCCGGAACCCGGCTCCTCGTCGCGCCGGCTTCGGCCCGGGTCTGGCGCGAGGCGGCGGCCGACGGCACGCTCGCCACCCTCACCGAGGCGGGTGCGATCATGCTGCCCTCCGGCTGCGGGGCTTGCGCCGGCTACGGGGCGGGCGTCTTGGCCGAGGGCGAGGTCTGCATCGCCTCGACCGCGCGCAACTTCAAAGGCCGCATGGGGGCGCCGAGTTCGCGCGTTTACCTCGCTTCTCCGCTCACCGTCGCGGCGAGCGCGGTCGTGGGCCGCATCGCCGATCCGCGGCCCTTGCTCGCCGAACGGGAGCGAGAGGCGCCGATCGGTGCGGAGGTGGATCGTGTCGGCTGAGCTCGAAGGCCGCGTCTTCCTCGTGGGCGACGATGTCGACACCGACATGCTGGCACCGGGCGCCTACATGAAAGGACCCGTCGAGGAACTCGCCCGGCACTGCCTCGAAGCGCTCGACCCCGACTTCGCGCGCAGCGTACGGCCCGGCGACATCCTTCTGGCCGGCCACAATTTCGGGACGGGCTCCTCGCGCGAGCAGGCAGCCCAAGCCCTTTCGCTCCTCGGCATCCGGGCCGTCGTCGCCCGCTCCTTCGCCGGGATCTTCTACCGGAACGCCCTCAATCTCGGACTCCTCGCGGTGGTCTGCCCCGACTTCGAGGGTATCGCGCGCGGCGACCGCGTCCGCCTCGATCCGCGCGCCGGCCGGCTCGTCCACACCGAGAGCGGGCGAAGTTTCGCCTGCCGGCCGATCCCGCCGCACCTCCTCGAGATGGTCGAGACGGGTGGGATCGTGCCCTGGCTCGCTCGACGGCTCGCGGCGAGGCGCGCGGAGGGTGTTCGATGAGCGGGCTTGCCGCGCGTCTGCGACGTCGGCCGATCCTGCTCGCGCCGGGCGTCTTCGACGGGCTCTCGGCGGCGCTTGCCGAGGCTGCGGGGTTCGAAGCGCTCTATCTCTCGGGCGCGAGCCTCGCCTACACGCGGCTCGGCATGCCCGATGTCGGCCTCGTCACGCAGAGCGAGCTCGTGGACGCGCTCGCCCGCATCCGCGAGCGGACCGAACTGCCGATCCTGGTCGACGCCGACACGGGCTTCGGCAACGCGTTGAACGTCCAGCGCACGGTGCGGTTGCTCGAGCGGGCCGGCGCGTCGGCCGTGCAGATCGAAGACCAGGCCTTTCCCAAGCGCTGCGGCCATCTTTCCGGCAAGAGCCTGATCCCGACCGACGAGATGGTGGGCAAGATCCGCGCCGCCCTCGATGCCCGGTCGAGCCGCGAGCTCTTGATCGTGGCGCGGACCGACGCGATCGCCGTCGAAGGCTTCGAATGCGCGCTCGCGCGGGCGCGCGCCTACGCCGAGGCGGGCGCCGATCTGCTCTTCGTCGAAGCCCCACGCTCGCGCGAGGAGCTCGCCGCCGTGCCGCAGCGGCTCGCGGATGGTCCGCCGCTCGTGGCCAACATCGTCGAGGGCGGCAGCACGCCGCCGCTCTCCGCAGCCGAACTCGAGGCCCTCGGCTACGCGGTCGTGATCTTCCCGGGCGGCCTCGTACGCGCGCTCGCCAAGACCGCCCAAGAGTTTTTCCGGTGCCTCGAGACGCACGGCAGTACCGTGCCGTTCCGGGACCGTATGCTCGATTTCCAGGGCCTCAACGCGCTCTTGGGGACCGAGGCGCTACTTGCGCGGGTGCGACGGTACGACCCCGAAAACGGAGAGGGCGATCGATGCTCGACCCCGTGACGCTCGCCGTCCTCCAGGGACGGCTCGAGCAGATCGCCGACGAGATGGACGCGCTCCTCTTCCGCAGCGCCTTCAACCCGATCATCGCCGAGGCGCACGACGCGGCGCACGGTCTTTACGACGCAACGAGCGGGGCGACCCTCGTCCAGGGCAAATCCGGGTTGCCGATCTTCGTGGCCGCCATGGCGTTCGCCGTGAAGGCGGTGATCGACCGGGTCGCGAAAGAGGGAGGCCCCCGGGAAGGCGACGTGTTCGTCTTCAACGATCCCTACGAGGGCGGTACGCACCTTTCCGACTTCAAGCTCGTCCGACCGTTCTTCCGCGACGGTCGGCTCTTCTGCTGGCTCGCTTCGGTCGCCCACTGGCACGATGTCGGCGGCGCCGTGCCCGGGAACTACAACCCCTCGGCCAGTGAATGTTTCCAGGAGGGTTTCCTCGTCCCGCCGCTGCGGCTCGTCGAGGGCGGCCGCCTGCGGCGCGAGATCGTCGAGCTCTTGGCCGCCAACAGCCGCCTGCCGATCGCCCTCGAGGGCGACCTCGAGGCGCAGCTCTCGGCCCTCGAACTCGGCGAGCGTCGGCTGCACGAGCTGCTCGACGTTTACGGTGCGGCGACCGTCGAGACCGCTTTCCTCGAGCTGCGCCGGCGGGCCGCCGACCTCTTGCGCGCCCACGTCCGCGAACTGCCGGACGGTCGCTGGTCGGCCACCGACGTCCTCGACGGCGACGGCATCGACGACGCCCCGCTGCCGATCAGTCTCACGCTCACGGTCGAGGGCGAGCGGCTCCGCTTCGACTTCACGGGCACGGCACCCGCCTGCAAAGGCCCGCTCAACATTTCCCGGGCGACCACGATCGCCGGCTGCTACGTCGCCTTGAAGCACGTCTTCCGCGAGGTCCCGGCCAATGCCGGCGTGCTCGAACCGATCGACTTCGTGATTCCCGAGGGCTCGATCCTGGATGCCCGGCCGCCCCGGCCGGTGGGCGGCTACACCGAGACGGTGCTGCGGCTCATCGACCTCGTCTTCACGACCCTCGCCCAGGCGGCGCCGGAGCGGAGCAACGGCTGCGCCTACGGCACGATCAACGCGCTTTCGCTCTCCGGGCACAGACCGGACGGCCGGCGGTGGGTCATGTTCACCTTCTTCGGCGGGGGCCATGGCGGCCATCCGCTGGGTGACGGGCTCGACCATGGCAACGCGCCGATCTCGACCGCGACCATCCCGCCCGTGGAGATCCTGGAGGCGGCCTACCCCGTGATGTTCACGCAATGGGCGCTCCGCCCCGACAGCGGCGGGCCGGGCCGCCACCGCGGCGGGCTCGGCGCGATCTACGAACTCGAACTTTTGGCCGAGGAGGCCGAGGTTTTCTTGTTCGGCGATCGCGGCCGCGTGGGCCCCCCCGGCGTCGCAGGTGGCGGCCCCGGGGCGCCCACCCGCTTCGCCGTGCTGCGCTCGGACGGGCGGATCGAGCCGGCTGCCCGGTCCAAGCTCACGGGCATCCGGATCCGCCGCGGCGACCGTTTGCGCCTCGAGACGCCGGGTGGCGGCGGCTACGGCGATCCGCGGGAGCGGCCCGAGGCGGCGATCGCGCGCGACCTCGCCATGGGCTATCTCACCCTCGAAGGGGCAGAGCGCGCCTACGGCACGCGGGTGCGCGAAATTTCGCCGAGGTTCGGCTCGCGAGCCGGCACGGACGCGGGAGTCGGCCGGTGAGCGGCGGCTGGACGATCGGCGTCGACGTCGGCGGCACCTTCACCGACTTCGTCTTCCTCGACGAGGCGAACGGTCGGATCGAGACGGCCAAAGTGCCGAGCACGCGCGGTCGCGAAGCCGAGGGCTTCCTCGACGGTCTCGAACGACTGCTGGCCCGCCGCGTCCCGATCGACGCGATCGTTCACGGCACGACGGTCGGCACGAACGCCGTGCTCGAGCGCAAGGTCGCGCCGACCGGGGTCATCACCACCCGGGGTTTCCGCGACGTGCTCGAAATGCGTCGGCGCGACCGGCCCTGGACCTGGGGCTTGTGGGGGACCTTCACGCCGATCGTCGGACGTGATCGACGCCTCGAGGTCCGCGAGCGCACGCTCGCCTCGGGCGAGCTCCACGAGCCGGTCGATCCCGGAGAGGTGGCCCGAGCGGCACGCCGGCTCCTGGAGCTCGGCTGCCGGGCGGTCGCGATCGTCTTTCTCAACGCCTACACGAACCCGACCAACGAGCGGCGGGCCGCCGAGATCGTCCGTGCCCTCTGGCCCGAGCCCGGTTTCGTCACGGCGAGCCACGAGATCTTGCCCGAGATCCGCGAGTTCGAGCGGACCTCGACGACCGTCTTGAACGCCTGCCTCCAGCCCGTCGTCGCCAGCTACCTCGAGGCGTTGGAAGCCGCGCTGGCCGAACGGGAGGTGCGCGCACCCCTCGCGATCGTGCAGTCGAACGGCGGTCTCGCGAGTGCCGCCGAGGCGCGGCTGCGGCCGGTCCACACGATCCTGAGCGGCCCGGCCGCCGGAGTGGTGGCGGCGGTGCGGATCGCCGAAGCGGCCGGGTTCCGCGATCTCGTGACCTGCGACATGGGCGGCACGAGCTTCGACGTGGCCCTCGTGCGCGACGGCAAGCCCACGCTCGCCGCCCAGACGGCGCTCGACTTCGGCCTCGTCGTGCGGGCGCCGATGATCGAGATCGCGACGATCGGCGCGGGCGGCGGCTCGATCGCCCGGGTCGATGCGGGCGGCCTCCTCCGCGTCGGTCCGGAGAGCGCCGGAGCCGTTCCGGGGCCTGCCTGCTACGCCGCCGGTGGCGATCGACCCACGGTCACCGATGCCAACCTCCTGCTCGGCCGGATCGATCCCGACCGGCCGATCGGCGGGAAGCTGCGTCGGCTCGACGTCGAGGCGGCGCGCGAGGCGATCGCCCGCCACGTCGGCCGACCACTCGGGCTCGACCCGATCGCGGCCGCGGAAGCGATCCTCGCCGTGGCCAATGCCCGCATGGCGGGAGCGATCCGACTCGTCTCGATCGAAAGGGGCCACGACCCGAAGCGCCTCGTGGCCGTGCCCTACGGCGGCGGCGGGGCGCTCCACGTGGGAGCCCTCGTCCGAGAGGTCGGCCTCGAAGGGGCCCTCGTGCCACGCTTCCCCGGGGTCACCTCGGCCTTGGGCTGCGTGCTGGCGGATTGGCGTTACGACCAGATCCGTACGCTCGATCGCCCGCTCGCGCTGCTCGACCTCGAGGCGTTCGACGCGGCCGTGGCGGAGCTCGTCGCGCGCGGCCGTGATTGGCTCGCCCGGGCCGGCGGCAAGCTCTTGCGGACGCGCTTCGTCCTCGAAGCCGACATGCTTTACCAAGGCCAAACGCACACGGTCGGGGTCCCACTCGCGGCCGACCTCGAGCTGCGCGACGGCCGCACGGGCCTCGACCACGGCCGAATCCACGCGGCGTTCGAAGCCGCCTACCGGGCCGCCTTCGGCCGGCCGCTTCCGGGCGTGCCGGTCCGCTTGCTCAATCTGCGGCTTTCCGCACAGGGTGAACGGCCGCGGCTCGATCCGGCGCTCTTCGCGCCCCCGCCCGACGCCTCGGTGGAGCGGGCGGCGCGCGGCATCCGACCGGTCCGCTTCGACGGGCGCTGGCTCGAGACCCGGATCTTCGACCGGCTCGCGCTCCCGGTCGGCGCCACGATCCCCGGCCCGGCCGTGCTCGAGCAGCCGGACGCGACCGTGCTGGTCGATCCGGGCCTCGTCGCGACGGTCGATCGCTTCGGCAATCTCTCGATCCGGCGGGGAGGAGGAGCATGAGGGCACCCTTCGATCCGGCCCGGAGCGCGCTCCTGTTGGTCGATCTGCAGAACGATTTCCTGCACCCCGAGGGGGCTTACGGGCGGGCCGGCGTGCGCTCGCAAGCGGCCGCGGCACTCCCGGCACGCCTCGCTCCCTTGGCGCGGGCGATGCAGCGGGCCGGCGGTGTCGTGGTGGCGACGCTCTTCACCCTCGTTCCGGGCCGCGGTGGCGCCCCCTTGATCGCCCCCCATCTGGCCAGGCTCCGGCCCTTCCTCGGGCCCGGCGACTTCGCGCCGGGCTCTTGGGGCCAGCGGCTCGTCGCGGAGCTGGAGCCGGCCGATTTCCTGATCGAGAAGGTCGCCTATTCGGCCTTCTACATGAGCCGACTCGAATGGGTGCTCGACAAAGCGGGGATCGACACGCTCCTCGTCGCCGGCATCGTGACGAACGGTGGGGTGGCGAGCACGCTGCGGGATGCGCATGTGCGCGAGTACCGGACGATCCTGCTCGAGGACGGCTGCGCCGCTTTCGACGAGGGGGCGCACGCGGCTGCCCTCGCCTCGTTGCGCACGGTGAGCGAAACGGCGCGCTGTTCGGAGATCCTCGCGCGGCTCGAGGGAGCCATCGGACCGTGACCGGGCTCCTGCTCGACCCGCCCGACCGGTTCGACCTCGAGACCGAAGTGGCGATCGTGGGTGCCGGCGGCTGCGGGCTCGCCGCCGCACTCGCCGCGTGCGAAGCGGGGGCGGAGGTGTGGCTGTTCGAGCGGGACCGGGTGCCGCGCGGCTCGACCGCCATGTCCTCGGGCATGATCCCGGCGGCCGGCACGCGGTTCCAGCGAGCACGCGGGATCGACGACGACCCCGAGCGGTTCGCCGCCGACATCCTCGCCAAGAACGGCGGCGCCACCGACCTCACGATCGTCCGCACGCTCGCGCGCCGGGCCGCGCCCACCGTCGAATGGCTCGTCGACCGGTTCGCCGTTCCTTTGGACCTGGTCGAGGGCTTCCTCTACCCGGGGCATTCGCGGCCGCGCATGCACGCCCCACCCGGCCGCAGCGGTGCCGAGCTCGTGGGCGCGCTCCAGCGCGCGGTGGAGGAAGCGGGGGCCTTCCTCCTTTGCGAGGCCCGGGTCGATGCGCTGATCGTCGAGCGGACGGCCTCGGGAGGCGTCGCCCGGGTTCGCGGCCTGCGCGTCGAGCGACGGGACGGGCGGTTCGAGACCGTGGCCGCCGGTGCGGTCGTGTTGGCCTGCTGCGGCTACGGCGGAGCCCCCGATCTCGTCCGCCGGTTCGTACCCGAAATGGCCGAAGCACCCTATCACGGCCATGCCGGCAACCAGGGGGATGCGGTTCGGTGGGGAGAAGCCCTGGGCGCAGGGCTCGCCGATCTCGGCGCGTACCAGGGCCACGCCGGGCTCGCCGTGCCGCACGAGGTGTTGATCACCTGGGCGATCGTCACGGAGGGCGGCATCCAGGTCGACGCGACCGGGCGGCGCTTCGCCGACGAGACCCGCGGCTATTCCGAACAGGCGGCTCTGCTCAGGGCCCGGCCGGGCGGAGTCGGCTGGATCCTCTACGACGAGGCTCGCCAACGCCTGGCCCTCGCCTTCGAGGACTATCGCCGCGCGCTCGAAGCCGGGGCGATCCGCTCGGCACCCGACCCGGCCGGGCTCGCGGCGGTCACGGGACTGCCGGCCGAGGCGCTCGCGCGAACGCTCGCCGAGGTACGGGAGCTCGCCCGGACCGGTGGGACCGACCGTTTCGGCCGCAATTTCGCCGGGACGGCACCGCTCACACCACCCTATCGCGCGGTGAAGGTCACGGGCGCCCTGTTCCACACCCAGGGCGGGCTCGTGGTCGACCCGACGGCGCGGGTGCTACGGCCGGACGGCTCGCCGATCGCCAGGCTCTTCGCGGCGGGCGGCGCGGCGCGCGGGATCTCGGGACCCGGCGCGGCGGGATATCTCTCCGGTAACGGCCTCCTTTCCGCGATCGTCCTGGGTCGGATCGCCGGTGAAAGCACGGCGAGCGAAGCCCATGGCACGGCGCCGGGTTGCGGGGCCTGACGGCGAAGGCCATCTAGCGTACGGCCCGTTCGTTCGCTCCCGGGAGCCCGCCTTGATCGATCCCGCCGTCGCGGCGGAGGCCGCGCGCCGCCGCACCTTCGCCATCATCTCGCACCCGGACGCCGGTAAGACCACGCTCACCGAGAAGCTCCTGCTCCTCGGCGGCGCCATCCATCTCGCGGGCGAAGTGAAGGCCAAGGGCGAGCGCCGGCGGGCGCGCTCGGACTGGATGGCGATCGAGCAGCAGCGCGGCATTTCGGTCACGACCTCGGCCATGACCTTCGAGCATGCCGGCTGCGTGATGAACCTCTTGGACACGCCCGGCCACGAAGATTTCTCCGAGGACACCTACCGCACGCTCACCGCGGTCGATTCGGCGATCATGGTCTTGGATGCGGCCAAGGGCATCGAATCGCAGACCTTGAAGCTCTTCGAGGTCTGCCGCCTGCGCGACGTGCCGATCGTCACCTTCGTCAACAAGCTCGACCGCGAATCGCTCGACCCCTTCGCGCTGCTCGACGAGATCCACGACAAGCTCGCGCTCGACGCGGCCCCGGTTCTCTGGCCGATCGGGATGGGGGTCGACTTCCGCGGCTGCGCGCTGCGTGGCACCCGCGAGGTGCTGCTGTTCGACCCGGACGTCGGACCGGTACCCGAGCGGTCGGTCGAGCGCGGGACGCCCGAGCTCCTCGAGCGCGTGCCGGCCGAGCTCCTCCAGGCCCTCGACGAACAGATGGAGCTCGTGGAGGGCGCGCTGCCGGCTTTCGACGCCGAGGCCTATCGCGAGGGGCACCTGACCCCGGTCTTCTTCGGCAGTGCCCTCAAGACCTTCGGCGTGCGGGCGCTGCTCGACTTCCTGGCGCGCTTCGCCCCGCCGCCGCGGCCGCAGCCCGCGACCGAACGGCTCGTCGAGCCCGGCGAACCCCGGGTCACGGGCTTCGTCTTCAAGGTTCAGGCCAACATGGACCCGAAGCACCGCGACCGCGTCGCCTTCGTGCGACTCTGCTCGGGTCGTTTCACACGCGGTATGAAGCTCGTCGCCACGCGCGACCGGAAACCGGTCGGCACCGCCGCCCCGATCTTCTTCCTCGCCCGCGAGCGGGCGCTGGTCGAGGAGGCCTATGCGGGCGACATCGTCGGGCTGCCGAACCACGGTCAACTTCGGGTCGGCGACAGCTTGAGCGAGGGCGAGCCGATCCGGTTCACGGGACTTCCGGACTTCGCTCCGGAAATCTTGATGCGGGTCCGCCTGGGCGATCCGATGCGCGCCAAACATCTCAAAAAGGCGCTCGAGGACATGGCGGAAGAGGGCGTGGTCCGGGTGTTCCGCCCGGAGATCGGCGCCGATTGGATCGTCGGCGTGGTGGGCCCGCTCCAGCTCGACGTGCTCAAGACACGGCTCGCGGCCGAATACGACCTGCCGATCGAGTTCGAGCCCGCGCCCTACGTCACCGCCCGTTGGTGCTACGCCGAGGACCGCACGGAGCTCGACCGGCTCCTCCTCACCAAGCGCAGCTCGATCGGCCGCGACCGGGACGGCGAGCCGGTCTATCTCGCCCGCAACGCCTGGGACCTCAACCGGGTCCAGGAGGACTTCCCGAAGGTCCGCTTCACCGCGACCCGCGAGCGTCATTGACGCGGCCGAGCGGCCGGCGGCTTGCCCGGGAGCCCGGAAAGGCCCATCTCTCGCGTGCGGAGGGGGACGAGCGCATGTGGGAGCGGGTCGCCATCGCGAGCGGCTCCACTCGGAGCCTGCTGCGACTTTTGGGCTGGCGGGAGATCGCGGCGATCGCCGCGGCGCTCACCCTCGCCGTCGTGCTGGCGCTGCTCGCGGGTGTGCTGTTCCTCTTGATCTTCCCGGTCGCCTTCGTGGCGGGGCTGGTCATGCGCTGGCTCGCGCGGCGCGAGGCGCCGCCGCTCGACCGGCCGGGCGCGCTTCGGATCGAACGCTGGGAACACGAGATCGAGATCCGGCCCGACGAGATCGAGATCCTGCCGCCACGCCGGCCCCGTTGAGAGGTCAGGCGGCGAGGGGGCGCTCCGGACGGACCGTCCAGACGGCATCGGCCACGAGCCGCTCACCCCGTCGATAGGCGTCGCGGAACCGCTCGAAGCCGTGCAGGCCGCCGTTGACCAGCCGGCGGGCGCGGCGCAGGTCCCCCTCGAGGAGCGCCTCCTTGATGGCGAGCTGACGCTCGGCGAGGAACTGCCCCAGGATCCGCCCGGCGGTGGCCGGCTCGTTGGCCGCCTCGGGCTCGCGCAAGAGTCGGTCGCCGAGGCCGAGCCGACGACTCGTCCGCTCGTAATTGGCCCGTCCGGTGAGCTGGACGAAGCCGCGGCCCTTGAAGCGCTCGCCGTCCGGTGGCCCCTCGTTGCCGAGGTCGGCGCGGTGGTCGTAGAGGTCGAAAGGTCGGCCACCGGGCGAGGTGTTGAACCGCGAGATCGCCTCTTCGACCGGCTCGAAACCCTCGCTCTCGGCGCGGATCGTGGCGAGCGCGACGAGCACCATCGGCTTGTCGACCAGACCCGCCGCTTCGAGCCCGGCCTTGACGTGCGGCAAGTTGCGGGCGATCGGGTCGAGTGCGGTGAAGGGGAAGAGCTGGGCGGTGAACTCGACGTCGACCCGAGCCAGGACGGAGGCGGGCTTGCCCGGCCGCCCCTCGATCAGCATGGCCCAGGTCACGGGCCCGCAGATGCCGTCGGCGAGGAGCTCATGGGCGCGCTGGAAGGCCATGAGCGCAGCTTCGGTGGCCGCCCCGAAGCGGCCGTCGACCGGGCCCGGCGGGAAACCAGCCGCGGCGAGGAGCTCTTGCAGGCGGGCGACCTCGTGGCCACTCGCCCCGCGGCGCAGGACGGGACGCATCTTTCCTTCCTTGGCTGTTGGTGAGAATTCCTATAAACCTGAGGTTGAGGGGAATCAAGGCCGTCGACAGGCCATCGGCCAGGGGTGGTGACCTCGACGGCTCGGAGGTGGAGATGCGGATCGGTGGGGAGCATCGGCGGACCGTCTGGCTGGCGGAGGACGGCCGAACCGTCGCGACGTTCGATCAAACCCGGTTGCCCCACGCGCTGCCGGTGATCGCGCTCGAAAAGCTCGCGGATGCGGCCCGTGCGATCCGCGAGATGAAGGTGCGGGGCGCTCCCCTGATCGGGGCGATCGCAGCGTATGGGGTGGCGCTCGCGATGCGGGCCGACCCTTCCGATGCGGCCCTCGACGAAGCCTGCGCCACCCTGGCCGCGACGCGTCCGACCGCGGTCAATCTGCGCTGGGCGCTCGAGCGGATGCGCGCGGCCCTCGCACCTCTCGCGCCCGGCGAGCGAGAGGCGCGGGCCTATGCCGAGGCGGCCGCGATCTGCGAGGAGGACGTCGCCGTGAACCGGGCGATCGGCGAGCGCGGCCTGCCGCTGATCGAAGCCGCGGCGCGGCGCAAGCGGCCGGGCGAGCCCGTCCACATCTTGACGCATTGCAACGCGGGTTGGCTCGCGACGATCGACTGGGGGACCGCGACCGCCCCGATCTATCTCGCCCACCGGGCGGGCATCGCGGTCCACGTCTGGGTCGACGAGACACGCCCGAGGAACCAGGGAGCGGCGATCACCGCTTTCGAGCTCGGCCAAGAGGGCGTGCCGCACACCGTCATCGCCGACAATGCGGGTGGCCATCTCATGCGCCGGGGGATGGTCGACCTCTGTCTCGTCGGGACCGACCGGGTCACGAGGAACGGCGACGTCGCCAACAAAATCGGCACCTATCTCAAGGCCTTGGCGGCGTTCGACAATGCCGTGCCGTTCTACGTGGCACTGCCGTCGAGCACGATCGACTGGACCATCGCGGACGGCTCGGCGATCCCGATCGAGGAGCGGTCGGGCGAGGAGCTCGCGCTCGTTTCCGGGCGGACCGCGGACGGCCGGATCGAAACCGTGCGGATCACGCCCGAAAGTAGCCGCTGCGGCAATTGGGCGTTCGACGTGACCCCGGCCCGGCTGGTCACGGCCCTGATCACCGAACGCGGCGTGTGCCCGGCGAGCGAGGCCGGGCTGCTCGGGCTCTTTCCCGAGCGCGCCGCCGCCTGAGCCGGGCGGAGGGCCGCGAGCCCCCGCCCCCGTGCCGTCGCTCAGCGCAGATCGAGGCCGCGGACGCGAGCGACCACCGTCCGGCGGCCGTCGATGCCGAAATCGTCGTCGTTGATCAGCATCAACGAGCCGTCGGCGAAGAAGGCCATGCCCTCGATCTTGCTCGGCAGCTCGGGATGCGCGCTCGAATCGAGGACGAGCTTCTTGCCGACCGGCACGATCCCCGCCTCGGCGAGTGAGACCTGCTCGAGCGAGGGGGCGGTCGCCGGATCGTCCCACTTGGAGCCCAAGATGTCGGTGGCGCCGCGTGTGTCGATCAGGACGATCTTGCTCGTCCGTTCGGTGCGGTCGACGAGCAGGAACCGGTCGGCGTCCAGCGCGAGGAGTTCGGAAATCCGAGCGGTGCTCTGGGCCTTACCCTCCTCGCCCTTGAACTCGGCCATCGGGGTGAGCTCGTAGACGTATTCGCCCGCGAGCCGGTCCTCGAGCCGGTCGTAGCGGAAGAGACGCGTGTTGCGCGCCGCCTGGTAGGCCTTGGCGTCCGGGTTGGCGAGCGGGTTCTGGAGCATGAACCACAAAAAGCGCTCGTCCGGGCTCACCGCCATCGATTCGATGCCGCGGTTGAGCTGGCGCTTCGTGAGGATCGCGGGCAGCTTCCCCTCCACGGGGTAGCCCGCGCCCGCGAAGTCCCCCTCGGTCCCGGCCGGGACGAGGCGGCGGATCACCTTCCCGTCGGCGGCCACGTGCAGGATCGAGGGCGCGTTCTCCTCGCCGATCCAGAAGGTCCCGTCGGAAAGTTCGACGATGCCCTCGGCATCGATCGCCGAGGCGCGCGGCTCGAGCTTCCGCCCTTGGGCATCCACCGGGGTCTCGGTGGTGGCCTTGGTGAGCGGGTTCGGCAGGCCCGTGACGGGGCGACCCTCGCGGTCGGTGATCGGGATCGCCTCGAGGATGCGGAAGCCGCCCTCCTTGACCTCGATCCGGTAGATCGTCGGGCTGTAATCCGGCAGTGGGTAGATCCGGCCGCCCTTGATGCCGGCGCAGAACTTCTCGCCGTCGACGCCCGCGACCTCCTTGGCCTCGCTGCAGGGGAAGTTGGGCCCGCGATCGGAGACCGTGACGAAGACGCCGTCCGGGGCGTCGGCGCGGCGGAACGCGGCCGAACCGATGCCGACCGAGAGCTCGAGGGTCTTGCCGCCCTCGAAGGTCACGCTGCCGAGCCGGAGCTGGGGATCGTCGCTCCGGTAGAGCTCGATCATCGGCCCGGCGAAGGCCGGCAGGCTCAGACCCCAGCCGAACAACGAAACCGCGACCAGACCGGTACGCCGCATCCTCACCTCCTCCCGCTTCTGCCGGTGGGAGGCTTGGCGGCGCTCGGTGACGAGCGCGTGACGATCAGGCGGCGCGGGCGAGGGACCGGGCCGGCAGGACCTCGAGCAGCGCCTCGACCAGCCGGTCCATCGAGCGATCGTCGTGGAGTGGCGTGGGCGTGATCCGCAGCCGCTCGGTGCCCTTCGGCACGGTCGGGTAGTTGATCGGTTGGATGTAGATGGAAAAGGCGTCGAGGAGCCGATCGGATGCGGCCTTGCAGGCCACCGGATCGCCCACCATCACGGGCACGATGTGCGAGGGCGAGGGCATCACCGGGATGCCCACGGCGGCGAGCCGGGCTTTGAGCGTGGCGGCCCGCTCCTGGTGCCGGGCGCGCAGCCGAGCGCCTTCCTCGCTCGTGAGCACGCGCAGGCTCGCGAGCGCCGCCCCGGCCACGGCCGGCGCGAGCGAGGTCGTGAAGATGAAGCCCGCGGCGTGGCTGCGGATGGCATCGACGAGAGCAGCCGAACCCGCGATGTAACCACCCATGCAGCCGAAAGCCTTGGCGAGCGTGCCTTGGATCACCGTCACCCGCTCGGCCACGCCGTCTCGGTCGGCGATCCCGCCACCCTTGGGGCCGTAGAGCCCCACGGCGTGGACCTCGTCGAGATAGGTCATCGCCCCGTAGCGGTCGGCCAGATCGCAGATCGCCTCGACCGGCCCGAAATCGCCGTCCATCGAGTAGACGCCCTCGAAGGCGATCAGCTTCGGCCGGTCGAGCGGCTGCGCCTTCAAGAGCGCCTCGAGGTGGTCGAGGTCGTTGTGGCGGAAGATCGCCTTCTCGCAGCCCGAGGCGCGGATCCCGGCGATCATCGAGGCGTGGTTCTTCTCGTCGGAGAGGACGAGGCAGCCGGGCAGGAGCTTGCCGAGGGTGGAGAGGGTGGCCTCGTTCGCCACGTAGCCCGAGGTGAAGAGCAGTGCCGCGGGCTTGCCGTGCAGCGCTGCCAGGGCCTTCTCGAGCTCGACGTGGAGATGGGTGGTGCCGGAGATGTTGCGGGTCCCGCCCGCCCCCGAACCGTAGCGCCGGATCGCCTCCACCGCACCCTCGAGCACGGCCGGGTGCTGGCCCATGCCGAGATAGTCGTTCGAGCACCAGACCGTGACCTCGCGGACGGTGCCGTCACGGTAAAGTCGCGCCGTCGGGAACCGACCGGCGATCCGCTCGAGCTCGGCGAAGATCCGATAGCGGCCCTCCCGGCGCACCCGCTCGACCGCTTCCGCGAACCGGGCCTCGTAGTCGACCATGGCCGGCACTCCCCTCCGCGCACCGTTCAGGACAGCTTCATGAGGAACGCGGCTGGGTTCAAGCCGAAGCGGCGTCACAGCGACGGGCGGTCGCGGGTCTCCGCGAGAAAGGCCGCGTAGGCCCGCGCGAGCCCCTCGCGCAGCGGGGTCGTGGCGCGCCAGCCGAGCGCCTCGAGCCGGCGGGTATCGAGCCTTTTCCTGGGCGTGCCGTCGGGCTTGGAGGGATCGAAACGGAGTTCGCCCTCGAAGCCCACGACCTCGCAAACGAGCCGGGCGAGCTCGGCGATCGTGACCTCCTGGCCGGAGCCCACGTTGAGCGCGATCTCGTCGCTGTACCGGCGGAGCAAGAAGACGCAGGCATCGGCGAGATCGTCGACGAACAGGAACTCCCGCAGCGGGGTGCCCGTGCCCCAGACCTCGAGGACCCGCTCGCCCCGCTCCTTCGCCTCGTGCGCCTTGCGGATCAAGGCGGCGGCGACATGGCTCGAGGCGAGGTCCCAATTGTCGCCCGGGCCGTAGAGGTTGGTCGGCATGGCGGCGATGAAGTCGGCGCCGTACTGGCGGCGATAGGCGCGGCAGAGCTCGAGTCCGGCGATCTTGGCGATCGCGTACCATTCGTTCGTGGGCTCGAGCGGGCCGGTCAGCAGCGCCTCCTCCGGGATCGGCTGCGGCGCGTGCTTGGGGTAGATGCAGGAGGAGCCGAGGAAGAGCAGCTTTTCGACCCGCGAGCGGAACGCCGCGCGGATCGTGTTCACCTCGATCAAAAGGTTCTGCTCGAGGAAGTCGACGGGGTAGGTGGCGTTGGCAAGAATACCACCGACCTTGGCCGCGGCGAGGATCACGACCTGCGGCCGCTCACGCGCGAACCAGGTCTCGACCTCGACCTGGCGAGTGAGGTCGAGCTCCTCGCGGCCCGCGGTCAAGATCTCGACCGGCTCGCGGGCGAGGCGGCGGAGGAGTGCCCTGCCGACCATGCCGCGATGACCCGCCACGAACACCCGCTTGCCGTCGAGCGGGAAGGGGACGCGCGCCGCCACCCGGCTCACTCCGCAGCGCGGTCGAGGCGACGGCCCAGTGCCTCGGCTTCGTGCCTCACCGCTCGGAGGTCGGCGCGGACCATCTCGGCCACGAGCTCGGCGAAGCTCGTGCGGTGGTGCCAGCCGAGCTTGGCCCGCGCTTTGGACGGATCGCCCAGGAGGTGGTGGACCTCGAGCGGCCGGAAATAGCGCGGGTCGACCTCGACGAGGATCCGGCCGGTGCGGCGGTCGAGCCCCTTCTCTTCGACCCCGGCGCCGCGCCAGACGAGTTCGATGCCGACCTCGGCGAAGGCCCGCTCGACGAGCTCGCGCACCGAATGGGACTCGCCGGTCGCGAGCACCCAGTCGTCCGGCTCGTCGTGCTGGAGGATACGCCACATGCCTTCGACATAGTCGCGGGCGTGGCCCCAGTCGCGTTTGGCCTCGAGGTTGCCGACCCAGAGCCGGTCCTGCAGGCCGAGCGCGATGGCCGCCACGCCGCGGGTCACCTTGCGCGTGACGAAGGTTTCGCCGCGCAGCGGGCTCTCGTGGTTGAAGAGGATCCCGTTCGCGGCGAACAGGCCGTAGCCCTCGCGATAATTCCGGGTGATCCAGTAGGCGTAGAGTTTGGCGGTGGCGTAAGGGCTCTGCGGCCGGAACGGGGTCTCCTCGTTTTGCGGCGGCGGTGAGGCGCCGTAGAGCTCGCTCGTCGAGGCCTGGTAGAACCGAGTTTTCTTCTCGAGGCCGAGGATGCGGATCGCCTCGAGCAGCCGGAGCGTGCCGATGCCGTCGGCATTGGCCGTGTACTCGGCCGTCTCGAAGCTCACTTTCACGTGGCTCTGAGCGGCGAGGTTGTAGATCTCGTCGGGTTGGACCTCTTGGACGATTCGGATCAGGTTGGTGGCGTCCGTGAGGTCGCCGTAGTGCAGATTGAAGCGGGCGCCCGGGGTGTGCGGGTCGACGTAGAGATGGTCGATCCGGCCGGTGTTGAAGGAGCTCGAGCGGCGCTTGATGCCGTGCACCTCGTAACCTTTGCCGAGCAGGAACTCCGTCAAATAGGCACCGTCCTGGCCGGTCACACCCGTGATCAAGGCCCTGCGCATCGGAGTATCGTTCCCGTCCGTCGCTCGAACCGCTTGGTGCCATGCTGGCACGCCGTGGTAAACAGCCGGTGAAGCGCGGCGCGCGAGGGGGGCGCGACGAGCCATGCTGCCCGAGGGTCGGACGTTCGAGGAGATCCTGGCTCGGTTCCGCTGGGCGATCCCCGAGCCGTTCAACATCGCCCGAGGCTGCATCGACCGGCACGCCGCGGCGCGCCGCGATGCCACCGCGCTGATCGAGGAGGCGGCCGACGGGACGGTCCGCGTGTGGAGCTACGGCGAGCTCCGTCGACTGTCGTTGCGCCTCGCCAACCTCCTGGCCGAGGCCGGCATCGGCCGCGGCGACCGGCTCGCGATCCTGCTCGCCCAACGGGTCGAGACGCTGCTCGCCCATGTGGCGGCCTACCGGCTGGGTGCGGTAGCCCTTCCACTGTTCACGCTGTTCGGCCCCGAGGCGCTCGCCTCCCGGCTCGCGGACAGCGGCGCGCGGGGCCTCGTCACCGACGCGGCCGGGCTCGAGAAGGTGCGGCCCTTGCTCACGGCGTTGCCGGCGCTCGAGCGGATCTGGACGGTCGAGCCGGCAGCACCACCGGCCGAGGCCCTGTGGCCGGCCCTGGAGCGCGCCGGGGAGCAGGATCGCACGGTCGACACGGGCGCCGAGGATCCGGCCCTCTTGATCTACACCTCGGGGACGACCGGCCAGCCCGAGGGCGCGCTGCACCCCCATCGCGTGCTGCTCGGCCATCTGCCCGGGGTGCAGCTCCCCCAGGAGCTGTTCCCACAGCCGGGCGACCGGTTCTGGACGCCGGCCGACTGGGCCTGGATCGGCGGACTGCTCGACGTGCTGCTGCCCTCCCTCTGGTTCGGCGTGCCCGTGGTCGCCGGCCGGTCCGGCAAGTTCGACCCGGAAGCGGCGGTCGCCTTCATGGCCCGGCACGGGGTGCGCAACGTCTTCGCGCCGCCGACCGCGCTGCGCCTCTTGCGCCGGGCGGGGGTGCGGCCGCGCGAAGCCGGGGTGACGTTGCGTTCGATCGGCACGGGCGGCGAGCGGCTCGGCGAGGAGACGCGGCTCTGGGCCGAAGCGGCGTTCGGCTCTCCGGTCGACGAGTTCTACGGGCAGACCGAGGCCAATCTCGTGGTCGCCTGCTGCCGCGCCCTGTTCCCCCCGCGACCCGGGTCCATGGGCCGCGCGGTACCCGGCCACACCGTGGCGGTGCTCGACGGCGAGGGCCGTCCGCTCCCGCCCGGCGAGGTCGGCGTGATCGCCGTGCGCCGGCCGGACCCCGTGATGTTCTTGGGTTATTGGAACCAGCCCGAGGCGACCCGTGCGAAGTTCGTAGGTGATTGGTTGGTCACTGGAGATCTCGGGCGAACCGACGACGAAGGGTATTTCACCTATCTCCGGCGTGAGGACGACGTGATCAATTCGGCCGGCTACCGGATCGGTCCGGCCGAGATCGAGGATTGTCTCATGCGCCATCCGGCGGTGGCGCTCTGCGCGGTCGTCGGGGTCCCCGATCCGCTCCGCGGCGAGCAGGTCAAGGCCTGGATCGTGCCACAGCCCGGCGTGGTTCCGGACGAGGCTCTGGCCGCGGCGATCCAGGCCTTCGTCAAGGAGCGGCTCGCTGCCCACGAATATCCGCGCGAGATCGCCTTCACCGACAGCCTCCCGATGACGGCCACGGGTAAGGTCCGGCGCCCCGAGCTGCGGGCGCGCGACGCGCGCGGCGAGGCGAGGGAGCGATCGCCCTGAGAGTGCTCGACCGGCGGAGGACCCTCCGGCCGCCGGGCAGCGGTCCGGTGCGCGCGCCGCGGGGCCGCTTCGCCGGCCTCGAGCTCGGCCCGCTCCTGCACATTTGCGGCCTGCTGCTGGTCGGGCTGGCGTCGACCATGCTCGTGCCGATGCTGGCCGATTTGTCGGTCGGACACGGAGATTGGGAAGTGTTCCTGGCCTCGGCGTCACTCACGCTCTTCGTCGGCGCGGCCCTCGTGCTCGCCAACCGCGGCGCCGACCTCACCGCCTTGACCACCCGGCAAATCTTCATGCTGACCACCCTCGCCTGGACCACCGCTTCGGCCTTCGCCGCGGTTCCGTTGGCTCTCTCGGGGCTCGGGCTGTCGATCGCCGATGCCGTCTTCGAGGCGGTCTCCGGCATCACGACGACCGGGTCGACGGTGATCACCGGGCTCGATTCGGCGCCACCCGGGATCCTGCTCTGGCGCGCCATCCTCCAGTGGCTCGGCGGGATCGGCATCATCGTGACCGGCGTCGCGATCCTGCCCGTGCTGAGCGTCGGCGGCATGCAGCTTTTCCGCAGCGAAAGTTCGGACCGCTCGGAGAAGGTCCTGCCGCGCAGCGCCCAGATCGCCTCGGCGATCGGCGGGGTTTACCTCGCCCTCACGATCGCTTGCCTGTCGACCTATTGGTGGCTCGGCATGAGCTTGTTCGATGCCACCGTGCACGCCATGACGACCGTGGCGACCGGTGGCTTTTCGGCCCACGACGCGTCGATCGGCTATTTCGCGAGTCCGGCGATCGAGTGGGCGGCGACCCTCTTCATGGCCGCCGGGGGGATACCGTTCGTCCTGTACCTTCAGGCGCTGCGCGGGCGACCGAGCCAGCTTTTCGGTGACGTCCAGGTCCACTGGTACCTGGCCGTGCTGGTCGTCGCTTCGCTGCTCCTGACCGCCTGGTTGATCCGCGAATTGGGATTGCCGCCGCTCGATGCCCTGCGCTCGGCGGCCTTCACCGCGACCTCGATCATGACCGGGACGGGTTACGCCTCGACCGACTACGGCCTCTGGGGCACTTTTCCCGTCATCCTCCTCTTTTTTCTCAAATGCATGGGTGGTTGTACCGGCTCGACCACGGGCGGGATCAAGATGTTCCGCTTCGTCGTTCTTTATCAAGTCGCCCGGATGCAGATAGCCCGTCTCGTCCGGCCCAGCGCTGTCTTTCGGATGACCTACAATGGTCGGGCGATCGGCGAGGAGACGGCGATCTCGGTGATGGCCTTCTTTTTCCTTTTCGCTCTCACCTTCACCATCGTGGCAGGTGCGCTCTCGGCACTCGGTCTCGATTATCTGACGGCGATGTCGGCCTCGGTCACGGCGCTCGCCAACGTAGGACCGGGCCTCGGTCCGATCATCGGGCCCGCGGGCCATTTCGGTGACCTGCCGGAGGCCGCCAAGTGGGTACTCTCGGCGGCCATGCTCTTGGGCCGGCTCGAGCTCTTCACCGTCCTCGTGCTCTTCACGCCGCTCTTCTGGCGGGGGTGAAGTTTTCTTCCCCGAAGACGACTTTTCGGCAGGGACCTCGTTCGTCACAGGTGAGCGGGGCGCCGCCCCGGTCCCGCTTCAGCACGGGCGGCTCGCGTGCTAGCGCCTCGGCAGGACGCAGCGCGAGGGTGGCGTGGACGAGGCTTTTTCTTATCGCGGCGGCGAACTCTGCTGTGAGGACGTCCCGCTCGCCGGGCTCGCGCGACGGTTCGGCACGCCTCTTTACGTTTACTCGGCGAACGCGATCCGTGCCCGCTATCGGGCGCTGATCGAAGCCTTCGCACCCGATCCGCCCCTCGTCTGCTACGCCTTGAAGGCCAACCACAATCTCGCCGTGATCCGGACGCTCGCGGCCATGGGCGCCGGCGCCGACACGGTCTCCGGCGGCGAGATCCTGCGGGCCCGCCGCGCCGGGGTGCCGGCTTCGAAGATCGTCTTCGCCGGGGTCGCCAAGACCGACCCGGAGATCCAGCTCGCCCTCGAAGAAGGTATTTTGCAGATCAACGTCGAAAGTGCCCAAGAGCTCGAGCGGATCGCGGCGATCGCCTCGGCGATGGGGCAGACCGCACCGATCGCGCTCCGGGTCAACCCCGACGTCGCGGCCGCCACCCACGACAAGATCGCAACCGGCCGCAAGCACGACAAGTTCGGCATCGACCTCGCCGACGCCCCGGCCCTTTACGAGCGGGCGGCGGCACTGGCGGGGGTCGAGCCCGTCGGGGTCCATCTCCACATCGGCTCGCAGATCCTCGACCTCGCCCCCTTCGAACGGGCCTATGGCCGGGCGGTCGAGCTCGTGCGGGAACTGCGGGCACGGGGCATCCCGATCCGCCGGCTCGACCTCGGGGGCGGGCTCGGGGTGCGCTACGGCGAAGAGGGCCCGGCCGACGTCCGCGCCTTCGCGGCCCTCGTGCGGCGTGCGACGGCCGGGCTCGGCCTCGACCTCGTGCTCGAGCCCGGACGTTTGCTCGTGGCCGAGGCGGGTGTCCTCGTGGCGTCCGTGATCTATCTCAAAGAAGCCGGCGGGCGGCGGTTCCTCGTGCTCGATGCGGGCATGAACACGCTCGTGCGTCCGGCCATGTACGGCGCGCGGCACGCGGTCGCGCCGGTTCGTGAGCCGCGTGCGGAGGACGAGATCCTGCGGATGGACGTGGTCGGACCGATTTGTGAATCTTCCGACATCTTCGGTCGCGATTATCGGCTGCCACGGTTACGACCCGGCGATCTCCTGGTGTTCCACACCGCCGGGGCTTATGGCATGGTGATGGCGTCGGACTACAATTCGCGTCCCTCCCCGGCCGAGGTGCTGGTGGACGGTGCGCGGTTCGCGCTGGTCCGACCGCGGCGCGAGCCCGAAGAACAGATGGCGAGCGAACGGATTCCGCCCTGGCTCGACGAACCCGGGCGGGCGTGCTGAGCGGGAGACCGACATGAGCGACGACCCGAGGATGCGGCGCGGCTTCGAGCTGCGCGTCCGGCTCGCACGGGCGGTCGTCGCGTTCGAGCGGATCTGGCCGGCGATCTGGCCGGCGGCGGGCGTGGCCGGGCTCTTCCTCGCGGTGAGCCTACTCGACCTCTGGCACCGGCTCCCGCCCTTCCTGCACGTCGTCGGGCTCGCGGCCTTCGCGATCGGGTTCGCCCTCGCCCTTTGGCGGGCCCGTGGTGCGTTCGGCGGCGTCGGCCCGGAAGCCGCCCTCGCCCGGCTGGAGCGCGACAGTGCGATCCCGCATCGGGCGCTGCGCGCGCTCGACGACCGACTGCCCGAAGAGGTCGCGGACCCGGCCACGCGGGCCCTTTGGGAGGCGCACCGGGCACGGCTCGCGCGACTCGTCGGGCGGCTGCGGGTCGCTCCCCCGCGTTCGGCGCTGCCGGCACGGGATCCTTGGGCGCTTCGCGCGGCGCTCCTCCTGCTCCTCGTGCTCGCTCTGGTGGACGCGCGCGGCGAGTACGGCGCGCGGCTGATCGCGGCCTTCTCGCCGGCCGCCGCCGGGAAACCGGAGACGCCCGCGGTGAGTGTGGCGCTGTGGGTGACCCCGCCGGCCTACACCCGCAAACCGCCGATCGGCGCCGATCAGGCACGAGCCACCGACCGTCTGGTCGTTCCGGCCGGCAGCCAAGCGCTCGGGCAGATCCACCACCTCCCGCCCGGGGTGGACCCCGCGACCGCCCGGCTCCACGTCCCGGGCAGCGAACCGCAGGCCTTCACGGCGCTCGGGCCGGGTAGTGGCGAGGCGAAAGCGACCCTCGAGCGATCCGGCCGGCTCGCGATCGTCGGGCCCGACGGGACGGAGCTCGGCGGCTGGGCGCTCGAGGTCGTGCCGGACCTGGCGCCGACGGTGGCGTTCGTCGACGAGCCCAAGGTGACCCACCGGGGTGTTCTGCGGATCGCGTTCGAGGCCGCGGACGATTACGGGGTGAGCGAGATCGCTCTCGAGATCGCCACCACCACGCGACCGGAGGAGACCGAACGACTGCCCCTCGCCAAGACCCAACCGAGGCCCGGTACGTTCGCCTCGGCCGCGTACAGCGATCTGTTGGCGCATCCCTTCGCCGGTTTGCCGGTCCGGATACGCCTCGAGGCGGTCGATTCGATCGGCCAGGTGGGCAAGAGCGGCCCGCTCGAGGTCGTCCTGCCCGAGCGGCAGTTCCGCAACCCGCTCGCGCGGGCGGTGATCGAGCAGCGAAAAGCCCTGGTCGCCACCCCCGAACAGCAGCAGCAGGTCGGCGGCCGGCTCGCGGCGTTGGCCGAGACCCAGGCGGCAGCGGCGCTCGGGGCCGCGGTCCCGTTGAGCCTGAGGGTCGCCGCCCTGCGCACCCGCGACGCCCAGACGCGCGAGCAGCGCCGCGCGGTGGTCGACCTCTTGTGGGAGATCGCCCTCTACATCGAGGACGGCGCCCTTTCGACGGCCGAACGCGAACTGCGCGCGCTCCAGGAGCGTCTCGAGCGGGCGCTCGCCGAGCAAGCGAGCGACGCCGAGCTCGAGCGGTTCATGGCGGAGCTGCAGGAAGCCCTCGATCGCTTCCTCGAAGAGCTCGCGCGGCAAGCGCTCGCCGAGCAGCAGGACCCGACGGCGCCCGAACAGCAGCCCGTGCAGCCGGTCGATCCCTCGCAATTCGTCGACCGCCGGGATCTGCAGCGCATGCTCGAGCGGGCCCGCGAGTTGATGCGCTCGGGCCAGCGGGACGCAGCGAAACAGCTGCTCTCGCAGCTCCGCGACATGCTCGAGAACCTGCAGGTGGCGCGTGGTCAGCAGCGCCCCTCACCCGAGCAGAAGGCGCTCTCCGATCTGCAGAAGATGATCGAGCTGCAACGCAATCTGTTGGACCGCAGCCACCGGATGCAGCAGGGGGCTTCGGGCGACCAGCCGCGTCGCCAGGAGGGCATGCAGGGGCAGCAGGGCCGTCAGGGGCAACAGGGTTTGCAGGGTCAACGTGGCCGCCAGCCGGGCCAGCAGCAGGGGCGACGCGGCCAGCCCGACCAGGGCCAGCGCGGCCAGCAGGGGCAGTTGGGCGAGGGCCAGCCCATGGAGGGTGGTGAGGCCGAGAACGCGCTACCGGACTCGCCGGGCCGCGCCGCCGCCGAACAGGAGGGGCTGCGCCGGGCGCTCGGCGAGCTCATGCGGCGGATGGGCGAGCAGGGCATGCCGATCCCGCGCGAGCTCGGCCAGGCGGAGCTCTCGATGCGCAGCGCCCGCGACGCGCTCGGCGAGGGCGATCCGGGGCGCGCCGTAGCACCCCAGGCGCAGGCCCTCGATCTCTTGCAGCAGGGTGGCCAGGCGATGCTCGAACAGATACAGCAGCAGATGGGCCGAGACCCGGGGCCGGGCCCCGGCCGGGAGCCGCTGGCCCAGGGCCGCCGCTCGCGCGATCCCTTGGGACGCTCGCAGTTCAACGACGGGGGCTGGGATCCGCGCGGCGAACTCGTGCCCGAGGAGGCGGATCTGGGCCGCGCCCGCGAGGTCCTCGAGGAGCTCTACCGGCGGTCCGGTGAGCGCAACCGGCCGCCGCTCGAGCTCGATTATTACAAGCGGCTTTTGGACCGCTTCTGATCGAGGGGGTGCGGTTCCGTCGCTCGCCCAATCGGGACGCCCGGCCCGAGGGCGCGCGGGTCGAGCTCGTGATCCTGCACTACACGGGCATGAGCAGCGCTGCCGCCGCCCTCGATCGATTGTGCGACCCGTCGGCGAAGGTGAGCGCGCATTATCTCGTCGAAGAAGACGGCACGCTCTGGTCCTTGGTCGACGAGAGCGAGCGCGCCTGGCACGCCGGGATCAGCTATTGGCGGGGCCGCGAGCGGCTCAACGACGTTTCGATCGGCGTCGAGCTCGTCAATCCGGGTCACGCTCACGGCCTCCGGCCGTTCCCCGACCGCCAACTGCGGGCGCTCGAGGTGCTCCTCGACGAACTCTTCACGCGTTGGCCGATCGGACCCGCGGGCGTGCTCGGCCACGCCGACGTGGCGCCCGAGCGCAAGCTCGACCCCGGCGAGCGCTTCCCCTGGCGGCGCCTCGCCCGCGCCGGACTCGCGATCTGGCCGGAGTGCGCGATCGCGCGACCACCCGATCCCGGCGAGGCGGACCGACTGGCCGCGCTGATCGGTTACCGCGCGGTGGCCGACCAAGGGCAGCGTCGAGCCGTGCTGGCGGCGTTCCAACGCCGGTTCCGGCCGTGGCGGGTCGACGGTCGGCTCGACGCCGAGACGATGGGCCTTTTGGAAGCGGTCGCGGCCTTGTCGAACGGCTCGCCTATCCGCATTTGAGCGGTGCGGCGCGAGGTGGCCGGATGGCCGCTCCCGGGGGCTCCGCCCTCGGGGGAGGAAAGTCCGGGCTCCACGGGAACACGGTGCCGGGTAACACCCGGCGGGGGTGACCCCAGGGACAGTGCCACAGAGAACAGACCGCCCGCCGGGACGGGGAACCGTCTGCGGGTAAGGGTGAAACGGTGCGGTAAGAGCGCACCGCGCCTCCGGCAACGGGGGCGGCACGGTAAACCCCACCGGGAGCAAGACCGAGTAGGGGCGACGGCGTCGGCTCCGGCCGGCGCGCGGCCGGTTCCCGGCCGGTCGCCCGGGTGGGTCGCGCGAGGCGCTCGGCGACGAGCGCCCCAGAGGAATGGCCATCGCCCGGGCTCCAGCCCGGGGCACAGAACCCGGCTTACAGGCCGCCTCGTCGCCGCGCCGGGCACTGCGGAGGGGTGGCATCTTTGCACAACCAGGAGTTGAGTGCAAGATTTTTCCCGCGTTTGTCCACAAAACTTTTCAATGCCGGCCGATTTCGTCTTGACAGAGGTTTGGCGGCAACCGCTCGAGTCGCTTGACCGCCGGCGCCCCAGGGTTTACCCTTCATTGAAGACCAAAGATCCGATGCTTTCTCCCTTGCCCGGAAAGTAATCGGATCGAGACCGTTCCGAATTCACTGTCCCGAGGACGACGTGGCGGGGGTGGACCAGTTCGATGTTCGCCGACCCCCTCGTGAGGGTCGAAGGAGATCCGTCGTTCGCGGTAAGTGCTCGTGCCCTTTTCCGCTCCGCCCGACCTCCAAGCCGGTCGAGCTCGGCCGTTTCGTCGAGGCCGGGCCCGCGATTTCTCTCGATCGACCGTCGAAAAGCGTGGCGGCGTCGATCGAAGACCGACGCGTGCGCCGTTCGATCCGCGAAGACGTTCGACTCCCGGTAGCAAAAGCCTTGTGGAAAACCTGGTGAGCGAAACGCGCCACGTGCCCGTCCTGCTCGCCGAAGCGATCGCCGGACTCGCGCCGCGCGCGGGGGGTACCTATGTCGATGCCACCTTCGGCGGCGGCGGCTACAGCCGTGCTCTCCTAGCCCATCCGGTCGCTCGGCTCGTGGCGATCGACCGCGACCCTGCGGCGGTGGCGCGCGCTCGCGGCCTCGCCCGCGAAGAGCCCAGGCTCACCGTCCTCGAAGGACGCTTCGGTGAACTCGAACGATTGTTGGCCGATGCCGGCATCCCGCGGGTCGACGGAATCGTCGCCGACCTCGGACTCTCCTCCGATCAGCTCGCCGACGCCTCGCGCGGCTTCGCCTTTCAGGAGGACGGTCCCCTCGACATGCGCATGGACCGGCGCGGTCCGACCGCTGCCGAGCTGCTCGCCCGGCTCGACGAAGCGGCTCTCGCGGACATCCTTTTCCGTTTCGGCGACGAGCCCGACGCCCGGCGCATAGCCCGAGCGATCGTCCGCAGGCGAGAGCGGGCACCCCTGACCCGCACCGGCGAGCTGCGCGCGCTCGTCACCGCGGTGAAGGGCGCACGCAACGCTCGCCACGACCCGGCGACCCGGACCTTCCAGGCGTTACGCATGGCGGTCAACGACGAGCCGGGCGAGCTCGCGCGGCTGCTGGCCGCGGCGACCCGCTTGCTGGCTCCGGGCGGTCGGCTGGTGATCGTCGCTTTCCATTCGGGCGAAGACCGGATCGTGAAGCGCTGGATCGAAAGCGACGGCGGTCGTCGGTCGGCCGGATCGCGGCACCGCCCGCCACCGCCCGAGGCCGGACCGCCGCGCTTCGTCTGGGCGGTACGTGGCCCCGTCCTGCCGTCGGCCGCCGAAATCGCCCGCAATCCGAGAGCCCGCTCCGCTCGCCTCCGTGTCGCCGTACGTACCGACGCGCCCGCCGAAGCGGACGGTGAGCCGCGACCCGCGCGGAGGGCAGCATGAGCTGGCGGCCGGCCGTGCTCACCGGCATCGCGGCGTTACTCGTCGCGATGGGCGTATTCGAGCTCAAGCACCTCGTTTACGAGCGCGAGCGCGAGCTCGCGCGGCTCGAGCGAGCGATCGCCCAAGAAAAAGCACGGATCCGAACGCTCAGGGCCGACCTCGCCTGGCTCCGTCGGCCGGAGCGGATCGTCACCCAGGCCCAGCAGCTCGGCCTCGTACCGGCCCGGCTCGATCGGTTCGTGCGGACCGAAGACCTGCCCGACGCCACCGCCCTCGCCTTCGCCGGCCGGAGTTTGACCGTCGAGCTCGCCGCCGGCGAGGCCGTGGAGCTGCGCTTCAAGCCGATCGTCGTGCCGGAGCGTCCCAACGCGCGGAGCGGAGGGACCCGGCCTTGAGCTGGTCGGCGCTCGACGCCTCGCTCGAGCCGACCGATCCGGCCCTCGCCCGCGGTCGGCGGCGGCTCGTCCTCGTGGGCGCGTTTTTCGTCCTCTTGTTCGCGGGTCTCGGTTTGCGGCTCCTCCACCTGGCGCCCGAGGAGCGGACCGCGGAAGCCGGCCCGCCGCCCTCGCCCGTCGAGCCGGTGCGTCGCCGGCCGGATCTCGTCGACCGGCGGGGCGAGCTCCTCGCCATCGACGTCCCGGTTCGCTCCCTCGCCGTCGATCCACTTCTGGTGAGCGATCCACGACGCACCGCCGAACGGCTGGCCCGGATCGTGGACGCGGCGGATCCGGGCGTTCTCGAACGGCGGATCGTCAAGGCCAAGGCGGCCGGTCGACGGTTCGAATGGGTCGCCCACCGGGTTCCGCCCACAGCCGAACGCGCCGTGCTCGACGCCGGTCTGCCCGAGGTCGTACTCCGCTCGAGCGAGCATCGGGTCTACCCCAAAGGACAGACCGCCGCGCATCTTCTGGGGTTTGTCGACATCGACAATCGCGGGCTCGCGGGCGTCGAGCACGCCCTCGACCACGGCGGACTCGCAGCGCTCAGGGACAGCCGCGAGGTCGCGCTCAGCCTCGATTTGCGGGTCCAAGAGGCTTTGCGCGACGAGCTCGCCCGAGCCTTCCGCGAATTCCGGGCGATCGGCGCTTGTGGGCTCGTCATGGACGTCCGGACAGGCGAGCTCCTGGCGCTCGTGAGCCTGCCCGATTTCGATGCCAATCGCGGCGGCAGCGCACGGCCGGAGCAGCGCAAGAACCGCTGCACGGGCGGCTCCTACGAGCTCGGCTCGCTCTTCAAGGTCCTCTCCCACGCCGCCGCTCTCGACAGCGGGCGGGTCCGGGTGGGCCAGCGCTTCGAGATCCCACCTGCCCTTCGGATCGGCCGGCATACGATCCGCGACGTACACCCGGCCCCCCGGCCCTTCACGGTGGCCGAGATCTTCTCGCACTCCTCCAACATCGGCACCGCTCAGATGGTGTTCGCAGCGGGCGGCGCCGAACCCTTACGGGCCATGCTCGGCCGGCTCGGTCTGTTCGAACGCGCCCCGCTCGAGATCCTCGAGATCGCCCGCCCGCAGGTGCAAAAGTCCTGGCCCGACGTGGTGACCGCGACGGTCTCGTTCGGCCACGGGATTGCTGTCTCGCCCCTGCGCTTCGCCGAAGCGGTGGCCTCGCTCGCGGGTGACGGCACGCTCGTGCGGGCGACCCTGCTCAAGCGCCCCGAAGGCGCGGCGCTCGAGCCGGGACCGCGGGTGGCGAGCCGCCGCACGGTCGAGGATCTGCGCTGGATGATGTGGCTCACGGTCGTCGACGGCACCGCCAAGAAGGCCGCCGTGCCGGGCTATCTCGTGGGCGGCAAGACCGGCACCGCGGACAAGCCGGGCCGCGGCGGCTACCGGCGCGGTGCCGTGCTCGCCTCCTTCGTCGGTGTCTTCCCCTTGGACGCGCCGCGCTACCTCGTGTTCGCGATGGTCGACGAGCCCAAGGCCACGGCCGCTTCCGGTGGCACCCGTTACGGCGGCCAGGTCGCGGCCCCGGTGGTCGGGTCCGTGATCGCGCGGATCGGCCCACTCCTCGGCGTGCCACCATCCGATCCGGCGGTCGAGGCCCGCTTCCGCGAGCGTTGGGCGGCGATGCGCCCGGCCGTGCAGCTCGACCCGGGAGGCCCGCGCCTTGCGGCTGTCGACGCTCGCCGCTGACCTCGCCCGGCTGCACGGGCCCGACCGCGAGGTCACCGGCCTCGCGCTCGATTCCCGCCGCGTGCGGCCGGGTGATCTCTTCGCCGCCCTGCCCGGCACACGCGTCGACGGTCTGGCCTTCGTCGATTCCGCGGTGGCGGCCGGTGCGGCGGCCGTGCTCGGCGATCCTCGCCTGCGCGATCGCCATCTCGGTGTCCCCATCCTCGTGGCCGATGATCCTCGCGCCGCGCTCGCCGGCATCGCCGCCCGGTTCTTCGCCGCCCAGCCGACCACCGTGGTCGGGGTCACGGGCACGAGCGGCAAGACCTCGGTCGTGAATTTCACGCGCCGGCTCTGGGAGCGGCTCGGTCGGCGCGCGGCGAGCCTCGGCACGCTCGGCATCGTCGGGCCCGACGGTGTCCGCCCGGGTGCGCTCACCACCCCCGACCCGATCGAGCTGCATCGCGAGCTCGCGGCTCTCGTCCGCGCGGGGATCACCCATCTGGCGATGGAAGTGTCGAGCCACGCCCTCGACCAGCGTCGGGTCGACGGTGTCCGCTTCGCCGCCGCCGCCTTCACCAACCTTTCGCGCGACCATCTCGACTATCACGGCACCATCGAGGCCTACCGAGCGGCCAAGCTGCGCCTGTTCGAAGAGCTCCTCCAGCCGGGCTCGGTCGCCGTGGTCGATGCCGACACCCTCGAAGGCCGCCTCGTCGCCGCGATCGCCCGCACGCGGGGGCTCGCCCTCATCGATTACGGCCGGAATGCAGCGCGCCTTCGGCTCGACTCGTGGACCCCGCTGCCGTCCGGCCAGCGCCTCGAGCTCCGGCTCGACGGTCGACCGCGGACGGTCGAGACCCGACTGATCGGGGCTTTCCAGGCGCGGAATTTGTTGGCCGCACTCGGGCTCGTGGTCGCCACGGGTACGCCGCTCGAGGCCGCAGCGGCGGAGCTCGGCGCACTCGAGGGGGCCCCGGGACGGATGCAGCTCGTCGCCGAACATCCTTCGGGGGCAGGGATCTACGTGGACTACGCGCACAAGCCCGACGCGCTCCGCCAGGCGCTCGAAG
>Ga0308408_1000051_pt1 | contig 69650 bp, 55 predicted proteins | sample HotsprSampleMSe3_FD_203466 | JGI IMG/M metagenome (GOLD analysis project Ga0308408, IMG submission 203466) | Hot spring phototrophic mat microbial communities from Mushroom Spring, Yellowstone National Park, Wyoming, United States - 20060912_MSe3 ... | reverse complement strand
CTCGAGAGCGTGGTCTTGAGCTATGTGGTGGCCCGGGACGTGTTCGGGCTCGTCCAGTTGACCGCCGAGCTCGAGCGGCTCGGGCCACCGGTCCCCGCCGATCTCCAGGCGCAGCTTTTGGTCGAGGCCCGTCGCGTTCTCTTCGAGTCGACGCGCTGGTTCCTGGCCAACATGCCACGCCCACTCGTCGTGCGCGACATCGTCGCAGCCTATCGGCCCCTCGTCGAAAGGGTCGCAGCCGACCTCGAGACCGTTCTGCCGAGCGCGCCCGCCGCGCGGCTGGCAGCTCGCATCGAGGCTCTCCGCGCCCAGGGGCTGGACCCCCGGCTCGCCCGGCGCGCGGCCGCGCTCCCCTTCCTCTCGATGGTCGGGGACGCAGCGATGCTCACGATGGACCCGGCGGTGGCGACCTCCACCGCGCCGCCAGACGCGCTCGGAGCCGCCCGCCTCCTCGCCGCGCTCGACGGCGCGCTCGCGCTCGACGAGCTTCGCACGCGCCTCGGAGCCGTTCCTGCCCGCTCGGCCTGGGATCGGATGGCAATCGCCGGCCTCGCCGATCGGATCGGTGCGGAGCTGCGGCGGCTCGCGATCGCCGCACTCCACGAAGGCCTTCGGGCCGACAGCGCGGCGAGCGCGGAGAGCGAAGCCGCCCGCTTTCTCGCCGATCGCGTCGTCGGGTCAGATCGTTGGCGGGCTCTGATCGGGGAGCTGCGCGCCGTATCCGAGCCAGATCTCGCGATGTGCGTCGTCGCGGTGCGCGCTTTAGGCGATCTCCTCCCACCCCATCCCGTCCGATCGTCCGCCCGATCCGTGACCGTCGAGTGACATATCGGTGCTTGCGGAGGCCGATCCCGGGCGATATCCACGCACAACGCTCGCGGCCGCCCGTTCCGGGCGGATCGTGGGCCCCTATCGCTGCGTCGTGCGCGACGTCCGCGAGTCTGAACGCGTCGGGAAACGCACCATGCACCAGGCCGAGACGGTCAAGGAGAGTGAGCTCTTCTTCCGGCATTGGTTGCGTTCGCCCCGCTCGATGGGGTCGATCAAGCCGTCCTCGCCGGCCCTCGCCCGCGCGATCGCCGATGCCGTGGTCTGGCAGCCCGGTCGTTGGGTCGTCGAACTCGGCGGAGGCACCGGCGCCATCACTCAAGGCCTCATCGAACGCGGCATCCCGCGCGATCGGATCGTCGTCGTCGAGCTCGACCCAGAGCTTGCGGCCTTCCTCGGCCGGCGTCTCCCCGGCTGCGTCGTGGTTCCGGGTGACGCGACCCGCCTCGACGCGATCCTCGCCGATCTCGGCATCGACGACGTCGCAACCGTCGTCTCGGGCCTACCCATGGTTCGTATGCCGTTCAGCTTCCAGAAAGCGATCGTCGACCAGGGCCTCGCGGCACTCCGCGAACCCGGGACCATGCTCCAGTACAGCTACTCGCCCCTCCCCCCGATACCGGCTGATCGGCTCGGCATCCGCGCCGAACTCGTTCGCTACGTGCTGCGGAACCTACCGCCCGCGACCGTCTGGCGCTACCGCCGCATCGCTTGAGGAGGCGCCTCGGTCGGCAGCCCGACTGCGCGGTCCTGTGGGGCTGCTCGCCTCGCAACCCTGCTATGCGTCCCTCGCGGCGACTGGTATAGCTCGACGCGGATCGCGCTGCCAGAAACGGACAGTGGGACGGGGGGCCGGTCGTTGGTCGCAGGTCGAACTTCCAACTTGTTTGTCGCGCTCGGCTCAGGAAGATCAGCTTCATCTTCTTCGGCCATCGAGGGGCAGCGGATGACCGATCCGTGCCTCGACACCCTCCCGAAGCTCCTCTTGCACAACGCGACCCGTTGGCCCGGGCGGCCGGCGATGCGCGAGAAGGAGTTCGGGATCTGGAACGTCTACACTTGGGCCGATTATCGCGACCGAGTCCGCGAGATCGCACTCGGGCTCGCAGCGCTCGGCGTCCGTCGTGGCGAGGTGGTCGCCTTGCTCGGACGCAACCGACCGAACTGGGTGTGGAGCGAGCTCGCTGCGCAGGCTCTCGGTTGCATGAGCCTCGGCATTTACGAAGACGTTCTTCCCGTGGAAGCGGGCTATCTCGTCGGTTACGCAGAGGCCGTCGCGATCTTCTGTGAAGACGAGGAGCAGGTCGACAAAATCCTTCAACTCGGCACTGCTGCTTCGACTCTCCGCTGGATCGTGTATCACGACGATCGCGGCATGCGGAAATACACCGACCCACGCCTCGTTTCCTGGGACGAGATCGTGCGGCTCGGAAGGGAGTTGGACCGCGTCGAGCCCGACCGGTTCGAGCGCGAGGTGGCAGCCGGTCGGGGATCCGACGTGGCGATCCTCTGCACGACATCCGGCACGACCTCGAACCCGAAGCTCGCGATGCTGCAGCACGAGCCCTTCCTGCGCCACATCCGCGCCTATCTCGAGGTCGATCCGCGCGGGCCCGACGACGAGTACGTGTCGATCCTACCGCTCCCCTGGATCATGGAGCAGGTCTACACGGTGGCGATGCCGCTTTTGTGTGGGATCCGAACGAACTTCCCGGAAAGCGCCGAAACGGCGATGCGCGATCTTCGCGAGATCGGGCCGACCCACATTTTGCTCGCCCCCCGGGTCTGGGAGCAGATGGCAGCCGACGTCCGCGCTCGGATCCTCGATGCGGGCCCACTCACGCGGCGGCTTTTCGACTGGGCCGTCCGTGTCGGCACGGCAGCCGTCGAGCGCGGTGACCGCGATCGCCTGGCCGACCTCTTCGTTTTCGGCGCCTTACGCGATCGTTTGGGCTTTGCACGGCTCAAATCGGCCGCCACGGGAGGCGCGGCACTCGGGCCCGACACCTTCAAGTTCTTCCTCGCGATGGGCGTGCCGCTCCGCCAACTCTACGGTCAAACCGAGCTTTCCGGAGCCTATACGCTCCAGGTCCACGACGAGCTCGACACCGACAGTTCCGGCGTGCCGTTCCCGGACACCGAGGTCCGCATCGAGGATCCCGACGAGAACGGCGTCGGTGAGATCGTCACCCGTCACGCTGGTATGTTCAAAGGTTATTTCAAGAACGAAGAAGCGACCCGCGACGCCTTCACCCCGGACGGTTGGATGCGGACCGGCGACGCCGGTTATTTCGATGCCAAAGGACGGCTCATCGTGATCGACCGGGTGAAGGATATAGCTCGCACCTCAACCGGGGTGCGCTTCAGCCCTCAATTCATCGAAAACAAACTCAAATTCTCGCCTTATATCGGCGAGGCAGTCGTCTTGGGCAATCGCCGGCCTTACGTGACCGCCATTTTGTGCATCCGCTACTCGATGGTCTCGAAATGGGCCGAAATGCGGCGTATCGGCTACACGACGTACCAAAACCTGGCGACGAACCGCCACGTGGTCGACCTGCTCGCGGACGAGGTGGAAAAGGTCAACGCGGCTCTACCGGAAAGCCAGCGCATCCGCCGTTTCGTCGTGCTCTGCAAGGAGCTCGATCCCGACGACGGTGAGGTGACCCGGACCCGCAAGGTGCGCCGCTCCGTGATCGACGAGCGCTACGCCGAGATCATCGAGGCGATGTACGCCGGCCGGGATCGGGTACACGTCGACGCCGTCGTGACCTTCGAAGACGGACGCACGGGGCGGATCGACGCCGATCTCGAAATTCGCGACACGAGCTCGCGAACCAGCTTCGCACGGGCCGCGTGATGCTCACCACAGCCCCGCCGCGACCTGCTCAGCCCGCAGCCGCCCGCCGTCGTCGGGCGATCGGCGATGTTCTGCTCGCGGTCGAGAACATTTCGCTCCGCTTCGGTGGGGTGCGCGCGCTCACCGACGTGTCGTTCGACATCCGCAAAGGGGAGATCCGCGCCATCATCGGACCGAACGGTGCCGGCAAATCCTCGATGCTCAACGTCATCAACGGTTTTTATCACCCACAAGAAGGGCGGATCCTCTGGAAAGGACGGGCCCGGCCGCGGATGCGACCGCACGAGGCGGCTGCGGGCGGGATCGCACGAACCTTTCAAAACATCGCGCTCTTCAAAGGGATGAGTACACTCGACAACATCATGACGGGCCGTATCCTGAAGATGCGAGCCTCGTTCATCGAGCAAGCACTCTGGATCGGGCGGGGCCGTAGCGAGGAACTGCGCGAGCGAGCTTTCGTCGAGCGGATCCTCGATTTCCTCGAGATCACCCACATCCGCCACTCCCCCGTCGGCACACTCCCCTACGGTCTGCAAAAAAGGGTCGAACTCGCGCGCGCTATCGCCATGGAGCCGGAGCTGCTCCTGCTCGACGAGCCTATGGCCGGGATGAACCTCGAGGAAAAAGAGGACATGTGCCGGTTCATCCTCGACGTGAACGAAGAGTTCGGGACGACCGTCGCGCTCATCGAACACGACATGAGCGTGGTCATGGACATTTCCGATCGCGTCGTCGTGCTGGATTACGGTAAACTGTTAGCGGACGGCACGCCCGACCAGGTCCGCAACGACCCCGCAGTGGTCGCGGCGTATCTGGGTGTCGCCCATGGCTGAGCTCGGGCCGCTCTTCGAGGTCGTCCTGGGCGGGCTCATGAGCGGCGTGCTTTACGCGCTGGTCGCCCTCGGCTTCGTCTTGATCTTCAAGGCCTCGGGCGTTTTCAACTTCGCCCAGGGGGCGATGGTTCTCTTCGCCGCACTCTCGCTCGTCCGACTCGCCGAGTGGCTGTCCTTCCCGTTCGCCTTCCTGCTCACGATCGTCATCATGATCGCCGTAGCCTGGACAATCGAGCGGCTCGTGCTCCGGCCTTTGGTGGGCCAGCACGGCCTCATCCTCTTCATGGCGACGATCGGTGTGACATTTTTCCTCGACGGATTCGGTCAGACGATCTGGGGCTCCAACGTCTACCAGCTCGACCTCGGCATCCCCGCATCGCCCTGGTTCCTCGCCGAGAGCCTTTTCCCGGGCGGCATCCTGGTGAGCCCGATCGACGTCTTCGCAGCGGCGATCGCCGGTGCCCTGGTCCTCGCCCTCTCGATCTTCTTCCACAGCACCAAGATCGGCCGAGCGCTCCGCGCCGTCGCGGACGATCACCAAGCCGCTCTGTCGGTCGGGATTCCCCTGCACCGGATCTGGCTGATCGTCTGGTCGACCGCCGGGATCGTGGCGCTGGTGGCCGGCATGGCCTGGGGTTCGAAGCTCGGCGTCCAGTTCTCGCTCTCCCTCGTGGCGCTCAAGGCTCTTCCGGTCCTCATCCTGGGTGGCCTCACCTCGATACCCGGAGCGATCGTCGGCGGACTGATCGTCGGAGCCGGCGAGAAGCTGGCCGAATTCTACATCGGCCCTTCGATCGGCGGCGGCATCGAGTATTGGTTCGCCTACGTCCTCGCGCTCGCGATCCTCCTCGTCCGCCCGCAAGGCCTCTTCGGCGAAAAGATCATCGAGCGGGTTTGATGTCGTGATCTACCGCGAGACCGGGCAATTCCGCACCTCTTACGCCGAGGACCAGGCGATCTTCCGCCTGCGTCAAGACAAGATCGGCATCGCCGTCATCCTGGCGATCGCCTGGATCGGAATCCCCTTTATCGCCGACGAGTACTTGCTGCGCGCTATCCTCATCCCGTTCCTGATCCTCGCGATCGCCGCGATCGGCCTCAACCTCCTGTTGGGCTATTGCGGGCAGATATCACTCGGCACCGGCGCCTTCATGGCGATTGGCGCTTATGCCGCGTACAACCTGGCGTTGCGCCTGCCGGCCTTGCCGCTGCTCCTCGACTTCCTGCTCGCCGGGTTGATCGCCGCCGCCGTGGGCGTGGTCTTCGGTCTGCCCTCCTTGCGCATCAAAGGACTCTATCTCGCGGTCGCGACCCTGGCGGCGCAATTCTTCGCCGACTGGGCGTTTCTGCGTGTCCCCTGGTTCACGAACTACACTCCGTCGGGCTCGGTCACCGCCCCGCCGCTGGACTTCTTCGGCTGGGTCGCCGACACGCCGCGCGAGAAGTATTTCGTCTGCCTCGCCTTCGCCTGCCTGACCGCGCTCTTGGCCAAGAACCTCGTCCGTTCGCGGATCGGCCGCTGCTGGATGGCGATCCGTGACATGGACATCGCCGCGGAAATCATCGGAATCCGCCCGATGACGGCCAAGCTTTCTGCCTTCGCGGTGTCGAGTTTCGTGGCCGGCGGCGCCGGGGTCCTTTGGGCCTTCGTGCATCTCGGCTCCTGGGAACCCCTGGCGTTCTCGATCGACATGAGCTTTCGCTTGTTGTTCATGGTGATCATCGGTGGGATGGGCTCTATCCTCGGCTCTTTTTTGGGTGCGGCTTTCATCACTGTCTTACCGATCTTTTTGAACCAGGTGCCGGCTCTCGTGGGCATCCAACTCTCCACGGCGATGGTGAGCCACCTCGAGTTCATGATCTTCGGGACACTCATCGTCTTGTTCTTGATCTGGGAGCCCCACGGGCTTGCGCGCCTCTGGCAGATCGGCAAGGAGAAGATGCGCTTGTGGCCGTTCCCCTACTGAGCGACAGGACCACTGGGGTTACAGCAAGGGAGGTTGTGGGATGATGCTCAAAAAGTTCGCGCTCGCCAGCGCAGCGCTTCTCGCGCTGGTCGGCGCCCGACCTGCCGGCGCGGAGAGCCTGTTCTACCCGTCGCTCGTCTACCGCTCGGGCGCCTACGCGCCGAACGGGATCCCCTTCGCCAACGGCGTGGCCGACTACGTCGCGATGATCAACGCCCGCGACGGCGGCGTCGGCGGCGTGAAGATCGAACTCGAGGAGTGCGAGACGGGCTACGCCACGGACCGCGGTGTCGAGTGCTACGAACGGCTCAAGACCAAAGGAGCGGGTGCCGTCGCGTTCTCGCCTCTGTCGACCGGCATCACCTTCGCCCTGACCGAAAAGGTCCCGATCGACAAGATCCCCCTCCAGACCATGGGTTACGGCCGGTCCGAGTCCGCCGACGGCCGCGTGTTCGCCTGGAACTTTCCGCTGCTCGGCACCTATTGGAGTGCCGCCGACATCCTGATCCAACACGTGGCCAAGATCTCGGGAGGCCTCCGGGGCAAGAAGATCACCCTCGTTTACCACGACAGCCCCTACGGCAAGGAGCCGATCCCGGTTCTCCAGGACCACGCGCAGAAGCACGGCTACACGTTCGAAGCGATCCCGGTGACCCATCCTGGCGTCGAGCAGAAGGCCGCTTGGCTGAAGATCCGCCAGACCCGCCCGGATTTCGTCTTCCTCTGGGGCTGGGGTGTGATGAACTCGACCGCGATCAAGGAAGCGGTGGCGGTCGGCTACCCGCGCGACAAGATGTACGGCGTCTGGTGGGCGGCGGCTGAACCCGATGTGCGGCCGGCGGGCGACGATGCGAAAGGCTATCAGGGCCTGGCGCTCCATCCCGCCGGCGCCGACTACCCTGTGCACAAAGACATTCTCAAATATGTCTACGACGCCGGAAAAGGGGCCGGTAAGCGTGAAGAGGTCGGTGAGGTTCTCTACAATCGCGGTGTGATCGACGCGATGCTCAAGCTCGAGGCGGTCCGCACCGCTCAAAAGCTCACCGGCAAGAAGGTGGTCAACGGCGCCGATGTCCGCCTCGGCTACGAGAACCTCGAGCTCACGGCCGAACGGATCAAAGAGCTCGGCTTCGAGGGCCTCGTGACGCCCTTGAAGGTCTCCTGCCGCGATCACGAGGGTGCCCGCAAGGCGCGCATCCACCAGTGGGACGGCCAAAAGTGGGTGTTCGTCTCCGATTGGATCGAGGCTGACACGAGCTATTTGCGGCCGAAGGTGGAAGCCGCGGCGGCAGCCTACGCCAAAGAGAAGAACATCACCCCGGCGACCTGCCCTTGATCCCCCGGCGGGCCGGAGCGGGCGTGTCGCTCCGGCCCTTTCCCCACGGAAAGCACTCGTGACCGCTCTCGGCCAAGCTCCTCGAGCCGCGCGGGCCGCTCTCGAAGTCAACAATATCGAGGTCGTCTACGACCACGTGGTGCTCGTCCTCAAAGGTGTGAGCCTTTCCGTGCCGGAAGGCGCGATCGTGGCCCTTTTGGGGGCGAACGGCGCCGGCAAGACGACGACGCTCAAGGCGATCTCGAACCTCCTGCATGCCGAACGCGGCGAGGTCACCAAGGGTTCAATCACTTTTTACGGTGAGGAAGTCCACGCGCTCTCGCCCAACGAACTCGTGCGGCGGGGCTGCATCCAGGTGATGGAGGGGCGACACTGCTTCGCGCACTTGACGGTCGAAGAGAATCTCCTGACCGGTGCGTTCACCCGGAAAGATGGACGCGCGGCGATCCAGCGCGACCTCGAAATGGTGTACGGCTACTTTCCGCGGCTCAAGGAGCGGCGCAAGTCACTCGCCGGCTACACTTCCGGCGGCGAACAGCAAATGTGCGCGATCGGCCGGGCACTCATGGCGAGGCCCCGTCTCATTCTCCTCGACGAACCGTCGATGGGTCTCGCCCCGCAGCTCGTCGAAGAGATTTTCGAGATCGTGGAGCGCCTCAACAAGGAAGAGCATGTGACGTTCCTCATCGCCGAGCAAAATACGAACATGGCGTTAAGGCACGCCAGCTACGGTTACATATTGGAGAATGGCCGCGTCGTCCTCGACGGCGAGGCCGCCAGCTTACGTGACAACGAGGATGTGAAAGAATTTTACCTCGGATTGAGCGGCACTGGTCGCAAGAGCTTCCGCGACATCAAAAGCTACAAACGGCGCAAGCGGTGGCTTTGACGACGTTCGTCGTGGGCCGGCGAGGCGCCGTGCCGCAAGGCGGCTGATCAGCGTGACCCGTGACGGCACGGGTCACGAATGACTATAAGGACCCGTGACCGGCCGGACGAAGGCGAGAGGGCGCTCATGCCGGAAAGTGGTGGCGTGTTCTTCGACCGCCAGGAGGTACGCAAGCCCGCCGAACGTGAGCAGGCGATCTTCCACGCGCTTCCCGGCCTGATCCGACACGCTCTCGACAACGCGCCCGCCTTCGCGGCGCATCTCGGCGACATCGACCCCGATTCGGTGGTCGACCGAGCGGCCCTCGCGAAGCTGCCGATCCTGCGAAAGGCCGACCTCCACGCCCGCCAGCAAGCAGCCCTGCCGTTCGGCGGGCTGAACGCAACCCCGGTCGGGCGCTTGGTTCGCATCTTCGCGTCACCCGGGCCGATCTACGATCCGGAAGGGGCCCGACTGGATTATTGGAGGTTCGCCCGCGCGCTCTTCGCGGCCGGGTTCCGCACGGGAGACCTCATCCACAACACCTTTTCTTACCATCTTACTCCGGCCGGTTGCATGATCGAGGGTGGCGCCCGGGCGTTGGGCTGTCCCGTCATTCCGGGTGGAACGGGCCAGACCGAACTCCAGGTGCGCGTGATCCACGATCTCCGGCCGACCGGCTACGCCGGTACACCATCGTTCCTGTTGACACTGCTCGAAAAGGCCCGTGACCTCGGCCTCTCCACCCACTCGCTCAAGAAAGCGCTGGTCTCGGGTGAGGCCTTCCCGGCTTCGCTCCGAGACCGCCTCGAGAACGAGTTCGGGATCGCCGCCTACCAGTGCTACGCCACCGCCGACCTCGGGCTCATCGCCTACGAGACGAGCGCGCGCGAAGGGCTGGTCGTAGACGAGGCGGTGATCGTCGAGATCGTGAAGCCGGGCACGGGTGAGCCAGTTCCCGACGGCGAGATCGGCGAGGTCGTCGTTACCGTCTTCAACCCCGACTATCCCTTGATCCGTTTCGCGACCGGCGACCTCTCGGCCGTTCTCCCGGGTGAGAGCCCGTGCGGGCGGACCAACATGCGGATCAAGGGCTGGCTCGGCCGCGCCGACCAAGCGACCAAGGTGCGCGGGATGTTCGTCCACCCGCACCAGATCCGCGAGGCCTTGAAGCGGTTCGACATGCTCGGCCGGGTTCGCGTCGTCGTCACCCGAGAGGGCGAGCGGGACCGGATGATCCTCCGCTGCGAAGTGCCCGGTGCGCCTTCGGGGCTCAAGCTGGCACTCGGCGAAGCGATCCGGGCGGCCACCGGCCTTCGGGCGGAGATCGAGTTGGTTCCGCCGGGCTCGCTGCCGGCTGACGGTAAGCTGATCGACGACTGCCGCGAGCCGGGCTGAGCCGACCTTGCTGGCGGTCCAAGGGCTCGCCTGCCGGCGAGGGGGCCGGTTCGTCTTCGAGGCCGTGAACTTCGCCCTCGCTCCAGGCGATGCGCTCCTTCTGCTCGGGCCGAACGGCAGTGGCAAGACGAGCCTCCTCCGCCTTCTCGCCGGCTTCGCCCGTCCGGCCGCGGGGAGCGTCCTCTGGGAGGGGCGTGACATCCGCGAAGCGCGGGCCGAACATACCCAGCGCCTACATTTCGTGGGCTTCGCCGACGGCTTGAAGGGTCCTCTCCGCGTCGCCGAGACGCTTCTCTTGCAGACCGCCCTTCTCGGCACCGGGCCGGAACGCGTCACCGCTGCCCTCGAGACCTTCGGCCTCGCCGACCGAGCGGAAGATCCGGTCCAGGCCCTCTCCTCCGGCCAACGGCGCCGGCTCGCGCTCGCTCGCCTCCTCGCCGTTCCGCGACCGCTTTGGCTTCTCGACGAGCCCGGGGTGGCGCTCGATCGAGCCAACAGGCTGCGGCTCGAGGCGCTGATCGAGCAACACCGGGCTCGGGGCGGGCTCGTCGTGGTCGCGAGCCACGGCGACGTGGCGATACGCGACCCGCTCGTCCTCCAACTCGGCGCAGGCGCACCGTGCTGAAGGCGGCGTTCGCTCTCCTGCGCCGTGATTTGCTCCTCGCCCGGAGGCGGGCCGGGGAAACGCTCCTCGTCGTCGCTTTCCTCCTCATCGCCGGGACACTCTTCCCGCTCGGCGTAGGGGCATCACCGGACCTACTCACGCGGATCGGCGCCGGCATCGTCTGGGTACTGGCGCTTTTGGCGGTGCTGCTCGGCCTGGAGCGGCTCTTCCAACCCGACCTCGAGGACGGCTCGTTCGAGCAGCTCCTGCTCTCGCCGGCACCCCTCGAAATCCTCATCCTCGCCCGGTGCTTCGCACACTGGCTCGCGACGGGGTTCCTCGTCACCCTCACTTCGCCGTTGATCGGCCTCTTGTTGAGCCTGCCGAACGAAGCGCTCGTCGCGCTGCCGATCGTGCTCGCACTCGCCACGCCCACCCTCACCCTCGTGGGTGCGATCGGCGCCGCACTCCTGGTCGGCTCGGGCCGCGGCGCCATGCTCGCGGCCCTCCTCGTCCTCCCGCTCGAGATTCCAGTCTTGATCTTCGGCCTCGCTGCTAGCGAAGCCCTCGCTGCCGGCTTCGAATCGACGGGTGCTCTCCTCTTGCTCGGCGCGCTCCTGCTCGCGGCCTTAGCGTTCGCGCCGCTCGCGATCGCCGCGGCGCTGCGTCTGGCGCTCGAGTGACCCGCCCCCGGATACCGAGCTCTCGCGCGCCGCGGCTCCCGAGTGTCAGCCGAAGCCGACGCAGCGGTAGAGGTAATAACGACCCGGCTCCACTCCTTCGGGTAGCGACAGAGGCTCGGTCCAGCGCACCTCGAGACGCTGATCGCTCACGATCACCGCACCCGGAGCCACGATCGTCGGCAAATATCGCGCGAGCTTGCGGGTGTTGCGGGCAGTGACCTCGGGGTGGCCGCAGCCGATGTCGGCGTGGACAAGTGCGGCGCGGCGCCGCATTCGGCCGAGGGCGGTGGGTAGGGTGCGGGCGATGTCACCCACGAACAGGAACTCGTCGGGGGGCCGACACGAGGGGTGCGGGTCGACCCGCCGCTCGAAGACGTAGATCGGCCGATCCGGCAACAGGCAGCGCAAATGGTCGTAGGTCCGGCCGTTGCCGAGACCGATCTCGACCACGGGCCCGGGCAGATCGGCGATCAGCCGCGCGGCGAGGTCGAGACAGGCGCGCTGCGCCTGCAGGCGGCGAATGAAGCTGTCGAGACGGCTCATCGGGACCGGAGCACCGCGGCTGATCGGCGGTCGCCCCGGCCGTCTACCAAGTCGCCGATCACGATGCTACCTCCGGTGCGGCACGCTCGAAGGTGCGACGATGCACGGCTACGCCAACCCTCTCCGGCTCGGTCGGATCCTCGATGCCATCTACCCTTGGGCGCTCGCGGGCGTGCTCGTGCTCGCGCCGGTCGGGCTTTGGATGGCGCTCGTGGTGGCTCCACCGGACTATCAGCAAGGTGACGCGGCGCGAATCATGTACGTGCACGTTCCGGCCGCTTGGATGGCGCTCTTCGTCTACCTCGTGATGGCCTGCATGAGCGCCGTAGCGCTGATTTGGCGTCATCCGATGGCCGAGATCACGGCGCGTGCAGCGGCCCCCGTGGGTGCCACCTTCACTTTCCTCGCCCTCCTCACCGGATCGATCTGGGGCAAGCCCATGTGGGGCACCTGGTGGGTTTGGGACGCCCGGCTCACCTCGATGCTGATCCTCTTTTTTCTTTACCTTGGCTATCTTGCCTTGCACGAATCGTTCGACGATCCCGAACGGGGTGCGCGAGCTGCCGCCATTTTGGCCATCGTCGGCGTGGTCAATCTTCCCATCATCAAATTCTCGGTCGATTGGTGGAACACCTTGCATCAGCCGGCAAGCATCCTGCGGATCGGTGGGCCGACCATCCATCCGAGCATGCTCTGGCCGCTTTTGACCATGGCGCTGGTATTCAAGCTCTATTTCCTCTGTGTGCTGGTTCTGCGCATCCGGTTCCTTCTCGCGGAACGGCGTTTGGCGAGCGCGAGGGCCGAGAGGGGCTGAGGAGCCGTTACGTTCGGTGGGCGATCTGCACGAAGCACGCAGGAAGGCAGGTCGGCCGTCGTTCCCCGAACCCGGGGCGCTCGCGGCGTCGATTCGTGCCGGCAACCGAGCAGCGCTCGCTCGCGCGATCACGCTCGTCGAGAGCCGTCGATTGGAAGACGAAACCCTCGCCGAAGTGCTCCTGGACGAGCTCCTCCCCTTCACGGGCGGCGCGCAGCGCGTCGGCATCACGGGTGTGCCCGGCGTCGGTAAGAGCACCTTCATCGATACGCTCGGCTACTTCCTCGTGAGCCACGGGCATCGGCTCGCCGTGCTCGCCGTCGATCCTTCGAGCACGCGCACCGGCGGGTCGATCCTTGCCGACAAAACTCGCATGGCGCGCCTCGCGAACGAACCCGCGGCCTTCATCCGACCTTCGCCTTCCTCGGGAACGCTCGGCGGCGTGGCGCGGATGACTCGTGAGACCATGCTCCTCTGCGAAGCCGCGGGTTTCGACGTCGTCATCGTCGAGACGGTGGGTGTCGGCCAATCGGAGACCATGGTGGCCGACATGGTGGACGTGTTCGTGGCCTTGATGCTGCCGGGAGCCGGAGACGAGCTCCAAGGGATCAAGAAGGGGTTGGTCGAGCTCGCTGATTTGGTGGTCATCAACAAGGCAGACGGTGCCATGAAGCGGGCGGCCGACGAAGCCGCGCGCCATTATGCCGAGGCCCTCCGGATCATCGAGCCGACCACACCCACTTGGCGCCCACCGGTTCTGACTGCGAGCGCTCTCACGGGCGAGGGGGTGGAGCAGGTTTGGGCCGAGATCGAACGCCATCGCGCGCTGCTCGAAGCGACCGGGGAGCGGGCGGCGCGGCGCCGCGCTCAGCAGCTCCGTTGGTTCGAGACGCTATTGGAAGACCGGCTTCGCGACGTGCTGCGTCGCGACCGGCGCGTCGCCGATCTCCTCCCGGCGATGGAGTCGGCAGTCGCGGAGGGGCGAATGGTGGCACCGGCGGCGGTGCGGCGCGTGTTGGAAGCGGCCGGGTTCGAACGACCCGAAGTAATCGCGGGCGATCGAAGACAGGGTCGAAGCTCGCCTTCACGATAGACGGAAGGTGCGAGGCGCGGGAGCGTGAGGTTCGGGCCCGACCCTCCCACATCACCAGGGTCCCAACATGTATGGGCTGCCGAGCTTCGACGCGAGCCTGTGCTTGCTCCTGGCAGCCTGCTGGGCCCCCGGCATGGAATGCCCGCAATAGCGCAAGCTCCAAACCCCCGATCGCCAAGCCTTCGAGCGGCCGATGTAGGAAAGACCGCCCGACGCTTTTCGATACGTTTCGACCTGTTTCGGCTCGGCCGCTACGCCACTGGAGCCTTTCGCCAGCTGATCGCCCGCTCGCTACAGAGCCGGATCGATCCAGAACCGGCTGCAGGGTCAGTTGGTGCCGTCACCGCCCGGCCGCGTGATCTTCTACGAGTGGGGTGCGCGCCTGCCGTCGGCGAGCGTCGTGCGTGGATAATGTTCGAACCGGCAACGACGCTCCCTCTCGTTCCGTGACTATCGGCTCGGCCACGCCCTTTTCGCCGTCGATGCAGCGGCCGCAAGCCCCTTCGAGCGAGGCGCTCGTCCTCTCGAGCCCCCCTCGGTTTGGGACACGTTCGAGGCGATCGCCGAAGAAGGTCCCGCCGAGTGTGTGCCTGCTGTCCGGCACGCGATCCGTTCGTCGGTACAGCGGAGGTGAGCAGCGCTCGGCGAGGTGCGACGAAGGCGCCGGCTGGCATGCGAGTGCTTCGTTGTTCTCCGGGACCGCGCCAGGTTCAACCAGGGTTCGGAGCCCGGACATGCTCGGGGCACACCGGCAGCCAGGGCGAAACGGGACGTCCCGAGGGCCCACCAGGATCGACGAGAGCCCCGTCCGGTCGAAGCGCGCGGTCGGCTGGCCCGCTTTGTTGCGAGCGATCCCGTTGCCCGCGGGGAGAAGATCACACCTTACTCGGGGCCTTGCCGGCTTCGGGTGTCGAGAGCTTCTGTGATTGTATAGACGCGCGGTTGGAGTGCCGCTGCGCCGCGGCCCCAAGCAAGCTTCCGGAAGGATCGGTAGAGTCGTAAACTGGAGAAATTAAGATCGAACCCCGGTTCGGAACCCTCCCGCGGGAGAATCTCTCGCGAATTACCGGCGACGATCCGGCTCGGGGCTGGTCCCGCTTCCGGAGCGCTTCGGGTTCACGACGTATTTGTGAAGGAGCCTCTCTTCTCACGATCGACCGCGCCCCTTCATCGAGGGCAAGCCTCGCGCGACGTCACGGCCATCGATTCGGGTGAGCCCCTTGACCAGGGTGAGCCACTCACCATCGACGAGCTCCTGCACGACCCCGAGCGGCTGGCCGTCGAGCCTCGTCGACGCGACACCCGAGTCGATCTTTGCTCGATCGATGTCGGCTGGGCGGACCGCTTCCTCATTCGGGGGGAGCGAGCCCGGTTCCGGAATTCGGAATTGGGTCCACGGCCGAAAGTCAGCCGGGCGCCGAGAGCGAGCAAGGCTCAACGTTCGCACCGTACTCGACAGATCGGATCGAGCGGTGCAGGAGCCGGCACGGAACGGAGGGTCCGGTGATCGACAAACTCACGGTGGCACTTTGGGCCGTCAACATGGCCCTCGAACTCGACGGACCGGAAGCTTTCCTCGCAGTCGCCGAGCGGCAGCTCGCCCGTGCCCGCTCGGCCGGGGCGGGGCTCGTGGTGATGCCCGAACATCTGAGTGAAGGCTGGCTGCAGTGGGCGCCGCCCGGCTTGCCCGAGTGCGACGAACTCGCCTGGCTCGCCGACGAGGCGCGCGTCATCCTGCCTCGCCTCATGGCAACAGCCGAAAGATATGGCCTCGCCTTGCTCGCGGGTACCGTTCCGGTCGCGGTCGAGCCCGGGCGCTTTCGAAACCGTGCCCATTTGCGGCTACCCGACGGTACGACGTTCATCCAGGACAAACTGACGTTGACACCGGACGAACGCGATCCGGCCGCGTGGATGTTCGAGCCGGGCGAGCGCCTCGTCACGGTGCGGTGGAACGGCCTTCGCATCGTCACGCTCGTTTGCCTCGACGTCGAACAGCCCGCTTTGGCCGCACACCTGAAAAAGGATCCGCCCGATCTCGTGCTCGTCCCGACCGACACGGGGGCGATCTCCGGCTACTCTCGGGTGACCGCCTGTGCGCGGGCGCGGGCGGTCGAGCTCTGCTCCGCGATCGCTGTCGCTGGAGGCATCGGCACCGTGCCGGTCCCGCCCGACCGTCCCAACGTGTCGGGTGCGGCCCTCTTCGTCCCGTGTGAGATGGCGCTCGGGGGAACCGGGGTTTGGGCCGAGATCGGGCCGCTCTCCGAAACCCGAGGCGACGGTCCCCTTTTGATCGCCCGCGACGTGCCGCTCGCCGAGCTCCGCAGGCTACGCGCGGGCGGCGCCGAGGTCTGGCCGGGCTTTCACCTCCTTTCGCACGAGGTAGTCCCGTTCGGCCCCTCAGACGAGGCGGTCGAGCAGGAGTCCGCGCAACAGACGATCGGGTAGTCGTCCGGAACGGCGACGGTCGCGCAGTCGCGACACGGGGACGCTCTCGTCGAGCCGTGGCTGCACGCCTGCACCGGAAGGAACGAGAACGCCCTTCGAGGCCCCGCCACCGTACGCGACCAACGAGGTCCCTGGCTCCCGATCACGCATCGTACACCTTGCGGCCGTTGCACCGAGCTTCACGATTCCTTTACCAATCTGCACTCGGATCGACCGCGTGGGCAACCGAGCGGCGTGGGCAGCCGCACCGGAGTGCCGCGGCCGCTAACCAGGAGTCCGATAGGGTCCAGAGAAACGAGCACCGGCATGGTGATGGAACGGAAACTTTTCGGCACCGACGGGATCCGAGGCACCGCCAATCGTGAGCCGATGACCGCCGAGACCGCGCTGGCGCTCGGGATGGCAGCCGGGCGCCGCTTTCGCCGCGGCGACCATCGCCACCGGGTGGTGATCGGCAAAGACACTCGCTTGTCGGGTTACCTGTTGGAGCCGGCATTGACCGCCGGGTTCATCGCCGCAGGCATGGACGTCATGCTGGTCGGACCGATGCCGACACCGGCCGTGGCGTTCCTCACGCGCTCGCTCCGAGCCGATCTCGGCGTGATGGTCTCGGCCTCGCACAATCCTTTCGCCGACAACGGCATCAAGCTTTTCGGGCCGGACGGGTTCAAACTCTCGGACGACATCGAAGCGGAGATCGAGCAGCTCATGGCCGAAGGCCCGGGCGCCGGCCGCGTGGGTCCGTCCGAGCTCGGTCGAGCGCAGCGGATCGAGGATGCGCGAGGGCGATACATCGAGTCCCTCAAAAGTGCCTTCCCGAGAGGACGAAGCCTGCAGGGTGTTCGACTCGTGGTCGACTGCGCGAACGGCGCGGCCTATCACTTGGCCGGGGATCTGTTCTGGGAACTGGGCGCCGACGTCGTGAAGATCGGCTGCCAGCCGAACGGACTCAACATCAACGATGGCTGTGGGTCGACCCATCCCGAAACCTTGAAGGCCACGGTGCTGGAACAGCGGGCGGATCTCGGTATCGCCCTCGACGGCGACGCCGATCGGATCGTTTTGCTCGACGAGCGGGGCCAGCTCGTGGACGGGGATCAGATCTTGGCCTTGATCGCCCGTGAGTGGCAGGCAGAGGGTCGCCTCAGCCGCCCCGGCATCGTTGCGACCGTCATGTCGAACCTGGGGCTGGAGCGTTACCTTTCCGGGCTCGGGCTGCGGCTCGAACGGACCCGGGTGGGCGACCGGTACGTCGTCGAGGCGATGCGGGCGGGTGGCTTCAACGTCGGCGGCGAGCAGTCCGGCCACATCGTCCTGACCGATCTCGCGACCACCGGGGACGGCCTTTTGGCGGGCTTGCAAATCCTCGCCGCCATGGTCCGCCTCGGGCGGCCCTTGAGCGAGGTTGCGAGGCTGTTCGAACCCGTTCCGCAACGTCTGCGCAACATCCGGACGGAGCGGCGCGTCGATCTCACTGCGCCTCGGCTCGAGGCCCTCCTCAGTCGCGAGCGAGCCAGGCTCGACGGACGCGGGCGCTTGTTGGTGCGAGCGTCGGGAACGGAGCCCGTGATCCGCATCATGGTCGAAGCCGAGGACGAGCGACTGCTCGAAGACGTCCTCGATACCGTGAGCGGCGCGATCGAAGCCGAAGCAACGGTCATCTGAGGAATTCAACTTCTCGTTGAGACCGGCTAATCTCCCGAGGGGAGGTGGCCATGCAACGATCCGTCGGCATGCGACCCGCAGTCCTCGGGGGTGTTGCGCTCCTTCTCGTGGCGTGCGCCGGCCAACAGCTCGCTCGGATTCCGGCGGTACCGATCGCCGACACCGGCAGCCACCCCGAGGTCGTCGATACGGCGAACGCCGCCGGACGGAGCGATGAACCTGCGACTTGTGCTGCCACATTGACGCAGCTCCTTCGCGCGGGCGCTCCTCCGACAAGTGCGCCGGCCCCTGGGGCTATCGGGCTTGCGCTCCTCGAAGAAGCGGGTCGCGAGGTTGCGAACCTTCGCCTCGACTTGCCTCTTCCGGTGGTGCGGCATCCAACGGACTCCCACTACCGCTGCCTCTTGATGGTCGAGGTCGAAGGCGCCGGCAGCGATCGCCGGGAGCTCGCTCGCGAGACGATTTGGTCCGAGCGCGTGGCGTCGGTCGTGCGCAGGCCCAATCCGGAATACGAGGCCGCCCGCCGCGAACTGACCCGGCTCGCCGACCGCCTCGATCGCGAAGATCGCGAGCAAGCCCGAAATCTCCGACGCCTCCCCCCGACCGGCAACGCCTGGGTCGACGCGCTCGGCCTCGTGGGCGGCCTCGTTCTCGGTGGGGTCGGGTCGTTAGCTCGCGATCAAGAGTTCAGCGAAGCACGCGCCAAGCTGGATTCGCTGCCGCGATGGATCGAGGAGGCCCGCTATGAACCCTACCGGGTGACAGTGGTGGATACCGAGCTCGTTCGCCGTGCCACGGTTCGACTGGGGTTGGTCGATAGCGACAGCCGTTGGTTCTGGGCCGCGACCGTCCCCGTGGCGCGAACGGATCGGCTGCGGGTGGCACTCGACCTTCACCCCAGCGACCGAAGACGCGTTAACGGGAACAACGGCCTCGTGCGTCCGGAAGACCTGGAAGCGCTCAAGAGCGCGCTGCCGCCACTCGTCCTTTCCGAGCTTCTTCCGCATCTGGCAACCTCGGTCGCGCACCATCCAGGTCGCCCCGGCGGCCCGGCGGAAGTCCGACTCGCGTGGGCGGAGACGAAAGCGCAAGCGCTCGCGGGATCGCTCTCGTCGCCAGCGACCACTCCGAAGGAATTCGCCGTCGAACTCGGGCCCTCGATCGGGCCCGCGGCTCCGACAGGACCGGGAAGCGGCCTCGCAACGCGTGGAGCCGATCGAGCCGGCCTCGGGACAACTACGACGCGTGGCGACCGAAAGCTTCCTGCACGCACGGAGCTCGGATCGGGATCAGCTTCGCGGCTCTTCGTAAACGCAAATGGTCCGGCTTCCGCTACGCCGATCTCGTCGCCCGCGAACGGGCAGCCCGCCGCCATCGAGCCAGCGGAATCGTCGGGTGGCCGGAAGATATCCGCCGAACTGGCCGCGGCTCTCGTTCACGTGGAAGGCTCGGGCGGTCGAGTGCATGGGTTCTATGTCGGGCCCGACAAGATTTTGACGCTCGCCCGCGCTTTCGGCGGATCGAGCCTCGTCCGGATCGAAACGGGGGACGGCTTCGTCACCTGGGGGGTGATCGAGCGGGAAAGACCGGGGAGCGACCTCGTCCTCGTGCACGTTCCACGGCGAGGGCAGCATCTTCCCGTCGGCGGGCCTGGCTCACCCCCGCCGCCCGGCCCACTACCCGAGCCAGGCCTGCCCATCTTGCTCGACGGACGCGTGGTCGCCGTGAGCCTCGACCCGCTCGAAGGGCGCGCGGCGGGTCCGACCGAGCTCGCCCGGATTTTGAGCGAACCGGTGAGGAGCGTGCCAGCTAGGCCACCATCGAAGAACCTGCCGAGAAATGCCGACCGTCGGAGGGTCGGGGCAACGGGTCGACACTCGAAAGCCCCTTCACGCTTCGGCTTCGGCACGTCGACCTCGTGCGAGGTCGATGGCGAGCAAGGCCCACCCGAGCATGAACGAGACGCCCCCCACGGGCGCCAACATCGCGAGCCAACGGGGAAGCCCGAGGGCGAGTACGTAAAGGCTGCCTGGGAACAGAATAGCGCCGACGAGAAAGGCGAGCCGACTGGCGCTGCGCTCGGGGTGGAGAATTCCGGCCACCAACGTGGCCAATGCGTGAGCGAGCTGATAGCGGCTCCCCGTTTCGACGAGCTCCACCGTCCGGGCCTCAGCCATGCCCGCCAGGGCGTGGGCGCCGAATGCACCCGTGGCTACCGCCAAGCCTCCAAGCATGGCTGCGATCACCGGCAAAGCCTTCCGCCATCGATTCCCCATCCGACACCTCGGTGGCCGCTCGGTGCCGCTTCATCCTCGATCGCGCGCGGTTGGAAACGGGGCCAAAGGGCGCGGCCGGTCGCGGCCGAGGCGTGGCGGGGCGAACGCGCGGAGAGCCGTTACCGTGTCGCTCTCGCGTCGGTCGGCCGCGGCGGGCGTAATCCCTATTCGAAGCCGGGGATCGACCCTTCAGAGGGGATCCCTCTCGTGAAGAGTGGCGCGGCCGCCTTCGACCTGCCCGTGGCCGAACCGGCGCTCGCTCCTGTGTCGCGAAGCGAAGAGCCCGTGGATGGAGGGTCGGTCGCCCCTCGACTCGCGACGCTCGGCCTCGACGAGACCACGGTCGCTTGCGGGATAAATCCGCCGAGCGAGTTGCCGAACGCCGAGCGCCTCGTGGCAAGGGGTGAGTGTCCCACCCGACCGTACAACGATCGGTCCGACCAACAGGCCGGCACGTTCACCACGGCCCGGCTTCCGGATGTGTCGGCAACGAGCTACGAGCAGGTCGATCGATCGGGCCGGGGATACGATCGATTCTCGACCAAATCACCGAGGGCGCAGTGCTCGGTTCGTCTGGGACTGACGATTGTGGTGTGGCGACCCCGCCGATGCCGCTCCGCATCCTCGTTCCGGTCTTCGCGCTTGCCGCTCGTTCCGAGGGGCTCCCAAGGCAACGGGCCGGAGCCCGTCGGACGGTCGCCCCGGCCATGGTAGTCGGCTCGCTCTCCGAACCCGCCGCGAGCGCGCTCGCCGCTTTCACCCGCCCGATGTCGCGGCATGGTGCCGGCTCGGGAGACGGTCGCATCCTCCCGGCCTTCGGTCGGCCCGGAGCGGGATCGTGAGCGCCGCCGGACCAATCGCGGGAGTTGACGAGGTCGGCCGAGGCCCGCTCGCCGGACCCGTGCTCGCCGCTGCAGTCGTTCTGTGTCGACCCGTGGAAGGCTTGGCCGACTCCAAAACGCTGACGGCTAGGCGGCGCGAGTGTATCGCCCGAGAGCTCGCCGATGCAGCTTGGATCGGGATCGGCGCGGCGTCGACCGCGGAAATCGAGCGGCTGGACGTGCTGAGGGCGAGCCTCCTGGCGATGCAACGTGCGGTCGCTCGCCTGCCGATCCGTCCCGCCCGGGTCGTCGTCGACGGCAATCGCGCCCCCGAACTTTCGATCCCGGTCGATTGCATCGTCGGGGGCGATGCACTCGTCCCCGAGATCATGGCCGCATCGATCGTCGCCAAGGTGCTGCGCGACAAATTGATGGCTCGGCTGGACAGCCGCTGGCCGGGCTATGGCTTCGCCGCGAACGCCGGCTATCCGACGGCCGCGCATCGAGCGGCGCTTCGGCTCGTCGGCCCTTGCCCGCACCATCGCCGAACCTTCCGACCGGTCGCCGAGGCGCTTGCGATCCGGGCTAGCGTCACGTCCAGGGCACCCGCCTCACACTCTTCCCCAGAGGGCGCTGCTGATCCGGCGAAACGGCCGACCCGGGAAATTCTCCACCCGATCCGCAGCTGAGGAAGCTCGAGCCCAGTGGTGAGCCGTGCCGAGCGCTCTCACACCTGCGGAGACGGCAACGCCTCAACCCAACATCGCTGCCCAAAAGGCGTCGCGGGCGATGAAGCTCTCGGCACTGTCGTTCGGGCTCAGGGTGAGGAGGAGAAAAGCGTAGCCGGGCAGCTTCGAGAGCTCGCGCTGCAGCTGTTCTGGGCTGGACCGCGCGAGCCAATCGTCGGCAGCACCGTGGTGGTCGGCGCGACGCGAGATCAGCAGGGTCAAGGCGTGTTCGGCACAGCTGGCGCGCTCGTCCTCGCCGAGCAGCTGGAGAACGCACGCGACGACCGCTGTGCACCAAGTGGCGTAGGCGACGCTGGGGTGACTTCGCCGGAACGTCTCGGGGTGGCGATTGACCACGGCGGTCACCCCATCGGTCGAAAGGCGTGACCGCGCTTCGACCCAAAGATATTCGTCGAGAAGCTTGGCCCGGTCCGGCCAGCTCAGGTATTGAAGTCGGCGCGCCAGTTCCTCGGCCGCACCGAGGGCCTCCTTCCAGCTCCCGGGCAGGACGGCGGCGAGGTCAGCGCGGAGTTCGGCCGGCTCGGCGCTCATCGGATGCTCTCCTAATCCGTTCGGGTCCTCTTTCGTGACGACGGCTCCCCATGTTGTATGCGCCTGTCGCTACCGCCCCGTTCGCCCGCGCCGACACGTCGGCTGAGGGCGGCTTTCGCGGACACGAATTCAACCATAAAGCGATACGCCGTCAACCCATGGACTGTGGCGAAAACTCTACTTTTTGCACGATGAACGCATATTCGCTCAACTCGACGGCAGTTCGGTGACGACGCCTTGACCGTCCGAGCCTCTCGCCCGGGCGAGCAGTGCTCGCCCATGATCGCCCAGTACCGGGAGCTCAAGGCGGCATATCCCGGAACCTTCCTGTTTTTCCGGATGGGGGATTTCTACGAGCTGTTCTTCGAAGATGCCGTGGCGGCGGCCCCTCTGCTCGACATCGCACTCACCCGGCGCGGTCGTCATCTGGGCGAGGACATCCCGATGTGCGGGGTGCCCGCGAACAACGCCGAGCCGTATATCCAAAAACTGATCCGCAAGGGTCACAAGGTCGCGATCTGCGAGCAGCTCGAAGACCCGGCGGAAGCCCGCCGCCGCCCAGGCAAGCCGCTTCTGCAGCGCGACGTCGTCCGCATCGTGACGCCCGGCACGCTCACCGAGGACGGTCTCCTCGAAGCGCGTCGGCACAACTACCTACTAGCCATCGCGCGGATCCGCGACGAATGGGGCGCTGCCTGGGTCGACATCTCAACCGGCGATTTTTGGACAGCCACCTTGGACGCAGGCGGTCTTGTCGAGCTCTCGGCGCGCTTGGAACCGGGCGAGATCCTGCTGACGGAGCGCCTCACACAAGATCCGGAGCTGGCCACCCTCCTCGGTGACCGGCGCGAGCGGTTCACGAGCTTTCGCGAGGGTGCGTTCGACAGCTCGCTCGCGGCCCGCCGGCTCGCATCGTTCTACAGGGTCGGGGAGGTCGGCGTTCTCGGCGAGTTCGGCCGCGCCGAGATCGCTGCCGCCGGCGGCCTCCTCGATTACCTTGAGCTCACGCAGAAAGGTGTATTGCCGTGCCTCGGCCGGCCGCGCCGACAGGTTGCGGGCAGCGTCCTCAAGCTCGACCCGGCGACCCGCCGAAACCTCGAACTCACCCGAAGTCTATCCGGTGACCCGCGCTCGAGCCTTCTCTCGACCATCGATCGAACGCGAACGAGTGCGGGCGCTCGACTGCTCGCCGAGCAGCTGGCAGCACCGCTAACGGATGTCGAGGGCATCCGCCGGCGCCTCGACTGTGTGGAAGCGATGGTGCTCGAAGACGCCTCGCGGGGGGCGGTTCGCGAGGCCCTCTCCCGCTGTCCCGATCTGGAGCGGGCGCTCGCGCGCCTCTCCCTCGGGCGAGGCGGACCGCGCGATCTGTTGGCGGTCGGACGGGCCCTCGCCGTGGCGCGCCGCTTGCGCGCCGGACTCACGGACGCCCACCCGACCTTGGCCGAGCTCGCTCGGAATCTTCCCGACCTCGATGCCCTCGCAGACCGGATCCTCGGGACCCTGGTCGACGAGCCGCCGATCCTAGCGCGGGACGGCGGGCTGGTTCGGCCAGGTGTCGATCCCCTCCTCGACGAGCAGCGGGGCTTACGCGACGAGGCCCAACGTCATCTCGCGGCGCTCGAGGTCCGTTATAGGCAGGTGACGGGCATCGGGTCTCTCAAAATCCGCCACAACCAAGTTCTGGGCTGGTTCGTCGAGATACCGGCGAGCCAACTCGCCAAGGTTCCACAAAGCTTCGCGCTACGCCAGAGTATGGCCAGTGCCGGGCGGTTCGGCACAACCGAGCTCGCCGAGCTCGCGGAGCGGATCGCCCGTGCCTCCGACCGCGCGCTGGAGCGGGAACTCGAGATCTTCGCCGAGCTCCGTTCGGAGGTGCTCGCCGCCGCCGAAGAGCTCGCGCGGGTCGGGCGGACGCTCGCCGAAATCGACGTGGCGGCAGCGCTCGCCGAACTCGCCCGCGAACGCCGATGGAGCCGGCCCGTCGTCGACCTGGAGCCACGGATCCGGATTGTCGCCGGCCGTCACCCGGTCGTGGAGGCGGCGCTCGCTGCCGAGCAACGGCCCTTCGTCGCCAACGACCTGGAGCTCGGCTCCGAAGATCGCTTGTGGCTGCTCACCGGCCCGAACATGGCGGGCAAGAGCACGTTCCTCCGACAGTGCGCATTGATCGTCATCCTCGCCCAGATGGGGAGCTTCGTGCCGGCCGAAGCGGCCGAGATCGGGGTCGTTGACCGGCTCTTCTCACGCGTCGGCGCAGCGGACGACCTTGCGCGTGGTCGCTCGACCTTCATGGTGGAAATGGTCGAAACGGCGACGATCCTCGCGGAAGCCGGGCCTCGCTCGTTCGTGATCCTGGACGAGATCGGGCGTGGGACGGCAACCTTCGACGGTCTTTCGCTAGCTTGGGCGGTCCTAGAGCATCTCCACGACGTCAACCGCTGTCTCGGCCTCTTCGCGACGCATTATCACGAGCTCACCGCGCTCGCCGCCCGGCTCCGTGCGCTCTCGACCCACACCGTGAAGGTCAGGGAATGGCAGGGAGACTTGGTGTTCTTGCACGAGGTCGCGAAAGGTGTGGCCGATCGCTCCTACGGTATCCACGTGGCTCGACTCGCCGGCTTGCCCGCGTCCGTGATCCGACGGGCCGAAGAGGTGCTTCGGCGGCTCGAAGAGGGCGAGGCGCGCTCGGTGCCGGCGCGTTTGGCCGACGATCTCCCGCTCTTCGCGGCGGCCGCTCGCCGTGCCGGCGAAGACCCGTCTCTCGCTCCGAAACCTTCGCCGGTCGAGGCGGCGCTCGCCGCCGTCGATCCGGACACACTGACCCCCAAAGCCGCCCTCGATCTCGTTTACCGGCTGAAGGCGCTTCTGCGAGATCGGACCTGATACCATTTTGGGCAGAAGTACCCCGCCGCCTATCTGAGGGTTGTCCCTCACCAACTTCGGGAGATCGGCCGTGGATCGCAAACAACAGCTCAACGTTTGGTACGCGGTCGCCGCGGCGGTCCTGCTGCTCCTTTTCCAGGGCTGGTGGCGCGAAATGCGCACGACCGAAGTCATCCCCTACTCCGAATTCCTGGAGTATCTCGACAAGGGTTTGGTCGATCGGATCGCAGTCGGCGACCAATACATCACCGGGTTTTTCCGTGAACCCCAAGGGGGCAAGACGCAGTTCGTCACGCCACGAGTCGATCCGGCGATCGCCAGCGAGCTCGCCAAACGCGGTGTCCGGTTCACGGGCGTGGTGGAACAAACGTTTCTGCGCGAAGTTTTGTCGTGGATCGTACCCGTTCTCGTCTTTTTCGCGATCTGGGCTTTTGTGTTTCGCAAGTTCGCCGAGCGCCAAGGATTGGGCGGCTTCATGTCGGTCGGCCGTTCGAAGGCGAAAATCTACGTCGAAAAGGATACCAAGGTCACCTTCGACGACGTGGCTGGCGTGGACGAAGCAAAGGCCGAACTCGTCGAGATCGTCGAATTCCTGAAGAACCCGAAGGAGTACGGGCGGCTCGGCGCACGGATTCCCAAAGGTGTCCTCCTGGTCGGGCCGCCGGGAACCGGCAAGACCCTCCTGGCGAAGGCCGTGGCGGGCGAAGCCGGCGTCCCCTTCTTCTCGATCTCCGGCTCCGAATTCGTCGAGATGTTTGTGGGCGTGGGCGCGGCACGCGTCCGCGATCTCTTCGAGCAGGCGCGTAAAGCGGCGCCGGCCATCATCTTCATCGACGAGCTCGACGCCTTGGGTCGAGCCCGCAGCGCGCTCACCGGTATCGGTGGCCACGACGAGCGCGAGCAGACCTTGAACCAACTCTTGACCGAGCTCGACGGCTTCGACCCTTCCGAAGGCGTTGTCCTGCTCGCCGCTACCAACCGGCCCGAAATTCTCGACCCCGCTCTTCTCCGCGCCGGTCGCTTCGACCGTCAGGTCCTCGTGGACCGACCGGACAAGCTCGGCCGGGTCCAAATCCTCAACGTGCACATCAAGAAAGTGAAGCTCGCTCCCGACGTCGATGTCGAAAAAATCGCCTCGATCACGACGGGCTTTTCGGGCGCCGATCTCGCCAACCTCGTGAACGAGGCCGCACTCCTCGCCACCCGGCGGAAGGCCAAAGCGGTTTCCATGGAAGATTTCAACCAAGCCGTCGAGCGGATCGTCGCCGGGCTCGAGAAACGAAACCGGGTGCTCAACCCGCGTGAGCGGCAGATCGTCGCCTACCACGAAATGGGGCACGCCCTCGTCGCGCTGGCGCTGCCCGGTACGGATCCGGTCCACAAAGTCTCGATCGTGCCGCGCGGGGTCGGTGCTCTCGGCTACACGATCCAGCGGCCGACCGAAGATCGCTTCCTCATGACCAAGCAGGAGTTGCTCGACAAGATCGCGGTCATCCTGGGTGGACGCGCGGCCGAGAAGATCGTCTTCGACCACCTTTCGACCGGTGCCGCCGACGATCTCGTCCGCGCCACCGACATCGCCCGTTCGCTGGTCGCCCGCTACGGGATGGACCCGAAGCTGGGTTCGGTCGCCTACGACGTCGAGCGCAGCCCGTTCTTACAGCCCGTCCCCGGTCAGTTCACGATCGATCGACGTTTCAGCGAGGAAACGGCGCGCGAGATCGACCTCGCCGTGCGGCGGATCATCGACGAGCAGTTCGACCGCGCCGTGGAGATCCTGGCCAACAACCGGGAGATCCTGGAGCGCTGCGCCCGGGAGCTCCTGGAGACCGAAACCCTGGACGAGACCGCTTTGCGCCGCCTCACCGCCGATCTACGACGGGCTCGCCAGCCGGCCCCAGCTGCCGCCTGAAGGACATGCTCAGAAGATCGCGTCGCGAACAATGGCAGTCATGTTCGCGATGCTGAACGGTCGGAAGCGAAAAACCACGTCGTGGCGGCCGGGAGGCAACGCTACCGCCCGGAACAACAGATTGGCACACAGCAGTTCCGCGGGCTTACCATCGACCTCGACCTCCCACCCTGGGTACCAGAGGTCGTTGAGGACCAGAAAGGCCCGCAAGGGTGTGGCGGCTTCGACTTCGATCTCGGTCGTGGTGTAGCGACGGATCTTGATTTCGGGTTCGCCGATCGAGCCGTCGACACGTGTGGCCCATCGGTTCCACTCCATCGGTTTGCGGTCGAGGATCACGCCTGCCGACGGATCGATTCGAGGCCACACGCCTTGGGCCACGATCCGGTCGAGGTCGAGAACGACGCCGCGGCGGACCAACATCACGCGCGGCAAGGCCAACGGGTTCTCGTAAATCCGCACCTTGCCGTGGACCGCCACGAGGGGCATGGCATCAACCGGTACACGCCGGTCGAGTTCTTCCGGGCCCACCGGGGCCACGATGAAGCGAGCGCCCAAAAGACGCTGCAACGGCGCCGCATAGCCCGGGGCGAGCGACGTGAACCGCCGAACCGGTTCGTGGCTGTTCTGGCCAGCGCCGATCGCTTGCTCGTAGAGGGCGAGTCGCAGTGGCCCGTAACCGAGCGTTCCCTGGATGCCGTAAATCATGCCGGCTTTTTGCCGGTACCCTCCGAGCCCCAGAAGTTCGAACCGCGGCGGCCCTTCCGCACTCGCATCGTCGGCGAGACCACGTCCGCACTCGCATCGTCGGCGAGACCACGGAGGATGGACGCCAATCCATCGCCTTCGAGAGCCGCGAGTTCCGCGCGGTCGGACGTGGACGCACTGTTCAAGACCGAGCCGGCATTGAAAAGGCGCAAATCCAGCGTGGCGAGCGCGACGAGTAGCCAGGCGACCGCGCCCCGCAACCGACCCGCGCGGTCGAGCGCCACGAGCAGAGCGGCGGCGGCACCGACGAGAAGAAGGCCACCCACGAGCACCGGAACGGTCCGAGCGAGCTGACCGAACGCGTGGGCGAGCCCCAGACCGTAGCCGAGAGCCACGAGTGCTCCCATGACCCATAACGCCAAAGCCGCGCGGCTCGGTTGTTTAGGTATTCCATCGATGATCGCACGATGGAACAGCCAGCCCGCGGATACCGCCAAACCCAGCACCAAAAGGAAAGTCGCGTCCGCCGGCCGGCGGAACAGCGCGACGCCGGGTAGCCACTCGAACAGGAACGCGAAAACGGGCGTGTGTCGGCCGAGGGCATAGAGGCCGGCCGCCGAACCGAGGAGCACGAAGTATCGGATCTCGCGGGCCCACAGTCGCCGGCCGATCAACCCGTGCCAGAGAACCAGCACGAAAGGTAGGGCACCCAGATAAAGATAGTTCGTCGATCGATCTGTCCAGTCGCAGCAGGGCCAGCGGGGATTGGTCGGGCCCCAGTATTCGGCATGTTGGCCGAGCGAGGAGAAAAATCCGGTGCGAGCATAGTGAACAAGTTCACGGGCGACAGCGAGCCCGTGAGCGCCTCCTCGAGCGGGATCGTTGGCCGATTGCTCACCGCCGCGAGCTGCAACGTCAGCAAAAGACACGGCCCAACGAGAAGCCCGACGATTCCCGCCGCGATCACCATGACCCTTAGCCGCTCGCGCAGCCACCGCACCGGTCGTTCGGCGGAAAGGGCTTCGTGGAGCGCGTAGCCCAGCAGCGCCCAGGCCCCGAGCATTGCGACTTGGTCATGCCCGAGCAGCATCAACGCGGCAGCGAGGCCGAAAACCGTCGCCCACACCAACGAGCGACGCTCGAGTGTGAGTCGCAACAAGGGCAGTGACACGACGAGCCATGTGTAGCTCACGACGAGGCCGACATGTTGGAGTCGGCCCGCTACCGTCCCCCCCCAGCATCGCTACGACCGCCGCTAGGACGCCTCCCGCCATCGACCAGCCGGCGATCCGGAACCAGCCCAGGACGGCGAGCCCCGCGAAGAGAAGGTGGAGGAGTTCGACCCGATCGAGGGCAGCCATGCTTGGGCGCTCGACCAGCCAGGCCAGGGCGGCGAACAAAGGCTGGAAGATCAACGATTGCGGATCGGCGACGAGGGGCCATCCGCCGAACACGTAGGGGTTCCAAAAGGCCGACTGGCCGGAATGCCAAACCTCAGAAAGAAAGCGAACAGTCGGATAAAATTCGATTTTAGCGTCCCATGGGATCAAGGCCCCACCGAAAAGCCAGGGCCAGGCGAGGAAGAGCCACGCGGCAACGACCAACCCGGTGCCGACCGCCCACGAACGAGCGAGCGTGGCGCCAAGGTCCGCCCGCGCCACCTCGACCGCGTGCTCGGCACTCGGTTCCGCCCCCCAGGCGATCGCCCGGACTTCCTCGAAATCGCGCATAGCCGCCTACCGCAGCCCAGGGCCGCGCCTGGGCTCGCCGAACTCGGCGGCCCACCGCCTTTTCCTGCACGACCCGAGGCTCCGGCCTGGAGCGATGCCGCGCTAGCAAGACCTGCGCAAGCCCGCGCCCGCCATAGTGGAGTGGCGCTGTGGCCGTTAAGCTTCAATACCATACGCCGGTGCGGCGCCAGCGGGGCGGGCCGCTCGCGATCCAAACGCCGCGCGGCCCGACGATCCTCTCCGGAACCTCAATTGGCGGTTCGATCGGCTCGCAGAGGTCGAGAAGGCGACGGATGCGCTCGTCAGTGGGCGGGTGGGTGCGCAACAGAGAAGGGATCGGTATGCGCCGCCCCGGCATGAACAGCTCTTCCCAAAAGCGGCCTTGGAAGCGCTCGAGCTTGGCGAGCGCGGAAGCGAGACCCTGCGGGTCGCCGGTGAGCGCCGCGGCATCCAGATCGGCATCGAACTCGCGGGAGCGCGAAAGCGCGAGCTGGAGGAGGCCTACGAGCGTCGGCGCGAACACCAGCAGCAAGACGACGAGCCAAGGCACGACGACTTCACCGGTCAAAAGGAAAGGTAAGTTCAAGATCAACAGCAATTGGCCAAGCCAAGAAAGTAAGCTCGTAAGGCGGCTCACGACGTCGGCTAGGCCCATGATCCAAAGATCGTCGTTACGCACGTGGCTCAATTCGTGCGCCAATACGCCGGCGAGCTCGCGGAGTGTGAGGGTCCGCAGCAGACCGTCACTCAACCCGATCGCAGCACGGTCCGGGCGGCCAACAGCGAAGGCGTTCAAGATCGGTGTCGGCAGCCAGTAAAGTCGCGGCAGCCGCTCCAGACCAGCGCGCGCGGCGAGCCGACGCAGCAGCTCGTACCCTTCGGGGAAGTCCGCGGGCTCGAGCCGCCGGGCGCCGTAGGCGCGCATTACCCATTCGGGGGCGACGGTGGGGGCCAAAAGCAACGAGACCCCGGTGAGCACGACGGCCCAAAGGAGGCCTGCCGAGCCCCAGACGAAAAAGGCGCACAAGCCCAGGATCGCCAGCATGCCGAGCACGAGGAGGGCCGACTGGACGACGTTGCGGAGCTTGTGCAAACGCCGTTGGCGATCGCTCACGATCACGAGTGGGCGGCGAACGATCATCTCTCCTCGCGGCGGCGTCGACCGTGCTAGGCAAGCTCGTGTGAAGGGGAGGTTGGGCGATGGCCCGAGCCGGAGCAAGCCTACACCGCGCTCTCGAACGGATCACGGTCGTCGAGGGCGACATCACTGCGCTCGATGTCGAGGCGGTCGTAAACGCTGCCAACGAACGGCTAGCGCCGGGCGGCGGTGTTTGTGGAGCGATCCATCGTGCAGCCGGGCCAGAGCTCGCCCGGGCCTGTGCGGCGATCGCCCATTGTGCCACGGGAGATGCCGTGGTCACACCCGGTTTCGGGCTCAAGGCGCGTTGGGTGATCCACGCAGTGGGACCGATTTGGCACGGTGGCGGAGCCGGCGAGGATGAACTCTTGGCGAGCGCCTATCGCCGTTCGCTGGAGCTCGCTGCCCGAAAGTGTATCAAGAGTATCGCTTTTCCGGCCATCTCGACCGGCATCTACGGCTTTCCCGCCGACCGCGCGGCGGCGATCGCGGTCCGCACCGTGGCCGAAGCGCTCCGAGATCTGCAGATCCCGGACCGAGTCGTCCTTTGCTGCTTCAACCCCGCGTCCGCTGCACTTCACCGTCAAGCGATCGACCAGCTCCGAACAAAAGAAACCTCGTGAAGTTCGGCGCGGCTTGCTTGGGTGAGTGGTGTGTTCGGGTGAGCCGTTCCTCGAGCTCGACCGCATTCTCCCCGGAGCTCCGGAATTCCGGTTCGCTCACGGACGCAAAACCTCGAATTGTGCGATCACCTCGGCCCCCTCAGGGCTCCGGATCGGCTACTGGTGGGGCCTCTACACGAATGCCCGTGGCGTGAGTTCCGTGGATCTCTGGCACCGCGTTATCGCTGGACGCTTCACCGGTGCCGCCGCTGCGCTCGCGGCGACCGGTCTCGGCGCCGTCGTAGTTATGGCGGACCGTCGCGCGGTCGACACCGTCCTCGCGAGTGGAGGAGATCATTGAGCGCGCCGGCGCTGATCGGCATCGATTGGGGCTCCAGCTGCTTTCGGGCCTACCTCATCGATACTATCGGCACGGTGCTGAAGCGCCGATCGGCGGCGATGGGGATCCTGGAGGTTCCGCCGAGTGGATTCGAGGCCTGCCTCCGGGACCGGATCGGAGATTGGCTCCGCAACCATCCCGGGCTACCGGTCATCGTTTCGGGCATGTTCACGAGCCGCAAAGGCTGGGTCGAGTTGCCGTACGAGCATTGCCCAGCTGCTCCCGAAGCTCTGAGCGCCGCCCTCCGCACGCTCCGACTGGAGGACGGGCGAGCCGTGCACTTCGTGCCGGGCCTCTCGGCATGCCGCTTCGACGGATTGCCCGACGTCATGCGTGGCGAAGAAACGCAGATTTTGGGTGCGCTCACCGAGGCGCCGACCGCTCGAGCGCTCCTGCTTCCTGGAACGCACAGCAGGTGGGTGACGGTCGAGTCCGGCATCGTGCGAGGGTTCACGACCTTCATGACCGGCGAGCTGTTCGCCGTCCTCAAGAGCCACTCGATCCTCGGGCGACTGGCGCAGGGTGAAAGCGAGAACGAGGCGAGTTTCGCGTGGGGCGTTCGAATCGGGCTCTCTGACGACGTCGGCAAAGGCGGCAGCCTCGCTCGACTTTTTTCAGCCCGCGCACTCGTGCCCTCCGGCGAGCTCGAGGCAACCGGTGTCGCAAGCTACTTGTCCGGCCTGCTTATCGGTTCCGAGATCCGCGAAGCAGACTCTTTCGTGGACAGCGAGTCGCCGGTCCTTCTCGTCGGCGAACCGCCGCTCGTAGCGAGATACGCCCGCGCTCTCGAGCTGGGGGGTCGCCGCCATGCCAGCGCCTCACCGGATGCAGCGGCGCGTGGCCACTTTCGGCTCGCGCAGCTCGCGGGTCTCCTTCGGGAAGGTCGCGGATGAGCGATCCGGATGCGTGGCTCGATCCGCCGCTCGTCGCGATCTTGCGCGGTGTGCGACCCGAGGAGGTCGTCGCGGTTGGCTCGGCGTTGGTCGAAGCCGGCATTCGGATCATCGAGGTACCGCTCAATTCCCCCGAGCCGTTCGTGAGCATCGAGCGGCTGGCCCGAGCTTTGGACGATCGGGCACTCGTTGGGGCAGGGACGTTGCGGCGGACGAGCGAGGTTGCCGAGGTGGCTCGTGTCGGAGGTCGGCTCGTCGTGACCCCGCACGCGGATCCGAACATCGTGCGTGCGGCAAAGGAGCTCGGTCTTTTCGCAGTACCCGGCGTTGCAACTCCGACCGAGGCATTCGCCATGCTCGATGCGGGCGCCGATGCGTTGAAGCTTTTTCCCGCCGAGATGCTCGGCCCCGCAGTGGTCAAAGCGCTCGTGGCCGTGCTGCCGACCGGCACACGCCTGTTTCCGGTCGGCGGGATCACGCCCGAAAAGATCGCTGCTTTCCGTTCGGCCGGTGCGAGCGGCTTCGGTCTCGGCTCGGCGCTGTATCGGCCCGGCAGCACGGCCGTGGAGCTGTGCGAGCGGGCGCGCGCCTTTCTCGACGCTTGGCGAACAGCAAGCCCCGGTCAGACGATCAACGCAGTTGCAGGTTGAGGGGCGGCTGGGCACCCGGTGGCTGTGCGGCACCCGTCTCACCGGATCGGCCCCCGCTAGGCGAGCGTGCGGGTGCGCTCTGCAGACGGTTCCCCTGCTGCTGAGAACGCCCGGTCTCCCTCGCGGGTTCCTCTTCCGTGAGCGCCGCCTGTCTCGCCTCGAAGAAGAGCTTGAAGAGGGTCTCTTGGTCCGGGAGACCCGTCTTCCTGAGGCCCGAGCGCTCTTGATAGGCTTCGAAAGCTTGCTGGGTCTTGGGGCCCCACGCACCGTCGGCCTTGCCGGTCATGAGACCTGCTTTGATCAAGAGCTCCTGTGCCCGCCGGATCGTGTCCTGATAGTGGCGCATGATCCGGTCGCCCACCTTGATTTCGACGACTGGAGAGCGCTGCGCAAGCCGGAAAGGTCGGAGCACCTGCTCGACCGCTTTGGCCGCTTGAATCAACCGAGCTTCTTTGTTCTGGTCACAGTAGCGTGCAGTCAACTCGAACAAGATGACCGGCGATTGCCAGGGTGCAGTATCATAGGTCTGCGGTGTTGCATCGTTCAATCCGGTCAAGTAGCCTTCGAACCAATTTATATAGGCTTCTAAACCCGGCTTTTTTTCTTTGAATGCCTGGAGGAGTGCCGCACAGGTTTCGTTACCGACGCCTTTGACAGCGAACGTGCCATCCTTGTCGCGTGCATGGACCGCTCCTATGGAAACGAGGAGGAGGGTCAAAGCCCCCGTTCCAGCATGTGCGAGTTTCATCCGGAATCCTCGACGTCTGGTCATCCACGCGCCCGAAGCTCGCCTCTAATGGCAGACGATTTTCGAGACGGGACACGTACCGCTTGGCGGACCCTCATCTTGGGCTCCGCGTCCATCTTGTCCAGAGGCGCTGGACCGCGACCGGGCCGCGGGCGACCGATCAGCCATCGTCGCGGCCCGCCGAGGTAATCAATCAGGAGGAGGTCGCACCCAGCAATGCGAGGTCGGCCGGGTGGTCGACCCGCCGAAGAAGCGCCGCTTTGAGCTTCATCAGCGCACGGTGCTCGATCTGCCGAACACGCTCCTTGCTGATGCCGAGCTTCACGCCGAGCTCCTCGAGAGTGCTACCCTCCTCACGCAGCCGCCGTTCCCGGATGATCGTCCGCTCGCGTTCACTCAGCTCCATGAGTGAGGAGGCGAGCCACTCCGATCGCCGACGATTGTCGCGAAGCTCGGCAACGCATTCCTCGGGGTTCGGGCGGTCGTCGGCCAAAAAATCTTGCCATGCATCCTCACCATCCGGGCCGATCGTCGCATTCAACGACTGATCGCCCCCCGACAAGCGCATCTCCATGTCTTCCACGTCCGCCCGGGCCACGCCGAGCTGTTCGGCGATGCGCGCACGTCCCACGTCGTCGAGTCGGCCGCCCGTTCCTTCCTCGATCTTGGCGCGAAGCCGACGAAGGTTGAAAAACAGAGACTTCTGCGCCGCCGTCGTTCCGGTCCGAACGACCGACCAGTTACGCAGGATGAAGTCCTGCATGGCCGAGCGGATCCACCACGCCGCGTAGGTCGAAAATCGAACATCACGCTCGGGTTCGAACCGAGCAGCTGCTTGCATGAGACCTACGACGCCTTCCTGCACGAGGTCGGCTTGCGGCAAGCCGTAATGCTTGAAACGGCTCGCCGTGCTGATCACGAGACGCATGTACGCTTGGACGAGCTCGTGCAGTGCCTTCTCGTCACCGTGTTCTCGCCATCTCACCGCGAGCTCGCGCTCGTGCTCGCGCGCGAGCAACGGTGCGGCCATCGAATCGCGAACGAGCTTGCGGTTGGCGCGGGCGGTGTCCGCCGTCTCCGACAACGCCACCATGGTGCCTCCGTCTCCCGGTCGGCGTCCCACCTCTGCGGCCGCCGACCTCGATACGAAATACGGGACCAAATTGGTCCTGGATCAACTGGCCGCATGCTCACATGAACGCTAGGGCCCTGAGCGGCACCTCGACTTGGATGGTAACACTCTGGTTTACCGACCGTTTGAACGCGCTGCCCGAAACGGGATAACGACGATTTCACCTTTTCGACACGGGATGTCTCCCGCGATGATCACAGGATCCGGCAAGCGGTCTCGAAAGGCAGACGCGGATTTCGCGGCGGTAGTTTCGAGGGATCCCCGTAGCCGAGATTGCAAAGGAAGTTGGAGCGCCAGCGACCGTCCGGGAAGAACGTTGCGTCGACCTTGGCTCGGTCGAAGCCGGACATCGGCCCGCAGTCGAGACCCACGGCCCGTGCCGCGAGAATGAAATAGCCGCCCTGGAGGCTCGAATTTCGGAACGCCGTCTCTTCTGCCACCCCCTCCTTGCCGGGTCCGGTGAACCAGGAAACCGCCTCCGGCTCGTGCGGAAAGGTCTCGCGTAAAGCTTCGTAAAACTTTGTATCGTAGGCGAGTATCGCAGTTACCGGCGCGGCCATGGTTTTCGCCACGTTGCCCGACGACAGCGCGGGTCTCAATTTTTCCTTGGCTTCTCTACTCTTCAAAAATACGATCCGGAGCGGCAGACTATTGGCACTCGTGGGGCCCCATTTGAGCAAATCGTAGAGTTCGACGAGCTTGGCGTCCTCGACCGGACGGTCGAGCCAGGCGCTGTGGGTACGAGCGGCACGGAACAGTAGATCGCGGCCGGCTGCATCGAGTGTGGGTCTTTCCATTACGCGCGAACTCCGAGCTGGACCGCCTTCTTTACGCGTGGTCACGCCCGCCGGACCAGCGCCTGCTACAAGGCGCTGGCCGGTAGCAGCTCAACCGTGCCGAACCACCAGAGGGGGTGTCGCCCATCGCGATCGTCGCGCCGTGCGTACGCCGTGTCGCGGCCCCAGATCACCGATCGACCTTTTCCGGAGGAGCGGCATCATCCACGGGTCGACGTCTACGCGACCTCTACGGCCGAGGCAGGTTCGAAGGTCGTCCAGACGAGGGCTCAATGCTATTCGACGCGCATCGCTTCGAGATCGCTACCCCTTTTTCAGATCGTCGAACTCGACCTAGATGTGCGCGGTCGCCCTTCGGAACGGTAGCGCCTTCCGAGGCGGACTTTAATCGTTCTCGACATGTTGCGGAGCATTCATGCCGGACCACTGGCGCCGGACGAGAGGATGGCCGCCGCCGAACCCGGTGCCGAACGGTATTTCGAAGCCGGATCCGTGGGGACCTCGGCGGACGCAATAGCTCGACTCAGATCGGCAATGTAATTGATCGGCTGCGCACAGAGCACGCTCGGAGAGCTCGTCGTGTGCTCACGGCAGGAGCGAATCGACCTGCTCGTCCAAATCGGGGCCGCCACGTGCTCTCGGCGTTCCGGTTTCTCGAACGAAGCGTTCGCCGCTGCGCTCCGAACATCTGGCTTCGGCTCTCGCCATGTCCGGGGTCTCGGAACGCCGACCTGAAGCCATACAGCCGCACGGGAGCGCCGGCTCGATCGTCTTGAGCAAGTTTTTTTTCCCAACGACATCCCGCTGAGCTCGGATCCCAGGCCGAAGAAGTGGAACGGCCCCTCAGCGGGCGCTGTCGACTCTGCCCACTCTGTTTCGGAGCCAAGTCCGCCGCGTTGCCGTGGCACACCGTAGGCGAAGAGGTCAGCAGCCGGCACGGGACGAGGTGCACCACCTCGGCTGCGGTCCGTCCGGTCTCGAGAGTTAACCCCGGCTTGCTGCTTCGCTCTGCGCCAAAAGCGTCCGCAAAACGTAATGCAAGATCCCGCCGTGACGCATGTATTCGACTTCGTCGGCGGTGTCGACGCGACAGCGCAGGCGGATCCGCTCGCTGCTGCCGTCTTTGCGGTGGATCACCCCTTCCAAAGTGGCGCGCGGCTGGATTCCTGTGGACAGCCCAAGGATGTCGACGACTTCGCTACCGTCGAGCCCGAGCGTCTTACGGTTCTGTCCATCCGTGAATTCGAGCGGCAGCACGCCCATCCCGACGAGGTTCGAGCGATGGATCCGCTCGAAACTCTCGGCGATCACCGCACGTACCCCCAACAGCGCCGGACCCTTGGCCGCCCAGTCGCGAGAGCTCCCGGTGCCGTACTCCTGGCCGCCGATCACCACGACCGGCACCCGGCGCTCCTTGTAGCGCATCGCCGCATCATAGATCCACATTTCGATGCCATCGGGGTAGAGAATGGTTCTTCCACCCTCTTTACCGCCGAGCATTTCGTTCTTGAGACGAATATTGGCGAAGGTGCCCCGCATCATCACTTCGTGATTACCTCGGCGGGCACCATATTGATTGTAATCTTTTGGCAGGACTTGATAGCTCTGGAGATACGCCGCGGCCGGACTGTTACGCGGGATGTTGCCGGCCGGGCTGATGTGGTCGGTGGTGATGCTGTCCCCCAAGAGCACCAGGATCCTTGCCCCGACAATGTCATCCAGCCTCGCCTTGGGCTCGCGGCTCATCCCGTCGAAGTAAGGCGGCCGTCGAACGTAGGTCGATCGATCGTCCCAATCGTAGGTGATACCCGCCTCCTTCGGACCGATGCTTTCCCAATGCACGTCACCGGCGAACACTTCGGCGTAAGATTTCCGGAAGAGATCGGAGGTCACTGCGCTGCGGACCGCCGCGTCGACCTCGGCGGGGCTCGGCCAGATGTCGCGCAAAAAGACGGGTGCACCGTCGTTACCCGTGCCGATCGGCTCGCTCGTGATGTCGCAGCGCATAGAGCCGGCGAGCGCATAAGCAACCACCAAAGGCGGCGAGGCAAGATAGTTCGCTTTGACTTGAGGGTGGACCCGGCCCTCGAAATTCCGGTTACCCGAGAGAACGGCGGCGACCACGAGCTTTCCTCGCTCGATCGCCTCGGCGATCGGCTCCGGTAAAGGGCCGGAGTTCCCGATGCAGGTCGTGCAACCATAGCCCACGAGGTTGAAACCGAGCGCGTCGAGGTAACGCTGCAAGCCCGCTTTCTCGAGATAGTCGGTCACGACGCGGGAACCTGGCGCGAGCGAGCTCTTGACCCAAGGCTTTCGCGCGAGGCCCTTTTCGACCGCCTTCTTGGCGACGAGACCCGCTGCGACGAGCACACCGGGGTTCGAGGTGTTCGTGCAGGAGGTGATCGCGGCGATGACGACGTCACCGTGCCGAAGAGCGTAATCGCCCCCCTGCACCGGAACCTCGGCATCCGGGTCCGCACCTGCCAAAAGCGTCGGTAGCGCCGCTTCGAAACCCGCTTTCGCAGCCTTCAAGGAGACCCGGTCCTGCGGCCGCTTGGGGCCTGCGAGCGACGGTTCGACGGTTGAGAGGTCGAGCTCAAGGAGGTCCGTGAAAACCGGGTCAGGCGAGCCGGGATCCCGCCACAGACCCTGGGCGCGGGCATACGCCTCCACCAGTTCGATCCGCGCCGGATCGCGACCGGTCAATCGCAAATAGTCGAGAGTGAGCCGATCTATAGGGAAAAAGCCGCAGGTCGCGCCATATTCGGGCGCCATATTGGCTATCGTCGCGCGGTCCGCCAAAGGTAGATGATCCAAGCCAGGTCCACAGAATTCAACGAATTTGCCGACGACACCCTTCTTCCGCAGCATTTGGGTGATCGTGAGGACGAGGTCGGTCGCCGTGGTCCCCTCGACGAGGCGACCCGTCAGTCTGACACCCACGACCTCCGGGATCAACATCGACAGGGGCTGGCCCAGCATCGCAGCCTCGGCTTCGATACCACCCACACCCCAACCCAAAACTCCGAGACCATTGATCATGGTCGTATGGCTGTCCGTCCCGACCAACGTGTCGGGATAGGCGATCGCACGATTTCCTTCCTGCGCGGTCCACACTACCTGCGCAAGATACTCTAGGTTTACTTGATGGCAGATGCCAGTCCCGGGCGGCACTACCCGGAAATTCTGGAACGCTTTTGCTCCCCAGCGCAAGAAGGCATAACGTTCCGCGTTGCGTTGGTATTCGAGCTCGACGTTCTTCTTGAAAGCTTCCGGGCTGGCGAAGGCGTCGACCTGGACGGAGTGGTCGATCACCAGATCTACTGGCACGAGCGGGTTGATCTTCCGAGGATCACCGCCGAGCGCGACCATCGCGTCCCGCATCGCGGCTAGGTCCACCACCGCCGGCACGCCGGTGAAATCCTGCATCAGCACCCGGGCCGGTCGGTAGGCGATCTCTTGATCACTTGTCCGGTTGTCGAGCCAGCGCGCCACGGCTTCGAGGTCCGCGACCGTGACCGTCCGACCATCCTCGAAGCGCAAGAGATTTTCGAGGAGGACCTTCATCGAGAACGGCAGCCGCTCGACCGGGCCGAGCCGTTCCGCAGCCGCGGGCAACGAGAAATAATCGTAGGCGACCCCGCCCACCTCCAAGGTGCGCCGGACGCCAAGGCTGTCGTGACCGGTGATGCGCATGGCTGGAAAGACCTTCTCGTCGAGCCTCGGGTCCGCGCGGCGGGGGGCGCCCCGGTCCGGCGGAGACGCCTCCTTATAATGCTTCAGGTGGGGCCGGTCCAACGCGGCAGGTCGCCACCGGAAGGCTGGCACGCGAGGCGCAGGCGAGCTAGCCAGGGGAAGTCGATATTGGAGAGACCGACATGCTCTTGGCCCAGATCACCGATTGCCACGTCACCACACCCGGCCGCTACGCCTATCGGATCGTGGACACCTGTGCCGCGCTGCGGCGTGCGGTCGATGCGCTCCTGGCGCTCCGCCCATCCCCCGACGCGGTCGTCGTCACGGGAGACCTCGCCTATGACGGGCGGAAGGAAGAATACGAGGTCGTGGCCCACGAGCTCGCGCGTCTCTCCGTGCCGGTTTTCGCTCTGCCCGGCAACCACGACGTGCGCGAGCCGTTCCGGGCGGTCCTCGGGCCGCGTTTCTGCCCCGCCGCGGATCCGGTCTTCCTCCATTTCAGCTACGAGCTCGGCGAGACGGTGCTCATCGCGCTCGATACGCTTCTACCCGGGTCGGACGGCGGCGCGCTTTGTCCGGCACGGCTTTCTTGGCTCGAGCGTGCCTTGGCGGCTGCGCAAGAGAGACCCGTGATCTTGGCCCTCCATCATCCCCCCTTCCCGACCGGCATCCCCCACATGGATCGGATCGCTCTCGCGAATGCCGAGGACCTCGGGCACCTCGTGCGTCGGCACGGTAGGGTCGAACGCGTGATTTGTGGTCATGTCCACCGCTCGGTGCAGACGCTCTGGGCCGGGACGCTCGCTTCGATCGCCCCGTCCACCGCGCATCAAGTCGAGCTCGCACTCGAACCTGCGGCGCCATCGTGCTTCACGCTTGAACCTCCGGGCTTGCATCTGCACACTCGTCTCGCGGATGGTGCGCTCGTCACCCACCTCCTTCCCCTCGGTGACTGGCCCGGGCCCTATCGGTTCGCCGAATACGCCGCTTGAATGTTACTCGGCAGGTACAGGACGACCCGGTCGCGTCCGAGCCGCGTCGCGGTTCTCGCTCGCTGCGGTCTCGCGCACGTAACGTGGCAGACTACGGCGCGCGAAAAGCGTATAGGCGACCGGCACGACATAAAGCGTGAAGAGCGTGCCCATCAGAAGGCCACCGACGATCACCCACCCGATTGCTTGCCGCCCTTCGGCTCCAGCGCCGTTCGCAAAGGCGAGCGGGATCGAGCCGAGAACCATGGCACCGGTGGTCATGAGAATCGGCCGCAGGCGAAGAACCGAGGCCTCGACCACGGCTTCGACCTTGTCGAGCCCCCGAGCACGCAGCTGGTTGGCGAATTCGACGATCAGGATGCCGTGCTTCGTGATCAGTCCTACGAGCGTCACGAGCCCGATCTGGCTGTACACATTCAAGCTTTGGCCCGTAAGGTGCAGTGCCAGTAGAGCCCCGGTCATCGAAAGAGGTACCGTGAGCATGATAACGAACGGATCCACCCAGCTCTCGAATTGGGCCGCAAGCACGAGATAGATGAAGGCCAGAGCGAGAACAAAGACGATTCCGAGACCGACAGACGCCTGGCGAAATTCCCGACTTTGCCCATCAAGGTCGGTCCCGATTCCCGCTTGGAGGTTTTCACTCTCGTTTTCGAGAAACGCCAAGGCTTCACCGAGCGAGTAGCCCGGCGCCAAAGTAGCAGAGATCGTTGCCGATCGGAGCTTGTTGAAATGGTTGAGCTCCTTGGGCGTCACGGTCTCCTCGATACGGACCAGATTAGTGAGGGGCACCATGACCCCGCCGGTGCCGCGAACGAAAATTTGCGTAAGATCGTCAGGTGTAGATCGTTCCTCCGGCTTCACTTGGACGATGACGTCATATTGCTTCCCGCCGCGCTTGAATCGCGTAACCTGCCGGCCGCCCAGCATGGTTTCGACCGTTTGGCCGATCGTCCGGACGTCGATGCCCATGAGTGCGGCTTTTTCGCGGTCGATCGTGACGTTGAGCTGCGGTTTGTTGAGCTTGAGATCGGTGTCGACGTTGAGAAGGCCCGGGTTCCTTCGCGCCGCTGCCATGAGCTGATCGACCGCGCGCTGTAATTCGGAATAGGGCAGCGACGTTTGGAGGACGAACTGTACCGGTTTGCTCACGGCACTTTGGCCGAGTGAAGGCGGATTGTTCGGAAAGGCCAAGAGGCCAGGGATCGCGGCCATTTTCGGGGCGAGCTGTCGGGTCACGTCTTGTTGTTTGAGGTTCGGCCGCTCGTCCCAGTCTTTGAGTCGGCCAAAGCCGATCGCGCGGGTCACATCGTTGCCGAACCCGATCACCAGGAAGATCCGTTCGATCGCCGGCTGTTCCCGATAGGCTTCCTCGATTTTCCGCGCGTAACGGTCCGTGAAGGCGAGCGTCGACCCCTCGGGCGCGATCCCGATCGTGAGGACGGTGCCCCGATCTTCGACAGGCGCCAGCTCGGCCGGCAGGCTCGTGAACAGTAGCCCCACGAAGCCCCCGACCACGAAGATGAGCACGACCACCGCCGCGCGTACCGTCATCGAGAACCGCAAGCTCGCTCGATAGGCGCGCGTAACTGCCGAGAGGGCGGCTTCGAAAGCGCGGTAGAGGATATTGTGCCGCTCCTCGTGGCGCAGCAGGAGCGAGCACATCATCGGCGAGAGCGTCAGCGCGACGAAGCCCGAAACGAGGACGGCCCCGGCGAGCGTGAGGGCGAACTCGACGAACAGGCGACCCGTCCTCCCGGTTTGGAACGCGATCGGCGCGTAAACGGCAGCGAGTGTGATCGTCATGGCGATCACCGCGAACGCGATCTCCCGGGACCCCTTCAATGCTGCCTCGAAGGGGCGCAAGCCTTTTTCCACGTGGCGGCTGATGTTCTCCAGCACGACGATCGCGTCGTCGACCACGAGGCCGACGGCCAAGACCATTGCCAACAAGGTCAATGTATTGATCGAAAAATCGAGCACCCACATGAAAATGAATGCGCCGACGAGCGATACCGGGATCGTCACGATCGGGACGAGAGTCGCTCGGAAAGAGCGTAAGAACAGGAAGATGACGAAAACGACGAGGACGATTGCCTCGACGACCGCGTTGCGGACGTTACGGATGGCGCGATCGATGAAAATCGTGCTGTCGTAGCCGACCTCCATGCGCACCCCTTCGGGAAGGATCTCCGAGAGCCGGGGCATCACCTCGCGAACGGCCCGCGCCACGTCGAGCGGATTGGCGGTCGCCTGTTTCACGATGCCGACGGCCACCGAGGGATTCCCGTTGAACCGTGAACTCACGCGCTCGCTCACGGGCGCGATCTGCGCCTCGCCGACATCCGAAAGCCGAACAAGATACCCGTCTGCCTCGCGAATGATGAGCCGATTGAACTCCTCCACTGTCCGCAGGTCGGTTTCGGCCAAAATCTCGAACTCACGCCGATCGCTCTCGATCCGACCCGCCGGCAGCTCGATGTTTTGCCGCCGCAGCGCGTCCTCGACATCTTGCGCTGTGAGACCGTATCCGGCCAGGCGGAGGCGGTCGAGCCAGATCCGCATTGCCGGCTGGCGTTCTCCGAAGATCCTAATCTCAGCGACACCAGGAAGGTTTTGAAGCCGGTCTTTGACGAGACGATCGGCGATCTCGCTCACCTCCATCGTGGTGTGCCGATCCGACGCCAGAGCCAAGTAGATGATCGGCTGCGAGTCTGCCTCGACCTTGCGGATGATGGGCTCGTCGGCGTCCTCGGGAAGCCGACCGCGAGCTTGAGCGACCCGATCGCGTACGTCGGCTGCGGCATCCTCGGGGTTACGATCGACGCGGAAGCGAAGATTGATCTGGCTGCGTTCCGGCCGACTCGACGAAGTGATGACGTCGAGCCCTTCGATACCGGAAAGGACTTCTTCGAGTGGCTGGGTTATGCGACTTTCGACGATTTCTGCCGACGCACCTTTGTAAGCCGTCGAGACGGAAATGACGGGTTCTTCGATTTTTGGATATTCTCGGACGGAAAGGCGACTCCAGGCCATGAGCCCCACCAACAAGAGGATGAGGCTCATCACGCTCGCGAGAACGGGGCGCCGGATCGACAGGTCCCAAAGGGTCATGTGTGCTCTCCCGGCCCGTTCAACCTCGAGGCGGCGAACCGTTCACAGTCCGTGCCGTCGGTAGCGTGGCACCCGAAGGTTTGCCCGGCCTCGTGGCATCCGGGCCGGGAAGGAGGGTCACCGGCGTGGCCTCGCGAAGCTTGATCACCCCGGCCACGACGACGAGATCACCTGCCGCGACCCCGCTCGTGAGCTCGACTTCACCCGGCCGCCGCAGGCCCGTCGTGACCTCGACCCGCTCGACCGTCTTGGGCCGGCCCTCGCCCTGGTCCACTACCCGGAATACGTACTGTTTCCCGGCCTGGGGAACGAGTGCTTCTTCCGCCACCCAGAGCGCGTCGGGCTTGACCGAGAGGGTCAACGAGATGCGCGCGAAGAGCCCCGGCCGAAGCGCTTCGTTGGGGTTCTCGATCGACGCCCGCACCAAGAGCGAACGGCCGCGCTCGTCGACCAACGGATCGATCGCGGTCACCCGGCCGGTGAAGCTCCGATCCGGGAACGCGTCGACAGTAACGCGGATCTCGTTGCCGACACGAACCGCCGGGAGAAAGAGTTCCGGAATCCGGAAATCGACCTTTAGAGGGTCGATCTGTTCGAGGCTGAAGAGAGGCGTTCCCGCGGTGACGAACTCGCCGACGCTGATCCCGCGCAAACTCGCTTTTGCGTCGAACGGGGCGCGGATCGTCCGTTTGGCCAACTGGGCCCGAGCAAGCTCGACGGCGGCCTCGGCGATGCGAAAGCTCGCCTCGGCTTCGTCCAGCGCGCGTTGCGTCCCGACGTTGCTGCGGCGGAGCTCGCGTGCCCGCTCGAGATTGTTCAGCGCGAGCAACCGGCGCGCTTCGGCGTCCGCCAGGGCCGCGCGTTCCACCGACGCATCGAGTTCGACGAGCACCTGGTCCTTGCGGACCCAGCCGCCCTCCACGAGATCCAGGGCGACGATCCGCCCAGCCACCTCGGGACGAATCGTGACTCGCTCATTCGAGAGAAGGGTCCCCACCGCTTCGACCGTGCGTTCCGCAGGCGCTACATTTAACCGCATGACCTCCACGGCAACGGGGCCGCCGGCCCCGCGCCCACCCGGCCCGGCCTGCTGCCGCTGCTGTTGCTGCCCTGGTAACGCGACCAGCTGCCAATAGGCCGCTGCTCCTCCACCTAGGAGCAAAACGACGAGAACGGCCGAGAGCGAACGCAGCACGGATTCCCCCTTTCCCGAGCCTGCGACAGAGGCAAACCGAACTTTATCGCACGCCCCGGAGCGCCGGTAGCGCTACCTTTGTAACCCAAGCTCGTACGGAAAGGGATATGCAACGGATCACTGGTTCATCGAATTCCAGAACTCCTCGTTCGTTTTCGAGTATTTCATTTTATCCAAAAGAAACTCGATCGCGTCGACGGTGCCCATCGGATTGAGAATTCGCCTCAGCACCCACATACGCGCCAAGACCGCGCGGTCAACGAGAAGTTCTTCTTTGCGGGTACCAGACTTGTTGATGTCGATCGCCGGGAACACCCGCTTGTCGGCCACCCGCCTGTCCAGCACGATCTCGGCATTACCCGTGCCTTTGAATTCCTCGAAAATCACCTCGTCCATTCGAGAACCCGTATCGATCAGCGCCGTGGCGATGATCGTCAGGGACCCGCCATCTTCGATGTTCCGCGCTGCACCGAAAAATCGCTTCGGGCGTTGGAGCGCGTTCGCGTCGACGCCGCCCGTCAACACCTTGCCCGAAGAGGGCACCACCGTATTGTAAGCGCGTGCGAGCCGGGTGATCGAATCCAGCAGAATGACCACGTCGCGGCCGTGTTCGACCAACCGCTTCGCCTTTTCGATGACCATTTCGGCGACCTGAACGTGGCGGGTTGCCGGTTCGTCGAACGTCGACGAGACGACCTCCCCCCGCACGGTCCGCTGCATGTCGGTCACTTCTTCGGGCCGCTCGTCGATCAGGAGCACGATGAGGAAGACCTCCTTGTGATTGTGCATGATCGCGTGCGCGATGTTCTGCAAAAGCATCGTCTTGCCCGTGCGGGGCTGGGCAACGATGAGCGCGCGTTGGCCTTTCCCGAGCGGTGCAACGATCTCGATGACCCGAGTCGAGAGATCCTTTTGACCAGGTATTTCGAGATTCAGCTTCCTGGTCGGATAGTACGGGGTCAGGTTGTCGAAGTGAACGCGATGACGAGCGACCTCTGGTGGGTCGAAATTGATGGTATCCGCACGCAAAAGGGCGAAATACCTCTCGCCTTCCTTGGGCGCACGGACAAGACCCTGGACCGTGTCACCGGTCCTCAGCCCGAACCGGCGGATTTGCGAGGGAGAGACATAGATGTCGTCTGGACCAGCAACGTAATTTGCATCCGGAGATCTGAGGAATCCGAACCCGTCCTGCAGAATTTCCAATACTCCCTCTCCACGGATGGGCACATCCGAAGCGGCCAGTTGCTTTAGGATCGCGAAGACGAGGTCGCCTTTTTTCAGTGTAGCGGCACCTTCTATGCCAAGTTGCTCAGCATATTTCAAAAGCTCGGCTGGTGACTTTCTTTTCAGCTCCGTCAAATTGATCGCGGGCACGTCGGGCCCCAGCGGAGGCGGCTCGGAAGGCTCGCCACGCTCTTCCGCAACCCGCGCTTCGAAACGCTGCGATCCGTACCGGCGCTCTTCCCGACCGCCCTCACGCCCGAGCGGTGGGCGCGATTGCACGCGAGATTCGCGCCGTTCGGTAAAACCGCGTTCCGCACGCGGTTCTCGGGCCGTCGAACGCTCGGGCTCGCCCGGCTCCGCAGCGGTTTCGAACCGCAGATCGGGCAGCACGCCCTCTTCGCCCGTGATTTGGTCGGAAAGGGTCGACGCGCGCGGCTCGGGTTGCGGTTCGGTCTTCGGTTCGGCCGCTGGTTGCAAGAACGCGGGAATGTGATCCATCGACGGCTGCGTCGGCGCCGGCTCGGCCGTTCGTTCGACGCGTTCGGCTCGTAACCGACCTCGTCGACGCCTCGGGCTCGGAGCCGGCTCGCTCGAGTCTTCAGGGGTTTGCGGAGACGGCAGCTTGCCGTCGGTGGTTTCAGTGTCTGCCAAGGTCGCTTTCCCTACAAACCAGTGGAGTTCCTGCGGCCGACATCAAAAAGGCTTGAGAACCGCCAGGAGGACTATACCTATGAACAATACCGTAGGTACCTCGTTGAGCATACGGAAGTAACGTCCCGACCGTTCGCGCTTGTCATCTACGAACTCGCGCACGTGACGTGCCAAAAGGCCATGAACGCCGAGCATCACCATCACCAACAAGAGCTTGCCGTGGAGCCACCCTTCCTGCCATTGGGATTGAGCGGTTGCCAGCAATATTCCCAATAGTACCGTCGCCACCATGGCCGGCGTGGTGATTGTCCGCAAAAGTCGTCGCTCCATGACTTTGAAGGTTTCCGAGCCGGCCGAGCCTGCCGGAGTGTCCGCGTGGTAGACCATCAGACGTGGCAAGTACCACATGCCTGCCATCCACGCGGCGAATGCCATGATGTGAAAAGCTTTGAGCCAGAGCACCGAGCTCGTCATCTCGGGTTTGCGGAAGCCGCCGCGACGTTGGATCGTATCCGCCGACGATCCGGGGCGGGGGCTCAGGACGTGTTCCGGAAGAGCGGGTCAGCGGATCGGCCGCGACCCCGCCCTGCTTTTTCAATCGCTCATTCCCCACCGGATTTCAAGTAGCGGACCAACGCTTCCACACGTTCCGGTGGCGTTGCGGGGAGGATGCCGTGGCCCAGATTGAAGATGTGTGGCCGGGAAGCCGCGGCGCGCAAGATCGCCCCAGCTTCCTCCAAAAGGTCGGCCTCCGGCCCCAAAAGCGCTACCGGATCGAGATTTCCCTGAAGGGCCAAGCCGGCCTCCCTGTCGAGCTCCGCGGCGGCCCAAGCCATCGGAACGCCCGTGTCGAGGGAGAGGGCTCGAGCCCCGGTGTCACTGGCGAAGAGTGTCAAGGACGCCCCCACGCCGCGCGGAAAAAGGATGACCGGTACGTGGGGGTGCCGCTCGCGCAGAGCCGCGACGATGCGCCGAGCCGGTGCGAGGCACCATCGACGGAGCTCGGATTCGGGTAGCACGCCGGCCCAACTGTCGAACAGCTGTAGCGCCTCTGCACCCGCTGCGATCTGGGCCGACAGGAACTCGATCACGGCCTCCGTGAGAAGCTCCATCAGAGCAGCGAACAGGCTCGGGTCGCGGCGCGCGAGGAGGCGCGGTTGGAGAAACTCCTTGGAGCCCCGTCCTTCGACGAGATACGCGGCCAAGGTCCAAGGCGCACCCGCGAAACCGATCAAGGTCACATGTTCGGGTAGGGCGGAGCGAAGACGGCGAACCGTTTCGTAAACCGGCGCCAGCCGCTCGTGCAGACGCGCCGGGTCGAGACGCGCTAGACCGGCACCGTCGGTGACAGGATCCAGCTGCGGCCCTTCGCGTTCGTTGAACTTCACGGCAGCACCGAGCGCATGCGGAATGACGAGAATATCGGAAAACAAGATGGCCGCATCGAGAGCGAAACGTCGGATCGGCTGAAGCGTAACCTCGACGGCCAGGTCGGGCGTGTAGCACAGGTCGAGGAAGCTTCTCGCACGAGCTCGAACCGCACGATATTCTGGAAGGTAACGCCCGGCCTGGCGCATGAACCAGACGGGCGGTGGGTTCACCCGGCGGCCCGAGAGCACGGTGAGAAGGGGCTTTTCGTCGTGTTCCACGTTCGGCTTCCGCCGTTTGCAACCTCGTTCAAGAATATAAAGTCGTCAGCGGTTGACGATGATGGCGCGGGGAAGACCCTACCGCCGACTCGTCCCGCACGATCCCCAGCGTCTTCCACGCGTCGGTTGGCACGTCGCCGGGGCCCGGACAAGAGCCGTTACAGAGCCGTCAACCCATTGGGCCGCCTGACGGATCGGAAAACTTGTCGAGGTCGAGGATCGTGGGGATAATCGCAACCGTCAGCCGTTTTGAAATGATGTGGTCGAAGGCTTTTCGCGGGCGGACAGCGCTGTGGACGGCCGGTGAACGCCGACGTCGCGAGTTCGACCCGTGGCCGCCACGCTCTCGGAAACAGCGATCGTCCCCACCTCGTCCCCGATCCTTCCCCGGGAGTGTCCCGTGCGTCTTCATCTCCACCTGATTTCGGACTCGACCGGTGAGACGGTCAGCACGGTGGCCCGTGCAGTCGTTTCTCAGTTCGAGGATGTAGTTCCTGTCGAGCACGTTTGGTTTTTCGTTCGAACCAAAAATCAACTCCAAAAAATTCTACCATTGATTGAAGCTTTGCCCGGGCTCGTACTGTACACTCTTGTTTCACCTGAGTTGAGGCATATTTTGCAGGAGCGTTGCAATATGTTGGGAATCCCATGCGTTTCCGTACTCGATCCGGTGATGAACGCGTTGGCGGGACTGCTGGGTTCAGCTGGTAAACCGCAGATCGGGCGGCAGCACGCCATGGACGCGGGATACTTCTCGCGGATCGAGGCGATGGAATTCGCCATGCGCCACGATGACGGCCAGCTCGCCGAAGAGCTGGACGAGGCCGATGTCGTACTGGTCGGACCCTCGCGAACCTCGAAGACACCGACCTGTGTCTACCTCGCCCATCGCGGCATCAAAGCGGGAAATGTGCCCCTCGTTGCGGATGTACCACATCCACCGGTCCTCGAGAAGCTGCGACGACCACTCGTCGTCGGCCTCACTGTCAATCCGGAGTTGCTAGCGGAAATTCGAGCGAATCGGCAGAAGCTGCTGGGCGTGCGCGCGGGCGACCGAGGCCGTTACGGCGGCGACTACGCCGAACTGCCGAGGGTCCAAGCCGAGCTCGTGGCGGCGCGCCGGCTTTACGCACGCATGGGCTGGCCCGAGATAGATGTGACGAAGCGCTCGGTGGAGGAGACCGCCGCCACCGTCTACCAGATGCTCCAAGCCCGCAAACGACCCGAAGTACAATTGCTCGTCGGGTCAATCGACGCGCCTGCTACGGTTGATCCGTGACGTCGTGAGCATGACCGCTTCGCGGACCATCGGCGCCCTCGGGACGACGGCTCGGCGGCGACGGCAGAGAATTGTCGTCGCCTCGTTGATTGCTCTCGGGGCGGTGCTCGGCCTGTCGCTCGCTCTGGGCGCGGCGTATTTGGCCGGCGTCGCGCAAAGAGAACGCGAAATCCAACGTTTGGAGGCCGATCTCGAAGCGGCTCGGGCCGCGGCGCGCGAGGCTGCCGCCCGGGCTGCCGCCGCCGAACAACAGGCGGCACGCTTCCTCGAACGAAATGCAAGAATATTGGAAACGCCGAGGTTTGCTCACTCACCCGACATCGAGGCACTACTTCCGTTGTTGGCTGCTCGCCTCGCCCAAGGTGTGTCGCCTGAACGGTTGGCGAGAGCCATCACGGGCTTACCCAGCCGGCCGGTGTGCGATCCGGGAATCGAGCTAGGCCCGTTGCCCGTCGCTGTTACGCCCAGCCGTGAGACGGTTGGTCGAGGTTTCGGCGGCGGACGGTTCACCCTCATGGCGCGCGGCGTTCCGGCGAAAAGCCCGACTGGCCGTACCGAAGCGCGGTTCGATCCGGCACAACCGGTGCAGCTCGTCATCCGTCGCAACGGCGAAGAGCTGAGAAATCTGTCGGGCGTGTTGCCCTATTCGGAATCGCTCGTCATAGACCGACGAGAGTATAGGTTCACCGCGCGAGCCGGTGAGCGTCCTGGTACCATTGAGGTCACGCTAGAGGTCTGCGACTTTCCTTGACAACCAAGCTGCCCCGCGCGGCATGTGGCGACGGATCCACGAGGGGCCGGAGACCTTTCGATCTGGTCCGAAAGACGGCACCCGGTACTTGTACCCAGTAACCCCAACAGGTTACGCTGCGCGCGGCAGGCTTCCTTCCCGAGCTGGGAAAGGTTGCACGCCCGACCGGGAGGAAAGAGTGAGCCCTCTGCGAACGCTGTTCGGTGCAACTGCGCTGACCTGGTTGCTCGCCACGTCGAGCATGCTGTATGCCGAGACCCTCGAGGAGGCACTGATCGACGTCTATATAGGCAATCCCGAGTTGGCCGCGGGTCGTGCCAGGCTCAGAGCAACGGACGAGCTCGTTCCACAAGCGTACGCTGGATGGCGGCCGACGATCACGGCCGATGCTGGGATCGAAGGTGTCACGGGCCAATCGCGCTCGTCGGTGACCGGTCAGCAGCTCGACATCGATCGCACGACGCGGCGGATCGGCGCGCAGATTCGGCAGAACCTGTACGCCGGTGGGGCAACGAGCGCGGCCGCCAGTCGTGCCGAAAATCTGGTTCGGGCAGAGCGCGCCAATTTGTTGGCGCTCGAGCAGCGGGTGTTGCTCGATGCGATCGATGCGTACACGGCTGTTTGGCGCGATCGGGCCGTTCTCGACCTGGCCTTGAACAACGAGCAGCGTTTGCGGCGCCAGCTGCAAGCGACCCGAGATCGCTTCGAGGTAGGCGAAGTGGCCCGAACCGACGTCGCTCAGGCCGAGGCTAGGCTTTCCCGTGCTCGCGCCGACGTCGAAGCAGCGAAAGCCAATCTCGCCGGCTCGACCGCCTTTTACGAGCGTGTCGTGGGCAAGCCTCCTGGCCGGCTCGCCAAGCCGTCGCCGCTCAAAGCCTTGCCCAAAACCCTCGCCGAAGCGCGCTCTGTCGCGGCGCGGAATCCACAGGTGATCGCGTCTACGTTCAGCCTCGCCGCAGCCCAGGACGACGTCGACGTTTCATTCGCTTCGCTGTTGCCCAGCGTCGATCTCGTCGTCCGTGCCGAGCGGGTGGAGGAGCCGCAAGCAACCTTGAGCTGGCAGCGGGGTGCTTCGATCGGTCTTTCGGTTACGGTTCCACTCTATCAGGGCGGCGCTGAATATGCACGCGTTCGCGCGGCCCGCCATACGGTGGAGGCGCGCCGGAACGACCTCGATGCAGCCTACCGTTCCGTCCAGCAAGCGGTGGCATCGGCTTGGGATCGGCTTCTCGCCGCTACGGCTGCGATCGTGGCGCTCCGAGCTGAGGTCCGAGCTAACGACATCGCTCTCAAAGGTGTTCAGGAAGAGAACCTCGTAGGAGCACGCACCGTTCTCGATGTGCTCGATGCGGAACAAGAACTCTTCAGCTCACGCGTCAACCTCGTCCGTGCAGAGCGGGAAGAAATCCTCGCGAGCTTTCAGCTCAAAGCTGCAATCGGTGAGTTGACCACGGAGGCGCTCGGTCTGAAAGTCGAACGGTACGACGCCGAGCGAAATTTCCGTATGACCCGGAACAAGCTCATGGGGCTCCAGACCGAACCACCGCAGAACGTGGTCCGAAGCGTTAACGGACGGCCAAGCGAGGGCGACCAAAACATGAGGGCTCGCTGAACGGTCGATCAGCGCCGTGAGAGGTCGGGTCGGGCTATAGTCGGGTAGTAGCTCGAGGTCTCACGACGGGGCGACATGCCAGAGCCGACCCGCGAGCACCACGCAGTCGAGTTCGAGCTTGCGATCGCCCTCCATCCTTTCGCCGAGAACGTCCTCGTAGAGAAAACGGCCTTCGACGAGCCGCATGACGGTACAGTCGCCCGTCGAGCCGATCGAAAGATCCGCAAGGTCGGGCCGCCCGAGCACGCGGGCCGGCGTCACCGTGACGGCCTGCACGATCTTTTCAAGGGGCATTCCGAGGCAGAGAAACTTCGACATCGTGACGAGGTTGTCGTAGGCTGGTCCGTCGACACTGAGCTTGTGCACGTCCGAGCTGATCACGTCGGGCAAGAAGCCGGCGGCGAGCATCGCCCTGGCGGTCTGAAAAGAAAAAGATCCCTTACCGTGCGCGATGTCGAAAAGCACGCCTTTTTCTCTAGCTCGCCACACCTGGTCACGGACTCTGCCGTCTGCAAGACAAGGCGCATTCGGAAAGGGTTTGAAGCAATGAGTAAGGATGTCACCCGGTCGCAATACCTCCAGGACATCGACATAGCGAGGAGGAGGTCGGTCGATATGGCACATGACTGGCAATCCCGCGCGGTCCGCCGCCTCGATCGCGAGATGCAGGGGTGCCAAACCGTTCGCTCCACTGGTGTTCGCGCCGACCCGAACTTTGATTCCTTTGATCAGGTCGGAGTGTTCCTTTGCGACCCGGGCGCAGACGACCGGATCGAGTAGACGGAGATCTTCCGCTTCGCCGACCATCACCCCGTTCGAGAACCCGAAGATCCCCGCAAAGGAGAGATGCAGGTAGGCCAGTATCCGCGTCTCCGACTTTTCGATCACATGCTTTCGGAAGCCAAGGAAATTTCCCGGTCCAGCTGAACCGACGTCGAGCCAGGTCGTCGTCCCGGACCGTCGCGCGAGCTCGTCGGCGTCGATGCCGAGCGACGTACCACCCCAATAGACGTGCGCGTGGAGGTCGATCTGGCCAGCCGTGACGATGCAACCATCGACCCGACGCTCGACGCGCCCTCTGCCGGCGACTGCTTCGGCACCGATCGCTGCGACCTTTCCATCTCGGAATGCTATGTCCGTCACTTCGTCCCGCTCGGTGCCCGGATCGATGATGCGCCCGCCGCGCAGGACGAGGTCAAATTCCCCCATGGAGGTCCCCCTTTCGACGCCGAGGCTGGTCAGACGAAGACGCTCTCGATCGAGATCAGCCGTTCTTCGAACGCTCGACGAAGCGTGAATCGAAGGTCTTCGCGAGATCGATCTTTGCGCCGGTCAGCTCCCTGTCGAACCGGACGAGCATGTCGAGAGCGTTGCGCATGCCGTCGGGGGGGATGATCCCGGTTCGCGAATAGGTCGGTTTCGACTTCGCGACGGCTGCCAAATAGAGAGCTCGGTCGCCCAGATGATAATCTTCGGGGACCGCCGAAGCGATCTCCTCCGGGCTGGCGTCCGGGATCCATCGGAGCGCGGCCAAGAATGCGTCCACGAGGGCTTGAACGGTGTTCGGATTATTCTGGATGAACTCAGCTTTCGTGTAGAGAACGGCTGCCGGGTTCGAGCCGCCGAAGATCGCCTGCGTCCCCGCCTCGGTCCGGCTATCGGCGAGCACGACCACGTCGCCGTCTTGCTCCAACTTGGCGATAACGGGATCGAGGTTGGCGATCGCGTCGATCTCACCCTTCTTCATCGCCGCCACTGCGGTGGGCCCCGCCCCGACGCCGATGAAGGAGACCTCTTCAGGTGTCACACCTTCTTTGGCGAGGAGATAATTGACAAAGAAGTTCGTCGAACTCCCGGGTGCCCTCACGCCGACCTTCATGCCCTTCAGATCGCGTGGCGACTTCACCTTGTCCGCGAGCGATTTCTTGACGGCGAGAACGATCCCGGGGAAACGACCAAGCTCCACGACCGCGCGGATGTCCTGCCCCTTGGCTTGCATGCGAATCGTGTGCTCGTAGGCGCCGGTCACCACGTCGACGGAGCCACCCAAGAGGGCCTGGAGCGACTTTGCTCCTCCGCCGAAATCGTTGATCTCAATTTTGAGTCCTTGTTGCTCGAAGAAACCTTTGCGTTCGGCGATCGTAAGCGGCAGATAGTAGAGGAGCGCTTTGCCGCCGACGCCGAGGATGATCTTGTCCTTCTCGAGTTTACCAGCTGCGGATACGGAACCCCTTAGGACCATCCAAACGCCACCCGCGAGCGCCGAGCCCACAAGCGTTCGCCGTTGCATGCGAGCCTCCTTTCTCTCTCCGCGGAGGTTGGTGGCTTCGACGTCCGACGGCAAGTCCGAGCCGCACCGGCTCAGCCTTGAAGGCCGGTCGAAGCTGCTCGAGGACGCCACACCAGCAAGCGCCGTTCGACCAGCGTCACGAGGCCGTCGATCAGCAACACGAAGATCACTAAGACCAGCATGCCGGAGAAGACGCCGGTCACATCGAAGCTCCCTTCGGCTTGCTGGATCCGATAGCCGAGCCCAGCCGCCGAACCCAGATATTCGCCGACCACGGCACCGACAACCGCGAAGCCCACGGCCGTGTGCAGGCTCGCGAACATCCAGGAAAGAGCCGCTGGGAAGTAAAGGTGACGGAGCATTTGCCGCTCGCTCATGCCGAGCATGCGCGCATTGGCGACAAGTACGGGGTTAACTTCCTTGACCCCTTGATAAACCGCGAAGAAGACGATGAAGAAGACGAGTGTCACCCCGAGGGCGACTTTCGACCATATCCCGAGCCCGAACCAAAGCGCGAAAATCGGCGCGAGGACGACGCGCGGCATCGCGTTCACCGCCTTGAGATAAGGCTGAAAGATCGTGGAGAGCAGCTCGCGGCGAGCGAGCCAGAAGCCGGCCAAAACACCACCGACGGAACCGATCACGAAAGCGAGGACCGTCTCGACCAAAGTAATCCAAAGGTGCCGCCAAATCACTCCAGAAACGAAGTCATTCCAAGTTCTGGCCATGACATCCCAAGGACGAAAGAAAAAGAAAGAATCCAGGTATCCCAAAACGGCGCCGAGATGCCAAAAGATGAGAAAAGTGAGGATAACGAAGATCTGAAGGAAAGTGAGCGCAAACCGTGATCTCAATCGATCTCCTCCCCTCTCTGGTAGCCTTTGATCACCTCAGCCCGGAGTTCGTGCCAAAGGGTTCGATGGATGTCGAGGAAGGCCGATGTCAAGCGAACTTCGTGGATGTCGCGCGGCCGCGGAATCGGTACCGGATGATCACCGATGATGCGAGCCTCGGGCCCGGCCGACATGATCACGACCCGGTCAGCCAGAGCGATTGCTTCCTCGAGGTCATGCGTGACGAAAAGGACGGCCTTTCGGGCGGCGCCCCAGAGCTCGAGCAAGAGGTCGCCCATGATCGCTCGTTTCTGGGCGTCGAGTGGCCCGAACGGCTCGTCCATGAGCAGGATGGCCGGATCGCGGCACAGGACTTGGGCCAGACCGACCCGCTTTTTTGACCGCCGGAAAGCTGGTGCGGATACCGGTCGGCGAAGCCACCGAGACCGACCCGTTCGAGCCAGAACTGCGCCCGTCTCCGGGCCTCGGTTTTCGGAATCCCGCGGAGCTCGAGCCCCACGCTCACGTTGTCGAGAGCCGTCTTCCACGGGAACAAGGCTTCCTGCTGGAAAAGATAACCGGCACGCTGGTTGATGCCCGTGAGGGCGACGCCTTCGATCCACACCCGTCCCGTCGAGGGTGAGACGAGGCCGGCCACGACGTTGAGCAGGGTCGATTTCCCGCAGCCGGTCGGATCGACCAGAGCCACGAACTCACCCGCCGCGACGCCCAAATCGACCGGGGCCACGGCAGGATAACGGGTCCCGTCGGCGAGCTGGTAGCTGATCGCCACGCGTTCCAGCCAGACCGCTGCGGTGGTTTTGCTCGGCTCCGCCACCTGACGTTCCGTCAATAGCCTCGGGACGGATCGACCAGGTGGAGAAGTGGCTGGCCCCGCTCCAAACGCCGCAATTGTTCGACGATGACGTTGGTCGCGGTACGTGGGTTCGTGATCCCGGCCGTGTGCGGTGTCACGAAAATCTTGGGGTGCCGCCAGAGTGGGGAGCTCCTGGGTAGAGGCTCGTGGGCGAACACGTCGAGCATGGCCCCTTCGAGCCGACCACTTTCCAGTGCGGCCAAAAGGTGGGGCACCACGAGGTGCTCGCCGCGAGCGGCATTGACCAGGTAACTGCCGTGCGGAAGTTGCTCGAAGAGACTTCGATCGAGAATGCTCGCGGTTTCGGCGGTCAGCGGCAGGAGACAGATCAAGATGCGCGTTCGCGCCAAAAAAGCAGGGAGACCCTCTGCACCGACGAAGACGGGCACTTCGGCCTCGGGGTGGGCAGAACGGGCCCAGGCCGCTACATTGTATCCCAGCTGGCGCAGCAGCCGGACCGTAGCGCTGCCGATCGCGCCGAGACCCATCACCCCGACCCCGATTTCCGCCGGATCGGGATGCTGGTGTCGTTCCCAGCGGGCTTGCGCCAGTTGGCGCTCGTAAAGATCGAACCGGCGATGGAAACGGAGGGTGGCGTAGAGGCAATATTCGGCCATCCGCCGCGACATGACGGGATCGACGAGGCGGGCCACGGGTACCGAGGGCAGTTGCGGGTGGAACCGTAAAAGACCGTCGACCCCAGCTCCCAGAACCTGGATCAGGCGCAAGTTGCGCATCCCGATGAAAAGGTCCGGCGGTGGCTGCCAACACAGCACGACGTCGATTTCGGCCGGATCGCCGATCTCCGGCCAGACCCGGACGTCCAAGTCTGGAGCTTGGCGGAGGAGCTCGGCGCGCCAGGCTGCCGTCGTGTTCCAAGTGGTCTGCAGGACGACCTTCATATCCTCCCCCCGGCCCCGGCCCGTGAGCTTTGCCCTCCGGTTCGAGGATCGGCAAGCCCGGGATGCCGGCGCAGGAGGCACATCGGGCTGCTTCCGGCCGTACTCACGACTCGCCAGCCGTCACGCCGCTCACGAGATTGACGGACAGCAGGAAGGTCGGATCCACGCGGCCGCCACGGCGGAGAGGCGCGAGCGAAGCTCGTGCTTTCTCGATCGCACAACGCGTTTCGGCTCGCGCACGAAGGGCCTCCTCGAAACTCACGGCGCGGAACCGGACGATGCCACCAGCAGGAATTTGCGCGAGGCGCCCGATATCCGCACTGATCACGGTTCCGATCTTGGGATAGCCCCCAGTGGTCTGACGATCGGCCATCAAAACAATCGGCTGGCCGGACCCCGGCACTTGGATCGCTCCCGTGACGATCCCGTCGGATACGATGTTGGGTGACCGGGCATGCTCGATCCGCGGACCTTCCAGGCGATAGCCCATGCGGTCGCTTCGGGGCGAAACCCGCCAGGTGGTAGCGAGCAGCGCGGCGACGCCCGCTTCGGTGAACCACGCTTGTTGTGGTCCGAGTAGAATGCGAATTGGCCCCGGTGGCTCGACCGGAGGCTCGGCCAGAGCGAAATCGGGGAGATCCGGCACGATTGGGGAATCCGCGAGTGGTAGGCGGTCTCCGCCGCGCAGCGGTCGACCCTCGAGCCCCCCGAGCCTGGTCAAGGTGTGCGTCGCGCGGCTGCCCATGACCGGTTGAACAGCGAGCCCCCCGGCGATTGCGAGATACGACCAGACACCCCGAACGGCCGGGCCGATCTCGATCCGCTGGCCGCCGCCTGAGCTGACAACCGACCACCAGGGTACCGCTCGACCATCGACCGCGACCGGTCGCTCGGCGCCGGCGAGCGCAATTCTGACACGCTCCGCCTCCACACGGAGAACGAGGCTTCCCGGGCCGAGCTCGACTCCGACCTCATGGTCGTTCTGATCGAGCATTCGGTTGGCAAGCCGGAACGCCCATGGATCCATGGGCCCGGCCGGCGTCACGCCGAAGCGCTGATAGCTGTACCGACCGCCGTCTTGGACGGTCGTCAGCGGACCGCAGCGCTCGACGACCAGCGCAGGTGGGGTCTCGCTCATCCAGGTTCGGGTGCGATGAGGGGGTCGTGCATCGCAGCGCGGCGATCGAGCTCGACGAACCTTGCCGGGTCGATCGGGACGAACCGGACGCGATCGCCCGGCTCCAACAAGACCGGCGGCGTGCGCTCGGGATCGAAGGTTCGGACCGGGGTGCGGCCGAGGAGATGCCAACCCGACGGTATCTCGACCGACGCGATCCCGGCTTGGATACCGCCGATCGAGATGCTCCCGGCCGGTGTTCGCTGCCGCGGATCCTCCAGGCGGGGGGTATGCAGGCGCGGATCGAGACCACCCAAATAAGTGAAGCCCGGAACGAAACCGACCATGTAAACGCGGTAGGTCGGTCTCGTGTGAAGCCTGACGACCTCTTCTGTAGAGAGGCCGTGGCGACGGGCAACTGCTTCGAGGTCGATCCCGAATTCGCCCCCATAGGTTACGGGGACGGTCCAAAGCCGTCCCTCCGTCGCCGGTTCTTCGACATCGATCCGGAGCTTGGCAAGCTGTGCGAGGAGGGCACGGCCGTCGACTCGGTCCGGGTCGTAATGGACGAGAAGGGATCGGTAGGTCGGCACGAGGTCGACGACGCCCTCGATGGCCATGGCTCGTATTCGCCGATCGAGAGTGATGACGGCGGCGTTTATCTTTGAGTCGATCGTCTCACCGAACTCGATTAGTATCGCCGTATCACCGACCGGAACGATCCGAGGTAGGACAGTGTCGCTGGACGGCTCGTGCATGGGCAAAGAGTTAGTGCGCTCGAGTCGCTACGTCAGCGTCGGTCCGACTTGCTCGAGCGGATCGAAAGGCTACGCTTCGCAAGAGGTGGGTGGAAGGGTGTCCGATGCAAGCGACCGTCGACCTCAATAGTGATCTCGGAGAGAGCTTCGGAGCGTGGCGGATGGGCGACGACGAGGCGATGCTGCGCATCGTGAGCTCGGCCAACGTTGCGTGCGGATTCCACGCGGGCGATCCCCTCGTGATGTGGCAGACCTGTGAGCTCGCCAAAGCCAACGGCGTCGCAATAGGTGCGCACCCGTCGTTCCAAGACCTTTGGGGGTTCGGGCGGCGGCCGATCCAGGGCGAGCGACCCGAGGACGTCAAGCGGCAATGCGTCTACCAGATCGGTGCTCTGCAGGCGGTAGCAGAGGCGGTCGGCCACCAGGTGACCCACGTGAAACCGCATGGGGCGCTCGGCAACATGGCAGCCGAAGACGAAGGGCTTGCCACCGCAGTGGCGGAGGCGACTTGGGCCTGTGGGCGTGAGCTCATCCTCGTGGCGATGCCGGGGAGTGCTCTCGAGCGCGCCGGCGAACGCAAGGGTCTGCGGGTCGCGCGCGAAGTGTTCGCCGATCGTGCGTACGACGATCGCGGCATGCTCGTGAGCCGCAAGCTTCAGGGAGCGGTACTACACGATCCGGAAGAGGTTGTTCGTCGGATCCTTGTGATGCTCGACGAGCAGGCCATCACGAGCCAATCGGGCAAGAAGATCCCGGTTCGGATCGATTCGATCTGCGTGCACGGCGACAATCCGGCAGCCGTGGCCATGGCACGCGCACTTCGCCTCGAACTCGAGCGGGCGGGTGTTTCCATCCGGCCGTTTCGCGACCGCCTCGGCTGAGCGACTCTCGGCTTGGTCGCGGGCGTTCAGGCGCGGCCCGTCAGCCCTGCGACCTCGAGCGCACGTGCTTGTCGAGCCGTTACCGCCTCGACGTCGAAGCCTTCGATCAGGCTCATGAACAGCTCGTACCAATTGACCTCAGCAGCGAGGTGGAGAAAAACCGATCCCAAGCCGATGGCAGCTCGGTCCATGAAGACGAATTCGCGAGGAACCGTTACGCCGCCTACCTCACGCAGTCTCCGGTGAACGTGCTCGACGACTTTTCGACCGACTTCACCAACGTTGGTATCGTTGATTTTTCGTGTCCGATTTTCCATGAGTGGTCCGTACAGGAACCTGGCCCATTCGTTCAGTACCTCGATGAGCTCGCGGGTCAGACCAGAGAAGCCCCAGCTCTCGTAGGCTGCAACGGCCAAATCGTGGTCGTCACGGACGAGTGCCCAGTAAAGGTCGATCACGCCTTTGACGAAGCTCGGGGGAAAAATGCGCACACATCCGAAATCGAGGAGGTTGATCGACAAATCGGGTCGCACCGTGTAGTTGCCGAGATGTGGATCGCCGTGGATGACGCCGTACTGGTAAAACGGCACGTACCACGCCCGGAACATGCCGAGTGCGAGCCCGTTTCGGGTCTGCTGATCCGCCGTTCTGAACGCCATGAGGGGCTGCCCAGCGAGCCAACTCATGGTGAGGAGTCGTCGGGTCGACAGCTCCGGAATAGGTTCGGGTACATGCACGCAAGGCTCGGAGGCGAGCATGTAACCGTAAAGCCGCATGTGCTTGGCTTCGAGCGTGTAGTCGAGCTCCTCCCGTAACCTTGTCGAGATCTCCTCGTAAATTCGGCTCGTGTCGATCGCGTTGTCGAAGCGACGCCAGATCGAGAGGATGATACCGAGCTGGGAGAGATCGGCCTCGACTGCCGATTCGATGTCCGGATATTGCAGCTTACAGGCGACGATCCGACCGTCGCGGAGCCGCGCACGATGAACTTGCCCCAAGGACGCCGCCGCCGCGGGCTCCAAAGGGAACTCGGCGAAATGGCGCTGCCAATCGGGACCGAGCTCCGCCGCCATACGCCGACGGACGAACGGCTTGACCATAGGTGGGGCGTTCGCTTGAAGCTGTGCGAGCTCGGCGGCGTATTCCGCGGGAAGGGCGTCGGGAATGGTCGCCATCATCTGGGCGACCTTCATCAAAGGTCCCTTGAGAACGCCGAGTGCTGCTTTGAGTTCGGCTGCGTGCGCACTGCGGTCGAAGCCTCCCATGAGCCGTGCGCCGGCGAGCTTAGCCGCCTGACCGGCAACCGTGGTGCCGACCTGTGCGTAACGGCGCACGCGACCTGCGAGCCGGTTCTCGCTGCGGGTTCCGGGGCCAGTCATCGACTCTCTCTCACAAGTGGCGAAAGCTCGGCTTCGAGGCGGTCGATCAACCGCTCCAAGAGACCGAGACCCTTGGCCCAAAAGGCGGGATCGGATGCGTCGAGGCCGAACGGCGCCAGCAACTCCCGGTGCTGCAACGTCCCGCCTGCACGCAACAAGCCGATATACTTCTCCTCGAAGCCTGCAGGCTCTTGTTCGTAAACCGCATAAAGCGAGCTCGCCAAGCAATCCCCGAATGCATAAGCATAGACGTAAAATGGTACATGAAAAAAGTGTGGGATATAGGACCAGTAGACGCGATAATCGTCCCGAAACTCAAATGCTGGGCCCAGACTCTCGGTCTGTACGGCAATCCAGATGTCGCCGAGTTCGTCAGGCGTGAGCTCGCCTTGTCGACGACGATCATGAACCCGGCGTTCGAACTCGCAGAAGGCGATCTGCCGAACCACCGTGTTGATCTTGTCCTCGATCTTCGCGGCCAAGAGCACACGCCGACGGGCAGGATCGTGTTCGTGATCGAGCAGAGCCTCGAAGGTGAGCTGCTCGCCGAATACCGAGGCGGTTTCCGCGAGCGTGAGCGGCGTCCCCGACATGAGAAGACCTTGCTCGGCGGCCAGCGTCTGGTGGACGCCGTGGCCCAACTCGTGCGCGAGGGTCATGACGTCGCGCGTTTTCCCGTGATAGTTCATGAGCACGAAGGGGTGTACCGAGGGCACGGTCGGATGGCAGAACGCGCCACTGTCTTTACCTGGCCGGACCTCCGCGTCGATCCAACCTTCGCGAAAGAACCGTTCAGCGATCGAGGCGAGCCTCGGTGAAAATCGACGGTAAGCGTCGAGCACCACAGCTTCGGCATCTCGCCATGGGCGGCGTCGATCGTCGTCCTCGGGAAGCGGAGCATTTCGGTCCCAGTACTGCAATTTGTCGAGACCGAGCCAGCGCGCCTTCAGAATGTAGTAACGGTGAGACAGTTTCGGATATGCATCTCGCACGGCGGCGATCAGAGCCTCGACGACTTCGTCCTCTACGTGATTAGCGAGATTGCGTGAACTTATGGGACAGGGAAACTTACGCCAATCATCTTCGATCTGTTTATCTTTGACGAGTGTGTTCATGATTCGAGAAAAGAGTTTGATGTTGGTACTGAGGACTTTACCGATCGAGCTGGCTGCCGCCTCACGCTGAGCACGGTCTTTCGCCGACAAAAGATCGAAGGCCTGCTGCGCGGTGAGCTCACGCCCGTCGAGCGGGAACCGGAGAGCTGCGAGGGTCTCGTCGAACAAGCGAACCCACGCGGCTCGCGCGATGATGTTTTTTTCGTGGAGCACCCTTTCGATGTCGTCCGCGAGCTGATGCGGACGGAAAGCACGTACGTTACGGATCCAAGGGCGATATCGGGAGATTGAGGCGCTCTCTTCGAGCTTCTCGTCGAGCGCCCGGTCATCGAGTTTGTTGAGCTCGAGGGTCACGAACAACAAGCGGGTCTCGATCTCGTTCACCCGCTCTTCGACGTTCTGATAGAAGCGGCCCACCTCGACGTCGTCCCGGTGCGCAGCGAACAGCAGCGACGCGTAACTCGAAACGCGCCCGAGCTTCTCCTCGATCGCCTCGTAAGCTCGCACCAAGGATGCGAGCTCGTCACCGGAGAGGCCCGCGAGTTTCCCTCGGTAGTTTTCTTCGAGACGGGCAGCCTCTGCCGCTGCCTCGTCCAAGATCCGTTTCGTACGTGGGTCGTCGGGACCCGCGAAAAGGTCGGAAAGATTCCAGCGGGGGGCTTCGTACCTGAGCTCCTCGGTGGTAGGCGCGAGCATGGCTGCCCCGGCGATCATCGACGGACTCCAACCTTCCAGCTACTGCTCATATATCCCCGCGGCGGCCCCGATCCAGGCGGCGGGTCGCCCGCCGGGGAGAGTGGACGTGGCAGCACCCTATCTCGGCGACAATCTCTGGCAGATGTTCGTGCGGAGCGCCCAGCGCGGCGGCGATCACCCCTTTCTGGCGCGGCGCGAGCGCGGAACTTGGCGTTTCCGCTCTTGGAGCGAGATCCGCGCGCAGGCCATTGCCTTGGCGCGGTGTCTCGTGGCGCACGGAGTTCGGCCCGGCGATCGGGTCGCGATCGTCGCCGAGAACCGACCGGAATGGTGCGTCGCCGACCTCGCCTGCATGGCGCTCGGCGCAGTGACCGTGCCGGCTTACGCGACATGGACGGCCGAAGATCACGCCTACCTGATCGGCCACGCCGAGGCTGTTGCGGTGATCGTAGGGGGTGGTCCGATCGCGGACCGGATCGAGTCTGCATTAAGGGGACATCCACCTCGCCGCTTGGTGGTAGCCTTGGAGCGACGGCCCGACGTACCGGTGGGAACGCCTCTCCTCTCTTGGCACGAAGCGCTCGCCCTGGGCCGAGATAGCGGTGCGGAGCTGGCCGGTGAGCGAGCCTCGACCGACGATCTCGCCTGCTTCATTTACACGTCGGGAACCGGTGGTCGGCCCAAGGCCGTGATGCTAACTCACGGGAGTATCATGGCCAACCTCGAGGGGGCGTGGAGTCTTCTCGAAGAGGTCGGTATCGGCGACGATGTCTTTCTGTCGTTTCTTCCGCTGAGCCACGCCTTCGAGCACACCGTTGGCCAGTTCCTCCCGATCGCCGTGGGAGCCCAGATTTGGTACGCGGACGGGGCCGAGCGGTTGTCTCAAGACCTCCTAGAGGCTCGGCCCACGATCTTCACCTGCGTGCCACGCCTTCTCGAGGTGATGCGCCAGCGGATCATTGCCCAGGTCGAGCGCCAGGGACACGTGCGAGGGAAACTCTTCCGAGCTACCCTGGCCCTCGGGCTGCGACGGCTGGCGCTCGGCGGCCTCGATCCGGTGCGTGCTCTGGTCGATAGCTTGCTCGACCGTCTGGTTCGCACGCAGGTACGAGCGCGCTTTGGTGGTCGCCTCAAAGCGATGGTCTCGGGCGGTGCCCCTTTGAACCCCGAGGTCGGCCGGTTCTTCCTGGCCCTCGGCGTCCCACTTCTGCAAGGCTACGGACAGACCGAGGCGAGCCCAGTGATAAGTGCGAATCGACCTCGCCGCAACAAAGTCGAAACGGTCGGCCTGCCGCTTGAAGGTGTTGAAGTGCGGATCGCGGAGGACGGCGAAATCCTGGTTCGTGGTAAGCTCGTGATGAAGGGTTACTTCAAGGATCCCGAGTCGACCGCGGCCACCTTGCGCGACGGTTGGCTGCATACCGGCGACATCGGCCAAATCGATGGCGATGGTTTTCTCTCGATCACTGATCGCAAGAAAGACATCATCGTGCTTTCGGGCGGGGACAACGTGGCGCCCCAAAAAGTCGAAAGCATACTCACACTAGAGCCGGAAATCGACCAGGTTCTCGTCTATGGGGATCGGCGCCCGCACCTGGTTGCTCTGGTAGTCCCATCCAAAGAGCTCTTGACCGCGGCGGCAGCTCGAATTGGCGCCCCAATGGGCAGCCCACAACTCGCCTCGGACCCTGAGCTCAAGCGAGCCGTGGAGGAAGCTGTTGCCAGAGCGAACGCCAAGCTTTCCCCTATCGAAAGGATCCGGCGCGTCGAACTCGTCTGCGAGCCTTTCACGGTCGAGAACGGCTTTTTGACGCCGACGTTGAAGCTGCGCCGCGGGCGTATCGTGGAGCGACACGGCACGGCGATCGAGCGGCTCTACACCGGTTCCCATTGAAAGCCCCGGCCCGAAAAAATTACCGCCCTGGGGGCGGCTCAAGGGAGGGACTTCGATCCGAGGCCGGCAGGGGCGCCAGCATTTTCATGGGCAAGGGAACGTCGGTCCGCGAAAACCGCGTCACATTCGTGCACGCGCAGCCGTGTCGGCTCGGCTGCGGACCTTTCCTTGTGGTTCTCCTCGCCGCGATATCCTCACAAGATTTCGGGCGAGTCAACCGTCCTGGACACAAGCTCTAGGACTTATCCACTGAAAGTTGCGCGTGTGGTGAGGCGACTTCGGTCTCGCGGCGAGCTCGATCATATGCGAGACCGAAGTCGATCACTCGAGCGGCACCAGAGCCCGTCCGGCTAGCGTCACCAACCGGTTCGCTTCAAGGGGCTACAGGCCTGGTGGAAGCGGGGGACTCGACGCAGCCGCCTCTCCATCCGGAGTTGAAAACTTCGACGAAAAGGTGTCGTCCCTTCTCCTCGACGATAGGGTCGGCAACAACGGCGGGAGATCGAGACAGCGAGGGCCTCGCCAGGATTTTCCCACGAGAGTGACCGTGAACGTCGAGCAAGCCTGCTCGACATCGATAGGCGGCCTCTTCGTAGGCACAGTGATCTGGGTCGCTTCGCTGTACCTGCCGGTCGCGCGGCCAGCGCGCTGCGAGACTGAGAGTGGGACCGGGCGGAAGCAATACGATCAGTCTGCGTCGGCATGCCCAATGAGGCAACGTACTCCCCTGCGTGGTTCTCGAGCGATGACCGGTGGACACTTTCGCTGCGCTCAAACACCGGTCCGGCGGCGCGCGCGGACATTACGAGCCGCCTCAGCCTTTCGGCGCTTCTCTTCACGAATGTTCCGCCGCTGCGGGGAAAGGGTAGGCCCTTGCGAGGGTGTTCGGACGGGAATTCCCAGCTCCAATTGCTCGAGGCGGCGGATCTCGTCCCTCAGGCGTGCTGCCTCCTCGAACTCCAGTTCGGCCGCAGCCTCGCGCATCTTTCGCTCGAGTTCATCGATATAGGCTGCCAAATCCTTTCCGACGAGGCTCTTCGGTGCGCCCGGCCCGATATCTACGGTGACGTAATCGCGCTCGGCGACAGAGCCCAGGATGTCGGCGATTTGCTTTTTGACCGACTGCGGGGTGATGCCATGCGCTTCGTTCCAGGCGATCTGCTTGGCACGGCGCCGATTGGTCTCGCGGATCGCGGCCTCGAGCGAGCGGGTCATGGTATCGGCGTAGAGAATGACGCGGCCTTCGGCGTTACGCGCGGCGCGTCCGATCGTCTGGACGAGGGAAGTCTCGGAGCGGAGATAGCCCTCCTTGTCGGCGTCCAGGATCGCCACGAGCCCACATTCCGGGATGTCGAGCCCCTCACGCAGCAGATTGATACCGACGAGCACGTCAAACTTCCCAAGCCGCAAGTCTCGAACGATCTCGATGCGCTCGATGGTATCGATATCCGAGTGCATGTACCGGACACGTACACCCTGCTCGTGAAGATATTCGGAGAGATCTTCAGCCATACGTTTGGTGAGAGTGGTGACGAGGACGCGGAAGCCTTTTTCGCGCGCTTTGCGGCATTCGGCTAGCAAGTCGTCGACTTGATGCTCGACGGGCCGCACGATGCACTCGGGATCGACGAGGCCGGTCGGCCGGATAACCTGCTCGACGAACACACCACCAGTTCGCGATAGCTCGAACGGCCCGGGTGTGGCCGAGACGAAGATCGTCTGCGGTCGCATCGCATCCCACTCCTCGAACTTGAGCGGCCGGTTGTCGCAGCAGGAGGGTAGACGAAAACCGTACTCGGCGAGGGTCGATTTGCGATGCCAGTCGCCCCGGAACATACCACCGACCTGAGGCACCGTGACGTGGCTCTCGTCGACGATCAGTAAAGCGTTTTTCGGAAGGTACTCGAAAAGCGTCGGCGGCGGCTCACCAGGCTTTCGTCCTGTCAAATATCGAGAGTAGTTCTCGATACCCGGGCAGGAGCCCGTGGTCAGTATCATTTCGACATCGGCATTGGTCCGTTGCTCCAAGCGCTCGGCTTCGAGCAGCTTGCCTTGCGCGCGAAATTCGGCCAGACGATCGGCCAGCTCCTGCTTGATCGCCTCGACGGCCTGCTGGAGTGTGGGCCGTGGCGTGACATAATGGCTGTTCGGATAGAGACGCACCTGCTCGAGCTTGGCCGTCCGCTCGCCGGTCAGAGGATCGACTTCCACGATCCGCTCGACCACGTCGCCGAACAGCGTGATTCGCCAAGCTCGGTCCTCGAGGTGCGACGGAAAGATCTCGATGACGTCGCCCTTGGCGCGGAACGTACCGCGGGAAAACTCGTGGTCGCTGCGGCGATATTGTAGCTCGACCAAAGCCCGTAGGAGGTTCTGTCGTTCGGCGCGCTGACCTTCCCGAAAGGTCAGTGTCATGCGCGAATACACTTCAGGTGAGCCGATACCGTAAATGCAGGATACCGAAGCCACGATGATCACGTCGTCGCGCTCGAAGAGAGCTCGCGTGGCGCTGTGCCGCATCCGGTCGATTTGCTCGTTGATGCTGGCTGTCTTTTCGATGTACAGGTCCGTTCTCGGAACGTACGCTTCTGGCTGGTAATAATCATAATAGGATACGAAATACTCAACGGCGTTGTTCGGAAAAAAGCTTTTCATCTCACCATACAGCTGGGCAGCAAGAATTTTGTTCGGGGCCAGGATCAGTGTCGGTCGTTGAACCCGGGCGATGACGTTCGCCATCGTGAAGGTCTTGCCCGAACCGGTGACTCCGAGCAGGACTTGGTCACGATCGCCTCGCTCGATTCCCTCCACGAGTGCGGCGATCGCCTGCGGCTGATCGCCTGCCGGCGCGTAATCCGACACCAACTCGAACCGTCGTCCGCCCTCCGGTCGCGCGACTGACCCCGGCGGGTCCAACGAGCCCGTCAGTCGATCGAGTATGTCGAGTGCCTCGCTCCGCATCGCCGCTCCAACTTCCGCGAGCCGCGAAGATGGCCCGCGTCGGTCGTCGGCTCAAGATCACGGCGCGAGACGAAAGTCGGACTCGGCCGCGGCGGCGATCGGAGATGAGACGGAGCGGCTCCCGGCCCCGGTTACCAGAGCCAACCGACGAGTGCGAAGATACCGCTCCAGAGCAGCGCCGAACTCGCCACGACGAAGAGCGCTGTCTTGTAAAGGGGCCAGCGGACTTCGTCGTCCCGCTCCGCCGAGTGCCACTCGGTCGTCCGACCGACGTCGACGGTCTTCGTGATCTGTGCCATCGCCTATCTCCGAGGCGCCGCCGGAGCTGTTCCGGTGCGCGCTACCTCAGAGGGTAGGCCGCACCCGTTAAAAGACCCTTGAGACCCGGCGCGTCGTTGTCGCCGTCAGCCACGTCCACGATAGGGCGGCACGCCTTGCTCGGGGAGCCACAAGCCAGATGGCGGCACTCCGGTCTGCCAAAAGACGTCGATGGGAATTCCCCCGCGCGGATACCAATAACCACCGATGCGCAGCCAGCGCGGCGCCGCGGCCGCCACTAAACGACGGCCGATCAAGAGTGTACATGCTTCGTGAAAGTCACGATGATCGCGGAAGCTGGCGAGAAAAAGCTTCAGCGACTTGCTCTCGACGAGTCGACGGTCCGGAACGTAATCGATGACGAGATGGGCGAAATCCGGCTGGCTTGTGATGGGGCAGAGTGTGGTGAATTCGGGGCAGGTGAAGCGCACGAGATAGACGGCCCCCGGATCCGGGTTCGGCACCGTCTCGATGACCGCCGCTTCCGGGGAAGCTGGGACGGGTACCGTGCTTCCGAGCAGTTGGAGGTCAGTTTCCGACGTCATCGATCCGTTCGATCCCAGCAGGCTACGAAGGATCTAGCGCGGTCGCCCTCGAGGCGTCGAGACATGCAGGCTCGAGATTGCGACGGATCGTCGCGGATTGCCTGACGGCGCGGCTACGGAGCACGAACTGCGGTTGGGCGCTCGCTACGGGAGCTGGGGTTTGGTCGATCAAGAGCATGTCCTGGCGTTTCTGGAGGGGGGTGGGCTCGGCGGACCGGTCGAGCGGATAGAGACTCATGCCGCGATTGTTTTCCTGGTCGGCGACCGCGCCTTCAAGCTGAAACGTGCTGTGCGCTACAGTTTTTTGGATTTTTCGACTTTGGCTCGGCGGCGCGCAGCCCTCGAAGCGGAGTTACGGCTCAACCGCCGTACTGCGCCCGGTCTCTACAAACGGCTGGTTCCTGTGACCCTCGGGCCCGAAGGTGAACTCGAGCTCGGTGGCAGGGGCGATATCGTCGAGTGGCTTTTGGAAATGGTGCGCTTTCCAGCCGAGGCGAGGCTCGACGTCGTGGCCGCGCGTGGTGCTCTGGATCACCGGTTGGCCGAACGTCTCGGCGAGACGGTGGCACGCTTCCACGACGGACTTCCGCCGGAGCGTGATCGTGGAGGTGCTGAGGCCTTGCGATCGGTGATTCTCGGCAATACGAACGATCTTCGATCCCTCGTTCCTGATGTCTTCGAGGAAGCGGCGGTCGAGCGGGTGATCGAGCGGATCGAAAACGCGTACGCCGCGGCTGTCCGCTCGCTCGATGCGCGCCGGGCAGCGGGCCTCGTACGGCACGGCCACGGTGATCTCCACCTCGCGAACATCGTGCTGTTGGATGGCGAGCCCGTTCCATTCGACTGCCTGGAGTTCGATCGCGATCTCGCCATCACCGACGTGCTCTACGACCTGAGCTTTTTGATCATGGACCTTTCGGCACGAGGCGCGAAGGAAGCGGCTTGCGCCGCACTTCAGGCCTGGGTCGACGCGCGGCTGGAAGACGAGGGCCTGGCCCTGCTGCC